>Ga0209068_10000458_pt1 | contig 22203 bp, 22 predicted proteins | sample ColStrG_CSR_2012_FD_187200 | JGI IMG/M metagenome (GOLD analysis project Ga0209068, IMG submission 187200) | Freshwater sediment microbial communities in response to fracking from Pennsylvania, USA - Cold Stream Run_MetaG_CSR_2012 (SPAdes)... | ecosystem: Environmental > Aquatic > Freshwater >...
ATGAAAATCACAGCCTATAATCAGCATGACGTTGGCTCCTTCTCGAGCCCTTGGTCGTTTCGTCACTTCCAATCTACTCGTGACTGCGAGCCAGCGTCGTTATTCAATCAAGCACAGCGAGAGCCTGCCCGGAGCGGAGCCGAAGGGAATCCCTTTACCACCGATACTCTCTCGGTATGGCAGGGATTCCTCGCTACGCTCGGAATGACGAAGTTGGGGAAGTGACAAAGTTGGGGACAGAAATGGAGCCGGCTTTCGTAAATGCCGCCATCTGGAAACTTTCCGCTGGGGTCTGTAGTCTAAGTGTCTGTGACTCGCATAGCGGCGATCTTGCGCTTATTCCTGCCTTTGGCGTTTGTGGCGGCGGCTTTGCCCGTGTTGGCAACGCCGCAAGCGGCAGCGCCAGCAGTCCTTCCGGAGAACTTTGGCGGTTGGCAGTTGGCGACCCGCGAACCTGCGGTTTCCGACCCCAAAATTGCCGACCCGGCCGAGGCTCCTCTTCTCACAGAATACGGATTCCAGGGCCTTGAGGCCGCCGACTACGAGCAAAACGGACGCCATCTTAAGCTCAAAGCCCTTCGCTTCCACGACGCCACGGGCGCTCTCGGAGCGTTCCTGTACTACCGCCAGCCGCAGATGAACGACGAGACCATCGGCGACCTTGCTTCGTCGAACAACGAGCATGTCATTTTTTATCGCGCCAACATCGTTGTGCAGGCCGTCTTCGATAAGCTGACGGCGATGTCCGCCGCGCAGCTGCGCGAGTTGGCATCGATGCTGCCCGTCGCGGGAGGAAGTGACGCTAAGGCAGCCGATCTGCCCAACTATCTTTCGCACACAGGACAGATCGCGAACTCCACGCGATACGCCGAGGGACCCGTGGGGTTGGACAGGATCGGCGCACCGGTCAAAGCCGATCTCGTGGACTTCGCCTCCGGAGCGGAAGTCGTGCTCAGCAAATACGAAGCCGACCCCGGCGACGCTACAGTTACGCTCATCGAATACCCCACGCCACAGCTCGCCACCGACCACTTAAAACGAATCGAAGACGCACACAAGATGGCGAACGCGCAGCAGAATCCCAACGGTCCTGCGCTGATCAATCTGGAGCAGATTTACACTCGTCGCACAGGACCCATCGTCATAATTGTCTCCGGGCTCGTCACGCCGAACGCTGTGGGCAAGTTGCTGCACTCCGTGAACTACGATGCCGAAGTGACATGGAACGAACGTTGGACCTTTAGCAAAAACAACAATCTCGGCTACCTCATGCTGAACATATTTGCGTTGGCCGCTGTGCTGATGGTGCTGGCCTTGGTGTTTGGGGTCGGATTTGGCTTCCTCCGAGTGTTCGCCAGCCGTATGTTCCCGAAGCACGTCCGAAGCGCTGCCGAGGGGCAGGAATTCATCTCCTTGCACTTGGACGGCCCTTCCGGTGAGACCCCCAAAAACGACGCAAGTGGCTCCAGATAGGCGGGTTAGCTCGGTCTGAACCCTAAAAAATCTCGGAATTGAGATTTTGTACCCCTGGAGAACATTTTTGTAAGTTATTGAAAACAAAGCGATTATTTCCTAGAAAACGCTTGACACTGCCTGATTTCGGCTCATAAGATTTGGTTCTGAAAAGTTTTGGCGGAACCTCCGCCTGAACGATTCTCCCTTAAGAAAAGGCCGCCCTGTTGCCGGGTGGCCTTTTCGTTTGCGGAGATGAAGATCCCCGTCGCGCCGCAGGCTGACTCGACACCCCGCCTTTCGTTCTCCTGGAAACTCCGTTCCGTACCTTCGCATAGTTGTCAGTTGTCCTACCCGTCAACAAGACTGGATCGTGGCAAATGAAACTCTCCAAAGGATGATCGATGCCCCGCTTCGCGCGTGTTGTGTTTCTGCTCTCTTGTTGGTCGAGTACGTTGTCCGGACAAAGCTCAGGGTCGGGTGAGACTGAGACCATCCGGCTTCTCTCGCAGCAAGTGAAGGAATTGCAGCAGAAAGTTGCCGCCCTGGAAACACGGCAGAATTTGGCCGCCAGCGAAGGCTCAGCCCCTGACACTCCTCCCCTACACGCGGCTGCAGAGTCTTCCGAACCGGATGCGCACGACACCATGCGACCCAGCATTCTGCAGGAACTGCATGAGGTGCATGGCATCCAGTGGCGTGGTTTCGGCGAGGTCAACTACAAGGTGCTCGACCGGCGCGAATCGGGGTTGGGTACCCTCGGCTTCGTCCAGGGTTCGGCGGGCAACTTCTATACCGGCGATTTCGATCTGTTTCTTACTTCCAGAATTTCCGATAAGGCAAGCGTGCTGTCGGAGATCGTGATCGGCGAGCGTGACGCACAAAGCTTCAACGTGGAACTCGCACGAGCGCTTTTCAAATATGACCTCAATGAACACCTAAAGCTTGCCTTCGGGCGGTACCACACGGGAATCGGCTACTACAACACCGCATTCCATAGCGGCCGGTGGCTGCAGACTTCCGTCGACCGTCCGCTAATTGTTGAATTTGCAAACGACGGCGGATTGCTTCCCACGCAAGCGGTGGGCATTGCGGCAACGGGCCAGATCCCGTCCGGCTCGTGGGGACTCAACTATGTCGCGGAATATGGCTCCAGCGATACCGTGCGGCCTGATCCGGAGGGTAGCGGGACGATCGACGAAAACAACGGCAATCACGTAAACATCGGTTTGTTTGTCCGACCCGATCGCTTCCCCGGCCTGCAAATAGGAGGATCGCTGTACCACGATCGCATCAGCGACTTCGTGAAGGGCCCGAGTGTTCGCCTAAGCCAAACCATAGCGAACGCCCATGTTGTCTACCAGGGCCATGGCTTCGAATCCCTGAACGAAGGATTCCTGATTCGTGACGCATACGAACAGGGCGGCTCTGTTTACAACATGCCCGCTTTCTATTCCCAGCTCTCGAAATCCTTTGGCAAAATGCGCCCGTTTGTTCGGTATCAATACGTGAATACGAACCTAAATAGCGTTTACAACGACGATGTGCTGCTGCGCCACGGACCGTCGTTTGGAATTCGATATGACTTCTCCAGCAATTTTGCTGGGAAAACGCAGGTTGACCACACGATTCGTAAGGGCAAGCAGGACCTCAACACTTTGCAGTTGCAGTTGGCGTTCGCATTTTGACAGCCGCACCGGAGCCACGGAGTAGACCATGACGACCAGACTCGCGACGGCTCTGCTCCTCTGCTGCTTCCATCTCGGATGGCTGACTCCTCCGGCTCAAGCGCAACGCATAGCTGTAGTTGTGAGCAGCAAAAACTCCGTCACGAATCTGCAACTCGCGGACCTGCGCAAGATATTCATGGGAGATAGAAAATCCTGGCCGGACGGAAGCGTGATCAAGCTCATGACGCGATCCGCCGGCACCCCCGAACGCGCCGCCTTGCTGAAGCTGGCAGGGATGTCGGAAACGGAATACAAGCAATATTGGACCGCTAAAATCTATCGCGGGGAAGCTGAGGCCGAGCCGGTTGTACTGCCCTCCAACGGGATGCAAAAAGAAGCTCTGGGAGTCTATCCCGGCGGGATCGCGTTGATGACTGCGACCGATATCAAACCGGGCATCAAGGTCGTCAAAATCAGCGGCAAAATGCCAGACGAATACGGCTACCCTTTGCATTGACCAGGAAATCCAAAATCTGGATGGGAAGAACACCAAGGAGGAAGATGGAGCCGACGACCAGACTTGAACTGGTGACCTGCCGATTACGAATCGGCTGCTCTACCAACTGAGCTACGTCGGCCCACTCCTTCGATTCTAACTGCGGCGGCTGGAAGCGTAAAGGGCGGGCCACACCTGGACAACCCTGCCGGAACAGAGACAGGCTCAAAATGCAGAAGGCTGTCACAGAAACTTTACGAGGGCGTCGGTCGTCTCCTTGGGACGCTCCTCCATGATCCAATGTCCCGCACCTTTCAGCACGACCACCGTTACATCCGAAGCGACTAGCTTCATCTGCCGTCCCAGAAAGTCTCCTAACGACTTCTCTCCTCCGATGGCCAGGACCGGCATGGTCAACTTAGTTTGAGAAAGCTGAGCGAAGTCCTTCGCCGCTTGTTGGAACGAAACAAAGTACGCCCAACCCGCGTGCATACGTCCCGGACGTGAGTAGGCCTCCACGTACGCTTTGCGATCAGCTTCGGGGAGAGAGCGGTTCTTGTCAGCGGCTAAGTCATTCCAGAAATAGGCGAAGTAGGTGTTTTCCCGGCCTTGTACCAGCGCTTCCGGGGTCAGACCATTGAACCGGAAGTGCCAAATGTTCGGATCGTTGTAGACAGCCTCCCAGTCGCCGACGCCGGGGAGAAAGGCATCCATCACGACCAGCTTTTCGACTTCAGCGGGAAACTGCGCGGCGTAGGCATAGGCGACCATGAGTCCGATATCATGGCCCACGACCTTCGCCTTCTGAACGCCAAGAGAACGAACAAGTGCATGCATGCGAATCGCGGCCGACTTCATATCCAAGCCGTCCGCCGGAATCGCCGAGTCGCCGATTCCTGGAAGATCCGGCGCAATCACCGTGAACCGCTCCGCTAGCAGAGGCAGAATGGGTCGCCACATTCGGGAGGTCTCTGCGTAGCCGTGCAGCAGAATCACGGCTGGACCGTGGCCCGCAGTCAAATAATGCAGCTTCATACCGTCAATTTCCGCGGTGCGCGAGTTGATGGTCTGGTCGGAGGTGGCAGCGTAACCCTGTATTGGAAAAGACGCAGTGAGAGTGAGCAGGGCCGATAACATTAGGACTGGAAAGAAGTTCAAAAAGGGTTTCATGGATCTCCTTCGGGACAAAATAACACAATTCGGAATCGATATGGCCGCATACCGGGAGCGCTGCCGCAGCTTCGCAAGAGTAGTTTTTGCAGATTCTTGACACGTTTGTGACATTTGGCTTCTCTTTTGCGAGTAGCGTAGGTTGGTTCGTTTTCTTCGATTTGCAAGGCCGCTGTACTACTGGCTTCCGTCGATACCACCCTTTAGGAGCACGATCATGTACCTGCAACAAACCCGCTTTCCACGCTTCGAGTCTCGCTCTTCGTCCGCTTTCGTCGCTGCGGTCCTCTGCCTTTGTTGGATGACCGCCACGAGGCTGCAAGCGCAGGAGACCCAGGACCCCGCTTCAAGTGGGGCGGGAAACGTGATCGTCAACACGAAATTTGGCGGCCAGATTTTCGGGTTTGACATCGACCAACATGGCACCGAGGGGGTACTTACCGAGTCGCAGGACATCAGTGGCGGAAAAGTTCTTGCCGCCGTGGAGACTTTCGACCAGAAAACTGGCGCCATCCTCAGCGTGGTGCAAACGCTGCGATCCAAAGACGACTTTCTTGGACTGAGTGTCGCGGGAGGCGGCATCGGACTGATTGAGCGGGAACATGTGACAAATATCTTCGTCGATGGACGCACGTACCCGATGCTCAAGCCCTTGGGAGCCAACAAATTCACCGGTATGTGGACGCCGCCGCTGACTAAGGACGACATCATCACCGGCATAAGCCGCGACCAGCAGACGCCGAACGTAGCGGTGCTCGGGTTCCACAATGCCGGCAATAGCCCGACCTTTATTTTTGGATCGAATATTGGCGCCAATACGTTTGGACACAAGTTCACGCTGACCGATCCTGTGTTCTTCTTTAGCAACTTTCCGAACGTGGCGTACGATTCCAAAAAGAATCGGGCGGTCATTGCAGTTTCTCTTGGAGCGGTGGGCGGTCCACCCCCGGTTATCGCAATGGTCGATTTAGTGAAAGGCACACTCACCAAGTTCAACGGCCTTCCCGGCCCGTTTCCTTTTCGACAGGGATTCATCAACGGCGTTGCGGTCGACTCCGCCGATGGCATCGCCTGCACCACGACGGAACTCGACTTCCGCGTGGAATTCTACGATCTCCAGAAAAAGACTGGCTTCTTTCGCGTTTTGCCCGGCGCCAACGGCCAACTGCAAAGCGGAACCGATGTGGAGTTTGATCCCGTGCACAAACTGTTCTTCATCGCGCAACCGGTTTCCAGCACCAGCATTGGAAGTAGCATCCAGGTCTACGACACAAAAGGCAATTTCGTGAAATCGCTGAACGGATTCAACTTCTCCAACACATTCAACGTGATTCCTGTTCATATCGCACTGAATCCCAGCACCCGGAGCGGCTACGTCGACGGTCCGTCAGTGGGCGTGAGCCAGATTCAGTCCTTCACATATTAGTGCAACAGAATTTTCGTGGACTACTCGTTCCACATTACGCTCGGGAAAGCCCCTGCTCTTCCTGAATCATTTCCACCCACAATTCCACGATTGGGTCCGCTCTTCGCTCGGGGACAGCAATGTAGCTGCGCATCTCCTTCTCGTAGCGATCACGAAGCCTTTCCGCGGTAATGTGTCCAGCCTTGGCCAAATACTTGACGTCAGCGCGGTCGCGTTCGCTGTTCCGTCCCAACTTCATCAAGGCAAGATCGTGAGCTTCCGGTGCGAAAAGCCGGATATTGGCAAGCGCTCCCACGTACATTTCCGTCAAGCGGGTTTCATAGTCGTCTGGACATGCTTCGATGACCGTGACACGCTGCAAATAGACGCGATGTTTCCTGTGCAGGTCGGACTCTTCTTGCCCGAGCCGAAACATCTCGTCCAGGCTGGTGTAGGATCGGGCGTCCAAACAATCGATGTCACGCGTCTCCCGGTTTAAATCCATAAAAAGCCGTGACCACAAATCCACCAATGCAATGCAGTTCGGTCGGCCCTGGCGCAATTTGGTCGAGATCGCGGAGGAAGGCGCCCCACGGCTCAGGAATACCGGCGAGATTAGCGGACATGGGTCAAATCCTCGGGACGCAGGTCGCTCAACAGATTCCAGTGCTGGGCCTGAGGGGATGCGTTCGTTTGCAGCCATCTTCTTTCCGCTTGTGTCATGCGTTCGTTGCAATATGTGCCCTGTCGCACCAGACGGGATCGCTCCACCTGATTTTCGAGTTGCTGCAACCGCTGAGGCGAACCAAGATTCTGCGTCTCCGCCAGTTCCCGCGCGAGGGTCACGGCAAAGCCGAGCCGGTTTTGCAAATCCAGAACTTTGGCCCGATTCACCACCCAATTCCATTCCATCTCTGCGAACCGCATCACCAACCAGGGCAGCGCTTCCGCCACACGGCGATCTAAAGCTTCGGTCGACAATGCCATTACGAGAAGCTCTGCGGGATTCCAGGATGCCTTGCCCTTTCTTCGATGCGCGAATCCCGGGTATCCGAGATTGGCAAGCTCCTGAGCAAGCGCTGAATCCGTCATCGCGGCCTCCTCTCTTAGGGGCAAGTTCCTCGGGTCCACGTCGTAGTAAGCGCCTAGACGGTCCAGCATCTCGGGTGTGAGCGACCTCTCGCCATTCTCCACCATCGATACCAAGGCCTGGGACACGCCAAGACGCTCCGCCGCCCGCTGCTGCGTCCAGCCGAGAGACTTGCGAACGGCGCGGAGGTTGAGGGTGCTAAGCATTGAGTAATGACTCCAAAAGAGTGCGCAGCTCAATTATAACATATATTGTTATAATTGCTAAGGACGGGATCGGAGGCATTAAGGGCCCGGTTCGGGCTTAGACGCCTAAACAAGGGAAGGGGTGTGTTCCCAAACTTACTCCCGCCGCGCTGCGTCCCATCTAACGCCGTGATCTTTTAGAAGAGCGATTGCATATTTGATCGGAACGACGCTCGCGAGTCCAGAATTGTAGAAAATATGTCGATCATTAATTTCGACAAGCTGCTGGCCCTGGTCGTCAAGATATTGAACCGGACTTGCCGCAAAGCTAACACAGATTCCTAGTATTCTCCCGTCGGAGACGGCATAAGCCGGGCCTCCGCTGTTGCCCCCGTTGACATGCACGTCAACCAGATAGGAGTCCGCGACGTCGTGAACAACGACCCAGGGCTGTGCCCCGGGCGGATGAATGTCTTTCCAATCCGAGTCCCAAACCGATGCTATTGTCCCCGACGTGGTAACGAGTATGTTTTTGCCAAGAGGATAGCCGGATATTGCAATACTTTCACCCTCGCGCGGACGTACATCTGGCGACAACCTTGCAGCTCGCACTTTGAAGGTCGTCTGCATTCCGTTTATGACCCCGCCGCAACGCATAATCTGGTCTGACGGCCAATTCTTTATTTTAAGTAACGCTAGGTCGTGTCTTTCATCCTCAGCAACAACGTCATAGTCGAATCCGCAGAAGCTTCCTCTTGCGTCTTCCACCGGCATTTGGACGGCGACTTTGAGAGTCTTTTTTGTAAAGTGTTGCCCAAATTGATCCGCGAAACTCTGGAATCCTACGATGACGTGGCGTGCGGTAATTACGTAGCCGTCACCAACCAGAAATCCAGAACCGAGCGGGCCCATAAAAAGAGGGTTCACATCGGTTCGATCAGAGGTCTTCGCCGAGGGCTCAGTGAAGATGAATTTGAGCTGTACAATAGCGGGTCTGACCCTCTCTATGGCCACAGGAAGGCCGGACTTTCCCAACCTGTTCGAAGTACGAGATTGCGGGGCCGCTAATACGGTAAGTAACAAACCCGCTGCAACAAGCTCTGTCAGGCGACGGAGGTTCATGGATTGTGGATTCTCCTGAGCAATATGGTCTCAAACATAGAACGTTCAAGGAACTCCGTCCTTGCTGTGAAGTTTCATTCTAAGGTCCTGCACCATTTCCGCGACATGTGGACTTTCCCGGTTCTTTTTCCACAATTCCACAGGATGGCACGGTTTTCCTACTTGCAACCTTGGCCCATTCTTTTGATAATTAGATGAGCAATACCCTTGACGCCCATGGAGTCCTATACACGAGCTGATTTGCTTCGCATTCTGCGCATCACGGCGCGGCAGTTGGCGTCGTGGGAACGCTCGGGGCTGATCACCATCAGCGCGCATTATTCTTTCGCTGATTTGATTCAAATCAAGAAAATTCACGAACTCTGCGGCAAGCGCGTGCGACCGGCCGTCATTCGCCAATCGCTGGAAGCCATGCAGCAACAGGTGTCTGGCATGAGCAATCCATTGCTGGAAGCCACGGCATTTTCGCGGGGATCACGCGTTGCCTTCCGGCACCAGGGCCAGGTGGTCGAGCCGGTCTCAGGGCAGTTTGTCATGGACTTCGCTTCGCGGGATTCGGCAGCTTCGAACCTGTCCGACCTAGCGGAAGCTCGCGAAGGGCGCGCTGCGAATTCCATGCGCGTGCAGTCCATGGACCGCATGCAGACGAAAGACCGCCTCAAGGAACTGAAGGCCGACGCCGAAGTTTCTGAAATGTTCGCGCGCGGCATTGCGTTCGAAGAAGAGCCTGATCACCAAGTCGAGGCCATCGAGGCTTACCAGCGCGTCCTGCAGATTGAACCCGACCACGCCGCGGCGCACATTAATCTGGGCACCGTTTACTACAACCGGCAAGAGTATGCGGCGTCAGAATTTCATTACCGGCGCGCGGTCGAAATCGACCCCCGGTATGCTTTGGCTTACTTCGACTTAGGTAATGTGCTGGACGAAACGGGACGCGTGCAGGAGGCTATTGAGGCCTACCGCAACGCCTTGCATTTGGCTCCCACGTACGCCGACGCCCACTACAACCTGGCGCTGGCTTACGAAAAGACTGGGGAACCCCGCCGCGCGCTCGCCCACTGGCGCTCCTACGTCAAGCTGGACGCTACCGGGCCTTGGTCTACGCACGCTCGCCACCAGATCCGCAAGCTGCTCTCCGCCGATCCACTGAAGCTCGTCTACCGCCGTCGCGGGTAATAGTTACCCTCTTGGAAGACCTCTTCGCTGAACCGCTCCAAGATGTGGAAAAGCCTTGTCCGGCATCCGGCCAACCCTGCCATCCCGAATGGACACCCTGTCCAGCGCCGACCCTCAGGTCGGACAAGCTGTCCAATCTCGCCTCCTCCAGCCTAGCTTAGCCAATTGATTCAACAAGTTACAAACATTCTTCTTGGACCGTCCCGTGCTTCTACCCCTACGGATCGTGGTGGGTTTTTTAGGAGAAAAGACAGTCATGAGATCGATAAAGCAAAGCACGCAAGACGTTGCCGTCTGGGGCAGCAAAATCGCCCTGTTGATGGTTCTTGCGTTGACCAGTCCACAGAGTTTCGCGGCACGCGCCATGCAAGCGGACGGCGAAGGGTTCTCGCGCAGCAAGATGGCGCCAGCCCTCGACCGTTTGGCCGCCAAGGTGGCAGCAGCGCCGGATGCTGACCAGAATGTGCGCGTGATCGTGCAGTTCAAACAGGCACCTTCGCAACACCATTTCGACAAAGTTCAGGGCAAGGGTGGCCAGCTGAGTCAGCGGTTGGGCATGATTAACGGCGGCGCTTTCTCGATGCCAGCCTCGAGACTGCGCGAACTCGCGAACGACGATGAGGTCGCCTTCATCTCGCCCGACCATAAGCTCAAAGCCACCGACGATTTGACAGACACAGCAGTCAACGTCGCCGCCGCGCGCGCCTTGGGCGTAGGCAACTGGAACACCGGCATTGGCGTGGCGGTGATCGACAGCGGCATCAACGATAACCACGACGACCTACGGAACACGGTTACCCAGTCTCGCGTTTTCTATCACCAGGACTTTACTGGCACCAGCATCAAGGATTCGAACGGAACCACAGTTTGGGACACTTACGGGCACGGAACTCACGTGGCGGGCATCATCGCCGGCGATGGTACCGATACCAATTACTCGGGAGCAATCACTGGCATCGCGTACGGCGTGAATCTGATTGATCTGCGCGTTCTGGACAAGTACGGCGCCGGTTCTGACAGCAACGTAATCGCGGCCATTCAAAAGGCGATCGCCCTGAAGAGCACCTACAACATCAAGATCATCAACCTGTCTTTGGGTCGCCCGGTTTACACCAGCTACGCGACCGATCCGCTGTGCCAGGCTGTGGAACAGGCTTGGAAAGCGGGCATCACCGTCGTGGTCGCAGCGGGCAACTTCGGACGCCTCAGCGTGAATGGCAGCAACGGCTACGGCACGGTCACGGCGCCTGGCAATGATCCTTACGTGATCACGGTCGGCGCGATGAAGACGATGAACACGGCAGCGCGCACGGACGACCAAATCGCCAGCTACAGCTCCAAAGGTCCCTCGACTTACGATCATGTGGTGAAGCCCGACGTGATAGCTCCGGGCAATTTGATTCGATCCGTACTTTCACCGGGAAGCACGTTGGCAACTCTTTTCCCATCCAACTTGATCCTGGGTACAAACGGCACCCCAAAGTACATGACGCTGAGCGGCACCAGCATGGCGACGCCTGCTGTCAGCGCCGCAGTTTCGTTCCTACTGGAGAAGGATCCGAGCCTGACGCCGGACCAGATCAAAGCCCGTCTGATGAAGACGGCTTACAAGACGTTCCCGACTTCGAGCGTCTCCACTGACCCGGTCACGCACGTGACTTATACATCGTATTACGATGTATTCACCGTAGGCGCGGGCTATCTGGATGTGGATGCCGCCGTTCTAAACACCGATAAGGCTTCGGCGGCTGTGGGTAGCGCATTGTCTCCTTACGCGGTGGCGAATTCTAACGGCACCGTGACCATTGTCAACGGAAACTCGCAAGTAGCCGCTAGCTCGGTTGTCTGGGGCAACTCTGTCGTCTGGGGTAACTCCGTGGTTTGGGGCAACAACCTCAGCGGTAGCTCAGTGGTTTGGGGCAACACTACTTCCTTGAGCGGCAGCTCCGTAGTCTGGGGCAACAGCACCTTGACCGGCTATAGCGTGGTCTGGGGCAATAGCGTTTTGAACGGCCTGAGCGTGGTCTGGGGCAATTCTGTGGTCTGGGGGAATGCAACGGCGGCAAATCAGGCTTCGTCGGTAGACGGCGGCGGCGACCTGTAATCACGTGGTGATTGTGACGAACTACCGAAAGGAGAAGCCATGAGTCACAACCCACGCAACGCACAGGCATTCGTCGCGCTGATGGCGGCAGCCGGACTTGGATCCATCAGCTACGCCCTGTCGCAGCCGAACGCCTGGCACCCGTATCAAACGCTGGCACTGTTCGCGCTGGCAACGGTAGCCTCGAGAATGCGCATTACTCTGCCGGGGATGACCGGCAACATGTCCGTCAACCTGCCGTTCCTGCTCCTCGCTTTGGCGGAGCTAAGCTTGGCCGAGGCCCTAGCCGTCACATTCGCGGCGGCTGTGGTCCAGAGCTTCTCGAAGAACTGGGGTGTTCCGAAACTGGAGCACACGCTCTTCAATCTGGCGACGATGTCGTTTGCAACAACTCTGGCGTGGGAGATCTTTCACTCAGCATCCGCTCACAGCGCGGTTCCAAGCGCCTTCTTGCTGCCGGTGGCTGTAGCGACGCTTTTCTTGGGGCAGACCATACCCGTCTCAACCATCATGGCTTTGACCGGTGGTGGACCGGTCAAGCAAGTCTGGATGACGATGGTTCAGCTCACATTTCCGTACTTTGTCTTAAGCGCGGGCGTCGCGTCCATCTCCATGACTGCGAGCGATCACGCAGGATGGCAAGCTCCGCTGGTTGCCCTACCCGTGATGTTCGGCGTGTTCCGTTCGTATCAGCTGTACTTCCGAACGGCGACTGTGACCGTCGAAGAACCACGGACAATGGCGGCCAGCGCAGGAAAATAGGCGAAACAACACATCAAACCAGTAAGACTGTTGCTGACGCTGTTTGGGCAGGCGTCGTCTAGTGCTGGCGCAACGTCCCGCCAATAGGATCGGAATGGCAAACTACGTTTGAGATAGAATTTAGGGTTTGCCATTCATCCTAGAGGTGTTCCTGTGCCCGAAACTGTTACTCACCGTCCTTCTCCCGTCACTGTCCTCTCCGAAGACGAAACTCTTTTCCGTGACAATGTCCGCCAGTTCGCTGACGAGAAGATTCGTCCTCTCGTAAAAGAGATGGACGAAAAGGCCATCTTTGATTCCGCTCTGCTGAAGCAATTCTTTCAACTTGGGCTCATGGGCATTGAAATCCCGGAAGAATACGGCGGCAGTGGCGGGACATTTTTTGAAGCGATTCTTGCGGTAGAAGAATTCTCGCGCGTTGACGCCTCCGCCGGCGTGATTGTGGATGTGCAAAACACGCTGGTGAACAACGCCCTCGTTCGCTGGGGCAGCGAGGCGCAGAAGAAACGCTACCTGGCAAAGATGGCCACCAATACCGTAGGAGCCTATGCGCTGAGCGAAGCGGCCTCCGGCTCCGATGCTTTCGCGCTCCAGACCCGCGCGCAACTCAAAGGCAGCGAGTACGTGTTGAACGGGCGCAAGCTCTGGATCACCAACGGAAAAGAAGCGGGCATCTTCATTCTCTTCGCCACGCTGGATCCCGCGCTGGGCTATAAGGGCATCACTGCGTTCATCGTGGAGAAAGGCTTTCCAGGGTTCACGGTCGGCAAGAAGGAAGACAAGCTCGGCATCCGCGCCTCTTCCACCTGCGAGTTGATGTTGGAAGACTGCCGTGTTCCGAAAGAGAACGTTCTCGGCGAAGTGGGTAAGGGCTACAAGATCGCCATCGAGACCCTGAACGAAGGCCGCATCGGTATCGGCGCGCAGATGATCGGTGTAGCTCGCGGCGCCTGGGAATTTGCCCTGAAGTATTCCCAGGAGCGCAAGCAATTTGGCAAGGCGATTTCGACGTTTCAGGGCATCCAGTTCCAACTCGCGCAGATGGCCACAGAAATTGAAGCCGCCCGCCTGCTCGTCTACAACACGGCCCGCATGAAAGACGCTGGCATGAACTTCCTGAAAGAGGCGGCCATGACCAAGCTCTACACCTCGCAGGTGGCCGAGCGCGTCACCTCGCTGGCGGTGGAAATCTATGGTGGCGCTGGATTTACCAGGGACTATCCGGTCGAGAAGTATTTCCGCGACGCAAAGATCGGCAAGATCTACGAGGGAACGTCCAACATGCAGTTGGGGACGATCGCAAAAATCGTCCTCGGAGGAAAGTAAGGGCCAGATGAGACCACGAGCGCATAAAATTGGACCGCTGGCGCCATCCCAAAAGTGCCAACTTTTTGCGCGCTCCGTGCCTTGAAATCTGCGGCTGGCTTCCGATTATGTGCAGGTTGTTGCACGCGCGATTCTCCCGCTTTTTCACACCGACACCGATAACCCACATCCCAGCAATGACTTACGCGCCGGCCGGCGCATGGTCCACAATCTGCTTCCTTCCAAGCACGGTCCCACGAAAGTGGGGCGTCAGGAGGCGCAATGCAGATCGAGCTAGCCATTCAACGCAGCGACGCGAGTCCTCAGGCCCAATCGCCCGAAACCGCCTCGCGTCCCAAGCCTTGGAAGCCCTCCAAGATGTTCCCGCTGCTCGTATTTTTGCTCCTGGCCTGCTATGGCCTGATGGCGATGGTGGTCGTCGAGCAGAACACCGTCATTCAGTCGCAGCGCAACCTGATTCAGCAACTTTCCGGGGATAGCTCGCAGTTGACATCGCTGAAGACTCAAATGCTCGCGCAACAGGCTATTGAAAAGAAACAAGCTGAGGAAGCGACGAAGCCCGCGGCACCACCCGCCGAAAAAGCTTGCAAAACCTGCAAGAACCACGTGAGGGCGAGCCGCACCCAGCAACGCGCGGAAGACAAGCAGCCGTTGCAAACCGCAGATCGCGCGGATTGGCGCCGGTTCCCTTCCAAAATTTAGCGAGAGAGCGGATTGAGCAGCAAACGCTTGTTGTCTGGACCGCATTCACACGGAATGCGATGGATACAGAGGAAGTGAGCGGATGAAGACCCTAGCCTTCGCGGCGTTACTATTCTCGCTGCCAGTGCAGCCAGTTATGCCCTCGGGCCCGGCGCTGGCACATGAAAAACCCGCTCCGAAAATCGACCGCCACGGCCGCTGGTATATGGCTGATTCCGGGCACGCGGTGTACTGCATCGGCCCGGTAGTTACCGTACCAGCTGGCGATGGCGGACTCCTCCGAGTCGCCACTTTTTGCCAGGGACGCGATCCCGTTGTTCCCCTGCACGACTAGGGCTCAGCGTGGACCGGACACTCTTATCCGCGCCACATGATCTCAGCGCGCCCCCTTGTAGAAGAAGTCTCCTAAACCAACCGTGAACATCCAGCACCCATAGAGCGCGTGCTCCAGCGCAGACGTGAACAGCGACCCCGTCGTTTGGTAGCGCCAGGCGAACAGCAGCCCTCCGATCAAAGTCAGCCCCACGGCAATGGGGTTCCGAAAAATAATGTGGACGAAGGCGAACGCCACAGCGCTTACCAGGATGAGGGCGCACGGTCCGGAGAACAGGTCCCGATAGCGGTGAAGCAGGAACGCGCGATAGACGATGCCCTGCGGGTAAACCGACAGCACCGGGTAGAGGATCATAAGCACTCCCCAGAACCAAGGCGCGCGCCGCAAAAAGCCAAACAGCAGTTGCGGACGCCAGAAATAAACCGCCAGACCGACCGCCAGCGCGCTCACGAGAAACATTAGAGCGATCTGTGCCGCGCAACGCATAAACGGAGCAGGATTCCACAGCAGCCGACGATCAAACGACGGATCATGCCGCAAACGCAGCCAGCAATAGACTGCCAGCAACCACAATGCAGGGATCGGCGGAACCGGAACCAGCCTGAAGCGGAAAGCCAACGGCAGCGCGACGAATAGCGTGGTGAATTCCGCGATCAACGCAACATTTCCCGGATTGGAATGCGCCGTCACTGCCGTGGAGGCCCTTTCCATGTCTTGCTCCTGGCTCGCTTTATGGAAAGCAGTTCAGGGCCCGTGGCCTATTTTGCCGGACGCGCCAAGCGCGCCAATGCTTGTGCATATTCTTTCATTGTCCGCGGCACAACCCGGTTGCAAACGAATTGCCCTTGGCGGCGGCACTCGATCAACTCGGCCTCCGCCAGGACTTTCAGGTGATGCGAGACTGTCCCCGGAGTGACGCCCTCCATGGCGACCAGTTCTCCGCAGACGATTTCGCTCTTGCTCCCAATCATCTCGTAGATGCGCAGGCGGGTGGGATCGGCTAGCGCTTTGGAGATCTTGGCTACCTGCTCAATGTCCATCTTCTTTCAATTCTAGCGGATTGCTTGCTTTTCTCCTGGTTTGGATGCGATTTCGCGAATCTCTGCAACTTTATATTTTGACATTCATCAAACTATCGAAACAGTTGGATTGGCAGGACCGTGCGGAAGAAGCAACCGCAGATCCCCAGCCGCTAAGAGTTTCCAGGAGAGCTATCATGAGCAAGCTAACGGGCAAGGTCGCCGTGGTAACCGGCGGCAATAGTGGAATTGGGTTGGCAACCGCCAAGCTATTCCGTGAGGAAGGCGCCAAGGTCGCAATTTCGGGTCGCGACCAGAAGACGCTGGACGAAGCCGTAAAAACGATTGGCGGCGACACTCTCGCTGTTCGTTCCGATGTCGCCAAGCTGTCTGATATCGATGCGCTGTTTGCCGCCGTGAAAAACAAGTTTGGCAAAATCGATGTCCTTTTTGTAAACGCGGGCATCGCCAAGTTCGCGCCGTTCGAGCAGAGCGACGAGAGTTTCTTCGACGAGCACTTCAACGTCAACGTCAAGGGCGCTTACTTCACCATTCAGAAAGCGTTACCGCTGCTCAACGATGGAGCAGCGATTGTTCTGAATGCTTCGGTCGCGGGCTCCAAAGGCACTGGGACGGCATCGACGTACTCCGCGACCAAGGCTGCGTTGCGTTCGTTCGCCCGCACTCTGACCACAGAGCTGATCGGTCGCGGGATTCGTGTCAATGTTGTAAGTCCCGGCCCCATTGAAACTCCAATCTTCGGCAGGTTGGGTTTGCCGAAAGAAGCGGTGGAAGACTTTGCAAAACACGCTATCGCGCAAATTCCAATGAAGCGTTTTGGCCAGCCCGAGGAAGTTGCGAAAGCTGTGCTGTTCCTGGCAACAGCCGACTCTTCGTACATCAGCGGCCAGGAAATCTTCGTGGACGGCGGAATGGTCAACGTCTAACCAATTCACGCAGGCATAGGCGCCTCGCCTGTGGCCTTTTGAGAGAACGTATGGCGGCGGAGCTTGCTCCGCCGTCTTTTTTCGAATCCTCCTTGCCCGTTCGTGCGCACGTCCATCCGGCACTCAATTCGCGTTACAGTAGGACCATGCCAAAATTCACTCATCATGTTTTCATCTGCAACAACCACCGCCTGCCCGACGATCCAAAAGTCTCCTGCAATGCCGATGGCTCCGGCGAACTCCAGCAGGCTTTCAAGAAAGCGCTCGCCGTGCGCGGACTCTCCCGCACCATCCGTTCGAACAAAGCTGGATGCCTCGACCAATGCGAGCACGGCCCCACGGTCGTCGTTTATCCGGAAGCGGTGTGGTACGGCAACGTAACGCCCGCAGATGTGGACGAGATTGTTGAGTCGCATCTTGTGGGGGGGAAGCCTTTAGAACGGTTGGTGATCGCGGATGCCTGTTTGAATACTGCGCGTTGTGAGCATAAACCGCGGCGGAACTAAACGAGGTGGCGGGCAAGGTCACGATATCCGCGGAGAGTTCCAAGCCTGATTTTTCCCGTTGAACCGCTCACCCTTCCCCCAGTTCGGGCATTCTCGAACAACCTAGGTTGGTAGGGACGGCAGGGATTGAACCTGCAACCGCCGGATTAGAAATCCGATGCTCTATCCAATTGAGCTACGTCCCCAAACTCACAGTAAACGCTTTATTATAAAGCACTTCACTGGATTCTAGCCTCGCCCGTTTTCGCCTTCTCAGCGACAACAGGGGCTAGACCGGGGGCTATTCTCCACGCTGTTCCAATTTTCCACCGCATCGCGTTGGGTGCACTGTCGGCCAAAATTTCGTCTACAGCCAGGTTCCTTAGCGGTAAGAATGCTGCCGAATAGAATTAAGGAAGACGCTTAGGGGGCGTCTCCTACTGCGAAGTAGATACCTTCGTCGCGGCGCTAGCCCAATGGCGATCTGTTGTGGAGATTCACCGTAGGCGCTTCATTCGTTCGCGCTTGCGAGCTTTTCAGAGGGACCCGGCGTGCCCGCTTGCAGGTCGGATCCGACAGCCATCCCAAGAATTGACTGACTTGCCGTTGCCGCAACATTGAAACCATCTACAGACAGTCCAACATCTTTGCCATGGAGAGCTGAGAGGTCGTACTTGGCCGTGACGGTGCGCTCTTCGCCGGGGAGCAAGGAGAAGTAGTTGTCCTCCCAGAAGATGGGCACGACGTCGTCTCCTCCCTTCCCTTGCGTCACCCGCGGGTGAATCATGAAAGCGATGCTTTGGCTGGAGTTCTTAACGGTGACGTGGGTAGCCATGGTAGTCCCTCGTTTTTCGGTCACGGCCGCGATTCCCAGTTGTACCTGCGGCAACGTGTTCAAACCAGTCAGGTCCCCATAGTCCTTTTGGGGTGTATAAGCGGAATCCTGCCGCTTATTCCAATCGAGCGTGTCTGGTTTTCGCGACAACCAATAGAAGTTGTCGCTAACACGTCTGCCAGCTGCATCGCGCAGATCCAGTTTTAGAAAGTATGTGGTGCTGAGGTCGTCTACCACCGGCAGATCGAACACCTTGGTGGCGGCATCCGGGGCGAGATCGAGAGTCGCTTCGCGGGAGGCTTTTTCCTTGGAATGGATGTCGTACAGCCTTGCCACTAATCGAACGCCCTTCATCGGTTCATAGAGGCCGTTGACGACGGCAACGGAGTTGTCATCGTAAGAGTATTGAACGTGGATGACTTCAGTGGACTTCTTCGTGCCGAAGTACCCGCCCGCTGGCACTTGGTAATAATCGTAGAGGTGCCAAATCAGGGAGGGCCACGGGTTGTTCAACATCCACTGGATGACCCCAGTCGAAGTGTACTTGTTGCGGCCGTACGCCTCGTACATCGCCCGCTGTCCATCGTAAGTCATCGCTTGCGCCTTGCGCTCGAAGTCTTCCAAGGAAGTCGCTTCTCCATAGCGCCTGTCGAGCGCGGTCTTGAATACATTGATGGTAGTGAATCGGTCTCCGCCAGCGTGAGAGCTCCACTCAACGTCAATCGGCCATAGATGACCGGCGGGAATGAATTTCTTAAGGCTTTCCACGGTTGGAATCGCCGGGCCGGGGCTGGTTTCTGTGTTATAGCCGTACGCGCCGCCCGCATCTTTGTCGGTGAGCCAGTACACAGGCGGAACATATTCGTACGGGCCCGTCATCTTCACGCCGGAGCCTCCAGTTACTTTGCTGACCGTGTCGTTCGCTGAAGAAACCGAGGGGTTAGGCCATTCGCGAGCCGAGAGAATGTCGAGGTACATCTTCTCAATGTCCGGTGGAGGCGGATTGTCGCTGCCGTACAGCCACACGAACACACTGGGGTGCGTGCGAAGACGATTGACCTGATCGCGCAGGGAGGCTGCCGCTATCGTGCGCGTGTCCGGCGTCCAATCATCCCACCGCTCCCATGCGTCACAACAGGTCCATCCCGTCATCACGAGGATGCCCAGGCGATCGGTGGTTTCAAAAAATTCCTCGCGATCGATTTTGCCTTCCAAGCGAATAGCGTTGAGGCCCATGTCTTTCACATAGCGAAGGTCGGCCTCGACGCGATCCCGAGACCAGCGCAGGAATAGGTCCGGGGTCCAGGCTGCGCCCCGAATAAGGACTCTGTGGCCGTTCACTTTAAAGAGTCGATGGCCATTGGGAGTCAGTTCGGACGTAACCTCACGAATTCCATAGATCACGCGGGCGGAATCGGAAATGCTTTCTTGGATCTTGAACGCCAACCTTGCCGTTGACAAATTTGGCTCGCCCATCTGGTAGGGCCACCACAACTTCGGATGACTGAGATGCAGCTCCTTGAATTGTTCGGGAGTGAAGCGAACAGTCCTCGATTCGTTCGGCGCAAGGGTCACGGGCTGGCTGATGCTTCCATCTTCAAAGTCAACGCGCAGAGTACCAGTCACGCTGCGATCGGAAGCATTGCTCACATCGGCGCTAACTATAAGCGTAGCAGTCTTGTATTCGGCGTCGAGCTTTGAGTTCACGAACGCGTTCCCGAGGGAAACAGAACCCGTTTCGGTCAGGAACACCTCGCGCCAAATGCCCATGTTCTTGTCGGCCGGGGTGGGAGCCCAATCGACCCAGGTGAGGCCGGGATCATTCTTGTCGGGCGCCGATATCTCTACTGCGAGAGAATTCTTGCTCCCAGCTCGCAAGGCTCTCGTGACTTCGAATTCGAAAGTTCGGTAGGGACCAGCAACGTCCTTGTTGCTGGCGATCATAGTGCCGTTAAGCCAAATATTGGCTCGGTAGTTGATCCCCAGAAAATGTAGCCAGCTCAGGCCCTGCCCGAAATCCGCGGGAAGGACAAATTCCGTGCGGTACCACCAAGAGCAACTGAAAGGACTTCCCTTCGGCATATCTTGATTGGCAAAAAATCCCGCCAAACCAGATAGCTCACCACCGGCGTAGTTCATCCCTGGAAGTGATTTGAGATTGTTTCCGAAGAACGGGTCTTTGTAAGTCTTGTCCTCGACCAGACTGCCGACGACAGTACCCGGCACTTGGGCTTGATGCCAGCGGCTCGCATCGAATCCGGTTCGCGAGATCTGATCTCCAGTGGATCTGTCTTCACAAGAAGACTGCAATTGCCAATTGTCATGCAGCAGTAGGCGGGACTGCCCTGTCGCCGGTGGGTCTCCAGCGTAGGCGAGAAGACGCACTAAAAATATTGCTGCCAGGACCAAGCTGCTGCTGGACTTGCGAGACATACTTCTCCTTAGTCGAAAGCAAATCATTCACTTCCAAGGCGTGATTCCCTCGCCACAATGCCGCGTTGGAGGCTGTCGCGAAGCAGCCTCCAGGCAAAGAAGCATCTTACGGACGGGGCGGGGCATCTTGGATCATGCGGTTTAGGATGTTCGTGGTTATGACTTGCAATGGAGGGCTGACATTATTTTGCCCTGTGCTGGAACCGCCGGGATAAAGAGTCCACGACCAGCACATCGAACCCGTTTCCCAAACCCAGTTGCCGCCGGTGCCTCGATAAATCGATGAATTATGGGTGAAGGGGTCCCCGTTGAAATTCAGAAATGGCGAGGCATCGAGGAACGTGTACTCCGTACCCTCTGGCGGGCCGACCGTGGGATCGTAATTGTCAATCTCGTAGCCGACGGCCTCGACGTTTACCGGCACGCCGTTTTGCAGGCCACTGCCGGCGTAGGCCCAGTGATCTACTCCCATCGGCACGAACGGCTGTCCGCCGAAATTCTGCTGGCCATCCACTGGGTACTGGACGCCAAGTAGGAGCTGCTCAGGGCGCCCTAAATCGCGCCAGCGGATTGTGCGCTTGCTCGGGTCAGGATTCGGGTCGGGCGCCCAGTCTTTGTAGCCGACCATAACTCGCTGGGGGACGTGAGCCGCATTTTTTTCGTAACGAACATGCCAGTAGATTTCGTTGGCACTAATAAATGCCAAGCCTACTCCGGCCGCACGCGCCGCGATGGCGCCATCGTATTCAGCTTCGGTCCAGTATTCCGCGTGCCCTCCGACGACGACCGCTTTGTGGTTGAGAAGGACTTGAGGAGTCCGGTCGACGACAGGATCAGGCGCATAGGTAAGGTCGTAGCCGTTCTGTTCCAGAAACGAGATCAGCTCAGGCTCGAAATCGTAAAGGTTGCCGTCACCGGGGTGGCCGTACTGCGCGGTGAACGGCCGGTCAAACGAAACCTTGACCGAGGGAACACCATTGGCGCTGTTGTACTGATAGAGGCTGCGTCCGGTCTGCGGCAGGCCGAAGGGGTCGTTGGGCGGCGGATCGTAGGGAAAATCGTTATAGGCCTGATATGCATTGAGGGAGGACAGATATAAGAGGTCGGCAGGCCGGTTGTCCACCACCCAAAACGGAACCAGCGACTGGTATCCCGCGGCGCTGGTGAAAACAGCTACATAGACTCCGGACAACCAGTTCTTCTTTACGTGCAGGGTCAACGAGGTCCGCCAGTCGCAGGAAATCATGTTCGTGATCGGAGCGGTGGTGCACGGCTGCTGTTGAATCCCGTGGAATGTCCCCACATGCGACATCAAGCGACCCCCGTAACCCTGGTAGTAGCCCAGCCTCAGCACGTCGACCTGAAAATCCTGTGCAGGGCTGACCGTGACCTTGAGATCGACGCTGCCACCTGGCCGCACGGAAAAGTTCGAGGTATAGCCCTTGATTTGCATGCCGACATCGTCAGCAACCTGATAGGCGGGAGAC
>Ga0209068_10000460_pt1 | contig 22142 bp, 14 predicted proteins | sample ColStrG_CSR_2012_FD_187200 | JGI IMG/M metagenome (GOLD analysis project Ga0209068, IMG submission 187200) | Freshwater sediment microbial communities in response to fracking from Pennsylvania, USA - Cold Stream Run_MetaG_CSR_2012 (SPAdes)... | ecosystem: Environmental > Aquatic > Freshwater >...
ACTTTCATCCGCGACGTCGCCGCCGCTAGCGCCAGTAGTGCCAGGCCGTTGACCGGGTGTAAACCGTGGTTCGTAATTCCTGCGTATAAGGTTGTGCCGGTTGCGGCGATGGCCATCAGTCCGGCGAACATGTTAGCAGATCGTGTGTGGGTGTTCATATGTCTTCTCCTTTCGTTGAGTTGTCCACACACTTACTGCTCGTTGTCAGTATCGTCGGATTGCGCGTTGGCGACAGCGTAGCTGCTGCCCCATACGACGCTGGTGGCGTTGAGGATGCTGCTGCCCCACACCACGCTGAATCCATTTAACAGGCTGCTGCCCCACACTACCGAGCTGCCCCAGACCACGGATTGCCCGTTGACGTTGGAACCCCACACCACCGAAGAGCCCCACACTACCGAGGATCCCCAAACCACTGAGTTCGGGAGCACCACGGTGTTGCCATTGGATAGAGTGACCGCGCCGGTGAGGGCATTGACAACCGCCGTGGGAGACAACGCAGTCCCCACACTCGTGGAAGCCAGGTTGCTATCGCCGAGGGCCGCCTGCACATCCAGATATCCCGCTCCTACCGCGAACAGGTCATGATTGGAGGTGTAGGTTTTGCCCGTGCCCAGGTCGGTGGCGGTGTTGGTGGTCCGGCCAATCTTATATGCCGTCTTCATCAGGCGTGCCTTGACCTGGTCGGGAGTAAGGTTCGGATTTTGCTGAAGCACAAGCGCGACGGCCCCGGCAGCGGCCGGAGTCGCCATGCTGGTGCCGCTCAGCACGAAGTAGTTGGAATTGCCGGAAGCGTAGCTGTTGGGATGCGCAGTTTCCAGCGTCGCGCCAGGCGCTGCCAGCGAGATCACATGGTTTCCCGGAGCCATAATGTCCGGCTTGGCCACATGGTCAAAAGTGGTGGGCCCTTTGGAACTGTAGCTGGCGACCCGGTCGTCGGTGCGGGTTGCGGTTCCCATCGTCTTCATGGCGCCGACCGTCAGTACATACGGATCGTTGCCGGGAGAAGTGATGGTGCCGTACCCGTCGTTTCCGTATGCGGCGAGACGGCCAAAGTTGCCAGCCGCAACCACCACCACGATGCCCGACTTCCAGGCTGATTCCACCGCTTGGCACAGTGGATCGTTGGCATATACCGCCGATACGCCGCGGCCCAACGAAAGGTTGATCACGCGAATGTTGTAGGTGCTCTTCAGTGCGATCGCTTTCTGGATGGCGGCGATCACGCTACTGTCAGATCCGCCTCCGTTTGCGTCCAGCACGCGCAGGTCAATCAGATTGACGTTGGGTGCCACACCCTGCCACTGACCCGCCGACTTCGAGCCGTTGCCACCGATGATTCCAGCGACGTGCGTACCGTGACCGTACAGGTCCCAGTTCGCGCCCGCGGCGTTGGTGGTCGCCGTGCCGGTGAAGTCCTGGTGGTAAACCACCCGGTTCGCCGTGCCCGCTGCATTCCACAGGTCGGAATGGCTGTCGTTGATGCCGCTGTCAATTACAGCCACGCCAACGCCGGTCCCGTTGTAGCCCGAGGACCAGGCCGAGCTGACGTTCATGGCCGCGTCGGTAAGATCGTCCATCCCTTTCAGCGGGTGGTCGAGACTCACCATGGCGACATCGGGATCGTTGGCCAGGCGGGCCATCGCGCTGGCCGGCATGGTCACTGCAACGCCGTTGATCAAATTCAGGCCATGGTTTACATGGGCCATGTTGCTCTGCAACCGCCCGATGGCGGCAGCATGGGGCGCCTGCTTGTACTGCACAATGACGTTGACGGTCTGTCCGGGCTGGGCATTGCGCGCCGTCTGAATGACGTCGTCAGCCAGCTTCTGGTTGTTGGCAAATCCCCGCGGACCGCGCAGGGCGTTGTTCGCTTCAAAGCCCTGGGCCATGCCATACTTGGCCCCCAACAAGGCTCCAAGCACTCCGGCCAGGAGCATCTTTCGCTTGCCCCAGGCGGCGCTTCGTTTCTCTTTGCGTCGCGTTGTCTGTTTCTCGTTCGACATGACTGGTAACCTCTCTCGGGGTAGGGTAAAACCCTCCCACGGCTGCTATGTTTGCACGGCTCAGGCCGTTCTAATACGCCGTAAGCGATTGAAAATAATACGGTTAAGTAAGTGGTCACGGGGCGGTTTCGGGCCAGTCTGTCCCATCTCGCGGGCCGATGGGACATATTGTCCCGCTCGTGTCCCGGTGATGGAAGGCGTGGTAACCAGCAGGGTTGGTTACTTCGCGCGCGAGGGCGGCGTCGTTGCACGTGTCAGAAGAAAATTGCGAAGGGTTGACGTGCAGAAGCTTCTATTTCTAAGCGCCGGCGCTGCGGCTCTTCTGGGGAAGGCGCGGCAATGCCGCCATCAACCGCTGCGTGTATTCATGCTGAGGGGCGGTGAAGATCTGTTCGCGGCTGCCGCACTCGACAATCTCTCCTTGATGAAGGATCGCGATGCGGTGGCATATCTCCGCCACCGAGGCCAGATCGTGAGAGATGTAGAGGACGGCCATTCCGGTCTCGCGATTCAGTTTGGCGAACAGGGCCAAAATTTCTGATTGTGTGATGACATCCAGCGCGCTGGTGGCTTCGTCGGCGATGAGCAGCCCCGGCCGGTGCAGCACAGCCATGGCGATGAGCACCCGCTGCGCCTGGCCTACGCTCATCTGCGAAGAAAACTTACGGAGGAAATCATCGTCCGCGGGCAGAGCGACGGCCGTCAGCGCGGCGCGAAGCTTTTCTTCGGCTTCTGCCATCGTTCCGTCAGTGTGGGCGCGCCAGGCCTCCATCAATTGCGTGCGGATGCGCAGCGCTGGGTTGAGTGAAGTCAGCGGGCTCTGCAGGACCAATGCAATCGCCCGCCCGCGCAGGGAACGCAATTCCTTTTCGCGCAGGCCGAGCATTTCGCGCTGTTGAAATCGAATGCTGCCAGAGAGTTTGCAGCGCCGGTCGAGCAGTCCCATCAACGCCATGGCCAGCGTGCTCTTGCCCGAACCGCTCTGGCCGACCAGTCCCATCACTTCCCCGGGCGCGATTTCGAGACGCACGTCGCGCAGCACCTCCGGACGGGAAGCATACCCGGCCGTGAGCTTCACGCTCAACAACGGTTCCGGCGATGTTGTCTCGTTCGTCATGGTGTTGAGGTCAGGTCTACTTCTGCAGCGTCCAGCGTTCAATGTTCCAGTAGGTCTGCGGCGCAACCGCCACGGGGTCCGCACCGCGCACGCGCAGCGAAACCGCCGACAGCGCATTCTTGGTGATCAGATAGATAAACGGATTCTGTTCCAGCACGATTTCCTGCACCCGATCGAAACTCTTTTTCCGCTTGGCGGCATCCGTCGTGGACGCCTGCGCGTGCATCAGTTGATCAATCTCCGCTTCCCACGGCGTTTCCGGCGTTTTCTGTTGCGGGTTCCACTGATGGTCTTCGGCTGAACTGAGCCATACGTTCATCTGTCCGTTAGGATCAAGGTCGGTGTTCGACAAGCCCAACAACACGGCCTCGTAGTTGAAGCTCTGCGAGATTCGCTCAATCAATGCCGGGAAGTCGAGCGTCACCACGCTGACTTTGATTCCGATCTTCTGCAAATCCTGCTGCATGAGGACGATCATCCGCTCGCGGCCCTTGTTACCGGAGTTGGTGATGACGGAAAATTCGACTGCATGGCCTTGCGCATCGTGAAGTATGCCCTGGTCAAGCCGAAACCCAGCGCTGGTCAACCGCTTCAGGGCGCTCTCTGGACTGTACGCAACCGGATTGAGCTTGTTGTTGAACCAAAAACGATTGGCCGGGGAAAGCACGCCGATCGCCGGACGGGCATGCCCGCGAAAGACGATGCGGCACAAGTCGTCGCGGTTGATGGCCTCGGAAATGGCCTGACGAAAGATGGTCGAACGGAACCAGGCTTTCTTGTAGTCGGGGATGGGAGATTTCTGCACCTGGTTGAACCACATCTGCTCGCTGTCGAGCGAAGGCCCAGCGTCATGCACCACTGCGGGGGACGTGGCTGCCAGTTTTTCGTAGTATTCGCTGTCGAGCGTGTTGATCAGGTCGAGTTCGCCGCGCTGGAAGCGCAGCAGTTCAACATCTCGGTTGCCCTGGATGTCGAGCATGATTCCATCCAGATAAGGCAGCGCGTGTCCCTGCGCGTCATGCTTCCAATAGTTGGGGTTGCGCGCCAGATGCAGTGATGCGCCCGCCTTATACTCAGCAACCATGAACGGCCCCAGCACCGCCATTTCTTTCTTCGCGGAATCTTTGGACATGATCGCGACCTGGTCGAGCAGGTGGTCCAGACCGATTACCGGCGCGGGAAAGGTGACGGAGATCTGCGTCGGCGAAATGACTTTGGTTGTGACCGCGCCGGGGCCCGAGCGGAACGCGTCGCCGGTGGAAGAATGAAGCTGCGGATCCATCAAACGTTGGATCGTGAAAGCTACGTCTTCCGCCGAGAAGGGAGTTCCGTCCGAGAAGCGCACCCCGCTGCGCAACTTCAGCGTGATTTCGCGCGAATCTTTGGAAATCTTCCAGGACTCCGCCAACTCCGGCTCCGCCAGTTGGGTCTTGCGGTTCACGCGCGCCAGCACGCCGCCTGTGAGAAAGCGGACCGTGAGCGAGGCGTCGTCATCCACTCGTTGCGGATCGAAGGTCTTGGGCTCCCAACGCAGACAGAAATGGACCTCGCCACCTTGTGCACACAGCGGCAGGGATCCCAGCAGCAACCATAAAATCAACAAACACTTTTTCATGCGGCGACCTGTTCTTTGTCGGACAAGATCAATTGAAACGCGGTGACAACGGCTACCAGCAACGCCAGCGGGACAAATTTCCAAGGCTCCTCGCGGAATGAGACCAGGCCCTCCATTTCGCGCAACAGACTTCCCCACGATGGCATGGGCTCAGGCACACCGAGGCCGAGAATGCCAAGGTTCGCTTCACTCAAAATGAAAACCGGGATGGAAATCCAGAACTGCGCAGCGAGAATCGGCCGCAAGTGGGGAACGACGTGAATCCAGAAGATGCGCGGCGCGGAGATTCCGGCGGCGCGGGCCTGTCGAAGAAAATCCGAACTGCGCAGCATTTTGGCGGACGCGCACAGCACGCGCGCCGCGCTGGTCCAGCCCAGCAGGCCGAGGACTCCGAAGGTTACGACGACGGAGGTGAACGGCGAAACGTCGAGCGGCAGCACCGCGCGTACCGTGATCAACAGAAACAGCCAGGGCAGCGAAAGACAAAGATCGGTGGCGGCCATCGCAGTCCGCTCCCAGAAGCCTCCGCAATATCCAGCCACGCCGCCGATCAGAACGGCCAGCAATGTCGAAAGCAGGGAAGCCGCGGGCGCCAGCAGCAGGGAGACCCTGGTTCCGTAGAGCACGCGAGCGAAGCGGTCGCGGCCAAGATCGTCAGTGCCCAGCCAGTGCTCGCGAGACGGCGGCGCACTGAAGGATTCGCGGTCCTGCCAGGCATAACCATGCGGGGCCAGCCACGGCGCAAAAATGGAAGCGAGCGCGACCAGAGCCAGGCAACTCCACGCGGCGATGCGCAGGGTTTTCATTGTGCGGGCTCCCGGTTTGCGGAGGCGGCCAGGTCGGCCAGCGAGTTTGCCGCAACCGTCAGCAAGGCAACGATCCTGGTGATATGCACGATGACCGGTAAGTCGCGCGACATGGCCGCCTGCCACGCCAGTTGGCCAATTCCGGCGATGCCGCAAAGAGCTTCCACGGGAATGGCGGCACCGACCGCCATGCTGAGAGAGATGCCGGCGACGGCCAGCAGCTGCGGTCCGGCGACAGGAATGACGTGAAAAAACAGAATGCGGCTGCCGCTCAGGCCTTTGGCGCGGGCCGTGATGATGTGCGGACGGGCATAGGCCGCGTCCAGCAGATTGCGCGCGTAACGATGCACGCGCGGAAATACCGCCAGCCCGATGGCGAGACTGCCTCCCAGGTTCCACATGACCGACAGCAGCGCAAGCACTGCGGCCGGCAGACTCAGCAGCGCAGCACTCAACGCGATGGTTGCGATTTCATACGACCGAGCGCGCACCACGTTGCTCGTGAACGCGAAGGCCAGAGCGGCGGTCCAGCCGATCAGAAGTCCAAGCGAAACCAGTCGCGCGGTGGCGGGCGCGCGCTCGCGAATCAGTTTTGCGACCGGTTGCCCGAGCGACTGCGAAATGCCGAGATCGCCGCGCAGAAGTTTGCGGGTTGAGTCCACATAGAACTGCACCGCGCTTTGATCATTGTGTCGCGCGGCCATCAGCGCCTGCCGGCTGGCGGAGGAAAGATGCGGGTCGAGCATGGATTCGTCCGCGTCACGGCCGGGAGCCAGACGCACCAGCGTGGCCGATAGAAAGCCTCCGGCAACGATCACCAGCACCAGCGACACGACGTGATGGAGGGCTTTGCGTCTCATGGTCCATCGTGGCCTCAGCCGGCGGATGCGCCCTGGCTCTGCACGTCGCCCACCACGCCAACGCTGTGGTGCGCGTGCTTCATGGAATACATGCGGCGGTCGGCCTCGGCCAGCAATTTCTCCACGTCAAAGCCATCCACCGGACAGAAGGCGGTGCCGACGCTGAGAGAAATGATGTCGCGCCCGCAGACTTCGCGACCACACTCAATCGCAATCTGGTTCAGGCGGCTGCATTTTTCAATCGCCGCTTCCGGCGTAAGCCCCGGCGAGGTCACTACAAATTCATCCCCGCCCATGCGGGCCACATAGTCATAACCGCGGCAAGCGTCCTTCAGCCGGGTGCTGAACTCGCGCAGCAGGCGGTCGCCTTCCAGGTGGCCGAAGGAGTCGTTCACTTGCTTGAAATTGTCCAGATCGCACACCATGAGCGCGAGCGGACTGGCCGTGCGCCGGCAGCGCGCCACTTCCTGCGCCAGATGCACGAACAGGGAACGCGCGTTGGGCAGGCCGGTAAGGAAATCAGTGGTGGCGGAACTCTCCGCCTGCTGATAGCGCAGTGCGTTTTCCACCGACATGCCCACCTTGGTGCCCACCGCCAGCAGGATGCGCAGGTGGTCCGGAGTGAAGGCCTCCGCGTTGATGCAATACATGGCAAGCACGCCGACGACGCCGTTGATGCCCTCCAACGGCACCGCCAGTGCGGACTCCAGAGGCGCATGGTCCTGACCGTTCAAGTATCCGGCTTCCACTTTCGGATTGCCGTTGAGGATGGGTTTGCAGTTCTCCGCCACCCATCCGCAGAGACCTTCGCCCATGCGGATCTTCAGGGAAGACAGCGTGCGGAAATTATCTCCACTCACCAGCTCTGGCAGCAGCCAGTCATTGCGGCGCACAAAAACGGCGATCGAGTCATACGGAATCAGACGCCGCAAGCGCATGGAAAGCACCGACAACGTTTCGCCCAGGCTGAGAGAATTCCCCAGGTCCTGGCTGAGCTCGAACATCATCTGCGCCTCTTGCCGGGCGGAGGCGATGGAGGTCAGGAAATCCACTTCGGAATCGCTGGAGGAGGTTTCCACAGTTTTGGCAAAGCCCGCTGCCGGCGCGCTTCCGCGCTCGATGCGCACGTCATGCGAGAGCTTGGGTCCGGAAGCGCCGGACTCCGCCGCTTGTGCGGCCAGTTCCCACTCTTTGCAATTCTGCAGAAGACTCTCGACCACTTTCGGATCGAACCAGGTGCCAGACCGCTCTCGTACCGCCGACATGGCCTGAATCATCGGCAGCGCAGGACGATATTGGCGGTCCGAGGCCAGCGCATCCAGGCAGTCCACGGCCGACAGGATGCGCGCGCCGATGGGAATGTCTTCGCCCTTCAGTCCGTCGGGATATCCGGTGCCATCCCAGCGCTCGTGATGGGAGCGCACGATGGGGGCCACGGGATAGGGGAACGCGACGCGCTCTAGAATTTCAGCGCCCACCAGCGGATGGACTTTCATTTTTTCAAATTCTTCCGGGGTCAGCCGTCCCGGCTTATTGATGATGTGTTCGGGCACCGCGAGTTTTCCAATGTCGTGCAGTAGCGCCGCTGCGCGCACCGCTTCCATCTCGTCGTCGGAGAGATGCAGGATCTTTGCCATTTCCACCGCATAGGTACGAACCCGCTGCAGGTGGCGATGCGTCGTGTGGTCCTTGGCTTCGATGGCCAGGGCCAGCGCTTCGATGGTTCGCATGTTCAGCGCCGCGATTTCCTCGACGTGGCGCTTTTCCACCTCGACGCGTTCCTTTTCCGCCTGTAACCGTCCCAGATACTGGCGGTAAGAACGATAGACCCAGTAGATGAGCGGCAGAATGAGCAGCGATGTCTGCCATCCCGAGAGTTGGTTGACGATGCCGATCAGGCCGACGACCGCCGCGCCCACGAGGTAGTAAGGAAACGACCAGAAGTAGCAGTTGGCCCAGATGGCGCGCGCCGACTGCTTCTCGGTCATCGCGATGACGAGAGAAACCGGAAGCGTGTTGGCGAGAAAAAAGACCAGGGCCGACACCGCCAGCAGGATTGGCTTGTATTGGCTGAACGCAGGCGCCAGGCCGTGATAAGTGAAGTAGCAGAGGGCGGTTGCGGTCGCCATCATGCTGAAGACGTTGAAGATCACCTTGACCGGATCAAGCCGGTTGCGTGCCTGCCACAGGCTCTGCACCAGCGTGGCGCTGCATCCAATGATTAAAGTTTCCTGCAGACTGAGTTCCATGACGCCCAGCAGGATGAACAGGAAATTGACGGACATAGTCCCATCAATGCCAGGAAGCTGGACTTTCAATCCGGAGGCGATGATGGCGACGGCGAGGTAGCAAAGGAAGCGCGGCCAATCCACCACGGGCCAGTGACGCATCGCGGAAAATAGCAGCCATCCGCCCAGCAAGGCGGTGACTCCGATAAAGGATCGAGCGCGCGCTGACATTCGTTTCCCGCGGTCTTTCTGTGACGAATCTGCGTGGCCGGAAAACGGCCGCGCGTCCGACACACTACTCCCGAATAGAAACTCGCACCTCATCCTAGCCGTGGAGCCACGGTGGCCGAAGATTACCAACGTAATTGTTGAAGCGATCCGGGCAGTGGACGGTCGTTACGATCAGGCCGTGGCCGGAATCCGGTTACTTTGGTGACGCGTTCGCGCTCGATTGGTATGTAAGGATCAACCGGATCAGTCTGCATGTCAACGTCTCAGGTCAATTCGCGACCCCTGCCGAAAGTGTCGGCAACCATGCCGTCGGATGTTCGCCTCGAGTTCTTTTCGCTCGATTTGACCGGACGGTTCATTGGCTTCAGTTCCGGATTGTGCGAACTGCTTGGGATTGGGCAGGGTCTTGCAGCGGATACGATGCTGGCCAACATTCTCAGTCCCAGCGGCGACGCCGCCGGCGAGAGCCTGCAACGCATGTTGATCGCCTCCACTCTGGAGGATGGTCAGGCCTCTGCGAGTGTAAACATTCCTGGTGAGGCAGGCCCACGACAGGCACAGCTTAAATTGTCGCTTCTGCGGAACCTCAGCGGGGAACCCATCTCGATCCTCGCAACCTGCCGGGCGGTCGTCCCGTCCGCGTCCGCGCTTCCGACGGTGGGTGTGCGGGTCACACAGACGGGCGCATCATCGGACGCGACCCAGGTCCGTCAGGTGGATGGGCAGGACTTCATCATCGCCAGTCCTTTAATGCACAAATTCATGGGGCTGGTGGAGCGCGTGGCCGGCCACACCGAGACCGTGCTGATCACCGGCGAAACCGGAGTCGGTAAGGAACTCGTCGCCCGCTCGATCCATCATTTCTCGCATCGCCGCGCCCAGCCCTGGGTAGACATCAATTGTGCCGCACTGCCTGATCATTTGGTGGAAAGCGAGTTGTTCGGCTATGAGAAAGGCGCATTTAGCGGCGCCGACGGCGCCAAGGCCGGGATGTTTGAACTCGCCGACAACGGCACTCTGTTCCTGGACGAAATCGGCGAACTGCAACTCCAGACCCAGGTCAAGCTGCTGCGCGTGCTCGACGGCCAGCCGTTTTACCGACTGGGTGGAAGCCGAAAGATCCATGTAGATGTCAGGGTGGTCGCTGCGACCAACCAGGACCTGGAAGCCGCGGTGGAAAAGGGCCGGTTCCGCCGCGATCTCTACCATCGGTTAAGCCAGTTTCATCTGCGCGTTCCCGCGCTGCGCGAACGCCCGGAAGACATCGCGGTGCTGGCGGAGCGCGCCCTCGCTGCTAAAGTGCCGCCGCGTACTCTAACGATGGCCGCACTGGATGGGTTGCGCGCTTACTCCTGGCCCGGCAATATTCGCGAACTGCGGAACATTCTCAGCAAGGTGTGCGTGGAATCGGCGGACAGCCAGATTGATTGGGAGCAGATCGCGGACGAATTGCGCAGCGATGCGGTCCCCGCGAGCAGTGCGCCCAGCGCATTGAACGCTTCCGGCTGCGACCTGGAGAGTGTAGAGGCGCAGGCCATCCGCAAGGCGCTGGAACAGACCGGCGGTCATCGCACCCGCGCGGCTGAAAAGCTTGGCATCTCGCGGCGCACTCTCACCCGTAAGCTCAAGGACTTTAACTTCGACTCGCCCCATGCCGGCGCGGGCAGCCTGGGATCCATCAGCCTCGAGCAGCAGAAATTCTTCCGTGCGCGCGTAGACCTGGCCGCAACCATCCGCAATGCGCGTGGCGAGCAGGCCAGCGTGCAGGCCGTCAACCTCAGCACCGGCGGCATGGGGCTTGACGGCGTCCCGCCCGCGATGAGGACAGCCAGCGAAATTGAAGTAAGCTTCCCCTTGCCGGATTCCGGCGTGATGGTGAATGCCGGAGCGCGAATCGTTTGGGCCGGCGAAGGCGGTCGCGTCGGCGTCCATTTCACCCGCATGGCGCCTGCCTACTTCGAACAGCTTCAAGTCTGGACCAAACATAAGATGAAGGAAGAAGGCTGGGAACTGCCCGCTTGAACCTGACGGCACCCCATCAGCAAGAACAGTTTATGGCTTGACCGGCGCCGCGGGCACCGGACTCCCCGAGCCCTCCCGCACCGTCTGAATGGAATCCACGGCGACGCCCGTGAATCGCTCGATCAATCCGCTGGGCCAGCGCACCTCGATCCAATCAACTTTGTTCGTCTTGCCCAGGCCAAAGTGTACCCGCATATCGTTATTAGAAACATAGCTGGAGCCGCTGCGGACTTCATCCACCAGAGTCCGCGTGCCTGCCTGCACGCGGATGCGCGCGCCAATCCCGTCGCGATTGGATTTCGCGCCCATCGTTTGAATCGCAATCCAATGATTCGAAGATTGCACCTGGTTCACCAGCAACGAGGGCATCGTATTCATGTTGCTGATGACCGCGGAAATTCGTCCGTTGTTCCAAAGATCACCAACCGCCAGTCCGCGCGCCGACGCTTTCATCAAAATTCCCGGCCCCGCCGAGGCCGAGACATCTGCGAAAGTTCCGTTGCCCAGATTGCGGTACAGAATGCGCGGCTCTTCGTAGTCACTCCCCAAATGCCACTTGTCCACCTCGGGATACACGTGGCCATTCACCAGCAACAGGTCGGGCCAGCCGTCGTTGTCGAAGTCGAGGAACATCGTCCCCCAGCCCAGATACTTGGTCGAAAGCGCCAGTCCCGCGGCGGCGGTGAAGTCATCGAACGTGCCATCGCCGTTGTTGCGGTAAAGAGTGGAGGTGTCGTCGGAAAAATTCGTCTTGAAAATGTCCAGACGGCCATCGCCATTAAAGTCACCGATGGTCGAGCCCATGCCCGCCTGTTCGCGCCCATCTTCGTTGAATGCCACCCCTGACGTAACGCCGACGTCGGTGAAGGTCCCGTCGCGGTTGTTGCGGTAAAGAATGCTGGCAGTGCTGTCGCAGGCAACGTAAATGTCGGGCCAGCTGTCGTCGTTGTAATCGAAAGTCGAGACGCTGAAGGCATAGTGCGCGTCGGTCTGGTCTATGTGCGCTTTGTGGGTCACATCTTCGAAGGTGCCGTCACCGCGATTGTGATAAAGAATATTTTTCGCGCCCGGCAATCCTCGCGGCCCGCACATCACCGGAATGCCCTTCCAGATGCACGACTGTCGCTCGCCCGGCGCCGGTACGGTGGCCAAGTCAAAGTCCACATAGTTGGCGATCATCAGATCGAGATGGCCGTCGCGGTCATAATCCACCCACGCGCACCCCGTTCCCCATGCCTTGCCCGTGCCGGCGACACCGGATTTGTCCGCGACCTCGGTAAATACTCCGTGCTGATTGTGGAAGAGCCGGTTCTTCCCGTAATAGGTGACGTAAAGATCTTCCCAGCCGTCGTTGTCGTAGTCGCCCACGCAAACGCCCTGTCCCCAGCCTGATCCGGCCAGTCCGGCGGCTACGGTAACATCGGTAAACGTCCCGTCGTGATTGTTGCGATAGAGATGACTGGTTGGCTGCTGCGCGGCGGGCGCGGAAGCTCCTTCCAGAGTTGTGCCGTTCACCAGAAAAATATCCGGCCAGCCGTCGTTGTCGTAATCGAAAATGGCGACGCCGGTGCCGGTGGTTTCGATGATGTACTTTTTCGTGTCCTTGCCGCCGAAGATGTTCTGCATGGTCAGCCCGGCTTTTTCCGCGACGTCGGTGAAATAGGCGATAGAATCTTTCGGCACGGGGCCTTGCACCAGCGGTGCCGGAAGTTGCGCGGAGGCTTGCCAGGAAAGCAAAGCGGCAAGGCCGAGCAGAGCAAAGACTAGCAAAGGCCGTTTACGAAAAAGGATGCGAGGCAAGGCGATCGAAGCTCCCTCTGCATGGTATGGTCGCGCGGGAGAAGGGGTCAAGGCGTGACACAGCCTGCGATATGATATTTCAAGGCTAGGACAGTGGGCCCCGTAGCTCAGCTGGATAGAGCAGCGGTTTCCTAAACCGGAGGTCGGCAGTTCGAATCTGCCCGGGGCCACCATCCCAAGCACTCGAGGAGATCGCGCACGCGTCCTTCGCGGACATCGTCCACGATTTGTTCGAGGCGCGCTCCTTCTTCCGCGCGTCCCTGATGCACCCAAAGCCCGTTTTCCTTAACCATACGTACCATCTTAAACGGAATCCCAAAGGACACAAAGACGCCCTGGCGACCGCATCGCTGCGGCCCCAGATGTTTCGAACTCGCACGCGCCAACCCTATTTTGCCGCCGCCTCAGCCTTCGGCGCCATCTTGGCCATCTTCGCCATGCCCCCGCCCTTCAATTCGATCACGATGAGATCAAATGGCGTGTCGCCAATGTTTTCTGGCAGATGGACTTGGGCCGGTGTGTACATTGCCTGTCCCGCCTTGACCGGCATGTCTTGCGTCTTTCCCTTGGCGTCGGTCATTCTGGCCGTGCCGTCGGTGAGGAATACCGCAACCGCCGCCGGATGGCTGTGCATCACTGATTTCTCATGCGCGCCGTAGTGGACCCGCAGCACCCGCACCTTCGCATTTCCCGTCTCAACTTTATAGTGGCCGGGATCAACTTTCACCGCGTCCTGCGCAACCACCACCGCCGTGAAACAGAAACACAACACCGCACAGCCAAATAGAAATCGCTTTGTCATAGGGGCTCCTTGGGAATCCTGGATGAGATGCGCCGCCAATCTACGCCGCCGCCCCGCACCTGTCAAACTTCGCCCGCTCATCCATTGGTAACTCAGCAAGAATGGCCCGCCCTGCTACCATGAACTCTCCCCCTTCTGGAAAACTGTGCGCCGGTTCGCCTATTCATTGTTGTGGTTCTGCATCGTCGCTCCGCTCCATGCGCAGAGCAACGCTGGCGAACTGCGCCTGAAAATAGCCGATCCCCAAGGTTTGGCCGTGAAGGCCGCCGTCAATCTTTCCAGCGACGCACTCCGCTTCCATCGCAGCTACACCACCAGCGATGGACAGCTTTCGATTCGCAACCTTGTTTACGGTCCTTATCATCTGCACGTCGAGGCCGCTGGATTCGCCGCCTATAGTGGCGAAGTCGAAGTCCGCTCCGCGCTCGGCACCGAACTCTCGCTCACCCTCCGCGTTGCCGCTCCAGACACCGCCATCAATGTCACCGTTGAGCGCACGTTGCTCGACCCCGCCCGCGTCAACTCGTTGCAGCATCTTGACCAGCAACAGATCAGCGACCGCCCTGTATCGCTGCCCGGCCGTTCTCTCGCCGACCTCGTGCAATCGCAGCCCGGATGGGTTTACGAGGGCAGCGCCGTTCTTCATCCTCGCGGATCTGAATATCAAACGCAGTATGTGCTCGACGGAATTCCCCTGACCGACAACCGCTCTCCCTCCGCCGCGCCCGAAATCGCCTCCGACGACGTGGACTCGCTGAACGTTTACACCGCCGGCATTCCCGCCGAGTTTGGCCGCAAAATGGGCGGCATCGTCGAACTCAATACTTCGCGCGACACCAAGCCCGGACTTCACGGCACCACTGCGCTTTCCGGCGGAAGCTTCGGCACCGGCGCCGCCTACGCGCAGGTTCAATATGCTCGGGACGCGAATGTTTTTACAGCATCCGCCGAAGGCGCGCTTACCGACCGCTATCTGAATCCGCCGGTGCTCGACAATTTCACCAATCGCGCGACCACCACCGATTTCTCGGCACGCTACGAACGCGACCTCGCCAATCACGACCGTTTCTCCCTCACCCTCCGCCGCGATTTCTCCAAATTTCTCGTCCCCAATGAACTCGTCCAGCAAACCGCCGGCCAGGTCCAGCATCGCGACAACTTTGAAACGCTGGCCATGGCCAGTTATCAACACGTGTTTTCCCAGTCTCTCGTGGGCGACGCGCGTGTGATGCTGCGGTCCGACAGCGATCACTTGGGATCAAATCCCCAGTCCACGCCGATCATTGCGTTTCAGGACCGCGGCTTCCGCGAACAATACGTCAAGGCCGATCTGGCCTATCACCGCGCCAAGCAGGAATTGAAAATCGGCGTCGAGGGTGACTTCTCGCAACTGCGAGAAAACTTCAGCGACGGGATCACCGACCCCACGCAGTTTGATCCCGGCACGCCGCTCAGCTTTACCTTCCCCGGAGCCATTCCCTCCGAAGGCCGGCGCAGCGACCTCGAGCAGGCCGCATTCGTCGAGGACACGATTCGCCTCGGGCCCTGGACCGCTTCGCTCGGCTTGCGCTGGGACCACTATCAACTCTTGCTCAATCGCAATGCCGTCAGTCCGCGCCTGGCGTTGTCGCGCTACTTTCAACGCGCTGGACTGCTCATCCACGCGTCTTACGATCGCGTGTTTCAAACCCCCGCGCTTGAAAATCTGCTGCTCGCCAGTTCCTCGCAGGTCCAGCAACTCAATCCGCAGGTGTTGCGCTTGCCGGTGCAGCCCTCGCACGGAAATTTCTTCGAGCTTGGTGCCTCCAAGCTCATTCACCGCACCAATAAACTGGAAGTAAACGGTTTTCTGCGCACTCAGAACAATTTTGCCGACGACGACCTGCTGCTCAACACCGGCGTCAGCTTCCCCATCGCCTTTCGCAAGGCCACAATCTACGGCGTCGAGGCCAAACTCGATGTGTTGCACTGGAAGCGCCTGTCCGCGACGCTTTCGGAGTCTTATATGGTCGGCGTGGCCTATCTTCCGGCCACCGGCGGACTGTTTTTCGGTTCCGATGCGGCGACGTTGCTCGCCGGCCGCAATCGCTTCTGGGTCTCGCAGGACCAGCGCCACACCGTGCACGGCGAGGTCCGCTACGATGTGAATCGTCGCGTATCGTTCGGATCGAGTGCGAACATCGGATCAGGCCTGCCCACCGAATTCGATGCCAGCGATCCCAACGCCATCCCGACCGCGATAGAAAATTATGGTCAGGCGGTCGTCAACCGCGTGGACTTTTCCCGTGGACGTGTGAAGCCGTCGTTCTCGCTGGATGTATTCGGCTCCGCCCAGATTTGGCAGCACGAATCGCGCTCGGTGCGATTGCAAGCTGCGGCCACCAACTTGAACGATCGCCTGAACCTGATCAACTTTGCAGGCTTGTTCAGCGGAAACGCCATCGCGCCGCCACGAAGTATTTCCCTGCGACTATCGGCCAGCTTCTAGGCATGACCCACGTGGGCCAGCCCTCGGCTGTCCGGGCGCAACGCTTCAGCGCTGCGATAGTCGGATCTCTCCAGTGTTGTCATCCTGAGCGAAGTATGATCGGCCAAAGGCCGATCATGCGCAGTCGAAGGATCCCTTGCATATCGGCAGCGGCAGGCTCAATGAGGAGCTTCGAGCCCTTTCCTCACACCACAAAATACTTCGCCCCCGGATGATGCACCACAATCGCCGAAGTACTCTGCTCCGGCTCCAGCAAAAATCCTGACGTTAGCCGTACGCCCACATTCTCCTCAGGCTTCAGCAAAGCAAACAACTTGGTCTGATCTTCCAGATTCGGACATGCGGGATACCCAAACGAAAAGCGCGAGCCGCGATACTTCTGATGAAACAGGTCGCGGACCGCAGGCGCGTCTTCGCCGGCGATGCCCAGTTCTTCGCGCATCAGCTTGTGATGGTACTCAGCCAGCGCCTCGGCTGTTTCCACGCTAAGCCCGTGCAGATATAAATATTTTGTATACTCCCCGCCCTCAAATAACCTTTGCGTTTCGACCGAAGCCTTTTCGCCAATCGTCACCAGCGAAAGCCCCAACACATCCATGCGGCCGGAGGATTTGGGCGCGAAGAAATCAGAGATGCAAAGCCGCCGCCCTTCCCGCTGTCGCGGAAACGTAAACCGCAACAACTCCTGCATAGGGAGATCCGCCGTTGCCTGTGTGGAGAGATCCGCCCTTGGTTGTGTGGGGACAGCCGCCCCCGGCTGTGTGGGGAGATCCGCCCTTGGTTGTGTGGGGACAGCCGCCCCCGGCTGTCCGGTCGAGCGTAAGCTCGACAGGTTTTCACTCGCTACCAGGTGCTCGCTACTCGGTACTCCATACACCACCACATCATTCCCATCCGCTTGCGCCGGGAAATATCCATACACCACCCGCGGCTCAAACCACCCGGATGCAATGATTTCCTCTTCCAGCTTTCCTTTGATGGGACGATACTTTTCTTCCACCAGCCGCAGGTAGTCCGTCTGCGACGCGGTCTTCAACTGCCACTGGTTCTTAAACAGCGCGGTCTCGTTGATGTAACGGAACAGCTCACGCAGATCGTAATCCTTCTTCACGCGGACGCCCCAAAAGGGCGGAGCGGGAATATTGGGCGCATCGCTCACCACCACGCTGCGCTCGGAAAATACCGGCCCGGTTTCCTCGTCTACCGCCGTTGCCCGCGCATACTGCTTGGCCGTGCGCCCTTCCAGCAAGCGGGACTCGCGCGATCCATTGGTAGACGCCAGGTCTTCCATCACATGCAGCCCGGCAAACGCGTCCTCCGCATAGAACACGGCGTTCGAGTATTCCCGCCGCAAATCGTCTTCCACATATTTGCGCGTCAGCGCCGCTCCGCCGCAGATCACCGGGAAATCGAGCTTCTGCCGCTCCAGGTCTTGGATGACGTATTTCATTTCCAGCGTGGACTTCACCAGCAAACCGCTCAGCCCGATGGCATCGGCCTTGTGCTCCGCGGCGGCCTTGATGATCGAGTCTCCCGGCTGCTTGATGCCCAGATTCACCACCTTATATCCATTGTTCGACAGAATAATATCCACCAGGTTCTTGCCAATGTCGTGAACATCGCCTTTAACGGTGGCGAGCACGATGGTTCCCTTGGCCCTGCCCGCGCCCTTTTTCTCCATCTTCGGCTCGAGATAGGCGACCGCGGCCTTCATCACCCCGGCGGAATCCAGCACCGAAGGCAGCTGCATCTTGCGCGCGCCAAACAGATCGCCCACCGTCTTCATGCCATCGAGCAGCACCGTGTTGATCAGGTCGAGCGCGGAATATTGCGTCAGCGCCTGTTCCAGCAGTTCGTCCAGCGTTTTCTTGTGTACGCCGTCGCCCACCGATTTCTCGCCGTTGATGATCGCGAACTTCAGTTTGTCCTCGATCGACAGCGTGTCCACATGCGCGGTGGTGGTCGCCGGCTTGCCTTTCATCCCGGCAAAATGCGCCATATACACTTGCAGCGGATCTCCCGCGGATTCGTCGCGGTAGATCAGCTTGCGCGCCAATTCCGCTTCTTCATGCGGAATCTTATACAGCGGATAAATCTTGGTGTAGTTGACGATGGCCATGTCGAGGCCGTGATTCACCGCCTCGTGCATGAACACGGAATTTAGGACGCGCCGCGGATAGGCGTCCAGACCAAACGAAATATTGCTGACCCCGAGAATCGTACGGACTTCGGGCATTTCTCTTCTGATGCGCTCAACCGCTTTTAACGTTTCGATTCCCGCGTTGCGATATTCCTCCTGCCCGGTCGAGATCGGCAGCGTCAGTGCATCGAAGATCAAATCGGTCGGATGCAGGCCATACTTGTTGATGGCGAGATCGGCAATGCGGTGGGCGACGGCGACCTTCTTCTCCGTGGTGAGCGCCATACCATCTTCGTCAATCGTCAGCGCGATCACCGCCGCGCCATAACGCCGCGCCATCGGCAGAACCAGCGAAGTGCGTTTCTCGCCATCCTCCAGATTGATGGAGTTAATGATCGCGCGGCCCGGAATCCGCTTGAGCGCTTCTTCAATCACGTCGGCTTCAGTTGAATCCACCAGAATGGGCGCTGGGACGCGGGTCGCGATTCTGTCCAGGATCGACCTGATGTAGCCCTTCTCGTCTTCGCCCACGATGGCGCAACACAGGTCCAGCATGTGCGAGCCTTCATTCACCAGCTTTTTCGCCAGCGTCAGAATGTCGTCATACTTTTTCGCCCGCACCAGATTGCGAAAATGTTCGACGCGCGTCGTGGTATTCATTTCCTCGGCCACGATGAGCGGCTTGGGATCGAGGTCGAGCGGAACCGCTGTGTACGCGCTGGAAGCCATGGCCGCGCGTTTAACCTCGCGCTTGGCCGGTTCAATGCCGGCCACTGCATCCACGATCGCCTTGATGTGCTCCGGCTTGGTCCCGCAACAGCCGCCGACGATGCGCACGCCATAGTCGGCAACAAAATGCCGGTGATATTCCGCCAGTTCCTTGGGCGAAAGTTTGTAGACCGCCTGCCCGCCCTCGTTCTGCGGCAGCCCGGCGTTGGGCAGCACCGAGACTTCCTGCGTCGCGTTCAACGCCAGATAGCGGACCGCGTCGTTCATCTCCTTCGGTCCGGTCGCGCAGTTCAGCCCAATGATGTCCACATCGAGTGGCGCCAAAGCGGCCAGGGCTGCGCCAATTTCCGTACCCAGCAGCATCAAACCCGTTTCCTGCAGCGTGACTTGCACCGTGACCGGCAATCGCTTGCCGGATTTCCGCAACGCGTCCAGCACGCCGGCGGTCGCTACTTTGGCCTGCAACAGGTCCTGGCAGGTCTCAATCAGCAGCACGTCCACGCCGCCCTCGATCAGCGCCGCCGCCTGTTCTTCATAAGCCGCCGCCATCTCGTCGAAACTGATGTGCCCCAGCGACGGCAGCTTCGTCGTCGGCCCCATCGAGCCCGCCACAAACCGCGGACGGTCTTTGGTCGAAAATTGCTGCGCGACTTCGCGGGCCAGTTGTGCCGCTTTCACATTGATCTCATGGACGCGGTCCGCCAGATCAAACTCGGTCAACACCGTCCGCGATCCGCCGAACGAGTTGGTCTCGACGATGTCGCAACCCGCGCGGAAAAAATCCCCATGGATGTCGCGAATAATGTCGGGCCGGCTCAACACCAGAACTTCGCTGCAATTCTCCTTGCCCCAATAATCGTCCAGGGTAGGGTTGCGCGTCTGGATGTTCGTCCCCATCGCGCCGTCGTAAACGACGACTCGCTCTTTCACGGTTTGTAGAAAATCTGACATCGGTCGTTAGTCGTTGGTTGCTAGTCGTTCGTCGTTGGTCGTTAGTCGCAGGCAGTTCGCTCGTGAAATCTCAAGGCCGACCCGTTTGGCGAACGACCAACGACCACAGCCAACGACCGCCCTTATGCACGAACGCCGGTCCCTGCGGGACCGGCGTCGCTGACTGCTGAACCTCAAGTTTCTGAACTCAGCTCCCCGCCACATACTCGGATGGTGCGCCCGCATCCACATCCGACTGATTGAAAATCATGTTCGACCCCAGATGCGCCGGCATGGGCGCCAGCATTTGCTCCTTGCGCATCACCAGGTTGCTGGCATTGAACTGCGCCAACTCAAATCCATGTCCATGCGTAATCGCATCCGTCGGACAGGCCTCCACACAATACCCACAAAAAATACACCGATTGTAGTCAATGTTGTAGACGTGGGCGTAGCGTTCCGCGCCACTGACGCGTTTTTCGGCGGTGTTTTCGGCGGCCTCGATATAAATGCAGTTGGACGGGCAGGCGGCGGCGCAGAGGAAACAGGCCACGCATTTTTCCAGGCCATTCTCGTCGCGCTGCAACACGTGCGCGCCACGGAAGCGGGGCTGAAACTGCGCGCCCTTCAGCGGACCTTCGCCGTCAGGATAGTTCTCCACCGTGGTGGGCTCGAACATCTCCATAAAGGTGATGCTCATGCCTTTGGCAATCGCTCGAATGTTTTGCAGGACTGGCATACAAAATTAGTATACCGAAAGCGGGCGATTGCGGGGCGCGGCCTCCGGTGTATACTCGCTGCGACTCGAAGTCGAGAAAGAAATCCGTACCAGGAGATCACATGAGAAAAAGAACACTGCTGTTGACTGTCGTCGCGGTATTTGCCGCCGCCGTGATGTGCTTTGCCGCCGATGACGTGAATATGGGGACGTGGAAACTGAACGAAGCCAAATCCAAGCTCCCGGCCGGGGCCGCGAAAAACAACACCGTCGTCTACTCGGCGGCGGGCGACAGCGTGAAAGTCACCGTGGACGGCGTGGACGGCATGGGCAAGCCCGCGCACAACGAATGGACGGGCAAGTTCGACGGGGCGGATTATCCCGTGACCGGCGATCCAGCATCCGACATGCGCTCCTACAAGCGAGTTAACGATCACACGCTGGCGATGACCATCAAGAAAGATGGCAAGGCCACCATGACCGGAACCGTCGTGGTTTCGGCGGACGGCAAGAGCCGCACCGTCACTGTCAGTGGAATGGATTCCATGGGCATGAAGATGACGGGCACCGCGGTTTACGACAAGCAGTAGGGGAAGTGCAGTAGGGAAGTAACGAGTTGGTTTTTCAAGAGGCCGCGGATCTTCCGCGGCCTTTTATTTTGTCCGGGCGGTGTGGTCGAACTGCGCTCCGTCCGGACCGCCGAGGCGACTGTCCCCACGCAAGCGCTGTTGTGGCTTGTTCAAGGCTTCCCTTAGGCATACAATCCCGTCGAACTGTCCGCGTGGAGGCGAACTCAATGATGTTACCGATGGCAATGTCGTTGCAAAACGATCCAAGCAATGTCGTGGGGATGTTTTTTGGCGGCACGGCCATGCTGTTCTGGCTCTCGATGGCGGTGCTCGTCATGATTGGCGGCTGGAAGATGTTTGAGAAGGCGGGACAGCCGGGGTGGGCGATCCTGGTTCCGATCTACAACATTTACATCCTGTTGAAGATCGCCGGGCGTCCGGGGTGGTGGGTCCTGCTTTATCTCATCCCGCTGGTCAATTTCGTCATCGCGATTATTGTGGCCATTGATATTGCCAAGGCCTTTGGACAGAGTGCGCTATTCGGCGTGGGTCTGCTCTTCTTTTTTTGCGGCATCGGCTATGTCATCCTCGGCTTTGGAAATTACCGCTACCAGGGGCCGGCACTCGCTCCGTAGCTTCGAGGTTCCATCCGTCGCCCGGGTGCCCCATCCTAACCGCGCTTTTTGCGGTTAGGGTGGGAACCACGAACGTATGCGGACGAGGTTTGTCGGTTATGGTCTGGCGCAGTGGAAATACGGGGATGGAAATAGGACGTGCCACCGGCCGCATCGCCACGAACGTATGCAACGAGGTTTTTCGGTCATGGTCCGGCGCAGTGGTAATACGCGGATGGAAATAGGACGTGGCTGGCCCAGCCTTCCGCCTATCCCGCGGGTGCCCCGTCCTTGTCTCCGCGCTTTTTGCGGAGACAGGGCGGGGATTTTGATCTTGAAGCCGGGTGCCCCATCCTAACCGCGCTTTTTGCGGTTAGGGTGGGAACCACGAACGTATGCGGACGAGGTTTGTCGGTTATGGTCTGGCGCAGTGGAAATACGGGGATGGAAATAGGACGTGCCACCGG
>Ga0209068_10000461_pt1 | contig 22126 bp, 19 predicted proteins | sample ColStrG_CSR_2012_FD_187200 | JGI IMG/M metagenome (GOLD analysis project Ga0209068, IMG submission 187200) | Freshwater sediment microbial communities in response to fracking from Pennsylvania, USA - Cold Stream Run_MetaG_CSR_2012 (SPAdes)... | ecosystem: Environmental > Aquatic > Freshwater >...
GGGGGGATCCCCGCCCACGCCACCCTGTGGCGCATCCTGTATCACTCCCGCACCATCACCGGGGCCGACATCGCCGTCTCCGGCTACGTGGCGGTGCCGCCCACGGCGGCGCCGCCCGGCGGCTATCCGGTCCTGGCCTGGGCGCACGGGACGACCGGAGCGGCGACCCAGTGTGCACCTTCCCTCTTCAATGCCCTGGAGGGCGAAGGCCCGTACCCGGTTCCGGACATCGGGAGCTACCTGAAGGCGGGATGGCTGGTGGCCGCCGCCGACTATCAGGGCCTCGGTGTCCCGGGGCGCATCCACCCGTACCTGGTGGGGGCCAGCGAAGGGTACGGGGTCCTCGACGCGGCCGTCGCCGCCCGCCAGCTTCCCCACCTCGACGTCAGCTCCACCACCCTCATCTACGGACATTCGCAGGGCGGGCACGCCGCGCTGTTCGCCGGTGAGCTGGCGCCGTCCTACGCCCCGTCCCTGCAGGTGATCGGCGTGGTCGCCGCCGCACCGGCCACCGGGCTGTCCACCATCGTGCAGACCATCGGGCACATCGATGTCCCCGACGACCTGGCCTACTTCACCCTCATCGGGTGGACGTGGTCCCAGACCTACCCCGACCTCCCCGCCTCCGACATCTTCACCGGGTCCGGCGCCCGGCTGGCGGGTCGGACGGTGTCCACGCTCTGCGACAACGGGCTGGTGGCCGCGCTGTCCGGCAACGCGTCACGGGACGAGTTTCAGCCTGACGCCTCCACCAATCCTTCGGTCGTCGCCCACGCCCGGCTCAACGACCCGGGCCGGGTGAGGACGGTGCCGCCCATGCTCATCGTCCAGGGCACCGGCGACAACCAGGTGCCGGCCGTCCTGACCGACTTGTTCGTCACCGGCACCGCCTGCCCGCTGGGCGATGTGGTCGACTACGTCCACTACCCGGGGGCCGGCCACGACCAGGTCACCTTCGAGGCGGTGCCGCGGATCATTACCTGGGCGGCCGAGCGTCTGGCCGGCCACCGGGCGGCGCCGACGACCTGTGGTCGGCCCGGCGACGCCGTCACCAATCACTGAGTAAGCGGCGCTGGTGGACCGCTGCCGATCCCGTGCTCATTCCGGTGTCCGAACCTGCGCCGAGCACCGGTGCTGCCCCCGCCCAGTGCTGAACCAGCTGTACGAGTCGGCGGCGAACCTTCAAGAGGTGGTCCCCGACGCCACCCTGGTCGGCGGCTCGGCCGCCGCCTTCTACGCCGGCCACCGGGACTCGTTCGACCACGGCCATGTGTCGGCGGACGTGGCCGACCACTTCGACATGGTGTTGTGTCCGACTGGCATCTGGAGGGGATCCAATCAGCCCTGGAGCGCGGCGACCTTTCGCACTGGCGCCGGCTCGGCGCTGAGGTTCGCCGCCATCCATGGGGTGAGACCTCTCAGGAGCTCACCGAGGTCCTCACCTGTTCGCGCCCGTACGGGTAGGCGAGCGTGATGGACGCTGTCATTCTCTCGTCGCGAGACGAGGCCGTGCGGCGCGAACGGGAAGTGGTGGCGGCCGAGGTGCGGCAATTGAGGGAGGCCTCGGGCCTCCGCAGGAGGGAGTTCGCGGCGCGTATCGGCACGTCACCGTCAGGGTTCTCCACATACGCGAGTGGGAAAGTCGTCCCTTCGGCCGCCCTGATGATCCGGATGCGCCAGGTGCCCTCGGCGGGCCAATTGCCTTGACCCGGCACAGGGCGGCGGCGGACTCTTTCCACACAGCCGCCAGGCTGACCGGCGGGTCGCGCTCGCCGGCGATGCAACGGGCAAGTGGAACCTATCGGCCGGGGCTGAAAAGGTAGACGACCCAAGCCTCAACGCAATCAGGAGAGGGACACCGGTGATCTCAGGACAAGAGCCCGACGGGGTCGTCGAATTCGACCCGTTCTCACGCGATTTCTTCGACGACCCGTACGACACGTACCGCGCACTGCGCGACCACGCCCCGGTGTTCTACAGCGAGCGGTACGGGTTCTACGCGCTCTCGCGTCATGCGGATGTGTTGGCGGCCCACCAAGACCCTGGGCGCTTCTCCAGCGCCTATGGCGTGACCGTCGACATGCTCCTCGAGAAGAAGCCCGTCGGCATGAACATGATGATCCTCATGGACCAGCCCGAGCACACCAGGCTGCGCCGACTCATCAATCAAGCCTTCAGCCGCAGGACCGTACAAGGTCTCGAGCCGCTCGTGGCCGAGACGGTAAGGGGATTTCTGGACGGGCTCGCCGGTCGAACCGAGTTCGACCTGATCGCCGACTTTGCTTCTTTGTTTCCTGTCGAGGTGATTTCGGCCATGCTCGGTGTGCCGAGCCAAGATCGGCAACAGATCCGGCACTGGGTGGACGCCATGCTCTACCGCGAGGCCGGGAATGCACACGTCACCGACGAGGGCGTGACCGCCGCCCTGGACCTGGTGGGCTACTTTCTCGAGTTGACCAAGCAGAAGCGCCAGTCGCCCGATGACCTGATCATCAGCCGGCTGATCGAAGTGAGCGCCACGGAGTCCGATGGCAGCCAATGGCGCCTGAGCGACGACGATGTTGCTGAATTTTCGGTGCTGATCGCCGGTGCCGGTAGTGAGACCGTCACCAAACTCATCGGCAGCGGGGTCGCCCTCTTCGAGCGAAACCCGAGCCAATGGAAGATGATCCTCGAGGACAGAGAAATGATCCCTGGCGCGATCGAAGAGGTGCTCCGGTTCAATCCTCCATCCCAGTACCAGGGGCGGTTCGTCACCGAGGACGTGCAGCTGGACTCGGGCATCATCCCCGCCGGATCGCCCACCCTCCTGCTCACGGGTTCGGCGACACGGGATCCCCGGGCGTTCGATCGTGCAGACGAATTCGACATCGCTCGCGGGGGGCACGCCGCCCTGGCGTTCGGACACGGCATCCACACCTGTCTCGGAGCGTGGCTCGCCCGGCTCGAGAGTCGTGTGGCTTTCGAAGAGATCCGGCAGCGCTGGCCGGTTTTCCATGTGGACGTGGACAGGGGGAAGAGGGTCAGCATGTCGAATGTGGCCGGGTATTCGAACCTGCCGTTCCACACCGGCTAGGACTTGGGGCTCGGTGCACCTGAAGCAAGGTGGACAGCGAAGGCCGAGTTCCACGCTCCGCCCCGGCCAGGGCTTGTCAGGTGCCGGGCGGTGTGATGTACGCGTAGTCGCACCGATAGCCGTGCGAGCTGCTGTTGACCGGCGGGTTGTCGATCCGCTGGTAGTCCCCGTTGGCCACCTGCGCGAGCAGGTAGCAATTGCTGACCGTCTTGGCCGCCGGATCGACCTGGATCTCGATGTTGTCACCACTGAAGCTGTTGATCTGGGAAAGTGCCTTCAGCAGCGATCCCCTACTCGGATCGGATCCCGCGTTTCCCAGAGCCTCCGAGAACAGCTGCGCCGAGACCCATCCGTAGAAGGTGAAGATGTCTGCCTTGAAGCCGGGCGCCACGGTCTTCACCCAGTTGTTGAAGGTAGTCACTGAGGGAATGGCGCTGCTGTCCTGTCCGAGATAGAGCGATGAGTTCTGGTTGACTTCAGCACCATCGACGTTGGCAGGACCTCCGGATGCCGTCACGAGTGAATTGCTGTAGCTGCCGGCACCCAGGATGATCTGGGGGTGAAAGGACTGCTGGGCGAGATCCTTGATTATGGCGGAGGTATAGAGCTCGGGGAGTTGGTCCAGGAAGAGCAACTTCACGCCGGCGTTCTTCATGGCAATGACATTGGGAGTGAAGTCGGTTTGTGTTTCAGGGACGCCCTGATCGTAGATGACTTTGAATCCCACTTTTTCCAATGCGTACTTTTCGCCGGCCCAGGCGGCGAGGGCATCGGACTGGTCGGAGATGATCGTGCCGACGGCACCCGTGTCATTCGGAAACTTCTTCTTGTAGTACTGAAGAGGACCCTCTTCCCAGCCCCCGGCCAGAGGTACCGGGCTCACGACATTTGGGAGCTTGTTGGTCGGGAGTGATACGACCACGGTGACATCGGGCATTCCCGGATTCTTGGCCAAGACGGTCCCGCCGTAGCCGTCGTCGGCCGAGAACCCACCCACGAGGGAGAAGTCGTTGACCAGAGCGTTCTGCACCCCCTGTCTGTTTCCGGCACCGGTAAAGGCATCATCGGTCGAATCGACCGTGATCATCCGGCCGTTGATCCCACCCGAGGCGTTGACCTTGGCGAAGTAGGCCTCCGTCCCGATCAGCGCCCCTTTGAAGAGGCCGCCCAGAGCCAGCGTCGACACGTTGGCCACCTTTATCGAGTGGGGCGTCACCCCGGTGTGGTCGCTGAACGCGCTCGACGGGATGTTCGATCCCGTCTGCCCACCACTCTTGGCGACGGCTGTCGGTTGTGAACTTGTGGAGCTGCAGGCCACGGCACCGATGGCCACGGCCACCAGGGCTCCCGAGGCAAGTAGGCGGATGTTCCGCGAGGTTGGCCTCAATACTCCCCCTAAGTCGAATGTCCGCGGTCCCCCGGACCCACCCTCTTCGTCTAAAGATATAAATATATAGATGGGGGGTGGAGGGCGCAACCGGGAAGACCCCGGTCCCGGTGCGCCACCCGCGCCTATCGGATGGTCGGTGGCTCCGGCTTGCGCTTCTGGAAGACCTCCTGGCTGTTCCGGAGCGATTCCGCCGTGGTGGCGAGGTTGAGGAAGAGATTGCCGAGTTCGACCATCTGCCCGGGCGACATCTCCCTCGAGGCCCAGACCGTCCGCAAAGAGGCCTGCACCGCCGCCGGAGAGTACGAGGCGATGGTCAAGGCCAGTTGCCGAGTCACCTCCGCCAGGTCGGCAGCAGGGACGACCTGGGTGACCAGACCTATCTGTTCGGCCTTCTGCGCCGAGATGCGCTCTCGGTTCCCCATCAAGGTCATGCGCATGACCTCTCCGAACGGCATCTTCTCTCCCATCAGAGCCGGCTCGAATACCGCCGGCATGCCATACGTCACATGGGGATCGAAGAAGGTGGCGTGGTCGGCGGCCACAATGAAATCCGTCTGCCCCAGAAGGTAGAAGGCTCCACCACAGGCCATCCCGTTGACGGCGGCAATGATCGGCTTCCACAGGCCCTGGCTTCGAGGGCCGATGCTCCGGCCGGGGTCTTCGTACGTGAGAGCGTGGAAGAAGTACTCCCCTTCCTCGGTGGGTACGTCGGCACGGTCCATGCCGGTGCAGAACGCCTTCTCACCGGATCCGGTGAGGACGATCGAACGAACGTCGTCATTCACCTTCAGCGCCCGCCAAATCTCAAGCAGCTCTCTCTGCATCACCTCATTGAATGAGTTGTGCACCTCAGGGCGGTCGAGGGTGACAACGGCCACGCCATCGGCTTCCTCGTACAAGAGGGTTTCGAATTCGATCTGACCAACCTCCTACGATGTGTGCGGCCATGGAAAGGGGGGCGCCGGGCCGGTTCGGTCGGGGCCACGGGTCCGGATGCGGCCACTGATCGTGGATATCTACGACCCATACGCCGGTCGAGTCAAATCTACCCAGTTGGCCGTCATGACAGGGGCGCCACCCGTGGTGTCAGCCCGAGCCAGGTCCTCCGGGACGGTTCGTCGACCTCCGGCCGTCAGGGGTGGAGGCGCCGGGGTTGGCCACCAGATGCTCGAACCGGCCGGGCGGGCGGATGCGGCGGTACGCCCGTACCACAGGCGCCAGCTCACCCGGATCGGCCCCGTGCATGATGACGCCATCCACCCCCAGGTCGAACTGACGGAGCACGCGCGCCGCACAGTGGTCGGCCGATCCGATTGCCGCCGGCTCCAGCCATTCCTCAGGTAGCAGCGTGGCGACATGCTCGACCTGTTCGGGGGTGGCCACCGCGTCGATGGCGCCGGTCATGGACGAGACCACTGGATCGGAACGGAAGGCCGCCAGCGGGGCCGGATCCCACCGGTTGGTCGACACCATGAGATCGCCGTATCCCTGCAGGTAGGTGGCCAGCCGGCCGACGGTCTTCTTCATGATGATGTTGCGGTCCAGCCCGTCGTGGATGGTGGCGTAGCAGGACCAAATTCGCACCGCCGACGGATCCCGGCCCGCCCGATCGGCCGCCTCCCGAACTGTCGACACCGCCCGGGTCACGGTCTCGTCCGTGAAGAAGGTGTGGAGCACCACCATGTCGAAGGCCCGGCCGGCCAGGGCCAGCGAGTTCGGGCCGAAGGCGACCAGCCCGATGGGGATCTTCTCGTCGAAACGGGAGTCAAGATGGAGGATCGGAAACGACCCGGCGGGGCCGTCGTGACCGAAGATGACCTCGCCCCGCCACAGGCGCCTCAGGAGGTCGACGAAATCCTCCATCTGAGCGGTGGTGATTCGTGGCAACCCGAAGGCACCGAAGACGGCGTCGACTCCCCGTCCGAGTCCGAGGGTGAACCGCCCACCGGTGAGCCGGTGCATCGTCGTGGCCATCGAAGCGGTGATCAGCGGATGGCGGGTGTTCTGATTGGTCGCTGCCGTGGCGATACCCATACGTTTCGAGGCGGCTCCGGCGGCGCCGGAGAGTGTGGCAGCTTCCTTGATGTTGTAGCGCTCGGAGATGAACGCCGAGCCGAGTCCCAGTGCCTCGGCGTCAGCCATCTCCCCGAGCAGAGGAGCCGGGGTGTCGGGTGCTCCGGCCAGCAGGTAGAACCCGAGCTCGTTCAGATCGGGACCTGCCGATGACGCAGCGTCGCTTGGCAAAGGATCAGCGCCTTTCCGGGGAAACTCGACCCCCTCAGCGGGGGGCCGACCAGAATCGCGGATGCGACTCCCGTGGGAAACCGTATCTGCGATCAGAGAACCCGGATCGAGCGATCCCGTGGTGGAGTCGCCGACCGACGATTGCCAGCACTACCCACCGAGCCTAAGGTCTAATCTCTAGATATTTCGGACCCTGAGGATCCCTCGACGAGCATGGAAGTCCGTTCTTTACACAGGAGGGAATTGAGCTTGAAGAAATACGAGTGCCCTTTCGCATCCGGTTCCCGCCGGATCACAGGCGCCGGTTCTCCCTCGTGCCCTACGGTCTCCCCGTGAGCGGCGCCCGAGATGGATCCGCTTGGGAAGTCGGTGCCTATTTCCTCGTGGAGAGAACCTGGACCCTGGAGAACGCCTCCGCAACCCCAGCGGCCCGAGCCGGGGCCGTCGGGGCCGCCCCCGGGCGGACGACGGCGTGAAGCCGCCACCCGACGATCCCGGGGTGGAGACCGCCATCCGTGACGACGTCCTTCACATCGTCCTGAACCGCCCGGAACGGAGGAACTCCCTGGACGCGTCAGCCGTCCGTACCATCGTCGGGGCCCTCGAGGACGCGTCGACCAACGAGACCCTGCGGGCCATCCTCATCGTGGGGCGAGGCGATGATTTCTGCGCAGGGGCGGATTGGGTCGCCTCGAACGAGCCGGGCGAGGAACGCCCCCGCACGGGAAGCCTGCAGCGGCGCACCGCCTTGCAGGCCCACCGGATCGTCGAGCTGCTCGTGAGCATCCAGCTACCCGTCGTGTGTGCGGTTCAGGGCTGGGCCGCCGGGCTCGGCTGTCAGATCGCGCTGGCATGCGACTTCGCCATCGCCGGTGAGTCCAGCCGGTTCTGGGAGCCCTTCCTGGCCCGAGGATTCACACCGGACAGCGGGGCGACCTGGCTGCTGCCGCGTCTCATCGGCATCGCCCGAGCGCGCCAACTCCTGATGCTGGGGCGCGAGCTGTCAGGCAGCGAGGCGGCCTCTTGTGGTCTCATCCATCGTGCCGTTCCGGACGCGGACGTCGACGAGGCGGCAACGAACCTGGTCGGGGAGTTGGCTGCGGCCGCCACCGTCGCCATGGGGCTGACCAAGCAGTGCATCAACCGTTCCCTCGAGTGTGGCTTGACCGAAGCCATGGAGAACGAGTCATTCGCACTCGAGCTCTCTTCCCGGACTCGAGACTTCAAGGAAGGCTTGCTGGCGTTCAGGGAGCACCGACCGGCGCATTTTCGTGGTCGCTAGGAGCCAGGTGGGAGGAGGGTCATGAACTACGAGACGATTCTGTTCGAGGTCGAGGATCGGATCGCCACGATCACGTTCAATCGCCCGGACCAACTCAACGCGGTCAGCCCCCAGATGGCACGGGAGCTCCGCCATGCCTATGCGGCGGCGGAATCCGACGATGCGGTGTGGATGGTGATGGTGACAGGAGCCGGCCGGGCATTCTGTGCGGGGGCTGACGTCGGAGAGATCTCGCCTGACGGCCGGGTCGTGTATGACGAGCCCTACCTGTCCACGTACCCCCAGTGGGAAGCCCCGCAGGAAGCCACGCCGCCGTTCCGGACCATGACCAAGCCGATTCTGACGGCGGTCAACGGCCTGTGCTGCGGGGCCGGCCTCGACCTGGTGACGACAGGAGACATCACCATCGCCTCCGATCGGGCGGAGTTCTTCGACCCTCACGTCAGCATCGGACTGGTCTCCGGCCGGGAGTCGGTCCGCCTGGCCCGGATACTGCCGCTGAATGTCGCCATGCGAGTCGCCCTCACCGGACGCCACGAGCGAATCAGTGCCCAGCGGGCCTATGAGCTCGGCATGATTTCGGAAGTGGTGGAACACGATCGGCTCCTGGAGCGGGCCAGAGAGATCGCCCACATGGTCAATCGCAACGCGCCGCTGGCGGTGCGGGGCACCCGAATGGCCATCCGAAAGGGAATTGACCTACCCCTTCACGAAGCGGAGATGCTGGCCGAGTCATTTCGCGAGCGGGTCGTGCGAACCAAGGACGCCTCCGAAGGTCCCGCCGCCTTCTTGGAGAAGCGAAAGCCCGACTGGAGCTGCGAATGAGCTCGAGCTACACCACTATCCGCTACAAAACGTCGGCGGATCGGGTGGCCACGATCACCCTCGACCGACCCGATGTGCTCAATGCATTCGACCGCCAGATGTGCGAGGAGATGCAGCACGCGTGGCACACCGTCAAGGAGGATCCGGGCGTCAACGCGGTCGTGCTCCGCGCCGCAGGTGATCGCGCCTTCTGCGCCGGGTTGGACGTCAACAAGGCCTTCGGACAACCCGATGACGTCTGGAATCACCAAGATCCCGGTGAGATGCTCAGCCCTAAGTGGCAAAAGATGTGGAAGCCCGTCGTCTGCGCCGTTCAGGGCATCTGCACCGCCGGCGCCTTCTACTTCCTCAACGAGTCCGACGTGGTCATCTGCTCGACCGATGCCACGTTCTTCGACTCTCATGTCAGCGCTGGCATGGTGTCCGCCCTCGAACCGGTGGGGCTCATGCGTAGGGTTGGTCTCGGGGACACCCTGCGCATGGCGCTGATGGGCAATGACGAGCGGCTGTCGGCTGAGACGGCCCTGCGAATCTCGTTGGTCACCGAGGTCGTCGACCGCAGCGACCTCTGGGATCGAGCGCACGAACTAGCTGCCGGGATCGCGTCCAAGCCGACCTCGGCCACCCAGGGAACGGTGCGGGCTATCTGGGAGTCGCTCGATCGCCCCTATCGGGCCGCCATGGAGCAGGGCCTCCTCTACACGCGGCTCGGCAATCCGATCGGCATGGCCCAGGCGTCCGACGATCCCGAAGAGCCGCCACCGCCGAGGATCCGCTGATGGCTGTGGGAACCACCGGGCTCAGCCAGCGAATCGGATCAGTGCTGTCGATCGACGGCTCAGCTCCGGCGATCGAGTTCGATGGGCGTTGGCGGAGTTGGGGCGACCTGGCCAGCACGGTGGACTCCATCGTGAGTGTCTTGCCGGAACCGGGCACACCCGTCGGCGTCGTCCTGCGGTCTCGACCCGTCCCCGTCGGCCTTCTCCTCGGAGTGCTCCGCGCCGAAGGGTGCGTCGTGGCCATCAACCCCCAGCGCGGTCTGGAGCGGACCCGCCAGGACATTGCCGAACTCGACCTTCCGTTCATCGCCGGCGAACCCCGAGATCTCGGGTCGCTCGTCGGCGATCGCCCCGGGTCGGCGGTGATCTCTGCCACTGACCTCGGTCAAGGATTTGATGTCACCCAGTCGGCTCATCCGCGTGACATCCGGCCCCACCCGGGCATCGCCGTCCGCATGCTGACCAGCGGCACAACCGGCCCGCCGAAACGCGTCGACCTTCGCTACGAAACGCTGGAGCGGGTGCTGACCGGTGCCAAGCACTATGAGACGGGCGGAGAGGCCGGCCCCATCCTCCGGAAGGGGGTAGCCGTCGTGAACTCGCCCCTCGTCCATCTCGGTGGTCTCTTCCGCGTCCTGCAGTGCATCAACGACGGGCGGTCGTTCTCGCTCCTCGAGAGGTTCACCGTCGAGGAGTGGGTCTCCGCCGTCCGCCGCCATCGGCCCAAGACCGTCAGTCTGGTGCCGGCGGCGCTGCGCATGGTGCTGGAGGCCGATCCCGACCCCGAAGATCTGAGCAGCGTCCGGTCGGTCGTTTCGGGAACGGCCCCGCTCTCCCCCGAGGACGCGGACGCCTTCACCACCCGCTACGGCATCCCTGTGCTGATCTCCTTCGCGGCCACTGAATTCGGGGGCGGTGTGGCGGGCTGGAATCTCCGGGACTACCGGGAGCACTGGGCCCACAAGCGCGGGAGCGTGGGCCGGGCTCACCCCGGGTGCGAGCTACGGATCGTCGATCCCGGCTCGGGCGGGACGCTGGGTCCCGGCCAGGAGGGTCTGTTGGAGGTCAAGGCCGGACAGCTCGGGGCGGATGCTCCCTGGATCCGCACCACCGATCTTGCGCGTCTCGACGAGGACCACTTTCTGTTCATCGTGGGGCGCGCCGATCAGGCCATCATCCGTGGAGGATTCAAGGTGCACCCCGACGATGTCCGAGCCGCGCTGGAACGCCACCCGAGGGTCCGGGGAGCCGCGGTGGTGGGCGTTGCCGACCCACGGTTGGGAGCAGTGCCGGTGGCCGTGGTCGAACTGCGCCCGGGGCCTTCGGTCGGGACCGACGAGCTCATCTCCTTCATCTCGCACTCATTGGCACGCTACGAGCTGCCCACCAAGGTGATCCTGGTCGACGCCCTGCCCCGGACACCGTCGGCCAAGGTGGACCTGTCCGTCGTCCGGGAACTGGCGGCGGAGTCCGGGATCGGAGAACGCTGATGGCCACGCCACCCACCGCCGGAACCGACCGGTGGTCACCGAAGGGGGCGTAGTGCGCTGGGTCTTCGGCGAACCCCCACTGTCCCAGACGCAGGATCTCGCAGCCGTCATGCGGCGGGTCATCGGCCTGGCGACCTCGCTCGAGCGGGAAGAAGACACAATTGAAGTACTCGTGGCGCAGTTGGTGAAGGCCGAGCGAGCGCTCGTCGATCTCGTACCGGACGAGGCCAGACCCCGGGTCGGAGATGACGTCGGTTCCGACGGACGCGTCTATCTCGACCATGCCCGTTCCATCGGGGCCTTCAACGCCTGCTTTCCCGAGTACCAGATCCAGGTGGTCGGCGACCGGGCCACCGGAACCGTGCGGTTCCCCCTGGCCTACGAGGGCCCGCCCGGTCTTGTCCACGGCGGCTTCATCGCCGTCTTCTTCGACTGCATCATCCAACATCACAACTGCGACGTCGGACGTGCGGGCAAGACGACGTCTCTGGCTGTCTCCTATCGGCGTCCGACCCCCCTCGGCACCGACCTCCAGTTCTCCGTTCTCCGCTCCGAGGACGGCGACCGGATTTCCTCCACCGCCACCCTGATGTCCGAGCAGTTGGTGCTGTGCGAGGCCGAGATGTCCGCCGTGGCCGGCGATCGCACCAAGCTCCCTGAGGTCTCTCCTCGCCGGACCGGCCATGCCCTCTGAGCTCATCGACGCCGGTGACGAACTCCCGCTCACCATCTCGGAACTGCTTCGCCTCCGAGCACGGGACCGGCAGTCTGTTCCGCTCCTCACCTGCGACGACGATGTGCTGACCTATGCCGACGCCGAGCTGCGGTCGCGGGTGTTGGCCAAGGGCCTCGTGGCCGCCGGGGTCGGGAAGGGCAGCCATGTAGGGCTCCTCCATCCGAACGGATCGTCCTTCGTCGTGGCCTGGCTGGCCTCCGCCCGAATCGGCGCGGTGACCCTTCCCTTCAGCACCTTCTCCACCGGCGATGAGCTCCGAACCCTGTTGTCCGGTGCCGACGTGGAGTATCTCCTCAGCTCTTCCGATTTCCGATCGCATCGGTTCCCCGTCACGATCTCCGAGGCCATCGATGAGCTGCGCCTGGCCGATCCGCCGCCGCTGCTGTCGCCGACCGTACCCTCTCTTCGGCGCCTCTGGTTCTCCGAGCTCGACCCCGGGGCTCACGCCGACTGGTCGTACGCCCGGTTGGAAGAGGTCGGCACCACTGTCTCCGACGAACTGCTGATGGCGGTGGAAGACGACGTGAACGCGACCGATCGAATGGTCATCGTGCACACCTCGGGATCGACCAGCGCCCCGAAGGGGGTCATCCATTCCCACGGGTCTCTGATCCGCCACATCGACAACCTCAACCAGCTCCGGCGGTTCGGCCCTGACGACGTGCTCTTCGCCAACTCACCGTTCTTCTGGATCGGTGGATTCGCCTATGCCCTGCTCGGTGCTCTGACCGCCGGTGGAGGCCTGGTCTGCTCCAATGCCACCCGCTCCACCGACGTACTCGACCTCATCGAACGGGAGCGACCCACCATGGTCAACGGGTTCGCCCAAGGTGTCGCCCACCTGGCCCGCGATCCCGGCTTCGCCGAGCGAGACCTCTCTTCCATACGGCGGGGCAATCTCTACCCGATCATGCCGTCGGAGGTGAGGCCCAAGGATCCAGAGCTTCGTCACGCCATGCTGGGTATGACCGAAGCGGGGAGTGTGTGCCTGGTCAGCGAGGACGAAGGGGATCAACCCGAGCACCGGCGGGGCTCGTTCGGCCGACCCGCACCCGGCTTCGATGCCCTGGTGGTCGACCCGGAGACCGGGAGGGTGTGCGGGAGTGGTGAGTTGGGTGAGCTCCATCTTCGGGGCCCGTTCATGATGGAGGGGTACTACGGCCGCGAGTGGCACGATACGTTCGACCGGGAGGGTTGGTTCCACACGGGCGACCTCGTGGTGCTAGACGACGACGGCTTCGTCTACTTCAAGGGTCGGCGTGGGGACATGATCAAGACCTCGGGTGCCAACGTCTCACCTCGTGAGATCGAGCTGGCCATCGCCGATCTCTTCGATGTCTCCTCGATGGTGGTGGGCATCGAGGATGACGCCCGGGGCCAGGTCGTGGCCGCGGTCCTCATCCAGCCCGAGCAGGGACAAGTGGACACGGAGGCGGTGCGATCCGAGCTGGCCACCAGGCTGTCCTCCTACAAGGTGCCCCGTCGCTTCCGGGTCCTTGCCGAGGACCAGGTTCCCCGTCTGGCCAGCGGCAAGCCCGACATGCACGCCGTACGGGCACTGTTCGCTGATGACTGAGGGCGTGACCCTGCCGGCCCTGCTCTCGAGACGCCGAGCAGAGGACCCCGAGCTGCAGGCAATCGTCAGTGACGACGACGGGCTGTCGTATCGGTCGCTCGACGATCGGAGCGCCGCGGTGGCGGCGCGGTTGGCCGCGGCCGGGGTGCAGAAGGGAGCGCGGGTCGGCCTGATCATGCCCAACGGCATCGATTGGGCAGTGGCCGGCCTTGCCGTCATGCGCCTCGGGGCCGTGCTCGTTCCCTTTAGCACGCTGCTCAGGCCTCCCGAGTTGCTGGCCCAGCTCAAGGTGTCGGCCGTGACCCACCTGATCACCGTCCCGAACCATCGCGGACGTCGCTACCTCGACGATCTGGAGAACGTTGCGCCGGGGGTCACCTCACGGGCCGGCGTGCGCCAGCCGACAGTCCCTTCCCTGCGCCAACTCTGGTCATGGGACGACATCCCCGAAGCAGGGCTGGCACCTTCTCTGGTCAGGGCCCTCGAGTCCGCTGTGCGCCCTTCCGACGATCTGGTGATCATGTTCACCTCCGGTAGCCGCGGCACGCCCAAGGGGGTGATCCACACCCATGGGAACGCGTTCCGGGCCGTGGCCTCCGGATTGGAGTGCCGCCGGGTGGGCCACGGCGAGCGACTGTACATCCCGATGCCGTTCTTCTGGATGGGTGGCTTCGGCGCCGGGCTGTTGACGGCGCTGGTGGCCGGCGCCACCCTGCTGACCGAGACCGCACCGGAACCGGCCGGCACCCTGCGCTTCCTCCAGCGTGAGCAGGTCACCTTGTTCCGAGGGTGGCCTGACCAGGCTGCCCGGATCGCCTCTGATCCGGCGTTTGCCGCCTCCGATCTGAGTTCGCTGCGGCCGGGGAGCCTTCCGGCGGTGCTCCCCCCCGGTGACCGTCCACGGCCCGGAGCCAGGGCCAACCTCTTCGGAATGACCGAGTCGTTCGGCCCCTTCTGCGGCGAGCGCCTGGACCGCGACCTGCCGGCGTCCGCATCCGGAAGCTGCGGACGTCCCTTCGACGGGATCGAAGTTCGCATCGTGTCGGCCGACAACGGTCAACGCGGCCGGCCCGGCGAGAAGGGCGAGATCTGGATCCGGGGATCCAATGTGATGCGGGGGATCTGCGGCCGGCACCGCAGCGAGGTGTTCACACCGGACGCCTTCTACCCCACCGGGGATCTCGGTTCCCTCGATGCCGACGGCTATCTCTTCTATCTTGGCCGCACCGACGACATGTTCAAGGTGAAGGGCGCCACCGTGTACCCGAGCGAGGTGGAGGACGCCCTACGAGCCATCCCGGGCGTTCGTCATGCCCATGTCACCAATGTGCCGGGACCCGACGGTTCCGAAAGGGTAGGGGCGGCCGTGGTCCTCTCCGGGGACGCCGAGGTCGACCTGGCCGGTGAGGCCCGCGCCCGATTGAGCGCATTCAAGGTTCCGACCGTGTTCAAACTCCTGACCTCCGTGGCCGATGTGCCCACATCGGCCACCGGAAAGGTGGACAAGGCCGGGCTCCAACGCCTTCTCCAGGTGGAGTAGAGGTCCGGCGGGGAGTGGAGACGTCGGCGGACGTCCGCCAACGGGTCAGGGTCGGAACCGGACCGGTAGCCGCCGTACACCGTTGATGAAATTGGATGGTGTCCGCTCGACCGGTCCGTCAATCCTGAGGGCGGGGAAACGACCGAGCAGCTCACCGAGCATGGTCGAAAGCTCCAGGCGAGCAAGATGGGCGCCGAGGCAGAAGTGGGGCCCGATCCCGAAGGCCAGGTGAGGATTGTCCTCCCTGGTCAGATCCAACAGATGGGGATCGCTGAAGACGGCCGGATCACGATTGGCCGCCCCGTACCAAACGACCACCTTGTCGCCGGCCCGCACCAGTTGATCACCGAGCACGGTGTCCTTCACCGCCGTGCGACGGAAGTGTTGCACCGGAGAGACGAAGCGGAGCAACTCCTCGATGGCCACCCTCAGGCGGGACGGGTGCCCGGCCAGCCATGACCATTGTCCGGCGTCGTCCAGCGCAACCACCGCGCCGGACAGGGCGTTGCGGGTGGTCTCGTTTCCGGCCACGACCAGGAGCAACCAGAACAACGAGAACTCCATGTCGCTGAGCCGCTCCCCGTCGACCTCGGCATGCACGATGCGGCTGACAACGTCGTCACGAGGTTCGTTCCGTCGCTTCTGGGCGATGTCCTGGCCGTAGGCCATGAGGCCGGCGAATGCGCCCATCGCCCCATCGCGGTCCGATCTCTCATCCATGCTCTCGAAATCGAGGAGGTCGTTGCTCCATTGGAACAGCAGGTGTCGATCCTCCCGGGGCATACCCAACAGGTCAGCGAGCACCCTCAAGGGCATCTCGGCGGAGACAGAGGCGACCAGATCACAGGTGTGTGACGCATCGACTGCGTCGGCGATCTCCACGGCGTTCGCCATTACCGAGGTATGCAGTCTCTCCACCGCCTTGGGCATGAAGATCGGCGTCAGGATGCGTCGCAGTCGGGCGTGATCGGGCGGGTCCATGTTCAGCAGCATGAGACGGAACATGGTCAGGCTCGTCGGTGACAACGAGAACATGAAGACACCTCCCAGCTGGGAGGAGAACAGTTGGTGGCTCTTCAATACCGTCGTGACCAGGTCGTAGCGGGTCACCGCCCAGAACCCCGGACTGTCGACGAACTCCAGGAACTCACCCTGGTCCATCTCGGGAGCTACCGGGGGTTCGTCGTGCCAGGCAATCCCGCCCGCGTTCCGGAGAGCATCGAAGGCGTCATGGGGTATGGCGCTACGGAATGTGTCTCCCCGGGTCAGGTCGACATCGGCGATGCCGTGCACCGTCCGGGCGCCCGTGGGAGGGTCCTGCGGCGCCGCCACCTCGATCACGCCCGCCAGACCTTCACCCGAGGCTCTGCTCCTACCTGCGCGCCTCCTGTCATGGTCGCCACGATAGTCGAAGTATCTAGATGATTCTACCGAACGCGATCCCGGTCGGGAGGGGAGAACCGGCGCACCGTGGCCCTCACGCGACGGCCGGAACGGGCACTATCCGTGGTGGAGCCGATCGATCGTCGGCGTCCGCCCACGACCGAACATGACGCGCCCGACGGCCTTCAAGTGGGTCCTCCAGTGCTGCTCGGCCTCCTCGCCCTTTCCCTGTGAGATCAGCTCCACCAACCGGGTCTGGGAGCTCAGACCACGCCTGCGGGTGGTCGTCGACTGATCGGTGGGGGCTGACTGCGCCATCGCCGTCACCGCTCGGGCGATCACCTCGTTGAGCATTGCCGCCACGATGCTCAGGGTCTGATTCCCGGTCAGTGCCACCAGCCGCTCATGAAACTCGGCGTTCGCCGGCCCGAACCGTTCCGGATCGTCGACCACCAGCTCTTGGCGCTGGATGAGGCGTCGTAGCTCCTTGGTGGCCGAGGTCCGCGACGTCGATTCGGCGATGATCCGGGCGGCAACCGGCTCGATGATGCTGCGGGCGGAATGCACGTCGGCCACCGGAACGTTGCGGGCCTGGAGCACCAGGGCGGCCGTTCTGGCGGTGAGCCGCTCGTCGGGTTCGTGCACGACCACCCCGCCCAGGACTCCCCTCACCACGGTGATCAGGCCCTCCGCCTCCAGGATCCGGAGGGCCTCCCGAAGGGACGGGCGCGAAACCTTGAACCGCCGCACCAGATCGGGCTCGTGCCCCAGCGAATCGCCCTCGGAGAGGTCTCCGGCCACGATCGCCGCCCGGATCTCATCGGCGATCCGCTGGGGCTTCTCCCGCTGCGGCGAATGGTTCGCTGGCTGTGGTACCACGCGTGACTACCTCTCTGTGGTTCGGCCACAGACGATCCGGCCCGAACCGTTCGACCCTAGCGAACAGGCTTCGGGACCGGCGACTGGGGACAACGCGCGCCCGCCGTCCTCAGCGGACTGCACTGGCCGCATCCTCGGCGGCCCGGAGGGCCCACTGGTAGTCAGGCTTGCCGCTGGCCTGACGGCGAACGGTCTCGCAGAAGGCGATCGACCGGGGCGCCTTGAATCGGGCCAGCGACTGGGCTGCGAATTCGCGGAGGTCGGCCGGCTCGACCGTCGCCGCCGGACGGAGCTGGACGACGGCGACCACCTCTTGACCGAACCGCTCGCTCGATCGTCCGACCACGAGTGCGTCGGCCACGTCCGGGTGGCTGCGCAACACCTCTTCGACTTCCTCGACGAACACCTTCTCTCCACCGGTGTTCACGACCATCGAGTCGCGCCCCAGAATACGGATGGCGCCGTCGGGCTCGATTCTGGCCCGGTCGCCCGGCACTGCCATTCGGACCCCGTCCACGAGGGGAAACGTACCCTCGGTCTTCGCCTCATCACCCAGGTAGCCGAGAGGCACCCGTCCCTGTCGCGCCGTCCAGCCGAGCTCGTCCTCGCCGGGCTGAAGGATCCTGGACTTGTCGGCGGACAGGACGACCGCTCCCGGCGAAGGGTCGAATCCGGCCGAGAGCGCCCCCTCGGTGGATGAGCCGTAGGCCATCCCCCCGGTCTCGGAGGCACCGTAGCCATCCCGGATGGTCAGAGTGGGAAGCAGCCTGAGCAGCGCGTGTTTGCACTCGTCGCTGGTCAGGGCGCCACCTGTCCCGAGGACCCGCAACGAGGACAGGTCGACCGGACGACGCTCGAGCGCCTCCACGATGGGACGGGCGTAGGCGTCACCCACGATCGACATGAGGGTGACCCGTTCGCTGGCCGCCGTCTCGACGATGGTGGCGGCGTCGAAGCGCTCCCGGTCGTCGTGCAGGACGACAGTGGCCCCACCCAGGAGGCCGGCGAACACCGTCCACTGGGCGGCGGCATGCATGAGCGGCGGCGGGGCGAACCAGGTCCCCAGGCCGACCGTGGCCGTCTTCGCCATCGCTTCGGCCGTGGTGCCGTCACCACCGCCCATGGCGGAGACGTAGACATCGGCCTGACGCCAGAGCACCGCCTTGGGCATGCCGGTCGTACCACCAGTGCACACCAGGTAGAGGTCATCGGGAGACGGCACCGGGAGCTCCCCGGACGCACGAGACACCGCCTCCTCGTAGGGGACATGGCCGGGCACTCCCGATCCCTCGGCTTGGTCATCGACCTCGATGGCCAGCCGGATCGCATCGGTCATGGCCCCTTCGACCAGCGATCCCAGCGAGCGGTGGTAGATCACCGCCTCGGCGCCGACCATCTCCAATACCGAGCGGATCTCGGCCGGCGTGTAGTGCTGGTTGACATTGAAGGGCACCGCCCTGGCCCGGAAGCACCCGATCATCGATTCGATGTACTCCGGGCAGTTGTGGAGGATCAATGCGACCGGGGACTGTCCGCACTCCCACCGCTCCAACCCGCAGCGCTCACGGTGGACTCCGATCCCGTGGGCGACCAGATACGCGGCCAACCCCCGGGTGCGGCCGGCAACGTCTCCGAACGTACGGCGAACGTCCTTCCACACCAGCATCTCCCGCTCCGGGACGGTGTCGCTCACGATGTCCAGAACTGCCGACAGTGACCACTCCATGGCTTCGTCTCTCTGCCTCTCCGTGGCGCCGGCACCGGGTACCGAAAAGTCTATATGTTTCTACCAACCCGCGACCCGGTCCGGGGCCCGGCCGCGTCCGGGGCGGTCACCGTCGCCAGGCGGCCGGCGACGCTGCGGTCACCAGGACTCGAGCAGTCCCTCGAGGGCAGAACTGATCAGATTGTCGTGGGCGAAGGTTCGTGGCACCAAGCCCATCTCGAAGAGCAATTTGCCCATGCGGAGCATGATCACCGTGAACCGGAGCCCGGCGAAGAGCACGAAGTAGTCCAATGCCCCGATCGACCGCCCCGTCCGATCCGCCCAGTAGCGGGCCGTCTCGTCGGCCGGGGGGAATCCCGGGAGCCGGGCGCATCCCGAGCCCGTGGTCAGGGCCTCGTCGGCGAACAGCCACCAACCGAGGTCGAGCAGCGGGTCGCCGAGCGCCGTCATCTCCCAGTCGAGTACGGCGGCCACCTCGAAGTCGCGATAGATCAGGTTGCTCAGCCGCGCATCGCCCCAGGTGATCGTGGCCCCGCCCTCGGGAGGAGGGGGCGGGTCCGCCCGGAGCCGGCCGAGGGCCCTCCGGGCCGGCAGGTGGGGCCGACCGTCCTCTGCCCATTCGAGGAACCGGTCGTAGTGGTCGAGGTGCCAGCCGATGGCGCCCTCGGACGGCAAGAACGTGTCGACGGGGATGGCGATGGCGCCGACGTCGACGTTGTGGATGCCCGCCATGGCATCGACGCCGCTCCACCAGGCCCGGCGCTGTTGATCGGTGCTCGCATCCTTCAGCCATCCCGCGCCGGCGTACGGGGGTGCATCGGAGGGGATGTCGCCCGACACCCGCTCGATGATCCAGAACGGAGCGTCGAACCAGGACGGGTCGGATTCGAACCAGTAGGTTCGCGGCACTCGCACATCGGAGTGGTCGGCCAAGGCCTTCATCACCGCGAACTGCCGGTCGAAGGTCTGATCGACAAAGACCTGGTGGTGGCGGGGGGCGATTCGGGCCACCAGCTCATGGTGTTCGACAACGCCGTGGTGCCTCCACGAGGCGTCGAAGAGGACGGTCTCGTTCGACCATCCCGTCGTCCTCGGAATCGACACATGTGCCACAGAGACGTCGCTGCGGGCCGGGACGGTCGACAGCCACGAGGCCAGGGCTTCGGCAGTCTCGTCCGGGTCCCGGGTCAGTGCTCCCATGGTGGCCACCGCATCGCTGCGCTGCTCATCGTTGCCATCTCCCCGCTGAGGGCGCGTCCTGCACACTCCTGGGCACCGAGGCAGGACCAATTCTTCTTCTTCTTCTTCGTTCGGCAGAGGTCGCGGCCTCGAGCGGAGCTACGCTACCAGCGCGGTCAATCGGCGCGGTGCTAGAACGGTGCCGATGGTGCCGTCTATCGAGTTTCCCGTCTTTGACGCCGACAATCATCTGTACGAGTCGGAAGATGCACTGACACGTCATCTGCCGGACAGCCACCGCTCACTCATCCGGTTCGTCGAGATGAGTGGAAGGAAGAAACTGGTCGTCAGAGACCGGCTCACCGAATTCATTCCCAACCCGACGTTCGATGTCGTCGCTCGGCCCGGCGCCCATATGTCGTTCTACGCGTCGGAGAACTCCGAAGGAAAGACCCTTCGCCAGCTGACCGGAAAGCCCATGGCTTCGATCCCGGCCTTCCGCCAGCCCGGTCCGCGCCTGGAGCTGCTCGACGAACAGGGCATCACCGCAGCACTGGTCTTCCCGACCTTGGCCAGCCTGATCGAGGAGCGGCTGATCGACGATCCCGAGTTGACCCAGATCGCCGTCCGTGCGTTCAACGAGTGGCTGTTCGAGGAGTGGGGCTTCGACTACCGCTCACGGCTGTTCTCCACGCCGATCGTCAATCCGAGCGTGCTCGACGAGGGCATCGCCGAGCTCGAGCGGGTGCTCGACCGGGGGCCAGGGTCGTTCTGCTCCGTCCCGGACCGGTGAGTGGCCCACGTGGCACGCGATCTCCCTTCCTTCCCGAGTTCGATCCCTTCTGGGCGCGCGTCGAGGAGTCCGGCGTCCTCGTCGCCCTTGCACGCATCGGACAGCGGCTATCAGGACTACCTGAACACGTGGGAGGGCAGACAGGGAGCCGAATACGTGGCCTTCCGGCCTCAGACGTTCGCCGCCGTGGCCGACGGCGGTCGTTCGATCCAGGACACGCTGGCGTCCGCCATCTGCCACGGCATGCTGTCACGGTTCCCCGGGGTCAAACTGCTCAGCGTGGAGAACGGCGGAAGTTGGGTCGGTCTGCTGCTGAGGAACCTGGAGCTGGCCTTCAAGAAGATGCCCCAGGAGTTTCCCGAGCACCCACTCGAGGTCTTCCACCGCAACATCTGGATCAACCCCTTCTGGGAGGACTCCGTGACGGGACTGGTTGAATTGATCGGGGCCGACCGTGTGTGCTTCGGATCGGACTATCCCCATCCCGAAGGACTCGATGATCCATTGCGTTGGCGGGACGAGTTGGGTGACCTCGGTGCGGACTCGGTGGAGCGGATCATGTCGACCAACATGTTCGAGCTTCTCGGGGTGGCCCCCCCGCCCGGACCGGAAAGGCGAGAGCTCGTCGGCTGACGGGGGCGACGGGCCCTCTCGGGCCGCCCTGTCAGACCGGAGCGCACACCGAGCCGACGATCGGACCCGGTTGCACTTCCATCACGGTTCGGGTACCTCGAAGTGGACATCCCGCATCTCGAAGGCTCGCCTGGTCCCATGCTCGTTTCGTGCCTTGACGAAGTTGAATTCGCCCTCGGCGAACTGGAGGTTGGTCCCGAAGGCGTGGACCAGGTAGCTGGTCACCTCCTCCCCCTGGTAGGCCTGCATCTGCTCGACCAGGCGGAACGCCTCCTTGGCCATGACCACGCCATCGGCCGGCATCCTCGCCACCTTCCGCGCCCACCAGTCGGCGCGGCTCTCGACGCCGCCATCGTCGACCACCTCGGTGAAGACCGACAGATGGGCCAGTTCCCCGGCTTCGATGGTGTCGCCGGTGAGGAGCAGGCGTCGGGCCAGGGTGGGTCCGAGCCGGTAGAAGAACATGTGGAGGGAGCCGAGGGCGGGCCCGAGGAACCGGGTGGCCGGCATCCCGACCTTGGCCTGTCGAGCCACAACGGAGATGTCGGCCATCAGCGCCAATTCGAATCCCCCACCCAGCGCATAGCCCCTGACT
>Ga0209068_10000462_pt1 | contig 22112 bp, 16 predicted proteins | sample ColStrG_CSR_2012_FD_187200 | JGI IMG/M metagenome (GOLD analysis project Ga0209068, IMG submission 187200) | Freshwater sediment microbial communities in response to fracking from Pennsylvania, USA - Cold Stream Run_MetaG_CSR_2012 (SPAdes)... | ecosystem: Environmental > Aquatic > Freshwater >...
GAACGCCTTCCGTCGCGCCGGAGGGGCCCTCGCCCGAGCCACCAGCCGATACACGGGGATCGCCACTCGCCTCCTCGACACCGAGGCGGCGCCGGCCCGGCGCCCGGCCGCGGCCCAGGCGCTGGCCGAGGGGATGGTTCTCGGGTCCTACCGGTACACGACCTACAAATCCGAAGCCGAAGCCCCGACCCTGTCCACCGTTGCCGTCCTCGGCGGTGGTGGGGCCCGGGTCAAGGCCGCGCTTGACCTCGGCGCCCGCATCGGTGACGCCGTGGCCTTCGCCCGCGACCTGGTGAACACCCCGGGTGGGGACTTGACCCCGACTGCGCTGGCGCAAGCCGCAGTCGACATCGCCGAACGGGAGAACCTGCAGATCTCGGTGCTCGACGAAACGGCCATCGCCGCCGCCGGCCTCGGCGGCTTGTTGGGGGTCAATCGTGGGTCAGAACAGCCGGCCCGTTTCATCGAGATCAGTTGGGCGCCGCCGGGAGCCAAGCGGTCGTTGGCGCTGGTCGGCAAGGGCATCACCTTCGATTCCGGCGGGCTGTCGCTCAAGACGGCGGCGGGCATGACCACCATGAAGAACGACATGGGCGGAGCCGCGGCGATCCTCGGGGCCATGTCGGCCATCGCCGCCGTCGCGCCCAAATGCAAGGTGACCGGCTACATCCCGACCACCGACAACATGACCGGAGGCGACGCCACCCGAGTCGGCGATGTCTTGCGCATCCGCAACGGCAAGACGGTCGAGGTGCTCAACACCGATGCCGAGGGCCGCCTCGTCCTGGCCGATGCACTGTCGTTGGCCAGCGAGGCGGCGCCCGATGCCATCGTGGACATTGCCACCCTCACCGGCGCCGTGGTCGTGGCCTTGGGGGCCAAGGTTTCCGGCCTCATGGGTTCGCACCCCGGCTGGATGGCCCAGATCAGCAAGGCCGCCGACCACACCGGTGAGCGCCTGTGGCAATTGCCCCTGGTGGAGGACTATCGCAGCGAGATCGACTCAGACGTCGCCGATCTGAAGAACATCGGGAAGGCCGGTTCGGCCGGCACCATCACGGCCGGCTTATTCCTCCGTGAGTTCGTTGCCGACGGCATCCCCTGGGCACACCTCGACATCGCCGGCACCGGTTGGAGCGACGCCGACGACCTGGACATCACCAAGGGGGGCACCGGGTGGGGTGTGCGTCTCTTCCTCGAACTGGCCCGCGCCTTCCGCACCCCCTCCCGGCCCTAGTGGTGGTCAGCCGCCACTGAACCCACCGGCACCGTCCTCGCCCTCGATGATGCGAGTAGCGGCGACCGTCCCGTTCGAGTCGGTGGCACCGATGACCCGGACCTGCTCACCGGTGGTCAGCGCCGACAGGGAACTGGTCTGGACAATGCTCACCGTGGTTGTCGCGCTGGTGGTGACGGTGACGTCGGTGCCGCCCATCATGGAGGTGATCGTGATGGTCGAGCCGTCGATGGCCGTCACCGTGCCCAGGGTGCCGCCCGGGCCGTTCCCGACGCCGGGAGCGGCACCGGTCGGGCCACCGGGCTGAGCATTCGGTGGAGCACCGGTTTGACCGTTCGGCGGGGCGCCCTGGGCTCCGCCGCCTCCAGTGGCAGCGGCGACGACCCCTTGATCGGTGATCGCGGTGGCCGTGACCACATCGGTGCCTGAGGCATCGCCGCGGACCACGATCATGTCGCCCACAGAGATGTCGCGGAGCGAGCCGGCCACCGACTTGGTCACGGTTGTCGACGACGATGTGGTCGCCTTCGTCGTGCCCGACTGGGTGGTCAGCGTGAGCGTTGTCCCGTCGATGCTGGCGATGGCACCGGATGTGCCCATGGCGCCTTGCGGCCCGCCGAGCCCGCCGGGGAACTGGCCCTGACCGCCCTGGCCGGCGGCCGCAGTGGTGGCGGCCGAGGAGATGTGCGAGCTGGCGTAGTTGATCCCCACCACCGAGGCCAGGGCGATGGCCGCCGCCCCGGCACCGGCCATCACCCAGGTCCTGACCGAACGGCCGCGGCCCGGGGGTTCTCCGCCGGCCGTGGCCGGGGCCGTTGGATCCGCGGTGGTCTGCGCACCCGACGGCTCATCGAACCACCAGCCGTCGTCGGTAGTCGGAGGGGTTGTTGGTCGCTCAGTGGGGTCCATAAGGATCATTCCTTTCGGGAACGTGAGGTCAAGAAATGGAGGACAGGTCGTAGAGCGTTCCGGTGGTCGATCCGCCGTAGCTGTCGGGAGCAACGACACTTCCGTTGGTGGTGACCCACGAGGCGATGGAGCTCCCGGTACCGCCGCCACCCTGCCCGCCACCGAAGCCCGCGCCGTTGCCGCTGATGAGGATGAAGCGCACGTGGCCGGCGGCGACCATGGCTTTGAACTGGTCGAGGGTGGGCGCCGGATCGCTGCCGCTGAAGCCGCCGATGGTCATCACCGGTTCGCCGGTGGCGATGATCAGGGGAGCCGAGGCTTGGGACCCGAAGGCAGCGACCAGATAGGTGGCGTCGCCCCGATTGGCCTCGAGGTAGCTGATCAGCGCGGCGCTGCCCGTCGTTGTTCCACCGCCGAGGCGGGCCCCACCGAGACCGGTGTTGGCGGCGGCGCTGGGCCCGGCGAACACGATCGAGCCCGTGGCCGCGGTGTGCACCGTGGTGTAAGCGAAGGCGGCGGGACCGGCCAACAGGGTGACGAGCGCCACGGCGGCGGCGGCGATGACGAGGGGCTTGTGCCGCAGGTGCGAGCCCAGCCAGAGCCCGACCACGGCCACCACCGCTCCGCCGATGATGAACGGCGTGAGCCACGGCAGGTAGCCGGGCGTCTGGGCCAAGAGCGCCACGGCCAGCGCGGCGGAGGCCAAGATGGCCACCGGGAGGGCCCAGCGCAGCCACCGGTTGGTGCGCCCCAGGCGCCAGAGGGCGAAGCCACCGGCCCCGGCCAGTGCCGCCAGCGGCGGAGCCAGCTGGATCGTGTAGTACGGATGGAAGACGCCCTCGGCCCGACTGAAGGTGACGAAGCAACTGATGGCCCACAGACCCCACAGGATCCATCCGGCTCGGGCCAGGTCGGTGCGGGGGGACCGGCGGGTGAGCCACAGCCCGGCCAGGAGTCCGGCCAGCGCCAAGGGGATCAGCCAGGCGATCTGGCCACCGTTGGCCGTGTTGAACATGCGGAGCCAACCCACCGCCCCGCCGAAGCCCGTGCTCGCGCCACCGGCAGCACCACCACCTCCGCCCGGGCCGCCACCGGAGCTGCCGAAGAGGCGAGAGAGGCCGTTATAGCCAAACAGCAGACTCACGATCGAGTTGTCGGTGGTGCTGCCGATGTACGGCCGATCGGCGGCCGGCCAGAGCGCCACGATCACGATCCACCAACCGGCGGACGCGATCACGGCGGCCAGGGCGGCGGTGAGTTGTCCCAGGCGCCTGACGAACGAGGGCTTGCCGGCGACGAGGTAGACGACGATAAAGGCGGGCAGGACGACGAAGGCCTGCAACATCTTCGTGTCGAAGGCCAGGCCGATCAGCAACCCGGAGACGACAAGCCAGCGCGTGCGACCGGATTCAAGCGCGGACCACAGCGCCCAGGCGGCGGCGAGGCACAACGCGGTGAGCAGGGCATCGGGATTGTTGAACCGGAACATCAGGACTGCCACCGGGGTCAACGCCAAGGCCAGCGCGGCGAGGTGGGCGGCGGTATCGCCCGCCCATCGGCGCACCAGGCGATGCAGGATCAGTACGGAGGCCACGCCGCACAGCGCTTCGGGGAGCAACATCGCCCACGAGCTGAAGCCGAAGATCCGCACCGACAGTGCCTGCAGCCACATGGCGGCAGGGGGTTTGTCGACGGTGATGAAGTTGCCCGAGTCGATCGAGCCGAAGAAGAACGCCTTCCAGCTCACCGACGCGCTCCTCACGGCCGCGCTGTAGTACTCGTTGGCGTAGCCGTTGATGCTCAGGTTCCACGAGTAGACCACCGCGGTGAACACGGCGATGGCGGCGGTGATCCACCCCGAACGGGTGATGGTCAGCCGCGACGGCGACGCCGTGTCCGGGTGAGCCGCGCCGCGCGGCGGTTCGGCCAATCGGTGCTCGGGTGCGATGAGCGTCGTATCCATGGCGCCATCATCGAGCTGGATCCTCAGAACAGGCTGGGGACGTCCTGAGTTTGCACGCCGACTTGGGCGCCTATTCGGGCGGGAGACGGAGGGTGTAACCCACTCCGCGTACCGTATGGATGAGCGGTGGATCGACATCGTCGATCTTGTGACGCAAGTAGCTGATGTAGGTCTCCAGCACGCTGGCGTTGCCGGCGAATGTGTAGTCCCACACCTGCTCGAGGATCTGATCGCGGGTGAGCACCTTGCGGGCGTTGGCGAGCAGGTAGTGCAGGAGCTTGTACTCGGTCACGGTGAGGGTGACGAGCCTGCCTTGGCGCCAGACGTCGCGGGTTTCTTCATCCAGCTCGAGATCGGCGTAGCTCAGTCGTTGTTCGCCGGGACCGACGCCTGACGAACGCCGGAGCACCGCCTTCACCCGTTCCACGAGTTCCTCGATGCTGAACGGTTTCGTGACGTAATCGTCGCTGCCCAGGCGCAGCCCCTCGATCTTGTCCTGGGTGGTGTCGCGGGCGGTGAGGAAGATGATGGGCACGCGGGCACCAGCCCCCTCGGCCTGACGCAGGCGTCGCGCCACCTCGAACCCGTCGAGGTCGGGCAACATCACATCCAAGACGACGAGGTCGGGTCGGCGCCGCTCGATGGAGGTGAGCGCTTCGCGCCCGGTCGCCGCCCGGTCCACCTCGAAGCCCTGGAAGCCGAGAGCCATGGCGATCAACTCGGTGATGTGTTCCTCGTCGTCGACGGCCAGTACGTAAGGCTCCTGTCGCTCTGGATCTGACACCTCTGGCTCCTTGGGCTCGCGGTCCGTCGTTGTGGCTTGGGCGCGTCGTCGGTTCGGTCTTTCGCTGGCGCACGCTAGACCCGACGTTGGCCCAATCCGCCCGTTCTGATGGAACTCCCAGCAACAATGGAGTGTCACCCCAGCCGAAGGTTGCACGCTCATCGCATGAGCACGGTCAGCGAACCTCTCCTCGTCCCCGATCGGTCCGATCGGTCCGATCGGTCCGATCGACGGCGCACGGCTCAGGTCGACATCGTCATCCCCGTCTACAACGAAGCCGATGGTCTCGACCGGTCGATCCGCCGGCTCTACGCCTATCTCGAGGAGAGGTTCCCGCTCAGTTGGCGCATCACCATTGCTGACAACGCCAGCGTCGATCGCACCTGGGGCATCGCGTGTCGGCTGGCCAACGAACTTCCCGCAGTGGAGGCGGTGCACCTCGACCAGAAGGGTCGAGGGCGGGCCTTGCGAGCGGCGTGGTCGGCCAGTGACGCCCCGGTGGTGGCCTACATGGACGCCGATCTCTCCACCGACCTCGACGCGTTGTTGCCGCTGGTGGCGCCGCTGCTGTCTGGCCATAGCGATGTCGCCATCGGCACCCGCCTGGCCGCCGGATCACGAGTGGTGCGCGGCCCCAAACGCGAGGCCATCTCTCGCAGCTACAACCTCTTGCTCAAGGCCACGCTTCGTAGCGGCTTCTCCGATGCCCAATGTGGGTTCAAAGCCATGCGCACCGACGTGGCTCGGGCGCTGCTCCCCCTGGTGGAGGACGAGGGCTGGTTCTTCGACACGGAGTTGCTGGTTGTGGCCGAGCACAACGGGCTTCGCATCCACGAGGTTCCCGTCGACTGGGTTGACGATCCTGATTCGCGAGTCAACGTCGTGGGCACGGCGAAGGCGGATCTCCATGGCATCTGGCGGCTGCTGGGGAGTACGGCCACGGGGCGGGCATCGTTGGCCGTCGCCGTTCGCCCTCATCCCGAGCCCGGGGCCGGAACCAGCCAAGACCTCGCCGGTCAGCTCGTCCGCTTCGCCTCCATCGGCGCGGTCAGCACGGGTGTGTTCGCCCTCCTCTATTGGTTGTTGGTCGGCATCGTCGGCCCGGTGGCGGCGGCGGTGACTGCGCTCGGGGTATGCACCGTGGCGAACACCGCGGCGAACCGGCGACTCACCTTCGCGCTGCGCGGCCGGGCCGGCTGGGCGCGCCACTACACCGCCGGCCTGGCGCTGGCCGCGCTTCCCCTGGCGTTGATCCTCGCCACGCTGTTGGGATTGGCCGCCTTGGGTATCACCTCGGTGGCTGCTCAGGTCGTGGCGCTCACCGCGGCCAACCTGGTCGCCTCGACGGGTCGGTTCGTGCTCCTGCGCCGATGGGTCTTCCGCCCGCCCGAGCATCAGTGATCCGACCGACCGCTGGATCGCTGGGCGATCATGGTGCATTCGGCGCCCGCCTGGCCGCCGGTTGCGCCTTTCCATGACACTCCGCCTCCGCCTCGTCATCGCCCTGGTCCTGCTCGCCGCCGCGGGTCTCGTGGTGTTCGGCGTCGTCACCTACGGCTTCTACTCGCGCTCGCTCTACCAACGGCTCGACGATCAGTTGCACGCCGCCGCCACCGCGGTGGAGATCAGGCTCCGTCAGACGGGCGGCTTGGAATCATTGCCTGGCGGAGGCGGGACGATCCCGGGTACGGGTACCTCGCTCCCGAACAGCGACAATCGGGGCGGATTCGGGCCGGGTGGCCCTCCTACCGTCGTGGCCCCGGAGACCTACGCCGAGTTGATCGACAGCTCAGGGGCGGTCGTGGGCACCATCCAGCTCTCGAATTCCTCGTCGCAGCCGGCGATACCCGACACCCTGCCCCCGGTGGGACCGGACGGCACCTATTTCACCGTCGGATCGACGACGGGATCTGGCGACTGGCGCGTGTTCCTGCGCCCGGCCGAGCGCACCTCAGGGGGCAAGGTGCTCCTGGCCGTCCCCCTGAGCGAGGTGACCGACTCACTGGACCGGCTCGTCCTCATCGAAACCTCGGCCGCCGTGGGGTTGCTCACGCTCATCGGCATCGGCTCGTGGCTCATCTTGCGGCGCGGGCTACGGCCCCTTGAGCAGATGGCGACGTCGTCGCGCGCTATCGCCGCTGGTGATCTCACCGAACGCGTCTTGCCCGCCGATGGTCGCACCGAGGTCGGCCAGCTCGGCCTCGCCCTCAACACCATGCTGGACGACATCGAGGTGGCCTTCCGGGAACGAGAAGCCACCGAGCAGCGCCTCCGTCAGTTCCTGGCCGACGCTTCGCACGAACTGCGCACCCCGCTGACCTCGATCCAGGGGTTCGCCGAGCTCTTCCGCCTGGAGGACGAGCACGACCACGTCAACCTGGAGATCATCCTTCGCCGGATCGAGGACGAATCTGCTCGGATGAAGGTGTTGGTCGAGGATCTGCTCCTATTGGCTCGTCTCGACGAAACCCGTCCGGCCGATCGGGCCCCGGTGGATCTGTCCGTTCTGGCCGCTGATGCCTGCAGCGATGCGGTCGCCCTGGACCGCTCCCGGTCCATCACGCTCAATGCGCCCAACCCGTTGGTGATCGAGGGCGATCAGGACCATCTCCGCCAAGCCATCTCCAATCTGGTGACGAATTCGGTGCATCACACTCCGGCCGGTTCGGCCATCGAGGTGGGAGCCGAGGTCGACGGGGGCTACGCGGTGATAACCGTTCGCGATCATGGGCCGGGCCTGGACCCCAACGCCCTGGAGCACGTCTTCGACCGGTTCTGGCAAGCCGACAAGGCCCGGGTCGGCTCGGGTGCCGGCCTGGGGTTGGCCATCGTGACCGGCATCGCTACCGAACACGGTGGCGAGGCCACCGCCCAAAATGCCCCGGGGGGCGGGGCGTGCTTCCAGCTCCGATTCCCCCTCAATGCCACCGACGCCTGAGCGACATCTCACTCCCGCGTGGGGATCCCACGGCGGCTAGCCGGAGACGGGAAGCGGTCCGGCCCGGGCGCGTTGGTCGCTGGCCCAGCGGACGGCCTCGTAGGCGATCGCGGGGTGGAACTTCCAGCGATGGAGTTGTCGTTCCACGGTGGCCATGTCCTCGCCGAGGTCGAGCATTGAGAGCGCCAGGCCCCGGGCCCGCTCCTTCATGTGGAGCACCTCTTGGCGTGGCTCGGGCTGGTCGACCCAGCGCAGGTGCTGGGCTTGGAGGGCGGGGGAGAGACGCATGATCTGCCCCCGGTTCAGGGGTGCCAGGTTGCGGCGCACGGCGAGTGTCTCGGTGGTTCGCCATTGGGCAGCCCCAAAGCGGCACACGCGCTCGACGGTCCGCATGAACGGTGAGTGGCGACCTCCGCGTGTGCCTACGCCCAGCGCACGAGCGGTGTCGGCGAGGTCGAGCGTGTATCCCTCAGGCTCGGTCTCGAGATCATCAGCCACCCGCCGCAGGAGGAGCACCGTCGAGGGCCCGAGGATCCCCAGCCAGAATCGCTCGACATAGGCACTCCGGGGGTCGTGGCCGAGTTGATCGATGACGGGGTCGGGCCAAGGCTCGATCTGGAGGCTGGTGAACGGGAACGTCACTTCGGGTTGGGACGCGCCGGTGAGAGGTGCAGGGTCGGTCATTGGGTCTCCAAAGGTTCCGCCGAATGGAAGAATTTCAGTCTATTTCACTATGTTCGAGATTTCCAGTAGCAAAAGGAGCGCGGCCCCTGGCTATGGCACCATCGAGGCCATGTCTGCTGATCTGCTCCAGTCCGCGGGACGCCTCCTGGCGACAGCAACGCGGATGACCGTGCTGACGGGTGCCGGGATCTCTACCGACTCCGGCATCCCCGATTTCCGCGGACCCAACGGGATATGGACCAAGAACCCCAAGGCCGAGCAGACTTCCAACATCGAGTATTACGTGGGCGATCCGGAGGTGCGCCGGCTCGCCTGGCAAGGTCGCATCAACTGGATGAGCCAATCGCGGGTGCCCAACGGTGGGCACCGAGCGCTCGTGGAACTCGATCGCCGGGGCGTGCTGGACACGCTCGTCACCCAGAACATCGACGGATTGCACCAAGCCGCGGGGAGCGCCCCAGAACGGGTGGTGGAGATCCACGGGACCATCCACGAAGTGGTGTGTCTGAGCTGCCAGGAGAGAGGGCCAATGACGGACACCCTCGACCGGGTGCGTGCCGGAGAGGACGATCCGGCGTGCCTGGTCTGCGGAGGAATGCTGAAATCTGCCACGATCTCGTTCGGCCAGAATCTCGTCCCCGCCGACCTCGATCGAGCCATGGACGCCGCCCAATCTTGCGATCTGCTGCTTGCTGTCGGCTCGACGCTGAGCGTCTACCCGGTGGCGGCCATGGTCCCTTTGGCCAAACGCCAGGGTGCCGCCATCATCATCGTGAACGCCGAGCCGACCGAGTTGGATGATCTGGCCGACATCGTGCTGCGCGGATCGATCAGCGAAATCCTGCCGGCCGTCCTGCCGGTCCACTGATCGGATCAGACCCGGCCGCGACCGCGTGGTCCTAGTTCAGGGTGATCTCGCGGTCGATGGCGGTGAGCTTGTCCGGGTTGACCACGACCTTCACCCCATGCACGAGGCCCCCGGCCACCTCGACTGCGACGACGAAGACGGGAGTACCTCCGACGCGCACGACGATGCCGGGTGAGCCGTTCACCCAGCGCACATCGATGGCGGCGTCGGCCGGCAGGCGATTGGCCAGGTTGAGCATGAGGCGGCTGACGCGGTGTGGTCCCACCACGGGGCGACGGGCGGCGTGGTGGTCGGGTCCGCCGTCACTCAACAAGACGACATCAGGGGCCAAAAGGGAGATGACCGTGTCCACATCGCCCAGCGCGGTAGCAGCCAAAAACGCCTCGGCCACCCGAAGCTGTTCGGGGTCGCTCGGTGGGCGCGCCGCGGGCGCGGCGTCTCGGAGCTTGCGTCGTGCTCGAACGGCCTGTTGTCGTACCGCCGACTCGCTCTTGCCGAGGACCACGGCCACCGACGCGAACGACTCGTCGAAGACATCGGCGAGCAAGATGGTGAGGCGCTCAGTAGGGGAGAGCTCTTCGAGCAGTAACAAGAACGCGGTGGTCAACGAGTCGGCCAACTCCGCGTGGCGCTCCGGGTCACCACCCGGTTGACCCAGGGTCGGCTCGCGCTGGTCGATGGGTTCGTCGAGGCGCACCAGCGGTTCGGGCAGCCACGGCCCGACGTAGCGGTCGCGCTCGCGTTGGCGGACGCGGAGTCGGTCCAGACCGAGGCGCGACACCACGGTCGTGAGCCAGGCCTCCGGGCGCTCGATGGTGGAACGATCGACCCGTTGCCAGCGGAGCCACGAGTCCTGGATCACATCCTCGGCGTCGGTCAGCGACCCGAGCAGGCGATAGGCGAGGCCGGTGAGGCGTGGACGTTCCCGCTCGAACACATCGCTGTCGCGTGCGGACAATCCGGCCATCTCGGTCATCGTGCCACGCTGGTCACCCTGCGCAGGGCGGCGGCGGCGGCGGCGCGCCCACTGGCGGCGGCGGCGTCGGCCAGCAGGCCCACCCCGCCGACCCAGTCTCCGGCCACGAATACCCCCGGATGCGAGCCCACTGTGACCGGCGGCCGAGCGGCCAACCCACCGTTCGAGGCTAGGGGGATGGTGTGGGCCACCGTCATGCGGTGCAGGTAGCGCTGCTCGACAATGTCGCTCGAGCCGATGCCGGCGCGGGCGGCGTGGGCCTCGAGTTGAGCCCGGGTCGTGTGGGCGTCCGCAACCTCGCCGGGGGCCAGGTAGCGCAGCAGCTGAATGACGCCCATACCCTCAGGGGCCAGATCCGCAGGAGGTGAGTGGGTCGACAGATACAGCGGTTCGTCGACCGAGAACAACGCCGGGATGGGAGCGGGGCGGCGCACGCCGAGATCGAGGCACGAGGCGCGAACCTCGGGGCCCATCCCGTCCCATCCCAGCTCGCCCAGGGTTGAACCGATGAGGCGAGCGGCCTCGAGCGGGGCCAGTCCGGACAAGATGACGGCGTCGGAGGTCACACTGTCGGTGCCGGTGGTGACCGTCCAGCGGTGGCCGTCGGCTTCAATGGCACCGACCGAGATGTGATCGTGGATGGTCACGCCGGCCCGGGTGGCGGCCTGGATGAGCGCGTCGACGAGCCGCTGCCATCCGCCGTCGAGGTAGGTGACGCCGACCAGACCCATGGCGGCCTGGGTGATGGCGGCGCCGGCGCTCATGAGGTCGGGGGCGTCGGTGTACGTGCTGATGCACACCAGCATCCGAACGAGATCGGCCGCGTCATCGGGCATGCGTTGGCTGTCCAGCCATTCGTTCACGGTCTCCCCGGCGTGGCGGGGACCATCGAACGAACCGATGCGAGCGAGGACGCGACCAGCGGCGGCCTTCCCCCGAATGGACAGCGCCGTGGTGCGCAGGAGCGAGGAGGGGCCGGCCGGCGCACGGTGAACTTCCCCGGCGCGGACGAGTCGCGAGCGGTCGAGAGCCGGAGCTCCACCGGTGAGGGGGACGCCCAGGCTGGCGAGGATCGGTCGAGCCGCCCCGGTGTCGTAGAGGGCATGGGCGCCTTGGTTGAAGCGGAACCCTCGCACCTCCGCGCTGGTGGCTCGGCCTCCCGGTTGGCGGGTGTCGAAGAGCGTCACCCGGCTTCCGCCCCGGGCGGCGTCGGTGGCGGCGATGAGCCCGGCCAGTCCGGCCCCTACTACCGCGATGTCACTACCTGCGTGTTCGGTCATGTTGACTACCTCCACGCAGTTGACGACTGAGCGAAGCGTTCTGTGACACGTTCGTGTTGACCGGGCTTGTCAAAACGGTGGAGTCCACCGTCCCGGATGACTGTACGCACGTGTATATCGTTCTCTAGGAGACTCGCTCTACACGCAACGGAATACCAGGCTGGCGGGATTGTTGACCAGTTCGGTAATCTTTTCTGACGGTTCCACCGCTCAGCGTTTCCCGAGAGGCACCAATGGCTACGTTCCGAGATCTGCTCAACCAGACCAAAGCGGAAATCCGCGAGGTCGACACCGCCACCGCTGAGGAGATGCGAGCCCAGCCCGGCACGGTGGTGCTCGACGTGCGCGAGCCCGACGAGTACGAGCAGGGTGCCATTCCCGGCTCTGTGCACATCGCCCGCGGCAACCTCGAATCCAACATCGAGGGTCGGGTGCCTGACCACGACACCCCGCTCGTGGTGATCTGCGCCGGCGGTGTCCGGTCTGCCTTCGCCGCCAAGACCTTGCATGAGCTTGGCTACCAGGATGTCGTCTCGGTGAAGGGCGGATTCAACCGCTGGAAGGACGAGGACCGCGAGTGGCGTACGCCGCGCTCGCTCAGCGCCGAGCAGCGCAACCGCTACCAGCGCCACCTGTTGTTGCCCGAGGTCGGGACCGAGGGGCAACTCAAGTTGCTCGATGCCAAGGTGCTGATGTTGGGGGCAGGTGGACTCGGCTCACCCGCGGCGCTCTACCTGGCCGCTGCGGGGGTCGGCACCATCGGCATCATCGACATGGACGTGGTCGACGATTCCAACCTGCAGCGCCAGATCCTCCACAACGTCGATCGCATCGGCGATCGCAAGGTCGACTCGGCTAAGAAGACCCTCACGCTGTTGAACCCCGACGTCAACGTCGTCACCCACGATGTGCGCTTGGGGGCCGACAACGTGATGGACATCCTCAGTGGCTACGACATCATCGTCGACGGCACGGACAACTTCCCCACCCGCTACCTCGTGAACGACGCCTCGGTGAAACTCGGGATCCCCGTCGTGCACGGCTCCATCTTCCGGTTCGAAGGCATGGTCACCGTGTTCGACCCCCGCAACGGGCCGACTTACCGCGACATGGTCCCGGAGCCGCCACCGGCCGAGATGGCCCCATCGTGCGCCGAGGCCGGCGTGCTCGGCGTACTCCCGGGAATCATCGGGTCGATTCAAGCCCTCGAGGCCATCAAGATGATTCTCGACCTCGGCGACCCCCTGGTGGGGCGCCTGCTCACCTACGACTCGCTCGAGCAGGACTTCCGCAAGTACAAGCTCCAGGTCGACCCGGCCAACGAGATCACCTTCGCCAATCGTGACCGGATCGTGGTGGCCGAACTCGACGGCTTGTGCATGCCCTATCCCTTGGAAGCTCCCGCCTAGATTCGAGGGGGTCCGCCCCCTTCTCTGCGCGCCTGGGAGCTCGTCATCCGCCAGCTGTTCCAGCGTCTTCGCCAACAGAACCCGCTCCCCGAGGGAGCGATGCCGGTCGCCATCGGACTGGTGATCAACGGCGCGGCCACCTACGCCTTCTTGGGTATTGCCAGCCGCACGCTGGACCCCACCTCCTATAGCTCGCTCAGCGTGTTCTGGGCGCTCATGTTTGCCGTGGGCAACGGCATCATGCAGCCCCTCGAACAGGAGGTGGCCCGGGCCGTGTCGAACCGGCGGGCCCAGGACGTCGGGCCCGGTCCGGTCATTCGCCGAGCGATGCTCATCGGCGCGGTGTTCTCGGCCATCGTGGCGGTCGTGGTGCTGGCGCTCCATGGTCTGTTCGACCATGCCTTCGGAGGCGACCGCCTGTTGTTGGTGGCCTTCGTCGTGGGCATGGTTGGGTTCTGCGCCGGGCACCTCACGCGCGGCACGCTTTCGTCGCACCGACGATTCTCGGGCTACGCCCGCTTCTTCGAAGTGGACGGGATCAGTCGAGTGGCATTGGCCGCGGTGTTGGCGGTGGTCGGGGTCGCCACTGCGGGCCCGTTCGGATTGGTCATGGCCATCACCCCGTTCATCGGCGTGGCGGCCGGACTCTTCCGTCAGAAGGGACTGACTGAGGCCGGACCGGAGGCGCCCTGGAGCGAGCTCACCCGCAATCTGGGTTGGCTGTTGATCGGCACCGTGTCGATCGCCCTAGTGGTGCAGGGCGGAACCATCGCGGTGAACATGCTGGCCACGCCGGCCCAGGCCGCCCAGGGCGCCACCGGGGATTTCCTCAACGGCCTCCAGACGGCGCGGATCCCCTTGTTCTTGTTCCAGGCCATCCTCGCTTCGCTGCTGCCGAAGCTGTCGCGTCAGGCGGGGATGGGCCACTACGACGAGTTTCTCGGTGGGTTGCGTCGTCTGGTGACGCTGATCCTGTCCTTCGGCGTGTTGGCCGTGGTGGGCGCCGCCGTGTTCGGTCCGCTGATCATCCGCATCGTGTTCGGGTCGAAATCCACCCTCACCGGTCGCGACCTGGCGCTGTTGTCGGCGGCCTTCATCGTGATCATGGCCACCATCTGTCTCGATCAAGCCCTCATCGCCCTGCATGCCCATAGCCGAATGGCGGTGGGCTGGGCCTTGGCCCTCGGCGTGTTCGTGGGAGTGACCGCTCTGGGCAATGACCTGTTCTTTCGGGTCGAGCTGGGGCTCCTGTGCGCTGCACTCTGGGCCTTCGCCTGGATGGCGGTGTGCCTGTGGGAGCGAGTCCGACACCACGTCAAGGCCAACCCCATTGGCTTGGGTGAGTCGTTCGCCGAGATGCCCGTGGATTCCTGAGGGTGGTCGGGACCGGCGAGGCCTCCTTGCTACCCTGACCGGACTACGGGCGGAGCCGTATCGACCTGACAGGTGTCCCCGAATGCCCGCTCGTTCCCGTTTGTCCCCCTGGTCTCGCCGCCTGGTTGTCGGCGTGGTGACGCTCGCCGTTCTGGCTGGCGGCGGCGCCCTCGCCCCGTCCGCCGGCGCCCTCGGTCCGTCCGTCGGTGCTGCCACGGTGGTCCACGCCGGGGTCGAGACGAGCTCGGGGCTGGGGCAGGCCACCGCCACGCCTCCCCCGGTGCAGACGAACGCGGGCTCGACCTACACGTTCGGCAAGGAGCCGATGGATGACGTCATGTACTGGGCCGGCCAATACCAGCCGAGTGCCTGTGGGCTGAGCACCAACCAACTGGCCGCCATCATGGTGGCGCCCACCTATCCCGAGACGGGGGCGTCGGGCACGGCGGCCCCATCGCCCATGACGCTCTCACGGTGGGACACACAAGCGGCGCTTTACGCGTTCAGTGACAAGGCCACTCCGTACCCGCGGGCGTTCTGGCATCCCGGTGTCGGAGCATGGGCCTTCGATTCAGCCGGAGCTTGGAATCTCACCGCGGCCGAGGCCATGGACACCAACACGGCGGCCCAGCAGGCCGCGCAGACCATGGCCCAACGGTGGTGTGCCTCATCCGGTACCGACGCCGCTCGCCGGGCATCGGTCTGGGGCATCTGGTACGGCTGCAACGGCGGAGTGTGCGAGAACATCTACGCCACGATCTACGACCCGGGCACCCTCAAGGTGACGCTCGACCCAACGGTGACCCGGGGCGGCGGTACGGAGGCGCGCACATGCTTCGTTCCGACCGTGGGCCAAGTGGCCTGCACGTTCGTGGACCCGGCCAAGGCCCAGGGCTACAAGGCCTGGAACGTCCCGGCATGGGGACCCTCGCCGGTTTCGGCCCCGTTCTACGACTTCCGTACTAACGGCCTGGAGTACCGGGTGTGGCTGCGTGATGACACCGGCTATGGCGTGACCGTCAACGCCAACAAACCGGTGACCTCCAACGCCCGCACCTCGTTGACTTGGATTATCGGCGACGCGCTGTGCGACCTCACCGCCAATCGGGGCCTGTGCGGGACGTGGTCCATGTTCTACCTGCGCAACTCGACAACTTCGGGGGTGGCTGATGCCACCTACCCGTTCTTCGTTCCCAACGGCGGAGCGGTGCTGATGTGCGACAGCGACGGGAACGGCACGGCCACGCCGACCAAGGTCGTGAACGGCATCTGGTACGTCACCAACGCCACCACGGGCGGGCAGCCGACGGCGGTGTTCGGGTTCGGGGACGCTACCGACATCCCGGTGTGCGGTGATTGGGACGGCAACGGCACCAAGACGCCGGGCCTGTTCCGCAACGGTGTCTGGTACCTCACCAACACCATCGGGAAATCCACCGCCGACCTGGTGTTCGGCTATGGCGACCCGACCGACATCCCGGTGGTGGGCGACTGGAACGGCGATGGCCGCGACACGCCCGGCGTCGTGCGCAACGGCTGGTGGTACCTCTCCAACACCTCCGGCAAGCCCACCGCCGACCTCTCGTTTGGCTACGGCGGTCAGGGTGACGTACCGGTGGTGGGGGATTGGAACAACGACAAGGTCGACAGCCCCGGGGTCAAGCGGGGCAACACCTGGTACCTGACCAACACGGCGGGAAAGCCGACCGCCGATCTGACCTTCGCCTACGGCGATGGCAGCGATGCCCCCGTGGCCGGTCGGTGGCAGGTGGGCGCGCCGACAACCATCGGCATCGCCCGCTGACACCACCCGCCAGCGGCGGGGGAGCGACTACCGGATGAGGGCGGGGGTGGTCTGGTGGTCGCCGTTCCAGTCGCCCACGAGAGGCACATCATTGGTGTCGCCGTAGGCGAAGGAGATTTCGGCCACGCCGCTCCCGTTGGTGTTGGTCAGGAACCAGGTGCCGGCCCGGAAGAATCCCAACGTGTCGGAGCCGTTGCCGTCCCAGTCGCCCACCAGGGGCTTGTCCCCCGCGTCACCGAACCCGAACACGATGTCGGCGGTGGGCTGCCCCGAGGTGTTGGCGAGGTAGTACGTGCCGTTGCGGGCCACGCCGGGGGTGGTGGTCCCGTTGCCGTCCCAGTCGCCCACGATGGGGACGTCGGTCGGGTCGCCGTAGGCGAAGGCGACATCGGCGGTGGATTTGCCGACGGTGTTGGTGAGATACCAGACACCGTTGCGGAACAGGCCCGGCGTCTCGGTGCCGTTGCCGTCCCAATCACCGCACACCGGGATGTCGTCGGAGTTGCCGTAGGAGAAGGTCCGTTTGGTTCCACCACCCGCCGGATCGTCGGTGACGGACCACACTCCGCCGCTGAAGGTGACCGGGGTCTCCACCCCGTACCCGTCCAGGTGACACGCCAGTTTCCGTCCCGCCGGGAGGGTGTAGGTCGGGGCCGCGTCGTGGGTCCCCTTGCCCAGCGAGTTGACCTCCAGCAGGCTGAACGGGGCCGGCGTTCCTGCTCCGATGGTGGTCTTGAGTTGGGCGAATTTGGCGGCGGCCCGGGCCCGGATGTCGGCGAGGCGGGGGTAGAGGTAGTCGCCCGGACAGCCGGTGAGCCCGACGTCGCGGTGGCCGATGATCGAGGGCAGCACGATGTGGGTGCCCTCCGGGTAGCGGTCGGTGGCCCGGATCACGTAGTCGCGTGACCCCTGGGGGTCGATGCCGTGGGTATAGAGCTTCCACCCGATGAGGTCGCCCAACGAGTCGATCATCACCTGCGGGGGTGACGCCGTACTGAAGTCGCCGAGCGTCACGATGCCGGTGGTGGAGGTGTTGGCACCGAGAGCGTGACCTCCGATGGCGGTGGACGTGGTACCCCCGCCCCGCGCCTCCCAGACGCCGCCGAACTTGTCGACGGCGAAGTTGTAGGCGATGTCGTTCCAGCCCCGCGTGTCCATGTGGAAGGCCTGGATCGAGCGCAGGATGCCGGGTACGTCACCGGGGGCGTAGACGTTCTGCGTGACCGAGTGGTGCACGATGGCGTGCTCGACTGAGGGCGCGTAGTCGTAGGCCTGCTTTGGTGGACGGGCCCCCCACGAGGAGCGGCGGTTGATGGCCGGTTGGTTGGTGTCCAGCGCCGCGGTGGTGGCCATCTGGGGTGTCCGGGTGACCCGGGTAGTCGACTCGCGGGCCAACTGAACCGTCAGCCCGGTGGACCCGGCGGGGAGGCTGAGTTCGTAGCCGTCCGAGGTCCCGAACCACAGCCCCTCGGTGGTGGGCACGCCGCCAGTGGCCCGGGCGGCCGCCTTCCCCTCGGCCGAGCTGGGGTCAGGGGCGTCGCCTCCGTCGAAGGCGAGGGTGGTCCACGGTCCCCAAACGCCCCCGTGATGGACCCGAACCAGTGCCGGCTCGTTGGCGGGGGTCCGCGCCGAGATGCCGAGCAGGGTGAACGGGGCGATGCCCTCGGAGAGGGCGTGGAGCCGACCGGGTTGGGCGGCGGCGTTGGCCAGCTGGGCCTGATCGGGGGTGAGGGGCCCAGCCGGCGCCAAGGGAGCCGCCGTCGAGGGAGCCGCCGCGTCCGGGACGGCCGGGGCCTCGATTGTCGAAAGGTTCGGGTGCTCCTGGTCGATGCGGGTCGTGACCTCGGCGGCCGAGACCGATGAGGGCAGGCTCACGATCGCCGCGCCGGCCAGCACCACGGCCGCGCACGTCAGGCTGGTGAGGCGGAGTCGCCGTCGTAGGGAGCCACGGCCGACGAAGGGGAGAGGTAGAGCGTGCATGCGATCGTCCTCGAGGGGAAGGCGGCGAAGCCGGGCCAGGTTAGGGCCCTGGTTCGGGTGTCTCCGGCACCGTTCCGTCTGTCGACCGAACGGGCCCCCACCTGAAGAGGATTTCCCGCGGCGCTAGCCCCGCTATCAGAAGGTGGGACGGGAGACGCCAATGGTCACGCCCGCGCCCGGCGTCCAGCGACCCGTGAGCGCCACGTCGCCCGCTTCGCCGTAGCTGGCCACGATGTCGGCGATGGGTTGGCCCGGCGTGTTGGTCAGGTACCAGGTGCTGGCTCGGCGCACGCCGATGCTGTCACGGCCCGACCTGTTCCACTCGCCGACCACGGGGGTGTCGGTGGCGTCGCCGTACCCGAAGACCAGGTCCGCCGTCGGCTTGGCCAGGCTGTTGACCAGGTACCAGGTCCCGCCCCGCTTCAGCCCGGGCGTGTCCCGCTTGTCGCCGTTCCAATCGCCCACGACGGGCGTGTCGGTGGAATCGCCGTAGCCGAACACCGCGTCGGCGACCGGCTTACCGGTGGTGTTGGTCAGGTACCAGACCCCCGCCCGGTACACGCCGGGAGTGTCGGTCCCGTTGCCGTCCCAGTCGCCGCACACTGGGATGTCACCGATGCCGCCGTAGCCGAAGTCGGCCTGGGATAGCCCACCTGAGCGGGAGTTGGTGATGTACCAGATCCCGTTGACGAACACCGCTGGAGTGTCGACGCCGTCGCCGTTCCAGTCGCACATCATCACGGTGCCACCGGCGGGCGCCCCGAAGACGTAGTCCGCGTCGGCCGCCCCCGTGGTGAGCGAGTTGCGCAGGTAGATGTGGGGACGACCGGCGGGGCTGCCGCTGATCTCGGCCAGGCGGGCGAGGGTGCAACAAAAGCGGCTGATGTCGACGTTGCCGGAGATGCCGGGTACCGACCCGGTGCTGGTGTATTGCCAGAACATCCAGGAGGTCCAGCCGCCGGGCAAGGGCAGGGGATCAGCCGCCGTGGTCCACCGGGCGATCCACAACGGATAGGCGGTGAGGCTGGTGGTGTTGCCCATCGCGCTCGTCCAGAAACCGGGGCTGGCGTAGATCATGGGCGTACGGCCCGTGAGTTGTTGCACGGTCGACAGCCAGGTGGCGGCCCACGCCGTTAGATCGGTGGGGTTGAGCCCACCGGTGTTCTCCATATCAAGCACGGGAGGCAGATCGAGGGCGCCGTGGAGGGTCCCGGTCACTCCGACGAACTGGCCCGCCTGATCGGCGGCGGTGCTGAGGGGCAGCGCTGGGCGGGCCATGTGGTAGCCGCCCCGGTAGAGCCCGACCCCGCCGGCCGAGGCGAAATCGCCGGCGAAATAGGGGTTCGTGTACGCAGGACTTGCACCGTTGGGCCCCTCCGTGGCCTTGACGAAGGCGAAGGACGTGCCCGAGGCCGCGACGGCCGACCAGTCGATGCTGCCACCGCTGTGTTGCCAGCTGGATACATCGGGTCCCATGAGGAAGCCGTTTCCCAGCGCCTCGGGCGGAGTCGCGGCCCGCACCGGCACGGGCGGAGCTGCCGCCCCCACCGGGGGCGCGGCGACCGTGAATCCGGCCATGAGCGCGGCGATCAAAGCGATGGCCAGGTGTCGAACAGGGTGGCTCATGGGCGGCGCTCTCTGATGAGGACGGGTCGGGGTGGCCAGCGCAGTGCTAGACACCCCTCAATGAAAGGTCTCATTCTGTCAGGCGGAGCCGGAACGAGGCTTCGCCCCATTACCCACACCAGCGCCAAGCAACTCGTCCCGGTGGCCAACAAGCCGATCTTGTTCTACGGGCTCGAGGACATGGCTGAGGCGGGAATCACCGATATTGGCATCATCGTGGGTGATACCCGGGCGGAGATCATGACGGCGGTAGGTGATGGTTCCGATTGGGGCGTAAATGTCACCTATATCGAACAGGATGCCCCCCTGGGCCTGGCCCACTGTGTCCGGATCGCCCGCCCCTTCCTCGGTGACGACGATTTCGTGATGTACCTGGGCGACAATATGTTGCAACAGGGACTCATCGAATTCATCGGACGATTCGAGGCCGACCAGCGCGCCGGTCAGGAACCGACCCTCGACGGTGACCACACGGAACCGGCGGCCCAGATCCTGCTGTGCCCAGTCCCGGACCCCCAACGCTTCGGCGTGGCCGAGGTCGACGACGCCGGTCACGTCGTGCGGTTGTTGGAAAAGCCCGACGAGCCGCCCTCCAACCTGGCGTTGGTGGGCGTGTACCTGTTCACCCCAGTCATCCACGAAGCGGTGGCCGCCATCCAACCCTCGTCGCGGGGCGAGTTGGAGATTACTGACGCCATTCAATGGCTCATCGACCAGGGCTACCGGGTCCGCCATGAGGTGGTGGATGGCTGGTGGCTCGACACCGGTAAGAAGGACCCGCTCCTCGAATCGAACCGGCGGGTGCTCGAGACCATCGAGCCTCGGATGGATGGCCACCTCGACGAAGACTCGTCGGTCGACGGGCGCGTGGTCATCGAAGCCGGGGTCGAGCTGATCAATTCCACCGTGCGGGGCCCGGCCATCATCGGGTCGGATACCCGTGTGGTGAACAGCTACATCGGGCCGTTCACCGCGGTGGCCAACGACTGCGAGATCGTCGATTCGGAGGTCGAGCAGTCCGTGGTCCTGGAGCACAGTCGAATCGTCGGCGTGCCCCGCCTCTCGGATTCTTTGGTGGGCAAGTACGTGGAGGTCCGCCGGTCTGCCTCACGGCCGCGAGCGACTCGGCTCATGCTCGGCGACCACTGCAGCGTCGACCTCGAATAGGCCACCGCCGCGCCCGCTCCACAACTGCGCCCGCCTCGCAACTTCGTGTACTCATGCACCGCCGGGGTAGATCACTGCACGAGATTCGTCCGAAGGGGAGTTCTGGCGGGGCCCGAACGAGGGTCGGCGGTGGTCGACTAACCTCCCGCGTCCATGGCCACGGTGACTGAGTCCGACGTGATTGCCGGCGTGTATCTCGTCGACCCCGACATCCACGGGGACGAGCGCGGATACTTCGTCGAGACCTACCGGCGGGAGTGGTTCCCCCAAGGTCGCGAGATGGTGCAGGGCAATCGTGGCGATCGCCAGGCGGGGGCCATCGTGGGCCTGCACTATCACCTGCATCAGGCCGACTATTGGTACGTGCCGTTCGGAACGGCTCGGGTGGTCCTGCACGATCTACGCCAGGGATCGCCCACCGACGCGGCCACCCTAAGCATCGATCTGGGCCGTCAGTCCGATGGAACCCACAGTCATCGTGGGGTATTCATCCCACCCGGTGTGGCCCACGGGTTCGCCGCCCTCACCGACATGACGATCACCTATCTGGTCGACAGTTACTACAACCCCACCGATGAATGCGGCGTGGCCTGGGATGACCCCGCGGTCGAGGCCGACTGGGGGCTGACTGGCCCCATCTTGTCCAACCGCGACCAGCAGAATCCCCGTCGGGCCGACCTGGACCCGATGTTCCAGCCCCACTACGGCCTGCGCCCTTGAGTGAGCCCGGGCCGTTCGCCCGGTTCCGGCGGGGTCTGCGAGGATGGCGTCCATGAAATTGTTCGTGACCGGTGCCGCCGGGTTCATCGGATCCAACTATGTCCGCCATGTCCTGAGCGAGACCGATGACGAGGTCACCGCGTACGACGCGCTGACCTACGCGGGCAACCTCTCGACCCTGCGCGACGTCGATGACAGCCCGCGCTACCAGTTCGTCAAGGGCAACATCTGCGACCGGGCGACGTTGGAGGAGGCGATGGCCGGCCACGACGCAGTGGTGCATTTCGCCGCCGAGAGCCACGTCGACCGCTCCATCATCGGCCCCGACGACTTCGTTCACACCAACTGCTTCGGCACCAACGTGGTGCTCGACACCGCTCGGAACCTCGAGAT
>Ga0209068_10000463_pt1 | contig 22064 bp, 24 predicted proteins | sample ColStrG_CSR_2012_FD_187200 | JGI IMG/M metagenome (GOLD analysis project Ga0209068, IMG submission 187200) | Freshwater sediment microbial communities in response to fracking from Pennsylvania, USA - Cold Stream Run_MetaG_CSR_2012 (SPAdes)... | ecosystem: Environmental > Aquatic > Freshwater >...
TTCTGAGCCAGTCCCGGGTGAATGGTCGGATCTGACTGCGCGCCGACGACCGCGCTCACACCAACGACAGCGCCCGCGTCTCGCGCAAGACCAGACACAACCACAGCCGCGCACATTGCGAGGACCAACAGTCCCCTTCGTGCGAGATGGGCCCGAAACTGATCGCCGCGATGCGCTTGACATCTGGGCGCAGCTCCGGCGACATACTTCTCGCGCACACGGTCCCCAGGGTCAGTCGAGCAGACGCAGTCTGGCACCTGCATGACGAGAACTCCACCAATTGACCGGAGTTCTGCCGGGGCCACAGTGTTGGCCAATCCCCCGCGTCAAAACGCGAAAGTTGAAGCCAGACCGCGATCCCTCAGACGCAGTCGCCGCCGTCGATCTCCTCGCCCGACATGTCGACGCCCATTCGCAGAGCTCGTTGAAAGACCTCGGCAGGGGGTTAGGTGTCGCGCTGAACGCCCGTCGAGGTCGATTGCCCAGCTCGTTCGAGATCGCGTCGGCCACGAGGTTGCCTGGACATCACTGTGCGTCCTTCGCGCGGTCCACTCCTCGACTGATGACCTCAATTCCTGCCCCTATCGAGACGGCCGCACCCTGCGCGGAAATGCCTGCGGTAGCAGGTGCCGCCGATGCACCGACGATCGCATCGCCGGCAACGACGATTGCACCACAAAGCACCTCCAACACGCCGGAGAGCCGCCGCCATATCGCTCGATGGCGGGAGTCATCGTCCAGTTGCTGCAGGTCCTGCATCAACTGATCCCGCAGGCTCACCATCCTTTCGCCGAGCGCTTCTGGATCCATTTGGCCGTCAACGATCACCGCAGCGATTGCGCGACGGGTTCGAGCAACGGCATCTCGCGAAAGGCCCAGATCCTTCAAGAGCCGACACTCAGCACCGAGGAAGGCCCTGAGTACGGCCGAGTCCTGCCGAAGTTCCTCAGCAACTGCAGCGCCGTTCGCGTTCAACCGCTGTTCCATGTTCTCGACGTAGCTCTGAGGGTCGCGCACGAATGGTTCCTCTATCAGAACGTCCAATCCGCGAACCGAGAGCATCAGCCCGAGCCCGAGCAGCCGTTCGCGGTCCTTGTGCTTTCCAGTGAGTTCAAACTCGTCCAGAATGAGATCGAGGGAATGGGCTTCGAGAAGGACCTGAGCGACAATCACTAGAGCTCCCCTTTCGGATGCCTAGTGAAGACTAGAAGACCCCTTGGAGCCGCGCTCGCGCGACACCTGGGTGACCACTAGCTAGGCGGGCCGCGTTGATGGCGATCTAGGCTTCATGATGCGAGCACTGGTTGGTTTCGGGTGATCCATTCTTCGCGAACTCGGTCGGGGTGACGTCGCCGTGGGCGCTATGCGGTCGGTTGGTGTTGTAGTCGCTGCGCCAGTCCGCGGTGCCGATCCCGCGTCTCGTCCCTCCACGTCTTGGCGTTTGGAACCACCTATCTACGCGCGGGGCTCCTTCATTCCGCTCCAGGTCTCACCTTTTGTACCGATTACTCCGCAGCGTTCTTCGGAGGCCCATTCATCTTCTTCGGTGACACTGGCCAACGACCGGCGCACCCACTAGCGTCAGCAGCTGCAGCGACAGCGACACGCCGCCGTCGGGCCGAAGGACCAGCGCGCATGGACGCATTATAACGCAGCGGGCCACGACTTATAGCAGTAACTTCGAGGATAAGGATGGATGTGGCGACTGTAAGCGGGAGCGCGCGTAAGCGAGGGCCTCGGATCCAATTCCAGCGATATCGAACACCGCAAGCCGACACCCTCGCCGAGATCTCTCAGGCGATCCGTGCGGCCGTTGAGTTCTCGATTTCTGATCCGCTAAATCTTGTTGGCACTGATCCATATTCTGTTGTTGCGCGCTTAGCGCGCGAGGCGTTCTGGGACACGCTCTATGTAGAGCGGCGCGAGCTCAGTGAACTTCGACGACAGGCGACCTCCGAGCACCCCGTACTATTCGAGGGCGAACGAGGTACTGGCAAGTCAACAATTCTTAGAAAGTTCAAGCGTGACCTCGCTAGCGACCCGGCGAACCAGTACTGGTACGACGGAACGACCGCGAGTCGTTGCGTCGTCATCGTCGATGGCAATGCAATATCTGCAGATCTTGCTGTAAGGCCCGAGCTTGAAGCAGTCGCGAAATCGGCCTATCAGCAGCTCCGGTCCCATTTCAGCGAGGCCGACATCATTGCGTCGGCGGTGGAGCCGCAGTTCGACGCGTTCATCGCTGAAAAGGGTTATGGGGTTGATCACTTCCAGCGCTGGGCGCGCCGACAGAATCCTCGAACTTCAGACGATTGGCTGCGGCTCGTGACAACTGATGGCGCCGAGCTCTGGACGGACGCCGCCCGCGGCTTTGACGAGCTCAGTTACGCAGAGCGTTTGAACGCGATCACCGAATGGATGGCGAAGCGATGTCAGCATGAAGTGATCATGTGTGTCGATAACATCGACCATCTAGATGGTCCGGTCCAAGAGCGGGTAGGTGAGGCTGTAACCCACCTACTCAACGCGATGCGCGTAAGCGTCGCCTCGATTGTTGCCTTACGACCGGAGAACTCGGCTCGAGTTCGGCGCGCTCTTGATACCGGACACTGGGAGGTGGTCCGGCTAGTGACTGAAACGCGCGGTCGTACTCATCACGTGGACCCGATATCGGAGTCGCACTTCGCCGTGGTTCTCAGCTTTCTTCATGCGCGACTAGCCGTTGCCCGCCGTCCGGAGGTTATCGAGGCAATTCGCATTTCGGTTGAGGACGCAGAGGTGGAGCGTCTCGTGTCCGAACTCCGCGCCGACACCGAGGATGCCGAGCTTGCTGTCGCACCCGTAACCACGAGCGACATTACGGACTATTTGAACGCGGTTGAGGCGATGATCGACCAACTGGTGTCCACTGTGTTCAAACCAGACACCCGGGACCCAGATCTCGCGGCCGATAACCGCCGCTTCGCGCGCTACCTTACGCGTTGGCACAATGGCTCCCTACGCGAGATCGGCTACTCAGTTTACCTTCTCGTCGACGAAATTCTTCGAGACAAGAATATTATGATGCCTATAAAGCACATGCTCATCACCGCTGCTGAGCGTCCCGATCTTGAGCTTTCGCGCGACCGCCACTTGTTCAACCGGCGGCTACTTCGAACGGTGATGTTTCGGCATCTAATGTTCTACGGATCAGATGGGTTCGTTCCCCGGACCAACGTGTTGGTCCTCAAGGCAGAACGCGAGGCTTGCCCACCGCCGCTCCCTCCATTGAACTTCTTACGCCTCCGAATTCTTCAGTATTTGAATCTTCGACGTCGCGACGCTGTCCACCTAGGGGAGCTCTACGACGCCTTCGACGAACTCGGTGTGTCAGCGCGACGTGTGGTCGAGGTCGTAAGCGATCTGGCGTTACCTCGTAGATCCGATGATACTGGTCTACTGAGAGTCGAATGTGAGGAGATTCGAATCGAGACGCGCGATGCGCGTATCGAGGTGATGAACGCGGGCAGCTTTCTTGTTGAGGAACTCTGCTTCCGCTGTGAATTTCTATTTTGGAGTGCCTTTACTACCGACGGCGCGCTCAAAGAGATGGACCTCGGCCGCGACAGCCCCACCGTTGGACCCCAGCATCTGCGAGATGACAATTACCGAGCGCTTGTAGCCGCTCGGTTTGTCGAACGGTATCTAATGCCGCGACTCCGCGAGGAACACCCGTTCCTTACTGAGTTGGGACAGAGCACGCCAGCTGCAGCGAACGCAGCCCGGCAGCGTCTAGCGCTCTATTCGCAGCTTTTTGGCTTTGCGCGTGGTCAATGGTTTTTGGATCGATGCGTCGAGTCGATCAATATTTTCATCAATCAGCCGTCGCCAAACAGCGAGCGGTACGCCAAGCACATCGAGAGTATGAATAACGTTTCAAGCTTCTGTCGAAGGCTCGATAACCTTCTTGACTAGTTCATTAATCGCACTTAGGGCTTCGCTCTGCAGGGCACGGGTTCTGTCCTCTGCTAGACGAACCTGTTGGTCCAGAAGCGCCAATCCGTGCGACCCGAGCTGGTCGTCGCTCATAAGCATGATCGCGCAGCAATCGTCCTCTAGTTCGGAGCGTACAGCCGCACCTCCAGTGGCGTAGAGCCGCGCGAGGAGTCGCCTCGATGTGTGCGGCAGGGCGGCCCGCAGCTCGCTCGCTCCGAGCGATCGGAATATCTGCGTACGTTGTCGATCATCAGCATCGGCAATACGCGTTAGGAGCTCCTCAAAAGCTGGACCGGCGCTGTCGCCGTCCAGCCTGGTTAATGGTACATCCATCAATCTAAGTGTAAGGATATCGACTGTGAAGTCAAATGGGATCATCATTGGTACCTTCTCGTCACTAGGGAACATGCAGCGGGCAACGGACTGGGAAACACGAGCGTTAGGTTGCCCGCTCTTTCTTCCAGCAGTGCGTCGGCCCTGAAGACATCCGTCACGCGTTTCAACACGTCCGTGACGGTGATGTTGAACTGGAACGTCGCCGCGACTACGCCGTCAGCCACTCGCAAAGTCCACTCGACGGCAGCGTCGCGCATGAGGGGAAGCAGCAAAGGCGGCATGACGATCTTGTCGTCACCGGCAGTCAATATGGCTTGCTGCTCGGGCGAAGTCGCCTTCTTCTCGACGTTGACCTCGATTAGCCCACTCGCGTCTCCGTCATTGTTCACCCGGAACTCGGCGACGAGCTCCTGGCCGCCCTGGGTAACATTTGCGCTTAGACGCGCAATGATGATGCTCGCTCGCGGTGCCCAATCGTCGAATCGGGCCTGCCGCGTTGAGGCTGCGAGTTCCGCCGTCTGTCGATTTGACGCCTCCGCGGCCCTTGCGACGCGAAAAGTCAGGCGAACGTAGAAGCCGGTTAGAAGTGCGAGCAACATCTGAACGATGAATACGAGGGTGTCGCGATTTGCGGTGAACCAAGCCGTATGTGAACTATGCGAGCCGGTCACCGCCGTACGAACAGTTGCAGTCACCGCGATTAGGAGCGATGTCCTGCCGGAGCACATGTGCGGGCTCAGGCGGCGATCGCTGTCGCGAGCGGTCGAGACATCACGCCGACAGTAGATGAGATATCGCCCGCGCTGATGCATGCTCGTCGATTGCGCCGGACGTCGTTCAGAGGGATCACCGGTGCGTGCAGCCATTGCACCGGTGATCACCACGCCTCCTGGTTCGAGGACCGCGATCGGCACGACCATCGGCAACAGCTTGACGAAACGATCGCGCACCGCCACTTCGAGCAGAGAGACTCGGCTCGCCTACACCCGCTCGAACACGATCGGTGCTCGCCCGCGACGCTTGTAGTCGGTGTCGGGACCCTTGTTGACAACGGCACCTTCTGCGACGAGCTGATCGAGCACCTTTCGAACCGTCGCGTCTGAGCCACCGAGTTCGTGGCTGATGTCAGCCACTGTCAGCGTCGTGCCGGCGGGTTTGGCGCGGATGCTGGCCGCGAGAACGGCGATCGATACGCGTGATCGTGTGCGTTCACTGTTGGGTGTGGCGGGACCGAACGCGCGTTTCAGGATCGCTGTGGGGACGCCGAAGTCGGCGAAGGCTTCTCGATTGATGTTGTTCTTGGCTGCCCAGCGGGATGCGACCTCGATGAACTTGTCTTCAAGCGAACGGTCATCCGAACGACGCTTGGCTTCCGCCAAGGCTTTGAGCTTGTCGATTGGATCATCGATGCCCTTGGTCACCTCGGCCGGATCGAACACCTTCGGCGGCGAGGGATGTTCCAGTTCGTGGAGGTAGCCCCGCACGATCTGCTCATGGGTGTCGATGACCTTGACCGGACCGGCTTTGCCGCGCTCGGGTCTAGACGGTTGGTCGGGCATCTTCACTCCTTCACCTTTGAGAACCTACGTCCCTGGGCGCGTGACGGTAGCCAACGGCCAATCGAGCCGGAACGCCCCGGGCCTTGGGGTCCCCCGAAGATTCCGTCGCCTGACCGCGAGACCAGGGACCGACCCCGACTCAGTTGTCAGCAATGCTAACATCGCCGATAGGTCAGCAGCACCAACCATGGCCAGGAGGCGAGATGTCACAGCAGCCCGAGCCCAGCGAGACCCAGATCCTGGAAAAGGACGAGGAGCAGCGAAAGACGTTGGAGGTGACGATCCACAACGAGGACAACGGGGCGGTCGTGAAGATCGACGGCCACCCCAACTCGTCAGTGCACGAGGTCGTCTCCGAGATGTACAGCAAGTTCCGACTCGACCGGCAGACCGGCGATCGCCTTCGGTGTGAAGGCAACGGTGGCGACGTGTTCTCACATGAAGCGGAAGATCTCAACGAGTACGCCAAGCGGTTCTGCTCAAAGCTCGTTTGGCTGTTCGCTGGTGACCAAGGTGGCGCAGATGGTGGCGTTGCCGGCAGTTGATTCGGAGATCGGAGCCGCGACCCTGCGCGCGCATCTCGATCAGTTCTGGAGCAACCGAAGATTGGACGAGCTCGGTTGGCGGCGCGTGGACGCTGACCCACTCCACGTCGTTGTCACTATTCCCGCGCGGCGCCCGGATGGCACGATCGACGACTACCACGTACAGCTGGGCGCCGACCACTACGACCTCTACCCGCCCACAGTGTTGTTCGTGTCGCCAGACGACGGCTGGCCGCGCGCTCGTATCGGATCGCACTGGTGGCCGCGGATCGACAATCCGTCCTGGTTTCAACTGCATGACGTGTACAACGCGTCGTACCCCAATCAGGTCGTGTGCTTTAGCTTCACCGCCGAGTACTACATGACCGGCCACTCGCCCGAGCCGAACCAACAGTGGCGGCAAGGCAAACACACGGTTGCCGCGACACTCAGCCGTCTCAACGAAGTTTTGACACCACCTCACTACCTCGGGCGCGGCGATGATTGAGATCCCCGATGCGCTGTGGTCTCAACTATTGAATTCCTTCGCTCTGCAAACCCCGCACCTGGAACGCATCGCGTATCTCGACGGTCATCGACTGCCGAACGGTCGCGGGATCGTGACGACCGTGACGATCCCCGACGCTGAGTGCCACCCAGGTTGGTACACGGTGCCCTCGGGGAAGATGAGTGAGGCGGGTCAACACCTCCGCTCCCGCGGAATGATGCGCCTCGCCCAGGTACACACCCACGGCAACGCTGAGACTCGCCACTCGCCCCGCGACGATCGGCTGGCGTATTCCCAGCTAGACGGAGCTCTCTCGATCGTCCTGCCGTTTCACGCTAACCACCGACCGCGTCCATTCGATGCTGCCGTGCACATTCGCGAACCCAACGGCTGGCGACTGCTGAGTATGGACGAGGTCGATGACGTGATCGATGTCGTTCCCGCAGTTCTGGACTTCCGGAGAGAAACATGGCGTCCATCTCGGCCCGTCACGAAGGTGATCTCGATGGTCAACTGCCTCCGATCGATCGCACGCCGAGTGTGGTGGTCGCGATCACGATCGAGCCGGCTGTAGCACACAGCGCGGCGGTTCAGCACACCGCATGGATGACGGTGAACATGCTGTGTCGACTCGAGAAGGTCGTCGACAGCGTTTGGGTCGATTGTCCAGCTGACATTGAGCTTGCCGGTCGAATCAACCCGCTCGCGCAAGCCGCGCAGACCCTTAGCGCCACCCTCGTTGACGGAGCGCGATCGATCGGCGTTGTCCCAATGCATCTCGCCAGCACACCGCCAGCGCATGCGATCCTCTTAACGATCGGTCCGGGCGATTCTGTGCCGAATGGCTGGCGGGTCTACGGCGAAGGATGGTGGGGCGGCATCGCTCTAATGGGCCCCATCACATCCGAGTCGAAATCGGATCTTCCGTTCGGCCCGTACATTGCGGCGTGTTTCGCCGTGGCAGAGGTCTTCAAGACTTCGCGGATGGTGCCCGAGGACTACACCCCAGCGGAGCGGGTCTTCTACTCGACCTGGTCGCATGTAGCCGGCACCGAACCCGACCCCAGCGGACCAACGGAACTGAAACATCTTCGCGTCGCGTGGACCCTGGCGGGCGTAGGTGCCGTCGGTGCGACCTGCCTCCACGCAATGTGGGCCTGTCAGGGCCTCACCGGTGACGTCGCCCTCAACGATGGTGACAGTGAAGGCATCGACGGAACGAACTTGAACCGCTATCTCCTCTTCGGTCACGGAGATGTTGGCAAACAGAAGGCCTCAACAGCTGCCGGACGCCTTCACGGCATCGAACTGAAGTTTGACCCGCACGACGAACCGTTCGAGATTGCCTCTGTTCCGAAGGACAGCATTCTTTGTGCAGTGGATACCAACGGCGCGCGTAGCGCGGTTCAGAGCACATATCCGACTCGACTCCTGATGGCGTCGACAAAGGACTTGCGCGCCGAACTTGTACGTTGCGACCCGAGGTCCGACGGTCCGTGTGCACGGTGCTACAACGCCGACGCCCCGAAACCTTCGGATCGCGAGCTGCGCGATCGAGTTCAACAGATGTCAGAACCCGACCGCCAACGGCTAGCCGCTCTTGTCGGCGTATCCGACGAGGAAGCAATGCAATGGGCTACTACTGGCAAGTGTGGAGTCGCAGGCGAGCGCGTTCGGGACGCGCTTCTGGCAGGCGACAACGACGCGTTGTTCTCAGTGCCGTTTGTTTCCTGCGCCGCTGGCACGATGCTGGCAGCTGAAGCTTGCAAGGAAGCCATGGGAGCCGTGACGCCACTCTCCCCACAAGCGCCAAGGGCAACGTTGCAGTTCTGGAATCCCGCTGCGAGCAGCAACGGAGGCGGTCCCTACCGTCGCGATCCCGCATGTCCGATGTGCCAACCGGGAACCATTGCAACGACTGTCTGGACACAGCGATGCGCAAGCGCGAGTCGGCGCTCCGATCGCTCAACGTAAGCGCCGAATTGTCAGGGTGATTGACATCGCGCGTACAGTGACTAACGATGGATGACAATCAGTGGCTCTACGCGGAGATCGGCCGACGGATCCGCGAAGCACGAGGCGAAGTGACACAAGAACGCCTAGCTTCGGAGTGCGGACTGAGTCGCACCTCGATCACCAACATCGAGGCTGGCGCACAACAACCACCGATTCATGTCCTCTGGCGAATCGCTGACTCGCTCAATGTTCCGATCTGCAGCCTTCTGCCCGAGTCATCTCCGACGCCGCGTCGGGACACCCCGTTGCCAGACGACGTGCCATCGATGACACGAGCTGTTCTTGAGCGAATCTCCGGCAAGACAACCGCGGCGCGATGAGGCGTGCTGAGCGAGAGGCACTTGATCTACTCGCGCGCGGCAAAGTCCAGAAACCACCCGTACCTATCGAGAGCCTCGCCGAGCTGCTCAACGCCTCGATCTTGCATGAGCATCTCGACCCTGAAGTCTCTGGTGTCCTCTATCGACTGCCTCACGGTCCTGTCATCGCAGTCAACAAGGATCATGCCGACGCCCGGACGCGGTTCACCATCGCTCACGAGCTCGGACATCTCCTGCTCCACCTCGGGCGTGCTCTGATTGTCGATCATGTCGTTCGCGCACACGTAAATCTGCGTGACAACCGATCAAGCCTCGCAACCGACAAAGAGGAGATCGAGGCAAACGCGTTCGCCGCGAGTCTGTTGATGCCTCAGGCGTTTGTGCACAGCGAACTCGCTCGGTTGCTGGCCAGACCCTTCACGCCTGACGAAGTGATCAACGATCTCGCCGCCTCCTTCGGTGTTAGTCAGCAAGCCATGGAGTACCGGCTGACCAACCTGGGGCTTCGATCGACCCTGTCATAGGACGAGCGACATATCAGGAGCGCGAGTCCAGCCGGAACGGGAAACGAATGCAGCACCCGGCGTTCCCGAGCGGGCATGCGGCTCAACCGCGCGTGCGGGCTACGCCAGCCTTCTTCAAGATGACTGCAGGAACACCGGCATCACGCCATGCGCCGTATCCGATACCACGGTTCTCACCGAACTGCTTGGCGACCTTCACGAACGCGGCTTCGAGTCTCTTGATGTCGTTGCCGCCGGCATTTTCAACGTCGGCGATGCGGATCTGCAGGTTCCGAACTTCCTGTGCGGCCAACAGCCGCTCGAGACCGCTCGCGGATTTGGCGGTCACTCGTGCCTCGGCGAGCCGCGCCACGAGAGCCTCCTTCGACACCTTGCGGCCTCGACGCATCGGGGTGTTCACGGCCGAGAGATAGCGGTCGACAATGGCCGACACTGTGCGACCTTCAGCCAGCGCTCGCTTGTGCGAAGCGCTGAGCTTGCGGGCTGCAGGGCGCGTCGGCGTGCTCTTGGCTGGCTTCCGCGCGACCTTCTTTGCGACCGATTTCGTGGCGGGCATCCAAGGTCCTCTTCGTCAGAAGAAACGGGGGAATAGGACAGTACCTATCTCAGAGAATAGCGCGAGGGTCTCCGATCAGCTCGAAGGCGTACCGCTCGCCATTCCGTTGGACCAGGCCGGACTTAGCCCGGACCTCCTGAAGGTACGGACAATGCCGGAGCTGGTCATCGATGAGTCGGTTCGCTCGACGGTTGTAGGTGCGACAGGCAGGTATCGTCCAGGTGTCGTCGCCGATCGATCGAGGCAGTGGGTGCTCGGCCGTCAGCTCGGTGCTCGGCTTGCTGCAGTACGCACACTGAGGGCACATGGCTACCAATACTTCGTGTTGCCATCACGGATCCGCGCGGATCGATCCGACCGGACGGCGTCGCGGAGGATCCTCTACGTCTTACTCGATACACCATTCGTTTGGACACCATTCACGGAGCTATAGCTTGCACCATTCAGACGTCGCTGAATCGAGCGTATATACAAACGGCGACCGGTACCTTCCTCGGTCTTCCCCAACAACTCCATCAGCGCAGCATCTAGTTCGGCGGGTGCGCAGCTGATCTCTCGTTCCAACCAGTGCACCTCATGACCACCGATCCAACCGAAAAGCACATCGAAACTAACCGGAGTATCCGCCATATGTCCTCCTACCTAGAATTTGAGAGCGTGTTCGACCACTTCACCCGCGAAGTTGTTCGTCACGAGACAATCGTCGGAGCAGTGTTCGTTGTGACACCACGCACACCTGAACCGATAGCCGGATCCTGTCTTATCGACATAACGCTTGACCATCTCTGACACTGCGTCCTCGTACGATCGGGACTCGAGGTTGTAGACAACGGCAGCGAACCACGAAGCGACGTCGGCAAGTTCTTCCTTAAGCTTCTCACCGATCATTCCATAGAGGACTGAAAACGGCTGATCACCACTGATCGCTGTTGAGATCCTCGTCAGGTTCGCGTCGGCTCGCTCTTGAGCTTTCTTCGAGTCGGAGCCGAGAGTCGCATGAACACGTGCGTGAGCCTCGTTCATCATCTTTTCTAGAATCGGGCCTTCCACACTCTGTCCCGACAACTCGTACTCTCGCAGAACTTGAAGTCGGCTGAGTTCGATGGTCGCCTCGCCTAGCTCTTCGGTTAGGTGCATCGCAACCTTCCATGGTTCCTGGTTGTAGTACTGGTTGCGATATATCTTGACGAAGAAGTCGACCAGTTTCGCGGGCGTGAACTCTCTAGTGACGGTTTCGCGCAGTTGGGTCCGCGCATCATTTGCGCGATCGCGAAGTTCTTCATAGGGGCCAGGATTCTCGCGCCGATCCTCAAACACCCATGGTGTTACAACGCAATGACATGGCGACTGACCACACTTGGAACACGCGTGTGGATACTTGACGTAGATCCACCGGCTTAGACCCTCGCGCGGGGCGCCGTCATCTAAGTAGTCCAAGTATGATGGCGCCCGCAGCGCCAGCGCGACAGCGTCTGCGAACGACTCACGGCCTTCAGCGATTTCATGAATCGACAGGTGATACCCGATGAAGTCGAGCAATCTCATCAGAACTTTGCCGGCGCGGTCGAGGGCGCGACTTACTTCGTTGCGACGAACTTCCTCGCCAAGGATGGTTACATCATTGACGATCTGGACCCAACGAAACATCGGATCACGTGCGTAGGTAACATTGCGATATATCTCGGCAACGCGCAGCGAGATCTCTTCGATCGTAAGTAGATCAGGATCGGTGCTGAGGAACGTATTCAACCCCATTGTGTAACCACCCTCCGGGAGAAGGCGACTGTAGCTCGCCTTACTCCCGAGTTCGGGTGATCGCCTCGCGTTGACCCAACACCCGAGATTCGCGCACGGTCGATGAGGAGTCGGCGTGTTAGCACCGGGGGAACCGCGTCGCAGTCCACGATTGGCCGAGGAGTCGGCGCCAACCCGCAGCTCGGTGCGCGAGCCGTGGCTCAGCCTCGGGTGGCCAGCACGGCGCGGTACTCGGCAGGGCTTCGCTCTCGACATCTACGCGACCTTACGGGGGGAGTGAGACAACTCGCTAGCTTCGTGGCCCGAAGAGGATCGAGCATCGATCGCGAACGTGGCTGTAGCGAGCATGGGGTTTGCTGAGCTGGTGCAGAGGAGGGTGTGACGACCCACCTCGCGGTTCTCACCGAGCTGCTTGGCGATCTTCACGAACGCAACTTCGGAGGTCTTGACGTCGCTGCCGCCGGCAGCGTCGACGTTGGCGACGCGGATCTGAAGGCCACGAACCTCCTGCGCCGCCAGGACCTTCTCTCCTCCACTGGCCGATCTCGCCTGGGTGCGGGTCTCGGCCAGTCGGAACACCAGCGCGGCCTTCGACACCTCCCGGCCCCGGCGCTTCGGGCCCGTCTGAGGTGAACCTCCTCGCCCTGGCCACGAACGACTCTCCGACGATTCCTTGACATCCACTGACACAACACTATTGTTGTGTCGTGTTGCCAGACTTCCTCAAAAGCCAGCTCCCACCCGGGGTACACGCAGCGGGCTGGGCCGAGATCCGCGACAAGTTCGGTGGTGGCGCTCACCGCGAGCACCTGCTCGACGGGCTCCGTGTCGGTGGTTCGGTGTTGAAGGCTGTCGGGTGCCCGACGCTTTGGCTGGACGGGAGCTTCGTGACCGAGAAGCCCGACCCGAACGATTTTGACGCCTGTTGGGAGACGGCCGGTGTGGACATCGCGCTGCTGCGAACGCTCGATCCAGTCATGCTCACATTCGATCATGACCGGCTAGCGCAGAGAATGAAATACGGCGGCGAGTTCTTTCCGAATGTGCGAGAAGGAGCTTCCGGTCTTCTCTTTCAAGAGTTCTTTCAACGAGACAAGACACATGGTGGAGCGAAGGGCATCGTCGAGTTGGACTTGAGGAGCTTCTCACCATGATCAAGAATGATCGTCAGTACCAGCTCACTCGTGCCGAGGTTCGACGGTTCGAGCAGGCACTCGCCGCGCTCATCACCGGGCCTTCAGACAGTCCGGATCTGCGAGAGGTCGAAATCGCCGCCGTTCGCAGCCAGCTGCAGTCGATGCAACACGATGTTGCCGAGTACGAAGCACTTCGCGGCAGCGATAATGCGATCATCGCCGTGGCCTCGTTCGAGGATCTGCCTCGCGCTCTGATCAAGGCTCGAATCATGGCAGGCTTGAGTCAGCGTCAGCTTGCCGAACGTCTTCGGGTGAAGGAACAACAGATTCAGCGCTACGAGGCAGCTGACTACGCTGGCGCCAGTCTCGCCCGCATACAAGCGGTCGCGGACGCACTCGGCGTACGCGTACACAACGAGGTCGAACTTTCCGGCGAAGTTGCGGATCTCCGGCGCGTGAAAGCGCGGCTGGTAAAGGCCGGCGTCGACAGTGGATTCATCGATCGTCGTCTCCTGCCCCGCAAGGAATGGAGCGCAGTTGTCGTTGCAGATCTCATCTCTCGGATTAGTCGTGTGTTCCACGTTTCTGTTGATGATCTCCTCGGAGCTGATCCGCTGCAGCTGGCACTGCAGCCGGCACTGACTCCGAGCTTCAAGGTTCCAGCCAGCGCCAACGAGCGACGCGTTGTCAGTCACGCGCTCTTTGCTCGCTATCTCGCCGAGTTGGTCATCAGGAGCACACCCACACTGCAGACCAAGCCGATTCCGTCGGACTGGACGGCTTTCAGGAAGGCCGTGCTCCAGCACTTCGGAGAGTTCACGTTCGAAGGTGTCTTGAGTTTTCTCTGGCAGCACGGCATCGCCGTGGTGCCCCTCTCAGAGCCTGGAGGTTTTCATGCTGCCTACTGGCGAATTTCGGGACGCGACGTCGTTGTCGTCAAGCAATCAACACGAACGACGGCACGTTGGTTGTTCGACGTCCTTCACGAGAGCTATCACGCCGCGACGTCGTCCGAATTGGACCGAGTCGTGATCGAGGAGTGGGACGATGAGGTCGATGCCGCTGATGATGACGAAGTCAAAGCGAACACGTTCGCAGGCGACGTGATCTTCGATGGCCAGGCTGAGAACCTCGCTAGCGAAGCCGTTGAAGAAGCGGGTGGCCGTCTAGAAAATCTGAAAGCAGCGACGAGTCGGGTTGCAGCGCGGCGTCGGGTCAGCGTGGGGGCCTTGGCGAACTACCTCGCGTGGAGGCTGTCGCTCCAGGGCGAGAGTTGGTGGGCTGTCGCACACAACTTGCAAGAGCAGTCCCTGGATCCATGGGCGATCGCTCGCGATCAACTTCTCCTTCATATCGATCCCTCGCAGTTGCAGCCTTCCGATTTCGAACTCTTGAGTCGTGCACTTGAGGAGGTAGACGCATGACCGCTTCGTCGACACCGAAACTGGCGCCGCTCAAGATTCGGTGTACGAGCTCATCGTGTAACGAGGGTCTACACAGTTTTCGGCCTTCACCCAAGATGCGCTCAGCGAATGAACAAGGCCACTGCAGATCATGCGGTGAGGAGCTCATCGACTGGGATCGTTTGCACCGCCGCGACGCGTCAGATGTCTCGTTCACCTTCGCGAGCCTGCAGCGCGAGTTGATCAGACACCACTTCTGGCACGTCGACATCGACGTTCGGGCGGTCGACTACGCGAGACGAAAGGGTACGTTGGGCCTGCGTGATGCCGCGCGAAAGATCATCCGGAGATCAGTTGGTCCAGCGCATCCATTCCGCGACGGGTATCAGACTCCACGCGAAGGGTCGCGCAACCCTGTTCACTATGCCCAACACGCGACAGCGTCGTGCTGCCGCAAGTGTGTCGAGGAGTGGTATGGCATACCGGAGGGGCGCGCCCTCACGGACGACGAGGTGAACTATCTGACCGAGCTTGCAAGGCTGTATTTGTTAGAGCGCTTACCCCCGCTGACTGACGAGGGTGAGACGGTACCGCCTCGACGAACGCGTGACTCGAGCGAGACACAGTGACTTCGGGTGCGCGTCAGCCGATTGACCGACGCCGGCGAGAGCGGCCGATCGACACCGCTGGCTACTCAGCGGAACTGCGCGACATGCTCATAGATACTGACCTGCGAGCAATAAAACTCACACACTTTGGTGACAGCCAGCAGAGCAACGATCTGAGGGAGCTACCCAATTCTGGTGGTTACGGACGTATCCATCACTTCTCGTCAGACGAGGGTTCGGATTGGCCAGCGAATCCGCTACCGATCGAGCCGGCCTGCCGTGCGCTCGGAATAGATATACCGACTTCCATGAACGCTCAGGTCTTCCAGTCGTCGGGTTGCAACTGGCGATGCTGGTACTGCTACGTGCCATTCGAGGATCTCACCGGCCGACGCGGCGCTCATGTCACGGTGCGCGCAATGGTCGACGGCTACCTTGCTCTCGACGACCGCCCCCGCGTCGTAGACCTAAGTGGCGGACAGCCCGATCTCACGCCGGAATGGCCGGTCTGGTTCCTCACCGAACTCCGCGATAGAGGAATCGACGACTGCTATGTCTGGTCCGACGACAACCTGAGCACGGACTACCTCTGGCGATACGTCTCAGAAGACGATCGCGCACTGCTAGACGAACACGCCAACTACGGACGCGCCTGTTGCCTCAAGGGCTACGACGAGCACTCGTTCGCGTTCAACACCAAGGCCTCACCCAACGACTTCAGCACACAATTCGAGCTCCTCGATCGGTTGCGCAACGCGACCAACATCGACTTCTACGTCTATGTGACCTTCACGGCGCCGAGTATCGACGATGGTCTCGCCAAACGAGTTGGCCAGTTCGTCGATCGCCTCCAGAGCGTATCGCCGACACTCCCGCTCAGGACTGTCCCGCTCAAGGTTCTGGAGTGGGGCCCTGTGGGTCCGCGACTCAACAACGATCGTCGCGCCGCGCTGCACAACCAACATGAAGTCGTCCGGCTCTGGCAACACGAACTCGAAGATCGATTCAGCCCAGTCGAACGCCAACTCTCGATCGTCGACATCCCAAAGTAATGCCCGCGCCGGAGGATCGATACTGGTCGCTTATCGACAGCTGCATCCTCCACCTGGAACCGACCTGCTCGTCGCTGGCGGAACTCTGCCGACTACTCCCCGGCCTCTACCCCACCGATGTACTCCAGCGGCTAGATCACCTTCGTGCCTCCGAGCTCCTTGCGTCGGCGGATCACGAGCGGCTTCGGGGCTATCGGCAAGAGGACGGAGTACCCGAATCCCGGAACTCTGTACTTCCACTGCCGCATCCGCTCGACTACGAGTGGCGGTTCACCGCCGCGTCCGCCGCCGACATGTTTGAGCGAGTTCGGGGTCTCGAGGCGAAACGGACCGCGTTACTTGGCACGCCGTTCTTGGCTGAGTGCGCCAACAGCGACGACGATTCCGCCTTCGAGTTGTTTGAGCGCCGCGTCGAGGCGTGTCTGCCGATCAGTTCTCTCGGTCGAGTGACCGTCCACTGCGTCGACCTCGCGACCGCGGACGACAGTGCACCATCATTCGACGCTGTGATCGCCGATCCCCCGTGGTATCCGGCCGCGATTGACATCTTCATGAACGCGGCCAGCCGGTTGCTGAAAGCTGGTGGAGCCTTCATGATGTCTAGCCCCGCACTCGGCACCCGACCGTCGATCGCGGCCGAACGGATGCGCGCGACGGAGTTCGCGGACCGCAACGGCCTCGTCGTAGTCGAGCTCGCCAAAGCCGCGCTTCGGTACGAGTCGCCGCCTTTCGAATTGAGCGCGCTTCGCGCCGCCGGCCTGTCTGGCCTTCCGTTCGATTGGCGATGCGGTGATCTCTTCACGTTCGTGAAGAATGGATCGTCGGAGGTCTTCGCCGCCGACGTCGATATCAGCGCCGCTGAGTCTTGGGACGAGGTGACGATTGGCCCCGCACGCATCAGGGTGCGCAGGGACGCGCGCGACACCGGCCCGCCTCTCTCTCGTGTAGTTGATGGCGACGTTCTCGACTCTGTTTCGCGACGCGATGAGCGGCGCCGGCAGGCGAATGTGATGACAACGGCGAACTGTGTCTATCGGACGGCGGATCCCGCGTTGCTCCTCGCGTCGCTACAGGAACTGCGAGAAGAAGTCGAGGATCTCGTCGACACTGTCGCACCTCGAGATCCTGAGAGCGTGACGACATACGCGGAAGCTGCCGGCTTCGTCGCCCGAGGTGATGTCGAGCGTCTCGCTTACTTCGGGCTCGCCTAAGACGCGTCGTCGTCCGACTCGCCGAGGAAGGCGCGTGCCGAGGCGAGCATCGGCGTGGGATCGTCGAGAACCGAAGCTGCTATCACATCGGCTTGGTCTCGAAGTTGGGCGACCTCGCGCTCGACTTCATGACTCGACGCGAGTTGTAGCGCCTGTGCGTCTCCGGAACGTGCGCGTTCGACCCACTGCTGTGATCGCTCGGACTCGGAGACCTCGACAAACACGAACAGTGTTCGATAACGACCGCGTACTTCATTGAGAACGGACATGTGGCGCACACCATCGAAGAGAACGCGTGGAAAGTCGACGGAAACGCCAGCGCTCGCCATCGCAGCGTCGATAAATCTCTCGGGGCCAAGTGTTCGTATGAGGTCGGCGCCGAGATCCTGAAGGACGGCTCGATCGGGAGTGAGTCCCTGCTCGGAAGCGACCGTGCGCACATAGTCGCCGAACGCCACATGACGGAACTCAAGTTCTCGAACGAGTAACGCCGAAGCAGTCGACTTACCCGCAGCAATCGCGCCCGAGACAGCTATCGCGTCGCGATTGTTCACGGTCTGTGAAACGTCACACCCAAGACAGCGAGCCGGGCAGACTGCGCGATACGCGCCGATCCACGAGTGTGACCCACGGTCGCCGGTCGGTCTTGGCAATCGTCACCGACGGGAGCTTGATCGGTGTCGCGAGACGAAGGAAGGAGCCGTAGTGAGAACCTTGCTTCAGCTCTAGCCAATCGTCGGTCATCATCAGCTCGGAGTACATCTCCCGCACCGCCGCGGCGAGCACTGGCCACTGCACCGGTCCGATCGACCTGACGGCGTCAACCACCGCCGCCCCGCGGAGTGGCCCACCCGCGAGCTTGAAGACGATCGCGTCTCCCGGTGCGACGAGCCCAAAGGGGGCAACACGATTGCGCGTCAGACGCGACTCAATCGTCTTGCGACCGTCGACGACGCAATCGAGGAAGGGCTGGCGCATGACCGCCAAGTGAGTCGCCGGCGCCACATCCGCGCACAGTGCTGACAGCTCAGACAGTGAAAGTTCTCGGGCATTTAACGCAAGCGACAAGAGTCGGTCGTGCAACTGTTGAACGCTTTGCATGTTCGTCTCATTGTACGACGAAAGGCGCGTGCAGTCGATTCTCGGAGCCGCGACGACCCGTCGCAGCAGGTCACTGGGGGCGCCCGTCAGTGTCCGATGTGAAACCCCGCCGGCGGCATGGCCGCCAGCCTCGCCGTCAACTGCTCGACCTGTTCCTCACCGGCGATGCTTCGAGACACGCGCGACGATCTTCCGGACACGATCTCCTGCCTAGCGTTCGCGATCATCTCGAACATCCGTTTCGGCTCGCGCGCGGCACTCAACAACCGATTGTGCTCGACTTGGAACGCGCCTAACCGAAGTCCGCCTCGGCAAGTGCACAGAACTTTGCATACAAGGGTCGAAGGTCTGATTCAATAATCTCTCGGTCTTCTGGGGATACATCGTCGGTGGGAGACTCCCGATACTGCCAACGATGTGAAGCTGCGAGAGCCGCCTTAGACTGTTGAAACCGGAAGTCGTTGTCCATCCGGTACTGCGCTTCCTCGCTGAACCACGTTCTTACGCCGTACTCCTGCGTCCACTCGACCATCGATGGATGCCACGGGATGGACCATCGCTCACAGACCCGTTTCAGCACTGCGCGGATGTCGGTAGCGAGCAGTTCCTGAGTGACACACCACACTGGCAGGTCTTCTGTTCGGGAAGCGAGTGCGAAAGCAGCCACTGCTTTGTAACTCGTGACAAAGAAGTCGAACGGAGAATGAAACGGAGACAGTCCTAGCGATGCTCGGTTCAAACGCTCGATTGATCCCCAGGTTTGAAGAGGGTCGCGCATCAGGATCAGCGGCTCGAGTCCGACAACCTGCTGACGGTCGAGCGACCATGACCCGATGGTCACATGTGGCCCCGCCTCAGGCAGTGGGGAGAACTGCGTTTCTGGAACCTGGAAGCCACCGATTGTTTCTTTAGCGACAAAGATGTCGTCGCCGATTGTGGCGGCAAGATCGAAGAATGTATAGTCAAATTCTCCATCTTGTCGGTAACCAGACTTTATCGGTTGATGGAACACCTTCGTGACAGCCGGATTGTTTTCAAAGCAGCGAAGGAACGCACCCGAACCACTTCGTGTGGGCGATATGAAGATTCGAATCACCTAAACAAGTGTATCGAAAGTCGCCGTATTGCTCCATAAGCTGGACCAGGTACGTTCTCACTGTGCACGCTTCGGGTGCTCTTTGCTCACAATCAGGTGCACGAGTCGACCCGTCTGACGATAGGGATCTCGGCGCGATGCAGCCTGTTCCAGTCGGAGGAGCGATCGCAGGTCGCGTCGAGCGAGCTGGTGCGTCAGACCGTCGCTGAAGATCTTGACTCCGAACCAATCCTCGAGTCGCATCTTCGAAGTCCGGAGGACAGTACGCAGTTCATCGACGGAGTGCGCGAACGAATCGGTCCCCAAGCGCCCGGCCGAGACGGTAGAACCATTCAGCAGCCGCAGGGCTTCGTCGTAGTTGCCGTCAGAAGCGGCTCGGTATGCGAGCGCGTCGGCATTGCGGGTCAAGATTGACAGCGTGCCGCCCGGTCGAACGAAACGGCAGAGGCGTCTCAAGAAAGCTTGATGCTCCGCCTGGTACATCAGCACGCCGTGACAGAGCACGACGTCATATTGACAACCGCGCAGCAGTGACATCGCCGATCGGTCATCGACAAGATGGAGCGTGAGGCGCGATCGTTCCGCCGCGCTGAGATGAGCGGCTGTCTTTTTCGCGGCATCGAACATTCGGCGCGATGGGTCAATCGCGGTGACGCGATGTCCCCGCTGTGTAAGCCATGCGGCGTCGATGCCCTCGCCACATCCGACATCGAGGATGTCGCTGGGTGTTCGCGGAAGATACGTGCGGAGGTTCGCACGCACGACCTCCCCACGTACGACGCCGGCGGCATTCTCGTAGTAGTGAAGGAACGCGTCGCCAAGATCGTCGAACAGAACTTCGCTGTGCGCTCGGCCCAGATGAGCCGAGCGCGCGGGGCCGGCCCCGCCGATCGTGAGCGCTGTCGGATGACCCGAAACTGGGTACTGCTCCAATGATGCCCTCCGGCCCTGCCAGCTCCGTTGAAGTCGCCGACAGCCTGACGCACGAGACCTGTGAGCAGGAAGTGGACAACCAGAGGTTTCCTGCGCACTTCCACGCTCGTTCTGGGGAGAACCTGGGGATCGTCTTCTGGTCATGCTAGAGCCTGTAGTTACATCAATGTGATTATCCGCCACTCGGGCGCATCGTGCAATGGTTCGCCGCTCTCGTTCGGGTACGTCGCGGCAAGGCGTGTGTCGCGCGGGTGTCTTGTAACGATCCACTTGCGACCTTGAAGATCAATCTGCGCGGTTCGCCCGGTCGCCTATCTCCATCCGAGCCTCGCGTCTGAGCGGTCGCCCAGCCACGGCACACGAGCAATTGAGGGCCTCGTCGCGTTTGTAGGGCCATGACGGGCGCAGTGATGAACCGCCACCGGCGTTGCCACAACTCGGATCCCTGTAGTTTGTGAGCGTGAACGAAGCACCTGACTTCGTCTACGCGTCGTCGGCTGATCCCGCGATAGCCGTTCCGCGCCGCCGCCACGATGACTGCTTCGATCGTGAGCTGGCGTATGCGTTTCTCTTCCATGACGGCATCACGATTACGGACAGTTGGCTCGTTACCTCGCCGTGGGTCGTCAACTACATGTGGTCGATAGGGCACCAGTCCGACATTCTCGAGAGGCTGTGCCATCTTGGCCTCGTCAAGGTCGGCGTTCGCGAACACCGGCCGGTGAAGGAACGCGGGCTTCGGACGATGCTCGAGGACCTCGTCGACCAGCAGGGACAAAATCGCGAGCACATCGATGCGAAGGGTAACGACCAGTACTTCGAGGCGTTGTCGCCGCTGGTTCGATACACGAAGCGCGGGCGCAACTGCCTGGAGTGGCACGGAGACGTCGGGGCGGCGTTTCATACGCGGGTATCGGATGCTCTTTCCCCCGACGAAGCGCCATTGAGCTGGCTATCAACAATGCCGTCCGAATGGAGAGCGGTCGGCGTGCGGTCGGCGCGTCGCGCTTGGGATCGATCGGCAGATCTGCGGAACTACATCCTCGAAACAGCACCGCAGAGCTCTGGCCAGAAGATGACGAAAGCGACACGGAAGCGCCTTGAACGCACACATCCCGTTGGTCTTCGGCGCGCGGCCGTCTGGTCCGCGTCCGCGCAGTTCTACGGAATCGATCCCGAGGGTGTGAACGAACCGATCGACCTGCTGCGTCGACTTGATCGGAAGAGCGAACGAGATGCCTTCGGCCAGGTTGCTAGGTGGGTGAACCTTCTGTACCAGTCCAATCAGTCAGCCGCGACGGTGCGACGCGAACACCTTGCCGGAGACACTCCGCTCGATCGAATGATCTGGTCGCCGCCGACACTCTCGCCTCGTCGGAAACGCAGTGACCGGCGCACGTACGTCGACATTCACTTCAGTCTGCCAAGGGCAAGCTGGCTCGTGCGGAACC
>Ga0209068_10000464_pt1 | contig 22064 bp, 12 predicted proteins | sample ColStrG_CSR_2012_FD_187200 | JGI IMG/M metagenome (GOLD analysis project Ga0209068, IMG submission 187200) | Freshwater sediment microbial communities in response to fracking from Pennsylvania, USA - Cold Stream Run_MetaG_CSR_2012 (SPAdes)... | ecosystem: Environmental > Aquatic > Freshwater >...
GCCTTAAATCCACATGCGATTCCCCTGCCCCACAAGGGGGGAGGGAGTCCACTCAGGCTCCGCCACGCCTGAACTCGGCGCCTATGCGTGAGCACGCGGCTTTCAGTCGACGCTCTGCTCGCGATTGAAATTCCGGCGGGTATTTGATCATCCGTCGGAGCCCAGCTCCTTTTGGCGGATGATCAGTTCTGTCTTGCTCAGGCACCCACGAATTTCGGCACCGTGGCGCCCTTCTTGTAGAACTCGGGCTCCATCCGGTTCTCGACGCCCTCGGCCTTGAGCTTGGCGGAGTATTCCTCGCGCAGGTAAGGATCCTCCATGAAGTAGGGGATCGCGGTCCCGCCCTCGGGGATATCCATCGCGGTGTAGTCGGTGTGCTTCTCGCCCGGCGGTCCGGGCTCACGGCCCGGATTGTGCGGGCCGAACCAGGCGGTGAGCCGGAACGGCTCCTTCGAGGCGCCGAAATGCTGGTGGTACCAGCGGGCGCCGCCGGGCGCCGCCGACACCATGCCGAACGGCTCGTAGTCGACGCGCTTGACCTTGTCGCCGTGGCCATCCTTCCAGGGATTGACCCCGTAACGCTCCGGCCACGTGTAGGTGTAGCCTTTGCCGGTGAGGCAGATCAGCACGGCCGCCGAGGTGTGCGCATGCGCCTTGGAGTAGCGGCCGTTCTCGTGCTGGCCGATCCATAGATAGAAGGTGTTGCCGGTCATGAACGGCTCGACCCGGCGCCAGCCCGGCGAGCGGCGGTTGTCGAGCGGCAGATCGCAATGGATCACGTCGGGGACGAAATTCGTGCGGCGCATCGCCAGTCCCCGCACTGGATCGGGCTCGATGTCGTCCTTGTACTTGTAGAAGTCGTCGGCACCGCTGAACCGATCCTTGAACTGGTACGGTGTGTTGAAGACGAAGTCGGTATTGTTGACCAGGTTCATCAGGTTCGGCGCGGTGGTGCCGCCGATCAGGATGGCCGGCGAGGAGCTCGCATTGACGATGCGGTGCATCGCGTTCACCGGGATCGAGAACAACGAGCCGCGCTGCCACTCGAATACGTGTTTTTTACTGTCGCCCTCGAGCCAAACCTCGGTCGTGCCGCGGCCCTCGGCGACCATGTAGACTTCCTCGTAGAGATGCTTCTCCGGATTGAGCGCGCCAGCACCCGGCACCTCGACCACGTAGCTGCCCCACTTGCCCTCGGTGCCGTGCAGTTGGATGTAGCTGCCACGGCCGCCCAGCCGCTTCCAGGGCGCCATCGGCAGGGTCGTTGCGTTCTTGAGCCCGATATCGCGAAAGATCGGGATACCTTCCGACTCCATGAACAGGTCGTATGGGGTTTTCGGCCGGCCGAATTTGCCGAATCCCGCTCTGTTTTCGCCACTGGGCTCATGCCAGTGCTTCGTCTCGCTCACTTCATGCATAGGGGCTCTTCCTCGGCTCGTGCGGCTTCTGCGCGTGGGGATGGCCACTTATAGGCCGGCATGCCGGATAAGCCAATATCTCGAAATATCGCACCAAATGTCGCCGATTCCCGAGGAGATTGTGCCGACGCACGTCGGCGGAATGACGGCAATCGTAACCAAATGGTAACCGCAATCGTTTCCAATTCGTCAACTTCCAATTGGGGACCCGTCATGGATAAGAACGAGGACATCAAGACACCATCGGCGCTTCTGGCAACGGCGGGCGAGCCCGCGAATCCGGCCGCGAATCCGCCGACCCTCTGGGCGCAGGCCGGCGCGCCGGCCGGCGAATCGAGGATCGGGCTTGCAAGCATCGAATCCCCGACCATCGCGCCGCGGATGACCGATATGGCGGCCGAAGCGTCCGGGCTCGATGCGCCGAGGATCGAGCGGCCTGTCGAGCGGCCGGCGGCGGCGGAGAAATGCGATGAGACGCAGTCGGAGAGCCCGCACCAGACGGCTTCGGTCTCGCGGGACATCGTTCTGCTGGCGGCGCCGGCCCCCGGCCGCGCATCCCGGACGTTCAGCGAATTCACTCTGTTCGCCGCGTCGGTCGTGCTGGCGTCGGCCTTCGGGGCCATGGCAGGCGTGTTCGGCGCGACCGGCATGATGGTGCGGCTCGCCGGCGAAGCCGCGACCGCCGAGGCGTCGTCGAGCCTGCTGACCACGATCGCGGAGCTGCGATCCGAGGTCGCCGACCTCAAGTCGGGCGTGGATGCGACCAGCCGCGCCACCAGCGGGCAGTACAGCAAGCTGGTCGAGCGCTTCGACCGGATCGAGCGCCTGCAATCCGGCGCCAACAAATCGGACGCGGCTTTGCCCAAGGAAGCATCAAGGGAAGCGTCCAAGGAAACGACCGGCTCGATAACGGCGCCGAGCGCGGCTGCGGCGCCGCTTGTGCCCGCGCCGGTGCCGTCATCCGCGAACGCGCCCGGCACTGTCCTGCCGGGCTGGGCCGTGCGCGACGTCTATCGCGGCGTCGCCATGCTGCAGAGCCGCGTCGGCGGCATGGTCGAGGTCGAGCCCGGCGACGTGCTGCCCGGCCTCGGCCGGATCGAATCGATCCGCCGCCAGGACGGACGCTGGGTGGTGTTCACCTCGAAGGGGATGATCACGTCAATGCGGTGAGCGGTGGGCCGGCGGACCCGAGGGTCGATTTTGTGACGGACCGGCCGCTTACGGTGAGCGGCCGGGAAGAACGCCCTTTCCGGTTCATAGACCGGATTTGCGAGGCCCTCGCCGTGGAAGGGATTCTCCTGACCCGGCGTCTGCGATGCCGGTAGGTCGCGCTTGAATATCCGGATAACCCGTGCCTTTCGAGGCTCGATGAGTCGTGCCGTCAGCTGCGGCCCGCAGCATGCTCCCAATGCGCGCTTCTGTTATTTGCCGAGCATCTCAAAGGTCTGTGAATTTTCTGGGGCTGTCGTCGCGCCTGCGCCCCTCAGTGGCCTTGACTTTGCCCGCCCGACTTTTTGCGAAATTCTTGCTATGATGCGCCGGAGTTACGTGCAGAAGGAGCGATGACATGGCGATTGATGCCCGTCGTTTCGGTGCCGCACTTGCGGCGGTGGCGGCGATCCTGATTTTGCCCTCGCTGCGACCCGCCCCGGCGCAAACGCCGGCGCCACCCGCCAAGCCCGAGATGGCGGAGAACTGTCCGGGCCTGGTCGCTTCGGACGAGCCGCGCGTCATTCCGGCCGCCTGGCAACTCGCCGCGCTCAATCCCGACCAGGTGCGCATCACCTATGCGGGCCATTCGACCTTCCTGATCGAAAGCCCGCAGCTGGTGCGGATCGCGACCGACTACAACGATTACGTCCGGCCGCCGATCGTGCCCGACATCATCACCATGAATCACGCGCACGACACCCACTACACCGACCGTCCGGATCCGGCGATCAAATACGTGCTGCGCGGCTGGGGAAAGAGCGAAAGCGAGCCGGCGCGCCACGACATCACGGTCAAGGACGTGCGGGTGCGCAACGTGCCCACCAATATTCGCGATTGGGGCGGCCGGACCGAGCGCAACGGCAACTCCATCTTCATCTTCGAGATCGCCAATATGTGCATCGCCCATCTCGGCCATCTCCACCACACCCTCAATCAGCAGCAGCTCAACGAGATCGGACGCATCGATGCCGTCATGGCGGCGGTCGACGGCAACTTGACCCTCGATCTCGACGGCATGGTCGAGGTTCTGCATTCGCTGAAGGCGCCGCTGATCATCCCGATGCATTATTTCAGCGGCTTCACCCTCAACCGCTTCCTCGATCGCATGCGGCAGGATTTCGACGTCGAGGCGAGCCAGATACCCTCGCTGGTGATCTCCAAGACCACGCTGCCGGCCAAGCCGAAGGTGTTGGTGCTGCCGGGGCATTGATCGCTGTCGAGCGATTTGATTTTTGAAATTCATTTGAGTGACGCATGCTGAGCGCGGAGCAGAACGACCTGATCACCCGTATTGGTCCCGGCACGGGAGCCGGCAAGCTGATGCGCAGCTATTGGCAACCGGCCGCGCTGGTGGACGAGCTCGCCGGCAACCGGCCGGTCAAGCCGGTGCAGCTGCTGGGCGAAAATCTCGTGATCTTCCGCGACGATCAGGGCCGCTACGGATTGATCGCGCGCGCCTGCCCGCATCGCGGCACTGATCTGGCGTTCGGCCGGCTGGAGGATGGCGGCTTGCGTTGCGCGTTCCACGGCTGGCTGTTCGATGTCCACGGCGCCTGCCTGGAAACCCCGGCCGAGCCCGAAGGCAGCGTGCTGTGCAACAACATCCGCCAGACCGCCTATCCGGTGCTGGAGAAGAACGGCATCCTGTTCGCCTATCTGGGGCCGGGCGAGCCACCGTGCTTCCCGGATTTCGATTGCTTCACCGCGCCCGCGAGCCATACCTTCGCATTCAAGGGCCTGATCGAATGCAATTGGCTGCAATCATTGGAGGTCGGCATCGATCCGGCCCATACCTCGTTCCTGCATCGCTTCTTCCAGGACGAGGATTGCGCGCAAGGCTACGGCAAGCTGTTCCGCGACCGCTCGATCGATTCCGACATGCCGATGACGCGGATCATGCGCGAATTCCCGCGCCCGCGCATCGAGGTCGAGCCGACCGACTATGGCTTGCGGGTGGTGACGCTGCGCCGCATCAGCGATGCCCAGACCCATGTACGGGTCACCAACCTGGTGTTTCCGAATGCCTTCGTCATTCCCATGAGCAGCGAGATGACGATCACGCAATGGCATGTGCCGGTCGATGATACCAAGCATTACTGGTACGCGATCTTCACCAGCTTCGGGGCCCCGGTGGACAGGCAAGAGATGCGGCGCCAACGGCTGGCGCTCTACGAGCTGCCCGATTACATCCCGCGCAAGAACAAGAGCAACCATTACGGCTTCGATCCGCACGAGCAGGCGCACGCGACCTTCACCGGCATGGGGGCGGACATCAATGTCCACGACCAATGGGCCTGCGAGTCCATGGGCGTCATCCAGGACCGCGGCAAGGAGCATCTCGGACAATCCGACAAGGCGATCAGCGCCTATCGGCGCATGCTGCGCGGCGCCATCGAGGCCGTCGGCGGAGGCGGCCGGCCGCCGATGGTGCTCGACGCGACTGCCGCGGCCGCAATGACCGGCCCGGCGGCGATCGACGGCATCGGTCCGAGCGAGGACTGGCAGACCTATTGGCAGAACACCGATGCGAACCGCCGCAGGGCGTCAAGCTGGGGCCGAGGATGTGCTGCATCTACGAAGTGACAGCTCTTCCTAGCAATCGGAGTTCATGAAGGGGAAATGGCGACCGTGTATCGTCATCATATTGGGCGTGCGTCCCGCGCAGCCGGTGTGCCGCAAGCCGCAGTTCACCAAGATCGTCTCCTGCTTGACAGAAAATCACACATACTTCGTCGATCGCCGAGGCGCGTCGCGGCCTGTCATCGATCGCGCGGTTATCACCAGAGTCGAGATGTCGTGAGACCAACGACGATCTCCCAATCGATTTTGCCGATACCGGCTTTCGTTTCAACGCGTATGCTGTGCGCTTTACGCGGTCCCCCCAGATGAATAGGCCTGTTGGCCATTGAGTTGTTTCGTCGTGGTAGTACGTCGGCAACTTTTCGGAGTTGGTCGACAATCTGATCACACGGATGTTTCGGAGATCAGAAGGCGTCAACACGCGATTGCCAATCTCCAACCTGTCGAATGCCAGATTACCGTTTTGGATAGACTTGAATTTGTCCGACAGCGTGTCCAAGTCGGCGAGCACAATCGCTGGCCCAACTCGGTTGATTTGTTCCAGTGCAGCAGAGAAAAACGTATTGAACTTTGCAATGTTCTCTTCGAATCTGTTCCGGGCGAAGCGCTCGTGGATGCCCGAGAAGATGAACAGCGCGGCTTCTGCATACGGCATCCAATTTGGGTCGCCCGTCTCCCCGGGGAGGGCGCATTGAAGAATCCCGTCTTTGATGCGCATCGCAAGAGGAAATGCCTGCGACTGGATCCTGCCGCCCCCGACGGGTTCTGAATTCCGCTGGATAATTCCGATCGCAGCCGGAATCCAGGGTAAATTGTCTTCGGCGAACGGCATCACGCCGAGCATCCGGAAGAGATCCCGAACCGCTGCCCGGATCTTCGAATAGGATTTCTTGCCTTCTGAAGGGCCATCGTCTTCGACGCTCTCATCTTGACCAACAAGCAGCACTTGTGGGAGCAAGCGTTCGCTGGCGAGTTCGCTGCGCGCCATAGCGTAAGGATCGGCGGATCTTTGTCCCTTGTGAGACGCTGCCATCTCCAGCAGGGCGCATCCAATGGCCGAGCGCCCATTGCGAGTGCTTCGGATGTGCTCTCGCATGGTAGCGGCGATCTGTGAATTCAGGTCGCTCTGTCTGGAACGTACAATCGCATCTCTCTGCTGCGGCGACTTCCCATTTTTTTCGGTTTCGGTGAGCACCGCTCTTGGTAGTTTTTCGGCCAGCGGACCAGATAGCGCTGGCACGATATTGATCGTGAGGCCCTCGTCCCAGCGCAGAGAGTATCCTGCTACCCGGTGAGGGGCCCCAAGATACTCTCCAATCTCCTCGATGACCGACGCAGGCGTCGCTTCCAGCAAACGGAACACCACGATGTCGAGACTGTTGCCATTGCCGCCCAATAACTCCATGGTCTTTGCCAGAATGGCCCGTCGTTGCGCCTTCGCTTCGTCACGATCATCGGCAGGGACGTTGTTGAAGGGGCCTTTTAACGGCAATTGCCGCTTTAACCGGTGCATCGGCTCAGCCTGCGCAAAGCCGATCTGCTGCATTCGCTGGTCAAGCGACCGCACGATGTCACGACGGTCGGACCAACCCACACCGCTGGCACCCGACAGATATCTATTGCCGCCACCGGGCGAGAGCCGCGGCAAGACCCACCTACCTTCCTCGCCGACAATCGGGCTGGCGAGATCGGTATCGGCTAACTTCCTTGCACCAGCGAGCCGGCCGACGAGATCGAACACGCGCTGACTGTCATCAGATTCCCATCGTGCGACAATGCGTCTCTCTCCGCCATTGTTCCTTCGTTCGGGCCAGTTCGCATCAAGCGCCTTAAAGGGAAACGAGGCGTGGCGATAGTTCGCATAGCCGCCATCGGCGATTTCCGATGGCATGAAGACATCCAACGAACGAGATGGGCTGCTCGGAATGTCGTAACCCCGGATTGGTCCCCAGTTGCGGATCGACGTTCGCGCCAGAATGTGGATTCCGTTGCGCTCCGGAAAGCTTGCGGTTGAGATCGTGACGACTTCGCTCCAAAGACCATCACCATCGCGCTCTTTCGTTGGCGGGAATGCAACCAGTTCAACTCCACGGAAGAGGGATGATCGTGGCGTCTGAAGCACTAGGGTCCGTTCGTGGCCGGATGCGAAGCGAATGATCTGGCCTGCGAGGTGTCGCGCGACCATTGCGGCGAGCGCGTCATACAGCATTGCGTTAATTGGTACCGCACAGACGCCGTTATGGGCGCGCAGGCCGGTTGCCACCGGCATGTCGGTCCAGTTCGATTGGTCGTCGGCTGCCTCGGCGACGAAACCACGCACGTCCCCGGTCTTGTTCGGATATAGGATGCCGAGCCAAATCGACATGGCGGTCCGAATTCGAGTTGGAATCGCTTGGTCGCTTAAGGCATTTCCCAAGAAATAAAGGCTAAGGCGCTTACTTCCGTCGTCAAATGCATCCAGCCTCATGCATGCGGTCTCTGGCACCAAAAACGCCAAGATATCGGACAGGCCGCGCAGCGCTAGCGTGACGGGGCGATCGTGCCGGCCCGTCTTCTCGCGACACCATTCAAGAAGAACTTCATGCGCTTTGGGGGAAAGCGTGAATCGAGAAAGTGCAATCATTTCCGGCAAATTCGCAGGGGTCCAGACAGCGACCTGTAGCGCGTCGGTCTTGGATGCGGCCTTAGACTCAGCGGATATTGTGGTCCTGATCTTAGCCAAGGCGAAGGCCCTCCGTGTTTGCCAGGGCGTCATGAAACGGTTCGTAAAGCAGTCGAGCAACTTCATACTCCGACTGATTACGGATAGGATCCATGGCTTGCTCAAGCTGGCGCAGACATTGAACGAGCGCGCTCGATTCAGGGGTATCCCCGCTACCGGCACCTTCGAATGATTGCGGTGCGAATGCGTGATCGACGAAGCCGATGAAGACCGGGCAACCACCACGGATGCCGCGTCCGACCGTTTGCCAAATCGGCGTCAACATGTCCCAAGCAAACTGGGCTTTGAACTCCGTCGGGAGACTGCGGTAACCGAACCGTCCGGCTTCGAGTGCATATTTGACGATGCTCGTCGCAGCATATCGCATGCGACGTGCACGCGCCGACATCTTTTCATCTTTCGCATCCTCAATGCGAATGCCCTTGTCGAAACGCTCTTGAGCGAAGCGATTGAGGCGTCCGATCGTAGGAGCAAGATCGTCTGGGCGTGGGTGTAGCCGGTGCATGAAATAGATAGCCGAGATCGCGGCCTTTCCAGATCGATTAAGGATGTTGTGTCCGCGGCCGACGATCTGTACGGGTGCAACGAGGATCGTTTTTTCCGGTTCGTTTCCAAAACGCTCAATTAGCGATCTTGGCATCCTGCGGGCGAGTGTCAGTCTGATGCCGTCCGGATCCGTGCTGCCGTCATCTGCGCGGTCGGGTACCACGCAACAGACCTTCCAATCGGAATACCCATTGGCTTCGAGCGATGTCATCAATGCCTCAGCGGTTACCGCAGCGTCGGCGTAGCTATTGGTCACTAGCAAAGCGCGTCGACGGTCTTCCAAGGCGCGGGAATCCCAAGTTGCCCAGCGATCAGTCATTTTGCGCCAATCAGCCTCGAACCGATTAAAGCCGTCGCGACGCGCTGCGAACCATTCCGCGATAGCAGCAAGATTGGCCCGACGATTCTTCTGAGTCAGCCCCGACACTCGAATCTGCTTGCCACTGCGATCTGGGACGTTCACCAGCGCGAAAACCGAGTGTTTGATGGCTTCGAGTTCCGCTTTGGGTTGGATCAAGACTCCCTTGACCGACACCTGCACATCGAAGGAAGGGGAGGAGGCGTCCATCGGCTTACCTGTCTTCGGGTTGGTTTGGCGCGAGCTGCCGCCTGCCCAACTGGTTCCCGACAACATGAGGACGTGCGGTCCAGCTTGTCCTTGTGAGGCAAGCAAATCGTGCAGGTGCGTCAGCAAATGGCGTCCAACTCCGAGATGGGTGATTAGAGTGAGCTTGCCCCCCATCGCGCTGCTCTTCTCATTTGGCGGCTCGTCATAGAACAACCCGAACGCGGCGCCGGCCGGATTCGCAGGCAACAACGTGCGGTAATGTTTGAGGAGACTGTTGGTCCGGCTGAGAAGATGTCCCTCATCGATATCGAAATCGCGTGCGACCGCCGGCTGAGTCTTGATCAGCCAGTTGTAGTGGCTGAGAGCCAAATCCGTAACGGTGGCGAGGATGAGAGCGAGAGCATTGGCTCGGCGATCAAGTCGCCGGCGTGGCGCCCCAGCATCCCGAATGGCATTGAATACCTTCAGTGTACCATCCAACTTCTCTTCAATTTCCGACACCAGAGCATCGTAGTAGTCAACAACGAGAGTTTCGTTTGCAACGCGGCGCAGCTCATCGGCTGCAGCGCGAAACCTCGCGTCTGAGAACGTGGGCCCGTTATCGCCTTCTGCCGCTTCATCTTCCGATATGGAGGAGCGCCGCGAATAATGGGAAATGGCGCCTGCCACTTTGATGACCTCCAGAAACTCCTTTTCGTATTCGGGATTGTCGAAGGTCATCTTGTCGGCCGGGGCGCCGGTCCCTTCAAATCGCCGACGCCACAAGGCGTACAAGATGCTGCCGGCCGTGAACGGCGTGTTTTCATAGAATGATGTCAGGGATTCGCGTTCGTTCTGAAGGATCGCGTAGATTGTGCCGATCAGCCGAAAGAAGGCGAAGAAATTCGACTGCCATTTCGTATTCACTGGCTTACGGAACTGCGCTCCGCTCTTTTCCCGGAGCGCTTCCGACGACCTCAGGCCAATGCTCGGTGCATAAACCTCCCGCGCGTCTCCCATGATCGGCGAGCGGGGGGCGAAGATGTCATCAAGAACTTTCTGTACCCCGTCGACCTCGTCGACTATGACGAGATCTGCGGTGTACTGAAGCAGCTCAGGTATTGTGATGTGGCGGTCGATAGTCCATTTGTCGGGGGTAATATGCACGAACGCCTGCGGCGTCATGATAGCAACCTGAGCATCAACAAGCCCACGCTGCTGCTCCTGAGCTGGACAGCACGTCCATAGAGGGCAGGACTTGGCGTTGCCGCCATCACCAATGTCGTCGGGGTTTTGCGCGTCCAATTCCGGATCGGGCACCGCCTTTTGATAAAGGCGATGACATTGCTTCTCCGTAAAATCAGGGAAATGTCGTTTCGCATCTGCCCCACCCGCGACGATCTCGAGGTCTTCTTGATGTCCGTCAAGAGGGCAGGCGGTGCTGAAACCTTCCGAAAGATCTCCCAGCGATTCTATCGACCAGCCGGTCGGATCAAGACCGCGCTGCCAATAGATGGTGTCAAGATGCCGCGCTCTGTTGAGGAGGCTCGCTGCCACCGTTGCCTTCACGCCGTGGCGTCTAAGTCTAGCGGCGAGCGTCGCGGCCTGCATCGTATCGCTGACCAGCATGGCAATGCGCTTGCCGCTGCCGCCCAAAGTGAGGGCCATCAAGAGCGCCATCACCAGCGTCGATTTTCCTGATGAAAGCATGCCGACGACGTGCATAGCACCGTCCAACGTAAAAACACCGCCGTCGAAGAAGCCATCGATGCCTTTCGGCTGCAGTTTTTTCAGCCGTTCAGCAAGCCTCAGTGGAGGAAGGCTCTCCTTTGGCCAGTCAACATTTGCTTCGCGTGCGTCGACGCGTTCCGCGATGGCAATAAGGTCGGCGAAGCTGACCCGAATCGGCGGATTTGCGCTTCGCGGTGTTAGAATGTGCTCAATTGCGGAGCGCTTCGCAGCCGGGAAAGCTGGGACTTTGTAGGCAAGCTTGGTGCGACCACGGTCCGCAACGACAATCGCCTCGCCGGGGTCAGCGATTCTGAGGGTGCGTCGGGCCCAAGGAACTGCCTGTCCAAGGCCTCGCTCGGCTGTCTGCTGCAAAATTTTCGGTGCCGCCTTCCGTAAAGTGACTTGATCGGAGGAAATATCATGACAGCGTATCGCCTCCGGCGCGCGAAGGTACTGGGACGTTGCATCTAGCCATGCCGATACCGACCCGAATCGGACGCAGAGATGCCGGAGCGTCACCACCGCGGTTTCTGCTTCTCCACGGCTATTGAGGAGTTTCGGATACCCCATCATCAGGAACGGCACAGTCCTGAAAGATTCGTTTGGCAGATAACGCCGAATGAACGTGAGACATAGCTCGGTCTGAGCAAACAAGCGCACGCGTTCGATGTCCATGTCGTCCGTCGCAGGATCGACGGAAGCCAGCGCTTTGCGATAGGCCGTAACGAATTCCGTATCCGACCTCATCCGGAGATCTCCAAGTCACCTAAAAGCCCGGAAACGGTACGCAGCGTGACGGAGCCTTTCGAATACGAGGCTCGGGCTGCTTCGAAGCGGCGTTCATATCCCCGTGAAATTTCGGGCATGTAGTCTGGCACGACAACGAAGCAATCGTAGTCGTGCGCATATTCCTTAAATCCCGCAAACCGGGCGGCGAGGTGCTCGGGAGAGAGATAATCCTTTACGTCGGCAGCGATCCTGCGAGCGTGGTTGGGCGAGACGGCGGACAGATCTACCCGATCGAGATTTGGCCACAGAGTGCAAGTCCAGTCGGCTTGGGTCAGCTGCCTTTCGAGTTCAAGCTCGGCCTTGCCGGGAAGGCACCAGTACAACCGGAACGCGCGGCGGAGATGCTTGAAGCCCGGCCGCCACTTTACTTTTTTGCATTCGCCAGAGCGGGCCCGCCGAATCGCGTCCGGATCCCGGCTCTCCGTGTGAAAGCCCGATGTTTCCTTTCGCAGGATTGTTCCGCTGACCGTACAGATCGGCAGGAAGCCATCTACAACCATCGCCTCGGGGATGGGCTGATAAAAAGCATCCACGATTTCGTCGATACGATCTATCGTGGCCAACACCGGATCTGTCAGTAGCGTCGCGGTCCAACTCGACAGGACAGGGTTCTCGATCACCGCGCGGCGAAACGCGACGTAAACATCCTGACCATCGCGGCGCTCCGCACAGATGCCCCTTATGAGCGTGTAGCCGGCGTTTTCGACGAGTTCAGCCTCTGGGTCTTTGCCTGGCATCGCAAGATCGAGGCAGCTAGGTGTTATTTCGCCGTCGTCCAGCAGTGCGGTGGCGGTGAATTCGCCTTCCGGGTCCCAAGACAAATCCGATACCCACTCAAACAGGGGCTTTGCTGCCAACCTCGTCAGTGCCGCAAAGCTCGTCGGCCATCTGTCTTCGCCCAGATGGACATTTCTGGCGGCCGCAACATCAAAGGATCGCTGCAGAGTCGCGGGATATCCTTGTTTGAGCCAGCCGTACTCATCGATCTGCATCTGAACGTCGACCAGTCCCCGCGCATAACGCGTTACCAATTCCCGGTCGCTGGCAACGGAATTTCCCCCGGCCTCCAGTTCCACAAGCCGGTGCAGGACATCGGCGGCTATGGCGCTATCGTCCTCAAAGTACCGGTAGAGGGTCGCCCTGCTGATCGACAGGGCCTGAGCCGCCGCCGTTTTCCAACGACGCCCATAGGAAAGCTTGCCCGAAAAAAGAGCTTCGCAGCGCTGGTGGAAGCCTGTTAAGGCCATTGCATCGCTCGAATCAATTGAGACACTGTCTCGTTACTGTCTCATGTGTTTCGTTAAAATACAAGGCCGCGGTTTTGTTTTCAATGACGGGCGGCAGGTAATGGAATTGCGTCCCCGTACACCGTCCGACGATATCTTGATCGCGGTATGTCATGCGAAGGCGGCGGCGAGGCTTCGCGAGGAGGGACGGTCTCGCCGGTGCAGGAGTGCCGCGCAACCCGCCCGGCGGCGACCGCGCCATCCATCAACCGTGTTGCCTTCCAAGGAGGGAGATCGTCCAGGGATTCCGACATCCATGCGGTGCCCGAATCGAGCCGACCTCTGGACAGAGATTTTGAATCTTTCAACCTCATCTTGAGGAGTGCGGACGTTGCCCTCGCTCCACACCATGAGGTTTGCGGTCAAGCAGGCGGTGCAAGAGTGGCCTCGGTCGGACGCGCGCGCAGGGCTTGACCCGACCACACAAATCAGTGGATTCAGGAAATTGAAACTGACGAGCTGCGCCCCGATCTCGGGCCTGCTGCTCAAGCTCGGTCTTGTATTGTGCGAAAGTCGGGCAAATCAAGACCCGGTTTTCGGCCGGAAAACCGCGCCGGGTTTATCAGCATTGGGATCGATCGAGATTGAGCCGGTGAGGCTCATGGAGCAGGAGGGCTGCTCCAGGTCTGCGAGCGCTGCATGGCTCCGGCGGCATCATTGCGGCGGTCCATTGCTTCCGGATTGTATTTTCAATCGGGTTGCGCTCCGGAGGCATGCGTTTATGTTTGGTTGCTTGAGAGATCGGACGCCGCCCGGCTTGGCCGCCTTCCAGGCCCTCCCATAAGGCGAGCCCGGCTGGCCGCAGGCCATTCGATGCGGCGGGTCCGACAAACGCGAATCGGAACCAGATTCCACTGCGCCCTCGCACAGCACCTGATGCCTACACGTCCACGCTCGCCGAAAGCGCATTGTTCTGGATGAAGATCCGGCGCGGCTCGACCAGGTCGCCCATCAGCTCGGCGAATGTGTTGTCGGCTTCCTCGCCTTCCTTGACCCTCACCTGCAAAAGCGAGCGCGCATTGGTGTCGAGCGTGGTTTCCCACAGCTGGCTCGGGTTCATCTCGCCGAGGCCTTTGTAGCGCTGCAGCGAAAGTCCCTTGCGGCCGGTCGCCGTCACGGCTTCGAACAGGCCGACCGGGCCATGGACCAGCACCTCCTCGTCCTTTCGCCGCAACACGCCGTGCTTGGCATAGACCGCTTGCAGCGATACCGCGTGCTCGTCGAGCTTGCGGGCTTCCGCGGAGCCGAGCAGGGCCTGATCGATGATCGCGGCCTCCTTGACGCCGCGCACGGTGCGCTCGAAGCGGAAGCCGTCCGCGAAGCTGCCCTGCCAGCCGCGCTCGGTCTCTTCCGAGCGGGCATTGAGCCGCACCGCGATGTATTTGGCGGCTTCGTCCGCGGTCTGCGGTTCTCCGAACACCGACGAGTTGAGCACGCCGGCGATCGCCGCCTGCTCGACGACGAGGCGACTGTAGCGATTGTGCAGGCCGAGCAGAACGTTGCGGACGATGCGCGCCTCGTGGACCAGGGCCTTGAGATCCTCGCCGGCGCGTTCCTCGCCGGTCGAGAGCCGCAGCACCGCGTCCTCCAGGCCGGTCATGATCAGATAGTTCTCGAGCGCGACCTCGTCCTTGAGATACTGCTCGGATTTTCCGCGCGACACTTTGTAGAGCGGCGGCTGCGCGATGTAGAGGTGGCCGCGCTCGATGATCTGCGCCATCTGCCGGTAGAAGAAGGTCAGCAGCAGGGTGCGGATATGGGAGCCGTCGACATCGGCGTCCGTCATGATGATGATCTTGTGGTAGCGCAGCTTCTCGACGTCGAATTCCTCGCGGATGCCGGCGCCGAGCGCGGTGATCAGCGTGCCGATCTCGGCGCTCGAGAGCATCTTGTCGACGCGCGCGCGCTCGACGTTGAGAATCTTGCCGCGCATCGGCAGGACCGCCTGGAACTCGCGGTTGCGGCCCTGCTTGGCGGAGCCGCCGGCGGAATCGCCCTCGACGATGAACAGCTCCGACTTGGCGGGATCGCGCTCCTGGCAGTCGGCGAGCTTGCCGGGCAGCGAGGCGATATCGAGCGGACCCTTGCGGCGGGTGAGATCGCGCGCCTTGCGGGCCGCCTCGCGGGCGGCCGCCGCCTCCACCACCTTGCCGACGATGCTCTTCGCCTCGGAAGGATGCTCCTCGAACCAGGATTGCAGCGCCTCGTTGAGGACGCTTTCGACCACTTGGCGGACTTCCGAGGAGACCAGCTTGTCCTTGGTCTGGGACGAGAACTTGGGATCCGGAACCTTGCAGGACAGGACCGCGGTCAGCCCCTCGCGGCAGTCCTCGCCGGTGAGCGCGACTTTTTCCTTGCGGGCGCCGCCGCCCTTCTCGGCATAGCCGGTGACCTGGCGGGTCAGGGCGCCGCGAAAGCCGGCCAGATGGGTGCCGCCGTCGCGCTGCGGGATCGTGTTGGTGAAGCAGAGCACGGTCTCGTGATAGCCGTCGTTCCACCACAGCGCCGCTTCCACCCCGATCCCGTCGCGCTCGACCCGGACCATGATGGGGGCCGGAACGAGCGGCGACTTGTTGCGATCGAGATAGCGGACAAACGCCTCGACCCCGCCTTCGTAGCGCAGCTCCTCGCGCTTCTCGACCGCGTGGCGCATGTCGGAGAGCACGATGCTCACGCCCGAATTGAGGAAGGCGAGCTCGCGCAGCCGATGCTCCAGCGTCGCGAAGTCGAACTCGACCATGGTGAACGTCTTGGCCGACGGCAGGAACGTCACCTCGGTGCCGTGGCGGCCGGGTGCCGCGCCGGTGCGTGCCAGCGGGGCGACCGGCTCGCCGTCGCGAAATTCCATGAAATGCTCGGCGCCATCGCGCCAGATGGTGAGCTTGAGCCAGGCCGAGAGCGCATTGACCACCGACACGCCGACGCCATGCAGCCCGCCCGAGACCTTGTAGGGATTGTCGACGCCGCCGAACTTGCCGCCGGCGTGGAGCTGGGTCATCACGACCTCGGCGGCGGAGACGCCTTCCTCGTGGATTTGCGTCGGAATGCCGCGACCGTCGTCGCGCACCGTGCAGGAACCGTCCGGATTGAGGGTGACCAGGACCTCGTTGGCAAAGCCGGCCAGCGCCTCGTCGATGGCATTATCGACGACCTCGTAGACCATGTGATGCAGGCCCGAGCCGTCATCGGTGTCGCCGATATACATGCCGGGCCGCTTGCGCACGGCGTCGAGGCCTTTGAGCACCTGGATGGATTCCGCACCGTAGTCGGACGGTTGGCGGGCGGCTTCAGCCATTGCGGAGGTTCTTTCGAAGGTGGCGCGAGGGAACGAGAGTCGACGCTCTTGATGTGGCACGAAAAGGGGGGGCCGTACAGGCCTAATTAACCCCCCTTAATATGTTGATTCGTCAACAATTTTAAAGGCCGACCGCGGCAAAAAATAGGCGCCGAAAATGGCTCCCGAAAGGCCGGGATTCGCAAGCCCCCGGCGCGCTAGATTGAGGCCTCCCGGCCGATGATTCGCAGGCTGGAGCGGAGCATGATCTTTTCCGAAAACCGGTATCCGTTTTTCGGGTTCATGCTCCGAGGGAAACGCAACGGAGATGCCGCGATGCCGCTCGACTTCTGCCACCCGCAAGCCCCGCACAAGAAGCTCAGGTTGCCCGAATGGTTCGTCTCGAGCCTGATGCTCGATCGTGCGCTCGATGCCATCGTGCGCCGGGTCAAGAAGCTCGATCGCGCCCATGACATCCCGTATCTGGCCGGCTACAGCCGGGACGGCAAGACCATCTATATCGACCGGCATATGCCGAAGATGATGAAATTCCGCGGCCGCGAGGTCGACACCGACCGTTTTCTCATTCTGCACGAAGAGGTCGAAAAGACGCTGATTGATCAGCTCGACCTGCACTATCTGCATGCCCACCAGATCGCCACGCGGGCCGAGGAGGCGGCGGTCCGCGCCGCCGGGATCCGCTGGCGCGACTACGACCGCTTCATGCAGAAATACGTCAAGAAGATCGGCGACGAGCGGCTCAAGAAGGTGCCGGCCGATCTCGACCTCAAGCCCTATCGCGACGAGCACGACTTCGACCTGTTGCAGCGGATGTCGGAATGCTTGGCAAAGCGCAAGGTGCCCAAGGGGATCGATGCCGCCAAGCTCAAGCGCGCGCTCGATCGCCATCAGCCTGAGCTCCTGGACCGGCTGCAGGACACGGCGCGCAAGAAAAAGTAGATCAAATGCCACCGCGCTTGCGCGCGATGCGGCCGGGCGAGACCTCGAAAACCTGCGCCCGCGGCTCGATCTCGGCGAACGCCGCCGGATCGGCGCCGGTCATCCAGACCTGGGCGCCGAGCGCGTCGAGCTCGCCAAAGAGCGCGCTGCGGCGCTCCGGATCGAGGTGGGCGACCACCTCGTCGAGCAGCAGCACCGGAGCAAAGCCGGACATTTCGCCGAGCAGGTTCGCATGCGCCAGGATGAGGCCGATGAGGAGCGCCTTCTGCTCGCCGGTCGAGGCGTCCGCGGCCGGGATGCCCTTGCGGGCATGGATGACGGCCAGATCCGTGAGATGGGGTCCATCGAGCGTGCGGCCGGCGGCGGCGTCGCGCCCGCGGTTGTCCTTGAGCACCGCCCGGTAGCGATCCTCCACCTCGATCGCCGGACGCTGCCGGACGAGCTCTTCGATCCATCCCTTGAGCGCGATCTCGCTCGAGGGAAAGATCGACGCCGGTTCGTCGCGCGCCTTGAGCGCCTGCTGCAGCCGCGCCACTGTCTCGGCCCGCTGCGCCGCGACCGCGACCGCGACCTCGGCGGTCTCGTGCTCGATGGCATCGAGCCAGTGGGGATCGGGGCGCGGCTCCTCCAGCAACCGGTTGCGTGAGCGCAGCGAGCGCTCGAGCGCGGCAACGCGACCGGAATGTTCGGCGTCCACGGCCAGCGCCAGGCGGTCGAGAAAGCGTCGGCGCTCGGAGGCGGGCCCGCCGAACATTCCGTCCATTGCCGGTACCAGCCAGATCACCCGCACATGATCGGACAGGGCGGCCACCGACACCGCCGGCTCGCGGTCGATCCGACACTTGCGCGCGACCGCCGTGTCTTCGGTTGCGGGCGCTTCGATGCCGGTGCCCAAGGTGGCCAGTCCGAGCGCGCCGTCGACGTCGGCCGCAACCGCCCATGAACCGTTGCCTTCCTGGAACGCGACCTCATCGAGCGTGGCGCGGCGCAGCCCGCGTCCGGGCGCCAGGAAGGAGATCGCCTCGATCAGATTGGTCTTGCCGGCGCCGTTGGGCCCAACCAGCACCACCGGCCCGGCCGCGACCTCGATCTGGGCGGTGCGGTAGCTGCGGAAATTCGTCAGGGTCAGGCGGCGGATGCGGGCGGCGCTCATTGGCGAAATCCGCCGATGCGGCCTACACCCGCATCGGCATCAGCACGTAGAGCGCCCCCTTGGCGTCGCGATCCTGGATCAGGGTCGGCGAGCCCGGATCGGCGAGCTTGAGCACCGCCGATTCGCCCTCGATCTGGGCCGCGATATCGAGCAGGTAGCGCGAGTTGAAGCCGATATCGAGCGGCTCGGAACCGTATTCGACCTCGACCTCCTCGGCGGCGCTGCCGGAATCCGGATTGGTGACCGAAAGCATCAGCTTGCCGTTGGTGAGCGAGAGCTTGACGGCGCGGCCGCGTTCGCTCGACACGGTGGAGACCCGATCGACGGCCTGCTCGAACTCCTTCTTATCGACCACGAGCTCCTTGTCGTTGCCGACCGGTATGACCCGGGCATAATCCGGAAACGTGCCGTCGATGAGCTTGGAGGTCAGCACCACGCTAGCCAGCGTGAACCGGATCTTGCCTTGCGACAGCTCGATCAGGACCTCGCCGCCGCCGTCCTCGATCAGGCGCAGCACCTCGCCGACGGTCTTGCGCGGCACGATGATGCCCGGCATCCCGCCGGCGCCCTCCGGCAAGGGCAGATCGAGCTGGGCGAGGCGATGGCCGTCGGTCGCCACGGCCCGCAGCACCGGCGCCGGCGCGGTGCCGGAGGTGTGGAGATAGATGCCGTTGAGATAGTAGCGGGTCTCCTCGGTCGAGATCGCGAACTGGGTCTTGTCGATCAGGCGCTTGAGATCCGCCGCCGGCAGCTTGAAGCTGTGGCTCATCTCGCCGGCCGCGAGGTCCGGGAAATCGCTCTCCGGCAAAGTCTGCAGGGTGAAGCGGGAGCGGCCGGCGCGGATCGCCAGGACGGCGCGGTCGCCGGAAGCTTCAAGCACGATCTGCGACCCTTCGGGGAGCTTGCGCACGATGTCGTGGAACATGTGAGCCGGCACGGTGGTCGAGCCGCCGGGGCCTGCCTCGGCCGCGATCGTCTCGATCACCTCGAGATCGAGATCGGTGGCCTTCAGGGCCAAGGTCGTGCCGTCGGCCCGGATCAGCACATTGGCCAGGATGGGAATCGTATTGCGCCGCTCCACCACGCGATGGACGTGGCCAAGGGATTTCAGCAACTCGGAACGTTCGACCGTGACCTTCATCTCGGACCCTGCTCCCCCAAGAGGATTCTGCTGGTCTCAGGGGGCCACGAAGGTGGCGCGCGCCCACGGATTACGCAAGGGTGATGGCTGCCGCCAGGGAGGTTTTCCAACCGATTCGGCACCATGAAGCGGGGTGAGGCCGAGATTGCGGGCGCGCGGAAGCGGTCTGATCCACGGATTGTATGCAGCCCCGAACCCGCCTCCTGACCGGGGGCGCTCCGGGGCTGCCGCGTCCTGCTGCTTTAGTCTTGCAACTGCCGCTTCAAAGCCTCGATCTCCTCGGCGAGCGACACGTCATTGTTCACCAGGTTCTCGATCTTGCGCACCGCATGCAGGACCGTGGTGTGGTCGCGGCCGCCGAAGCGGCGTCCGATCTCCGGCAACGAACGCAGCGTCAGCGTCTTGGCGAGGTACATGGCGACCTGGCGCGGCCGCACCACATTGGCGGTGCGGCGGGACGACAGCAGGTCGGCGCGGCTGACATTGTATTGGCGCGCCACCACGCGCTGGATTTCCTCGATCTTGACCCGGCGCGGTTCCTGCGGACGGATCAGGTCGCGCACCTCGCGCTCGGCCATTTCGAGCGTGACCGGCTGGCTGGTCAGCTTGCTGTGGGCGAGAAGGCGGTTGAGCGCACCTTCCAGATCGCGGCCATTGTGGGTCACCGCCTTGGCGATGAAGCTGAGCACGCCGGGCGGCACGTCGAAGCCGGGGTGATGCAGCCGGGCCGCGGCAACCCGGGACTTGAGAATTTCGAGTCGCAGCTCCTCGCCGAGCACGCCCATCTCGACGACCAGCCCGCCGGCGAGCCGCGAGCGCATGCGTTCGTCGAGACTTTCGAGGTCGGACGGCGGCCGGTCGGAGGCGATCACCACCTGACGGCCGGAATCGATGAGCGCATTGAGGGTGTGGCAGAACTCGGCCTGGGTGGACTTGCCCTGCAGGAATTGCAGGTCGTCGATGACCAGGACGTCGATCGCCCGCAACGCCTCCTTGAACGCGATCGCGGTTTGCGCCCGCAGCGCCGCCACGAAGCCGTACATGAACTTCTCTGCGGTCAAATACAGCACTTTGCGCTCGGGGCCGACATTGCCGGCCCACGCCACCGCTTGCAGCAGATGCGTCTTGCCGAGGCCCACGCCCGCATGGATGTAGAGCGGGTTGAACATGACGGCATCGCCGCGACGGCCGCGCGCGACCTGCAGGGCAGCCGCATGGGCCAGCGTGTTCGAACGGCCGACCACGAATGCATCGAAGGTCAGGCGCGGATCAAGCGGCGAGCCGCCGAGACCTTCATGCACGGCCGAGATCGGCGGCACCATGCCGCGCGGCTCGTGGCCATTGAGCTTGGTCTCGCGCAGCGGAGCCGACGGCTCCGCGAACTGGATTTTCGGCGGCAACTGCCGGATGGCGGCGGAACGAACGGTCAGCTCGATCCGCGTGGTCGTGGGTTGCTCGGACTGCCAGCAGCCCAGCAGCTTTTCGGCATAGTGGGATTGGATCCAGCTCTTGAGAAACCGTGTAGGCACCGAGAGCTTGATTGTCTCGAGCTCGACGGCATCGAGCTCCATGCGCGCGAACCAACTCAGGTAGATATCTTCGCCGACCTCAATGCGAAGACGGTCCTTCACGCGCAACCATCTCTCTTGATCCATGCTGGTCATTTTCATCTCATAATGGTCGACATGGTCGACAATGGCGGTGAATTGAAACGCGGTTGGGACTCAGACGCTTGCAGGCCCTGCACGGGCCATACGCAACCAGATCGAACGGCGAATGGAACAACGCGGACGGCGAGTTGATGGCGAGGTGGAGCAAACGCCACCCGGTCAGAGCCGGCGACCGCCGGGCGGGGCGTCAGGGCGGAGCCGGACGTCCCGCCACCACGCGAGGGCCGGCCGAATAGCCGCCGACCCAAAAGGGCCGGACCTGGGTGGGACCGACCGGGTGGCTCCAGGCCTGACGCGCTGTCATGATTGTCATGATGTTGCCCCCCCGTTCATCGCCGCCGCATGGCAATGTTAAATCTGTCTTCTTGATCGACCCAAGTATTTAGAGATCGCCTCGCGTTGCTGCGCAACTATACACGCGGCCACTTGAAGCTGTTTCTCGCGCCCATTGAGTCGAGCCTAGAGTCTAACGCCTTTGTCGTGGGGCCAAATTTGGAGAACAACTGGACATAGCTCATGCGTTCCCATCATCGATGAGTTCGAATACTGGCCGTGTCGAGAAGTACCGCCGGTGGCCCCGCGATGAAGTTAGGTTAGCACTACGGGCCAAGCATGCAATGTCTACAATGTTACCGACATTTCGTATTTTCGTCAGAAAACCACCAGGGCACCGCACGGCCGCCCCAATTGCCCTCGCTTAAGCCCATGAGGTGCTGCGCTTATTTTTGGTTTCAATGGCACTGAACGGAACCTTATAAATCGGAAGATTTTACCGCCGAGCAGCGCGGATGAGACGAGCTCAAATGTGACGGAATCAAAGTCCTCGCCGCCGCTTTCCCCGTAAATGGTTCTGGAAGCAGCTGTATTTTTGCGCGGGGAGTTCACCTAGCCCCCGTCGCGGCTTGCCGGCGGAGTCCAAAATGTGACCTTCAGGCCATACAGAACGTACCCTGAAGTCACGATAGATTCATTTAGTGACGATTTTGCAACAGCTTCGGGTCGAGATTTGGGTTCACCAAGCGGAGCGTGTGTGCT
>Ga0209068_10000465_pt1 | contig 21968 bp, 19 predicted proteins | sample ColStrG_CSR_2012_FD_187200 | JGI IMG/M metagenome (GOLD analysis project Ga0209068, IMG submission 187200) | Freshwater sediment microbial communities in response to fracking from Pennsylvania, USA - Cold Stream Run_MetaG_CSR_2012 (SPAdes)... | ecosystem: Environmental > Aquatic > Freshwater >...
GGACAGGGGCTGGCCGTCCTGATCGGTAGCGGCGCGTAGCCGCCGGATATTTTCTCGAAGCGGTTCGTAGTTCGTGTCATTCGCATCGGACTCGACTGCGGTAACGACGGTGTCGGGGGAAACGAAACGAGTGATGTCGTCGACGTGGCCGTGGGTGTCGTCGCCGGCGATGCCGGAGCCGAGCCAGATCACGTTCCTTATTCCCAGGTAATCTGCGAACAGCTTTTCGTAATCGGCGCGGGACATCTTTGGATTGCGCTGCTGGACTTTGCTGAGCAGGCATTCTTCAGTGGTGAGCAGAGTGCCGCGTCCGTTGACATCGATGGAGCCGCCTTCGAGGATAACTCGCATCTTGCCGTGGATCGGCCGCATTTCGCGGGCATGAGCGGTCTTCGCCATTCGGCTGCCGATTTTTTCGTCGTGCTGGTAGTTGGAATATTTTGCCCAGGCGTTGAAGCGCCATTTGATGGCGGCGAGCGTGGGATTGGGTTCAGCCCTTGTGGTCGCGGGCGACTCGCCCCCGCATTCTGCATTCCTGACAAAGGTGCAGCCTGAATCCCTCGTCCAGACCCGATTCGTGGGCCAGCGATGGAAGCGGATGTTGGCCGGGGCGACATTGGCTCTTTTCAGGAACTTGCGAGCCTGCTTTTCCGATATCGCGCTCTTGACGATCAGGTCCACGGGTTCATGGCGGCCCAGGTGGCGGATAATCTCGGCGTAGACCCAGGGAATAGGCTCGAATTTTCCCGGCCAGTCTCCGCGATAGTGCGGCCAGGCCAGCCAGGTCGACGCGTGAGGCTCCCATTCGGCGGGCATGCGGAAGTTGGGTTGGGAAGGTTTCATGATCGGGTCTTTGCTAGCCAGCCAAGTGCCTGCCGAGTTGCGCTCGCCCTGGACGGGCGAGGGCGCCCGTCCCTACATGGTTAGTGGTGAGGACTACCCTCAATCGATCAGCCTGCTTGTGATTTGGCCGTAACTGTCGATGCGGCGGTCGCGCAGGAAGGGCCAGTTGCGGCGCACATCTTCCAGGGCGCGCAGGTCGACTTCGCCCACCAGAATCTCTTCTTTGTCATGCGAGGCTTCGGCGATGACCTTGCCGAAAGGGTCGCAGAGGAAGGAGCCTCCCCAAAATTCCAGTCCGTCTCCCGGAACGGCGTTGCCGCGCACGTCACCGTTTTCATGTCCGACACGGTTCACCACAGCCACATAGACGCCGTTGGCAATGGCGTGGGCGCGCTGAATGGTGCGCCAGGCATCGTGTTGCAACTGGCCGAACTCGGCTTTCTCCGACGGATGCCAGCCGATGGCGGTCGGATAAAAGATCACCTGTGCGCCCTGCAGCGCAGTCAGGCGAGCGCCTTCGGGATACCACTGGTCCCAGCAAACCAGGCTGCCCACGCGGCCGAAACCGGTGTCGAAGGCGCGGTATCCGAGATCGCCCGGAGTGAAATAGTACTTCTCGTAGTACAGCGGGTCGTCGGGGATGTGCATCTTGCGATACAGCCCGCGCAGGGAACCGTCCGCGTCAAAGATTGCGGCCGTGTTGTGGTACACGCCAGGGGCGCGCTTCTCGAACAGAGAAGCGATGAGAACGATGCGAAGCTGCTTCGCCAGCGCGGAGAGCCGGGTTGTGACCGGACCGGGAATGGGCTGTGCCAGGTCGAACAGGCTAGGATCCTGGCGCTGGCAGAAATACTGTGTCTGGAAGAGTTCAGGCAGACAGACCATCTGCGCGCCACGAGCGGCGGCCTGGTGGATTTTGTCGATCGCGCGTTGCAAATTCTTGTCAGGATCGGGTGTCGCCGACATTTGCACGAGCCCAACCTTGAATGTTTGTGGCGGCAATGACCGAGCCTCCGTCAACTACAAAATTCAGGCAACGACAAAATTCAGGTGAAACTGGATTCAGGTGACTAGAATTCAGGCTGCTGAAATTCAGGATAACAGTTTCCAGTCGTCAGTTCTTGGTTCTCAGTACCGGCATGTGTGGCAATGTCTCGCGGGCTTCTAGTAAAGTAGTGCTTCGCAAGCGGGGGGTGCAACTTGAAACATAATAATCATGACGGTGCCGGTGTCGAGCGCCATCTGCACAATCCAATCGAAGACCGGTTGATTCCACTGGAACCGCTCGATCTCAGGAAAGTGCATTCCATCGACGACCTGATGCGCGCCATGGCCAAGACCGCATTCACCGGCCGGCAGCTGGGCGAGGCCGTCGACGTGCTGGAAGCCATGGCCCGCGACAAGGACTGCTTCGTGGTCATGACTCTGGCCGGCGCAATGACGGTGGCCAAACAGGGGCTGATCGTTGCTGAATTGATCGATCGGGGCATTGTCAACGCCATCGTCTCGACCGGCGCGTTAATGGCGCACGGGTTGGTGGAGGCGACCGGGAAAGCGCATTTCCGCTACAACCCCGAAGTCTCCGACGAGGAACTCTACGAGCAGGGTTACAACCGCGTCTACGACACTCTCGAACCGGAGACCAACCTCGACGACGTGGAGAAAGTGATGGGGGAGGTGCTGGAACAGTGGGACCCCAGCGAAATTCTCTGTTCTTACAAGCTCAACCACGCCATTGGAGAACACCTCGCCAGCCATGCCAAAGATCAGCGCGGCATTCTCAAATCGGCTTTCGAGAAGGGTGTGCCCGTCTTCGTCCCGGCTTTTACGGACTCGGAATTAGGACTGGACGTAGCGCTCTCCAACCGCATGCGGGAAGCCGCCGGCAGACACAAGTTGCGTTTCGATCCTTTTGAAGACCTCGAACACTTTGCTTCAACCTTGTTGCGGCAGAAGCGGCTGGGTATTTTCACCATCGGTGGGGGAGTGCCGCGAAACTGGTCGCAGCAGTTTGGGCCGTTCATCGAGCTGCGGCACCGCCGGATGGGAGAAAATGTTCCGCTCAAACGCTATCACTACGGTCTGCGGATCTGCCCCGAACCGGTGTATTGGGGCGGGTTGTCAGGCAGTCCCTACAGTGAAGCGATCTCCTGGGGCAAATTCGTACCGCCCGCCGAAGGTGGAAAGTTTGGTGAGGTCTTTCTGGATGCGACCGTGGGTTTGCCGTTAATAGTGGCGGCGGTGCTGGAACGGCTGAGTAAGAATGGCGAGAATCACAAGGTGAAGAAAGAAAAAGCCCTGGCGAGAAAGTAAAGCTAGGGGAACAGGTGTGGGGGCGGGACGCCCCCACGACAGCCGGCGGGACGCCGGCGCTACGAAACCCTAATCAAAAATCAGAACCGCCGAAGCAATCACCGTGGTCCAAAGGCCGCGCTTGTCCCCGACCGCGGACTGGGTCACGTTAGCGGTGCGGACGATCTTGTTGGAAATCCGATAAATTTCTTTCTTTTCATCCCAGGAACGGTCGGGATCGAACTCCACATTCAGGGTGGTGGCCAGCATTTCGGCTGCGAGTTCTTCGGCGTAGTCCCCGGCCGCGTCTTCGGTTTCACCGAAAGAGTGGTGCTCGCTCAGATAGCCGTAGGTGTTCCGGTCGGCCGGGATGGCCACGCCGATGCTGGACGCCAGCAGGCGGTGCGGTTCATGGGTGGAGTTTTCCGCCACTACGGAAAATACGACTTCACCCGGACTTAGATGTTTCAGTCCCTGCGACCGCGGTACCAGCTTGCATTGTGGTGGAAATATGGAAGAGACTCGAACCAGGTTCTGGGCTGCGATGCCCGCGTCCCGCAATGCCAGCTCAAATGAGGTAAGACGCTCGCGATGTTTGCCGACCCCCTTGGTGAAGAAAATCTTCTTGGGGACCATGTCTTTAGACAATTCGAGTTTCCTCCAATGCCGCGTGGCAAAATTTGCTAAAACATAACATAGGAGGCACGGAGGCAATATGAAAATCGAAAGAAAAGAAGCCGCGAAGTGCCGAAGTGAATACTTCAGGACGCCGCGCGCGGCGCCAGCCTACCTGGCTTCGCTGACCGAGCTGACGGTTACGCTGTCTCCGTTCACCTGGCCGGTGACTTTAGCCTGCTTGTCGGCCAGCTTGTCCAGCTGATCCAGCGTAGCTTTGTCGCTGGTGTCGAGCACGTAGACCTTGTCACCCACCACCAGGGCATACTTCGAGCCCTTTTGCACGCATGCCCGGACGCAATCTGAGCCTGCGCCGGCCATCATGTGGTTGGCGCCGCACATGGCATCGCTGACCTTGCCGGTGAGGCTCTGGGGCTTGTCGGCGGCGAAAGCGGCAGGTACGGTCAGGCCTACGCCCAGCACCACCACGCCCATCAATGAAAAGGTCGCGGAAAAAAGAGCTGTTTTGGACGGAACCGATTTCATCAAACTAGTTCTCCTTCTTTAGATTTTGCGATTCTGTTAGATGCAGATTCACGGCTTGCGCTCGAAATGCAGCGAGACATCCACGGTTTTATCTTTGTCCTCTACCGTTTCGTGGACCACAATATTCCAATCGTCACCGGAGAGAAGGTTCATCGCCTCCGGGGTGAATTTTTTCGGGTACTGGCCGTCGTAAGTGTCGCCCGGCCTCAGTTTCCAGGCGGCCGCTATGCGCTCGGTGTGGTAGCTATCCAGACCGCGGATGTCCAGATCTCCCATCTTGTAGATGTCGCCTTCCTGAAATTGGAGCACGTATTTTGCCGTGGAGTCCGCGTCGTTCGTCTCCGGCGTGGCCACGATCCGGGTCGCCATGTAGCCGCGGGAGCCGTAAAGCCCCTTGATGGCTTCGATGTCCTTGTTCAGCTGGACGGCGTTGGCAAGCTGCCCCGGTTGCAGCTGCATCAACTCCCGTAGTTTCTCGACCGGGAACACCTTGAAACCAGAAAATTGTAGATCACCGAGCTTGTACTGCAGGCCGGGAGACACCGGAAATGCCACATCCACCAGGGTCTCGTCCGAGGTGTCTTCCACAACGTTGGGTTGGGCGTCGGAGAACGACGCCTTCAAATAGCCACGTTCGAGGTAAACCGGCAGGAAGTTCTTGTCCACCTGCATTCGAAGTGTGGGGCGAACAAACTCCTGCCCGGTCATCTGCTTTGCAGCAGCTTCCAGGGCGGGCAATTCGGCGGGGCCGGCCCCGGGAAACGTTACCTGGCGAATACGGATGTCCTGGCCAGCGATGCTGAAGTCAAAGGCCTCGACCGGGCCGTCGGCGGGGCTCGAGCGAAGATAATCGGCCCGCCCCTTCAGCTTCAGCTCAATGGCAAGTGTCTGCAGCGCGTCCGAAACCTGGTCGACGAGTTTGCCGGACACGGGGAGCTCACCCTGAAAAAGTGGCACGCTGGTACTTAATTTCTGCAACAGGTGCTGGTCGGAAAGCCAGACGAAATTATCGAAGCGGACGGGCACGAACTGGTCGCTGTCAGCAACCTGCAATTCGAGCTTGAAGCCCTCCGGGGAGAACTGGAAGCTGTAGCCAACGTTCGTAAATGCGCCGCTTTCCCCCAGTTGCTGAGTGACCGCCTTGAAGTCATCCTCCGTGGCTGGCTGCCCGCGCTGCAAGCCGGTGGCGGCGATGATTTCGTCCGGGGTATAGCGCTTCGAGCCAGTCACCTTGATGGAAAGCAGTCGGGAGGCGGAAGGCAGGCTGGACGGCTTGCGGGTCTGGGCGGAAAGCAGGGAAGCGCAACCGAACAGCAAGGCTAGATAGACAAGTCTCACTGCCGGAATCTTACCAGCAACGCCCATGTAGGGGCGGGCGCCCTCGCCCGCCCAGCGGAGCGCAGCTCCGCAGTCTTCGCGTCCAGTCACTACCCAAGCCCTGGCGAGCGTCGCTCGCCCACCCGGACGGGGGCGTCCAGGCCTACGCAGTCTCCGTTTAGGCAAGTCAACTCACCGTGCCTGAGTCCTTTCCCAAGGCTGAGGAATTTTTACCGAGGCCATTCCCGCAGCCGTCGCGGCTTGTATGCCCATATCCGTATCTTCAAACACCAAACAGTCTTGCGGCGCGACTCCAAGCCTCGCTGCCGCCACCAGAAATGGCTCCGGGTCGGGCTTGCTTCTCCGGTAGTCTCCGGCGCAAACCAGCGTCTCGAATCGATCGAGGATTTTGAGCGCCTGCAGTGACGCTGTCACCGAATCCCTCGTGCTCCCGGAGACAACCGCAAAAGGAATCCGGCCATGGCTGGCTTCAATGTGTTCCAGCACTTCCGGGACCGCCTTAAGTTGAGGGAGAATCTCAAAATATAGTTGTTCCTTCCGTCTGGCCACACTCTCCACCGGCATCTGCAGCCCGCGCTTTTCATTAAGCGTGGAGATGATCTCTGCCACCGGCATGCCTCCCCAGGCGTAAAACACCTCCTCGCTGAATTCGCAGTTCCATTCCGAAAGAGCTCTGCTCCACGCTACATAGTGGAGCGGCATCGAATCGGCGACTGTGCCGTCGCAGTCGAACAGGTATGCCTTAAAAACTCCAGGGGGCAGTTTCAGTCTCATATCATCCTTATCTCAACTGACCTTATCTACAAATGACCCTGGCGAAGCCGAGGGCGCGTTTGGGGCAACGCGGTTTGGGACGAGGCAATCAACGTTTTGATGTGGCCAACGGCTCGACGGTTTTGATCTTCACTGTGGTGTCGATGAAGGCAAGAGCGGCCCGGCTGAGAGCCTTGTCTTTACGGAAGACCAGCGCCAGATCCCGTCGAATCGGTGGTTCCGCCATTGAAATCGCGACCAGCACATTGGCCTGTACGTCTTCCTGCACGTTGGAGCGGGCGATGAACCCCACGCCCACATCGGCGGCCACGAACCGCTTGAGCAGCTCGCTGGAATCGAGTTCCATGGCGATCTGCGGCTTCAGCTTGTATTCGTGGAAGAGTTCTTCCAACCCGTCGCGAGTGTGTCCGGCTTTGGGCAGGACCAGAGGATACTGGGCGATCTCGGTGATTGTGGGAGATTTTAGTTTTGCCAGCGGGTGCTTCGGCGGCGCGATCAGCACCAGTTCGTCGCGATGAATCAGGACCACGGTCAGTCGTGTGTCAGTGACCGGCAGTGACACGAATCCAAAATCCACAGAATTGTCGATGACTGAATCAAGAATCTTCCCGTAGTCGGCGCGGGTGATGTTTACGGCTACGTCGGGGTATTGCTTCTTGAATTCGGCGAACACTTCGGGAAGAATGTGTAGGCAGGTACCTTCGTTGGCGCCCACGATGATCTCCCCGCGAGGCACGCGTTCGGTTTCTGCGATGGCAATCAGGACCGCGCGCCGGGCCTCCAGAGTTTCCTCAGCGTATTTTTGAAACAGCTTGCCGGAGGCGGTAATCGAGACCTTTCCCCCGGAGCGGTCCAGTAGCTTGGCTCCGACTTCCTCCTCCAGCGCCCGAATCTGGGAGGAGATCGCGGGCTGGGTTCGAAAGCGCTTCTCTGCTGCCCGGGAGAAGGAGCTGTGTCGCGCGACTTGTAGAAATGTTTCGAGCTGTTCGAAGTCCATGGGGGCACTCAGCCATCAGCAATCGGCCATTTAGTCCCAGACAGTCGCGGCCGCAACATGCCAGGGCTGAGTGCTGACGGCTGACGGCCATTTCGTGACGTAACTACCTGAAAACCCAGCCGGATGCGTAGCATAAGGCTTGGTTATCCGGGCCATAAAAACAATGGATTTCCTTGCACAGCCTCGGCCGGATTAGACTCCGTCCGGTTTGCACAATGCGAGAAGATTGTAGCAGGCATCCGAAATTCCCTTACATCCATGACCGGTTTTACCCCGCTTACGGCGTTGCGAAACGGTGGGACCGAGCTCAACGAAATCCGAAAGGCTTGCAAAGGAGTGATCCATGGCTGATCCAAAGACCATCCTGGAGTTTGTGAAGAAGAACGGAGTGAAAATGCTCGATCTCCGGTTCACCGACTTGCCCGGATTGCAGCATCACGTTTCCTATCCTATTGACCAACTCACCGAGGCGTCATTCGACGAGGGATTCGGCATGGATGGCTCCTCCATTCGCGGCTGGGCGGCGATCCACGAAAGCGACATGCTGCTGATTCCCGACCCGACCACCTACATGCTCGATCCTTTTACGGAAATACCCACGCTGGTAATGGTTTGCGACGTCGTCGATCCCGTCACCAAACAGCGATACGACCGCGACCCGCGTTACATCGCGAAGAAAGCGGAAATGTATCTGAGCTCAACCGGAGTCGCGGATACGGCCTACTTCGGTGCGGAAGCGGAGTTCTTTATCTTTGACAACGTGCGCTTCGATCAGCGTGAGCAGCACGGCTTTTATTTCATCGATGCGGAAGAAGGACGCTGGAACTCAGGCCGGGTGGAGAACAATCTGGGATACCGCCCGCGCTACAAGGAGGGTTATTTTCCGGTGCCTCCCACGGACCACTATCAGGATCTCCGCAGCGAGATGGTCATGACCATGCAGAACTGTGGCCTCGAAGTGGAGTGCCATCATCATGAGGTCGCGACCGGCGGACAGACCGAGATCGACCTGAAATTCGATTCGCTGGTGCGCTCGGCGGACCACATGATGCTCTATAAGTACATCGTGAAAAATGTGGCCAACCAGTACGGCAAGACCGTGACCTTCATGCCGAAACCCATCTTCCAGGACAATGGCAGCGGCATGCACACTCATCAATCGCTGTGGAAGGGCGGCAAGCCGCTGTTTGCCGGCGATGGCTACGCCGGCATCTCGCAGCTGGCGCTCTGGTATATCGGAGGCTTGATCAAGCACGGCCCGGCACTGGCGGCCATCATTGCGCCCACCACCAATTCGTACAAACGCCTGGTGCCCGGATTCGAAGCGCCGGTGAACCTGGCCTACTCGCGCCGGAATCGGTCAGCCGCGTGCCGCATCCCAATGTATTCGGCTTCGCCCAAAGCCAAGCGAGTGGAATTCCGTCCGCCCGACCCGAGCTGCAACCCCTATATGGCCTTCGCGGCCATGATGATGGCCGGCCTGGACGGAATCGAAAACAAGATGGATCCCGGCCAACCGCTCGACAAAGACATCTACGATCTGGGCCCAGAGGAGTTGGCCAAGGTGCCCTCGATGCCGGGTTCGCTGGAAGATGCGCTCGATGCCTTGGAGAAAGACCACGCGTTCCTGCTGAAGGGCGACGTGTTTACCGAAGAGCTGTTAAGCACCTACATGGAATACAAGCGCACCAAGGAGGTCGACGCGGTAAGGTTGCGGCCGCACCCGTTCGAGTTCGCGCTGTACTACGACATTTAGTTTCAAAAACCCCCTGTCATCCCGACCGGAGCGAAGCGCAGCGAGCGGAGTGGAGGGACCTGCTCTTGCTTCGCTCGGACGCAAAAAAGCCCGGCAGGGGCCGGGCTCTTCAATGAGAATTAGAGGGGTCTAGACCGGGCTGCTGATTGCGGCTCGATCGGGTCGCGCGGGAATTCTTTCCATGTCCAGCTCGCGAATCGCCTTCGCTTCCTTGACATCGGGCAGGCCGAGGACTATGGCGCCCAGGGTTGAGTTGGATTTCTCCAACACCATGAGCAGATATTTCTGGGCCACGGCGCGGTCGGATGGGTGTATCAGCTTCCACCAGCGCCGAATGGACTCCTGAACTTCGATGGTGTTCTTATCGCCTTCCACCATGGCGTCCACGAGCTTATACACTTTGCTCTTAACAGCTTGGTAGGAGATAGAGACCTCCTGTGGCATTGTCCACCCCCGGTGCAATCTCTGATAGCAATATGCTGGCCAAACCTATCCCTAAGATATGTCGAGACTTAGGGGAGGCATCCATTCTAGTTGTGGGAGGAATAGAAAAATTGAATATGAATTTTCGTAGACAGCGGCGGGGTGCGAGCGCTTAAACGATTGGTGATCCCCGGACAATTGCCCTGTTTCATTGCTGCTTAAGCTGCTTTTCCACAGCCGAGACCACGCCCTTGGAATCGGGGGTCACAGCAGATTCGAAGCGTTGCACCACGTGACCGTTGCGGTCTACCAGGAACTTGGTGAAATTCCACTTGATCTCGCCTGCGATGGATGGATCAGTCTGTTTAGTCAAATATTGATAGAGCGGAGTCTGGTCGTCGCCCTTAACCGATACCTTGCTGTACAGCGGAAAGGTGACGTTGTATTTTCGAGAGCAGAAGGTCTTGATTTCTTTGTTGGTGCCTGGCTCCTGCGCCCCGAAATTGTTGGCAGGGAAGCCGACGATGACAAAGCCCTGATCCTTGTATTTCTCATACAAAGCCTCCAGCGCACTGTACTGCGGAGTGTAGCCGCAGCGGCTGGCCACGTTGACTACGAGAACCACCTTACCCTTGAAACCAGCCAGTGGCATGGGCTTGCCGTCGATCGAGGGCAAAGTAAAGTCGTAGATGTTGGACGCAGCAAACGCGGATCCAGCCATGATGGTCACCATCCCCAACACAAGAAAAGTGCGGAAACTTCCGTTGCGCACGGCTTTCATTGGATCTCCTAGGCGCTGCTGAAGTCCGGACGAGGTTGATTCGAGAATACCCGAGTGCCGACCGGGTCGGCAACTGCCGCCCTGGTGAACCCGTAGAAAGCGCCAGCAAGAGCGGCAAGCCCAATCCCGTATTATTCTTGGAGTTTTGGAGGAATTGGTGAGAATATTGGAGCAGAAAGTGGCAGGTCGGGGCATGAAATACCGAATTGCTGTGTGGGCATGTGCAGGCTTTCTGGTTGCGTGTTGCTGGGCACTTTATGCCTTCGCAACCACACCTCCAGCAATGACCTCTGCCGACCCGATTGTGACTCTTGTAGAAGTAACTTGCCCAGTTGTGTTTGCGAGTGTCCATTTCCACTTTGCTCTCGGGCTATATTGGTCTCTTCTTGCAAATGCTGCCACCTACGGTTTGATCGGTCTGATTGTGGAAACCCTGCGGCAGCAGCCTCATCACGCAAGATAATTAAAAAGTGACCCACCACCGCGTTAACGACTTCGTTTGTTCGGGTGGCTTGTTGATCAACCGGCCCAGCCTCGCAGCAAAAAAGTGAGACACAATCCACAAGCCGCGTGCGGCTCGTCACCGGGTCAGAGCCGGGTTGCACCAACATAGAACACAACTCCGCCACGATCCTGACTGAAAGCCTGGCCACACAGGGTACAATGTGGCGCCCGCGCAGGGGCAGGCCTCACTTTTGCCCGGCGGAGCGAAGCGCCGTTCTGACGCGCAACGCTCGCCCACCCGGACCGAGCGTCCGGGTCTACGCGGCAATGAGGCCGGGCAGCAAGCTCCGTGAAATTCCAGCCACATCGGAGGCCCGGCCCTGAGTTTCATCAGGCAATGCACTGAAATTTCTCGCGGAGGCTTCATGAAGCAGGCCCTGCTGTGGATGTTCTTATGTCTGGCCATGTCCGGCGCGTTGACGGCGCAAACTGCGGCGGCGCCAGCCGGTTCGGAACGCATGTTCTTTCCTCACGATATGTTTTGGGGCTATGGGCAGTTCGACCTGGCGCCTCCCCACAATGAAATTGATCCCAACATTTGCCGCGCCGACGCGGGAATATCGGGAGGCGTGAATGCCCCGTGCAATGCCTTCGCCCGCTACATGCTTTCGGGATACGTGGAGATTCGGCCGTTCGGGCGGACCCAACTGCGGCGATTCTTCCTGTTCGGAGAACCTCGATTTCTGTTTGGCAAGAACCTTCCCCAGACGCTCTATACCTGGTCATTCGACGCGATCGGAGTGGAGAGATCGTGGGGCGCGGGAATTTATATAGGAAAGGGCTTCGAAATGCGGGTCACGCAGCATTTCCTTTTCGCCCGGTTCGGCGCGCGCGACCGGAATCTGGGAGATCCCGACCTTGGACCGAACGGCCCCTGGGGCCGGTACAACACGGTCGGAGTACGGAAATATTTCGGGCAAAGGCGATATTGAGGATGCGATGGGACACGCAACAAACCGGGAAGAGCGGGTCGATTTGAAACAAACCTGCACTCGCCAGTGTCATCCTGAGCGAAGTGGCGGCTTCGCCCCGCGAAGCCGCTGCGCAGTCGAAGGACCCCTACTCTCTGACCGGAAACCCTCCGAATGACGGCTTCTTGCCGCGCCGCCAATGCTCCAGGCCTGCATCCCACTATAGGGGTCCTTCGACTCACCCACCTCTTCGCCAGCGAACAGGTGGGGTCGCTCAGGATGACACTCTCAACTAGAAGCAAGTCTGCACGGCACGACTGGAAGTCGTGCCCTTCCCGTCCGCAGTCACGGCCCAGTTCTTCCAGCCGCAACATGCGAATTCTGGCAAGGCCTCTGCCATTCCGTCCCCATGCTATGCTGACAATCCGAGTGGAGAGTCTTGCCTTCAGCGAAACCGCCAAATCAGCCGACGCCACCGGGTGGACCGGGGCCTCATTCCACGGGAGAGAACAGCCGGGCTTTACCCGGCCTGGGCGGGTCTGAGACCCGCCACCACACAAGCGCCACCGCCCACATACCGTTCCGGAATCCTGACGGCGCTAAACTCAGCCTGGCGGCAGCGAGTCCGCGGGTCTGTCCGGCTCTGGCTGCGGCTTTGCCCGGTTTGCTGGCGGAGTCTCCCGACCCGGACTGCGCCCTGCGTCTGTTTGAACGCCTCACCGAGTCTCCCGAGATCGTGCGCCTGCTGGACCGCCATAATTTTCTGGCGCACTATGCGATCGTGGTTTTTGGCCACAGCCGGTTTCTGGGAGAGACACTGATCCAGAACCCGGATCTGCTGCAATCCTTTCTGCGCGAAAAAAATCTCGACCGCAGCTTTTCCCAGGAAGAATTCCATGAAAGTCTGGCGCGCTTCCGCGCCCGCTCCTTTGAGACCGATGTTTCCCTGACTCTGGCACGATTCAAGCGGCGGGAGTATGTCCGCATCATGCTGCGCGACGTGCTCAAGATCGCGCCCCTGGCGGAGACCACGGCGGAGATTTCGGCCCTGGCCGATGTGCTGATCGAGGAAGCTCTGCGCGAGGCTGACAGCAAACTGCAGCGGCGGCACGGTACACCGCAGCATCTGGACGCGCTGGGCCGCCTGACGGATACGCCGTTTGCGATTCTGAGCCTGGGCAAGCTCGGGGGCAACGAACTGAACTACAGCTCCGACGCGGACTTGATGTACATCTACGGCGACGGTGAGGAGCCGCCCAAGGTTCCGGTATCCAACCGGGAATACTTTATTCGGCTGGCCCAGCAGACCACGGAAATTCTGTCACGGGTCACGCGGGAAGGTCCTGTGTTTCGTATTGACCTGCGTTTACGGCCCCAGGGCGGAGAGGGTGAACTCGCCATTCGCCTGTCACAGGCGTTGAAGTACTACGCGGAGACGGCGCACGACTGGGAACGCCAGGCGCTGATCAAGGTGCGGCACTCGGCTGGGGATCTGGTGCTGGCGCGCGAGTTCATCAGAGCCGTGCAGCCGCATGTCTACACCGAAAAAATAAATTTTGCCGCCATCAAGACGGCGCTGGTGGCGCGGGAGAAGATGCATAAACGACGTCAGCAGGGAAGTGCCCTGGAACAGATCGAGGCAGTCATCGACGTGAAAATCGATCGCGGAGGAATTCGCGACATTGAATTCCTGGTGCAGTGCCTGCAGCGCGTCTATGGCGGGGCCGAGCCGTGGCTGCGATCTGGCGGCACTCTGTTTTCATTGCAGAAGCTGCACGATAAGGGACACATCAGCGGCAAGGAGTTTCATGATCTGACCAGCGCCTACGAGTTTCTGCGTCACATGGAACATCGGCTGCAGTTGCGCGAGGGCCGGCAGACGCACCAGTTGCCGTCATCGGAAGCCGACTCCCAAGTCCTGCAACGCGCCATGGAGGGCTACGCTCCCGGGGAACACCGCGGTGGTGAGCTGGCGGCACTGGTGCGGCGTCGAATGGGAGCCGTGGCCGAAATCTACCAGCGCGTTATCTACCAGCAGCAGTCTCGCGGCCGGCAGCAATCGCGCGACACGGAATTCAAATTGCTCAGCGCCCCGGAACCTGCCATCACCGACCAGTCCACCCAACACCTGCTGGAACGCCTGGCCGCTGAAGCGCCGGCGCTGTATGAAATCACCAACCGCCCTGACCTGAGCCTGCAGGCACGAAGCAATGTCCACCGTTTTCTGGTCTCGGCATTTGCCAGTTCCCATCGCTACGCCGCAGTATTGCGGCACCAGAAGGAAGCGGCGCGTGCTCTGATTCTCTTCGAGGCCAGCGACTACCTGACCCAAATCCTGATTCGCCATCCTGAGGAAATTGCGACGCTCGCGGAAACCGAGGAAGCGAGGCCGCGCCCGGGGCGTGGATACCTGGTGGAGGAATCCCCCGGGGAGCGGTTCCTGTTCGACAACTTTTCGCTCGAAAGCTCAAAGGGGAGCAGCGACCCGGTCTTTGCTTATCTGGGGAACTCCCCGATTGCCTACGGAGAAAAGCTGTCGCACCTGCGGCAGCACTTCAGGCACCGCGCCTTCGCCGTGGGTGCGAAAGACCTGATTGAGTTGCGCAGCGTGTATGAATCTTTCAGCGACATCACGCTGGCAGCCTCGGATGCAATGGGAGCGGCGTTTTCCATGGCCGGTTCGCCCCCTGGACTTGCGGTCATGGCGTTGGGCCGTCTGGGAAAAGGCGAGTTCGACTTGCTGTCCGATGCCGACGTCTTGTTTGTTTGCGACGAAGAGGGGGACCGGATCGCTCTCACCAGGTGCGCCGAACAGATGATGCACGCATTGTCCGCCTATACCCGCGAGGGGATGGTCTTTCCTGTGGATGCGCGTCTGCGCCCGCGGGGCGGCGAAGGCGAACTGCTGAGCACTCCCACACAACTGGCGGCTTACTTCGAGCACGAGGCGCAACCCTGGGAAGCCCTGATGTATACCAAGCTGCGTTTCTTTGCAGGCTCCAAAACCGTGGGGGAGCGTGCCATCGCCCAGCTGAAAACCTTGTTTGAGCGGTTCGCCGCTGATGATGGCTTTGCCGCGGCGGTGCGCGAAATGCGAACCAAGCTCGAAGCTGCCGAGCCAGAGAAAAATTTCAAGTCCTCCCCGGGTGGGGTTTACGACATTGACTTCATCACCAGTTTTCTGCTGGTGAAACACGGTGTAGCTCAGAAGCAGGGCAGCTTGCGGGACCGGCTGTGGCGCTGTGTGTCCATCGGGCTGCTCGACAAAGTCGAGGCCGCTGTGCTCGACCACGCTGCCGAATTGCTGCGAACCGCGGAGCACGTGTCCCGGCTGGTAGTAGGTCGGCCGGGAAGATGGCTGCCCGCGACCGAGCATGGCCGGCAAGTAGCCGAGAAGTTCACCGCGAAGATTCTGGGGCGCAATTTTTCGGACGGCCTGGAGAATGAACTGTCGCGAACCTTCGCATCGGTGCGCCTGATCTTTGATCAGGTATTGAAGGATGACCGGCAGAAAACGATGTAGCGACGGGGGTCCACGCCCGTCCGCGCTATGGATATGTCATTCCCGCTCTTCAACCCGGGCTTGTGCCTGGGGCTGCATTCCGGTGCCGCTTTCAGGTGTCTGGACCGCGCAACCCGGACGGGCGGGGACGCCCGTCGCTCCATCGAACCTGGTCAGTCGAACCCGGGGTCAGTTTCTCCGTAAAGTGTAGGCGGGAACCGGTACCGGGCGCCGGCTGCGCTGAATCAGCCAGATGATCAGCGCGATGATTCCGCCGAGAAAAGCGAACGGTAGCAGGAAGATCAGGAAAACCCAGCCTCCTCCTCCCATCGACGTCACGTCGCCGGCTACCGCGGCCTGTGGGGCGCGGCGCACATTGCCGCCAATCACGGTCAGGTCGCCTGCTATCTGAGTGCCGTTGTCGATGCGAGCTTCTCCGCCAATGGCCGTAACATCTCCTGCGACTGCCGCTCCCTGCTCTGCAACCACGTTCCCGTGGATCGTGGTGACATCGCCGGATACGTGCCCGCGGACGTAGATGGAACAGTTGATGCAGGTCACGTCCCCGACTTCATCCTCGGGCTGGATCCGAATGTCGTGGTTGACCTGGAAACGGTCAGCATTGCTTTTGGCCGCGAACACTGCCGAGGGCAGAAGAAGAGTGAGAGCGCACAATACCAGCGGAGCAGAGAACCGGGACATGAGGGTCTCCTACAAACCTGACTTCACTGCGGATAGTATATGCCCAGCACCGTGACACGTGTCATCCGTGGAAGTATCTGGCCGGAGGGGGGCCTTCAAGGGGTCACGTGTTTGGACTTCAGCGAGTAGTTTCGGGCGACACCGAAGCCGGTAACCCCGATGTGGACGATTGAGATCCAGCGCTCGATCTTGTGGTGTCCGATGCGATGCATTCCAGTAGGAAAGGCCGACAGAAGTGGCTGTTCCCGCGGCTTCCAGAGCGGCGAACCCGGCCGAGTTGTTGACCACGTCGTCTGGAATCAAAACTTCTTCCCTCCCGCGAGCCTGAAAGTTCCGGGTGGAGGCGTAGTCGAGGCCGCGAAAGATCCCCACGCCGGAGAAAAGCAGGATATTGGTCCGGTCCCAGAAGGCATGGGGTGGCGGAGGCGCCTGGGCAGCAGGGCGGGCAGAGGGAGCGCCCGTGGGAATTTGGCTAGCTGGCACCGGCGTGGACTGCTGGGCTGCGGCAGACGAGGCGATCAGGAAACAACCGGCGAAGAGCGAGCGTAGAAGGCGCGAGGAACCGGAGAACATCTTTGCATTGTATCGGCGAACCCTGCGAAGACCATGTACTCGGTGGTGACGATGGTTTTTCTTTGCGTCCTTTGCGTTGACTTTGCGTCCTCTGCGGTTAAAAGCTTGAGACGTTGGCCCAAAGCAGAACTCGCAAAGAACGCTAAGCTCCCCTTATAATTATGAGTTTTATCCCCGAACGTTGGAGGGCTTGGTAATGGCGGCTTCATACAACGGCGTGCCGGTGCCGGCAAAGGGCGCTCGGATTACCTACAGCAATGGAAAGTATCAGGTTCCGGACAATCCGATTGTGCCTTTCATCGAAGGCGATGGCACCGGCCGTGACATCTGGAAAGCCTCGGTACGGGTGTTCGACGCGGCCGTTGAAAAGGCCTACAAGGGCAAGCGTCGGGTGGAGTGGTACGAAATATTCGCCGGCGAAAAGGCCATGGCAAATTTCAGCACCTGGCTTCCCGATGACAGCGTCGCCGCCATCCGCGAATTCCGCGTTGCCATCAAAGGACCGCTGACTACGCCTGTCGGAGGCGGTATCCGCTCGCTGAACGTCGCTCTGCGACAGATTCTTGATCTCTATTGCTGTGTGCGGCCGGTCAAATACTACAAGGGCGTCCCGTCCCCGGTGAAGCATCCCGAGCGCATGGATGTGGTCATCTATCGTGAAAATACCGAAGACGTCTACGCCGGTATCGAGTGGGAGCAGGGAACACCTGAGGCGGCTCGGCTGATCGAGTTTCTGAACAAAGACATGCTGAAAGGCGGCAAGAAACAGGTGCGCCTGGATTCAGGCGTCGGGATCAAGCCCATCTCGATTACAGGAACCAAACGCCTGGTGCGCATGGCGATCAAGTTCGCGCTGGAGAGCGGGCGCAAGAGCGTCACCCTGGTGCATAAGGGAAACATCCAGAAGTTTACCGAAGGAGCGTTCCGCAAGTGGGGTTACGAACTGGCGACGGAAGAGTTCCGCGACAAGGTAGTAACCGAGCGCGAGAGCTGGATTCTCGGCAACAAAGACAAAGACCCGAATATTTCTGTTGAGCAGAACGCCGCCGTGATCGAGCCGGGCATGGAATTTGCCACGGAAGATTTCCGGCAGTCCGTCTACAAAGAGGTCGAGGCGGTTCTGGAAAGCATTTACGGCACCCACGGCAAGGGCGCGTGGAGGAAGAAGCTCATGATCAACGACCGCATTGCCGATTCGATCTTCCAGCAGGTGGTGACCCGGGCCGACGAATATTCGGTGCTCGCCACGCCCAACCTGAACGGAGACTATATTTCCGACGCTTGCGCGGCACAGGTGGGCGGACTCGGCATCGCACCTGGCGCCAACATCGGCGACGGCTATGCCTGCTTTGAAGCCACCCACGGGACCGCGCCCAAGTATGCGGACAAAGATGTCATCAATCCCGGGTCGGTCATTCTCTCCGGCGTGATGATGCTGCGCTTTCTGGGCTGGAATGAAGCCGCGGACCTGGTTGAGCAGGGACTGGAGCGCACCATCGAGCAGAAAAAAGTCACATATGACTTTGAGCGGCTGATGGAGGGAGCAACCAAGGTTAAGACCAGCGAATTCGCGAGCTACATCATCGAGAATATGGATGCGGGCGTACTGACCGCAATCTGAGAAGTCTGCCACGGATCTCGCGGATGAACACGGATAAACCAATACACTCGATCTGTGTAAATCCGTCTAATCCGTGGTTCGAAAGGACCTTTGTTCATGCGCAAGAAAGTCACCATCGTAGGTTCGGGTAACGTAGGGGCGACCGCAGCTCACTGGATCGCTTCCAAGGAACTCGCTGATGTGGTCCTGATCGACATTGTCGAAGGCGTGCCGCAGGGCAAAGGCCTGGATCTGCTGGAAGCCATGCCCATCGAGAAGCGGGACTCGCATATCATCGGCACCCAGGATTACGCCGACACCGCGAACTCCGACATCGTGGTGGTGACCGCGGGCATTCCGCGGAAGCCGGGCATGAGCCGAGACGACCTGCTCAACACCAACCACAAGATCATGAAAGACGTGGTCGGCAAGGTGGTGCAATATTCGCCAGACTGCATCCTGATCATCGTGTCGAACCCGCTGGACGCTATGGCCCAGGCGGCCTACAAGATGAGCGGTTTCCCGCGCGAGCGCGTCATCGGCATGGCCGGGGTGCTCGACTCATCCCGATTCCGCACTTTTATCGCGGAAGAATTGAAAGTCAGCGTAGAAAACGTTACCGCGTTCGTGCTTGGAGGACACGGAGACACGATGGTCCCGTTGCCACGCTATTCCACGGTCGCAGGCATTCCGATTACAGAATTAATGGACGCCGCCACGGTGGAGCGCCTGGTGCAGCGCACCCGCGACGGCGGTGCGGAGATTGTGAAGTATCTGAAAACGGGATCGGCATACTACGCGCCCTCGGCGGCAGTAACCGAGATGGTCGAGGCGATCCTGAAAGACAAGAAAAAGATTTTGCCTTGCGCGGCATATCTTGAAGGCGAATACGGGATCAAGGGACTGTACGTCGGCGTGCCCTGCAAGTTAGGCGCGAAGGGTTTGGAGCAGATCATCGAGATCAAGCTGACTCCGGAAGAAAAGACCGCGCTCGATAAGAGCGCGGCTGCGGTGAAGGAACTGGTGGCGGTGATCGGAGTTTAGAAACCCAGTTGCCAGGTCGTAGTTGCCAGTTCTCAGGTACAGTCCCGGATCTATCCCAGCCATTGTGGGTTGTGATAAGTCCCGTCGAAGTCGTGCGCCGTCTTGTAGAGTTCAAACTCTCCTTTTTCTGCGGCGGTGGCTGTCCTGGCCAAGAGATCGGAAACCTGCTTTGCGGTCAGCGGACTAAACGTACGCGCCGCGTTCAGCGCCTGTTCGAGAAGGGGCAAAGTGTCGCACCCTGTAATCACCACGCTGGTCGGCAGGTTCAGGGCATAGTGCAGACACTCCATGGGCTCTGCGGCTTTGCTCTTGAGCACCAGGCCGGCTCCCATAGGCTTCATGCCCAGCACGCCGATGTTGTGCTTCACCAGTTGGGGCAGCACCTTTTTCTCGAAGCTATCGAAATGCACATCCATAACGTTCAAGGGCATCTGCACCGTGTCCGGGGTGAGATCGTGCGCGAGCCAGGTCTCCAGCATCTTGAGATGGATATCCGGACTCTTATGCCCGGTAAAGCCGAGGTAGCGCACCTTCCCGGCCTTCTGAGCCGCCAAAAGCGCTTCCATTCCACCCTGGGGAGCGAAAATGCGTCCCGGATCTGAGTCCCGAATCACCTCGTGAAACTGCATGACATCGATGTGGTCGGTCTGCAGCCGTCGCAGGGACTCGTCGATCTGCTGCGCTGCCGCCACCCGTGTGCGGCCGTCGATCTTGGTCATGAGGAATGCCTTCTGGCGGTAGCCGTCGCGCAGGGCCTTTCCCATACGGATCTCGCTCTGGCCGCCGTTGTAATCCCAGCAGTTGTCGAGGAAATTGATGCCCTCGTCGAGCGCAGTGCGAACAATGCGAATGCTTTCTGCCTCATCGCCCTGCGTTCCGAGGTGATAGCCGCCCAGTCCGATGCAGGAGACTTTCTCTCCCGTGCGTCCCAGCGTGCGGTAGGGAACGGTTTTTGCGGTCTCTGCCGAACCCACATGCGGCAACAGGCCGGTTACGAGCGCCGTGCCCGCGGTGGTCTCGAGGAACTTGCGCCTGGTCAGCATTTTCGGATCCTCCGTTATTGGATGGCACTACACCCGCTCAATCACCACCGACTTCACCACCGCATCTTTCAGCGGCTTGTCTTGACGGTTGCGCGGGGTGGCGACGATTTTCTCCGCTATATTGTAGCCCTCGACGACTTCGCCGAAAATTGTGTGCTTGCCGGTAAGCCACTGCGTGGGCGCCACGGTGATGAAAAACTGCGAGCCGTTGGTATTGGGCCCCGAGTTGGCCATGGCCAGCTTGCCAGGCTTGTCGAAGCTGTGGGGCGAGCCCTTGGTTTCATCCTCGAACTGATAGCCGGGGCCGCCAAAGCCGGTGCCCGCCGGGTCGCCGCCCTGGATCATGAAGTCGGGAATCACACGGTGAAAGATTGTTCCGTCGTAGAGCCGGTCTTTGCTCTTCTTGCGGCTCACGGGATGGCTCCACTCGCGCTTGCCCTCCGCGAGGTCGATGAAATTGGCTACGGTTTTGGGCGCTTCTTTCTCGAAGAGGCGGCAGACGATCGTGCCTTCAGAAGTTTCGAAGATTGCGTAGGTACCGGGTTGGCGTGCCATGGATTCCTTTCGTTCCTGGTCGTGATGATGCGAAGGCAAAATGCCCTCGCGGCAGCCGGCGGGCCTGTGCTGAGCAAAATCGAAGGAACACCGGCTCTACTGTGGTGAAGTTGCGGGGGCGGCTGGCTTCTTTACCGCGGGCTTGGCTGTGGTCGCGGGTTTAGCCGCTGTGGGCTTGGCCGCCGCTGCACCGCCCTTGGTGATGGTGATGTGATTAATTTTCACTGGGCGATAAGGACGGTCATTCGAATCGCGGCCCATGCGGGCGATTTGTTTCACCAGCGTGACTGTAGCCTCGTCGCACTGGCCGAAGATTGTGTAGCCTCCGTTCAAACTGGCATAGGGAACTTCGGTGATGAAGAACTGCGAGCCGTTCGTGTCCGGACCGGCATTGGCGTAGGCCAGGCGTCCGGGACGGTCAAACTTTAACGTGGGAGAAGTCTCGTTCTTGAACTCGAAACCGACATCGCCGCTGCCGCTGCCGGCGGGATCGCCGCCCTGGATCATGAAGCCGGGGATCACGCGGTGGAAGATGGTTCCGTCATAGAGCGGAACGCCGTGCTTCTTGGCGTGCGAGACCGGATTGGTCCAGTCCTTGGTCCCTTGAGCCAGCCCTGTAAAATTGGCAACACCGATGGGGGCTTTATCAGGAAAAAGCGTGCAGGTCATCTTGCCGGCGGTGGTGTCGATGATCGCCACGGGCTCAGCCGATGTAGTGGCCGCGGGCTTGGCTGCGGTAGTGGCCGCTGGCTTCTTTGCGGGTGCGGTCTTGGGGGCAGGCGTAGTTTGCGACCAGCCCGTCAAAGCTGCTGAAATCAACAGACAAATCGAGAAACGAATTCTCATGGACGCTCCTGAGGCCGGGTGAGCGGGCACCCGCCCCTACGTGGTCTGTGATGACTGCGAACTATGCATTCTATCCTAGAGTTCCCCAAAACAAAGCGTTCTGAAAGAAAGGTTCTGAAGAAAGAGTTTCGAAATAACTACTGACCGGTTGTCCGCTGGCTTTCGGCTTGCATTCCCCGGCTTACCCGCTCTACTTCGCCGAAGACGCGCAACAGATTTCCACCGAGAATCTTGTGGATGTCTTCGGCACTGTAACCCCGGTCGAGCAATGCCTGAGTAATCTTGGGCAAGTCGGCAGCCGAGTCGATGCCTTCGGGCGTGGC
>Ga0209068_10000467_pt1 | contig 21937 bp, 22 predicted proteins | sample ColStrG_CSR_2012_FD_187200 | JGI IMG/M metagenome (GOLD analysis project Ga0209068, IMG submission 187200) | Freshwater sediment microbial communities in response to fracking from Pennsylvania, USA - Cold Stream Run_MetaG_CSR_2012 (SPAdes)... | ecosystem: Environmental > Aquatic > Freshwater >...
TTTCCGTAGGAAGCAACGCCACCGACAACGCCCTCCAGAATGGAATGGTTCTTGTGGAGTTCCGCTTGTGTTGTCTGACCATTTCTGTCTGCGGGATTTTGGATTGGCCCAAAACGCAGCGAATCCATCACAGCGACGGGCCGCGCACCCATCGTAAAGATGTCACGAAGAATTCCGCCCACGCCTGTTGTCGCGCCCTGAAACGGCTCGATAAACGATGGATGATTGTGCGACTCAATCTTGAAGGCACAAGCCCAGCCATCGCCAATGTCGATGATCCCGGCGTTCTCCCCGGGTCCCTGCACGACGAGTTTGCTGCGCGTCGGAAGCCTCTTCAAGTGAACCCGCGAAGACTTGTAGGAGCAGTGTTCGCTCCACATAACCGAGAACACCCCCAGCTCGGTCAGCGTAGGTTCGCGGTCGCCAAGAAGCTTCTGAATCTTGAGGTATTCGTCCGGCGTAATGCCGTGCTCGCGGACAATTTCAGGCGTAATAACTAGGGTCTGCGTCGCGCTCATGGGAGACTTCTATTGTCGCATTTTGCAGGCGGTGAGGGTAGGCCAGATCGCCATTGACTGTCATTGCCTACGAAAGTAGGCGGTCTCGATCAATTCTTAACGTCAGCTCACAGCCAATGCCGCATACAATTTTGGAGAATGGCTAAGAAGCAGACAAAGATTCGACAGCGGCGCTCCACCGGCTCCGAAGCCGTCGTGAAATCCAAAATCCTTCTGATTCGCGGGCACAAGGTGATTTTGGGCACGCACGTGGCCGAACTGTATCGCGTATCCGCCAAAGCCTTCAATCAGGCTGTGCGCCGAAATTTGCACCGATTCCCAGAAGATTTTATGTTCCAACTAACAAACAAAGAGGCGGCGGTTTTAAGGTCACAATTTGTGACCTTAGACATTGGCAGGGGACAATTCTCCAAATACGCTCCGATGGCATTCACCGAACACGGCGTAGCCATGCTTTCGGGTGTCTTGACCAGCAAGCGTGCAGTGCAAATGCACATCCTCATCGTCCGAGCCTTTGTAAAGCTGCGGGAACAGCTTGCCCTCCACAAAGAGCTGGCACTCCGGATGGATAAAGTTGAAATGATCCAGGAAGACCACGCTTCCGGCATCATAATTCTCGCGGAGCAAATTCAGGAATTGAAACAACCGAAAAGGCTGCCGTCGAAGACCAGAATCGGGTTTCATCCATCCGGCCAAGAAGACATTGCGGTGGAAGCTTCCACGCGGAAAAGAAAATACGCATAGTTTCTTTAAGGTCACAATTTGTGACCTTAAAGAATGCGCGAAATACTTAGAGAAACTGCGCCTCCAGCTAATATTTCGGCATAGTCGGATCAATGCGGTCGGCCCAAGCGAGAATGCCCCCCTCCAGATTCGTCACGTTCGAGAAGCCGGCACGCTGAAGTTGGAAAACTGCTTTCGCGCTACGAACGCCGGACCGGCAATGCACCACCGTTTCTCGGTGGGGCTCTAACTCGCTTATCCGTTTGGGTAAATCACCCAGTGGAATTAAATGCCCGCCGAGGTTGCAGATTTGATATTCGTGCGGTTCGCGAACGTCCAGCACGAGCACGTGCTCATTGGCATCGAGCTTTCGCTTCAACTCTTCGACTGTAATTTCCGGAACGCTCGGCATCGCCGCTACGGATTCTTGCCCTCGAATGCCGCAGAATTCGTTGTAATCGATAAGCTGCTTGATCGTCGGATTTGTGCCACAGGCCGGACAGTCCGCGTTCTTCCGCAGCTTGAGTTCGCGGAACTTCATCCCCAGCGCATCGACCAGCAACAGGCGCCCAATTAGCGGATCGCCTTGACCCAGAATGAGCTTGATAACTTCGGTGGCCTGAATCACTCCGACCAAGCCCGGCAGGATGCCGAGCACTCCACCTTCAGCGCAGGAGGGGACCAAGCCTGGCGGTGGCGGCTCCGGGTAGAGGCAGCGATAGCAAGGCCCTCCTTCTGTCGCGAACACGCTGGCTTGACCCTCGAAGCGGAAAATCGAGCCATAGATGTTCGGCTTGCCAGTTAAAACGCAAGCATCGTTCACCAAATAGCGCGTAGGAAAATTATCGGTGCCATCGGCCACCATATCGAATTGGCGGAAGAGTTCGAGAGCATTCTCGCTCGTGAGCCGGGTTTCGTAGGTCTTCAGGTTCAGGAAGGGATTCAGCGCCTTGAGCTTGTCGGCAGCGGAATCAAGCTTGCGGCGACCCACATCATCAGTGGTATGCAGAATCTGGCGTTGTAAGTTGGTGACATCAACAATATCGAAATCGACAATACCAAGCGTGCCCACTCCGGCAGCGGCCAGATAGAGCGCCAGCGGAGATCCCAACCCTCCAGCGCCTATGCAGAGTACGCGGGCCGCTTTGAGCTTTTGCTGGCCTTCCATGCCCACCTCGGGCAGGATCAGGTGGCGGGCGTAACGCAGGATTTCGTCGTTGGTCAGCGTCGAGTTGGACGCAGACGCGTTGGTTTCGGCAACGGGGGCCATGACAGTTCCTTCACAGTTTGCGGGATAACGTTGCGGCCGGTGAACGCCGGGGCGGCAACCGTTGACACGTTTCAGGTGCTGGACAAAGCATAGTGGGAGCCGCCCACCGGGTCAATTTCGGGCCTCCTGCCGGGTATCAGAAATTTCGCTGGAAACCATTCAGAAAGCCAATACCGGATTGTCCGGGGACTCAGATCCCTCAATCCGATTCCTCAATCGGCGACAAGTATTGACTCTTCGAGAAATTGCTTTTGGTCGGTCGAACCTTCCTCGGCCGTAGCCACCAGCCGAAAGGATCGGGTCTCGGCAGCCTTGCCGTTCGCCACAGCAGTGATCAGGTACGAGCATCCCAGCCAGTGGGCCTCCGTCAGATCGGTGGTGGACCACCGCGCTGGGTTGTCGGGATGCGAGTGGTAGAACCCGGCTATCTCTAAACCCTGGTTTCGCGCGTCTCGCTGGATTCGGACAAGGTCCAGAGGCGCGATGCTGTAGCGGTTGTGCGGGGAATCCTGGCGAGCGTTGGCACAGGCGACCACACCAGCAACCGTAGTCTCTGAATCTCCAAAACAGCCGAGCAGGACGCCGCAGCATTCGTTGGGATACGCCTCTTCGGCGTGGCGGCGGAGAGCGGCGTAGCTGGCGGGATCAATCCGTAAAACCAATTTCTATCCACCTCGGAAAACACTTGAAAAAGCTTAACGTTAAACCGCGATTAGACCGACTTCGAACTTCTGTTGTGCCTCAGTTGTCTCCGTGCTGAATCAGGAGCTCGTGACCTAAGTAATTTGCCTGCACGCGGCCTGCAGGTTCCTAATGCGATTTGTCGGCAGAAAGTTGTATTCGGTGTTTTTCGCCGGAATCTGCTATACGTATCTGTTTAGCAAATTCAGCATCTAATGAAACTGTAAGGAAGAAACGGAATTATATGGCAAAGAAGATTGATGAAAGCAAGACATGGGATGAAGCGTTGGCTTGGCTACGTGAGCATGGGTTCGACCTGCTTGAAGCTCCCGGCACGCAAGGACGCACTTTCCTGAGGAAACTGAACTGTTCCTGCGCGATTGAGAAGTCCGGCGCGGACGGTGTGAAGGTATTCGCGTATCCCGGCTTCCTGGTCGGCGGCGAGATCTCGAAGCTGGTCAACAAAGGTTATCAGCAGTTCCTGAAGACATCCAAGACAGAGGTTCCGGCAACCGCGGACCAGCTGAAGGCGCTGCACCAGTTCTCGGAAGAATTGAAGGAAGCCCTCGGGCAGCCCAGCTTGTATAACGAATCGCTCGGCACGACGAGTACCTCCTACCAGTACGACCGTGTGGTGAATCGCGATAAGGCTGAAGCAGATCGTCCAAAGCGCCCGTGGGAAAAGGCGGGTGCTGCTGCAGCAGCGGTCGCGACGAAAACCAAGCCGGCATAAAACTCAACGGTCTTGAGTTCTGAAAATTCGATTCCAAGCTATACTGGCCGCCTGATTCCGGGCGGCTTCTGTTTTTGGGAGACGACCTTTCGGGGGGCCGATGCAAAGATTCTTGCTATTCCTGCCGTTGCTAATGATTGTTGGAATCCCTTCTTCCTCCGCGTCACCCAATCCCGAAGCCGAAGTTCGCGAACTGCTCGAACGCCAGCAAGCGGCCTGGAACAACCACGATCTCGAAGGCTTTATGGCGGGATATTGGCACTCAGAGGAGCTCACATTCTTCTCCGGCGGTGCCGTCACTCATGGCTGGCAGCCGACCCTGGATCGATATCGCAAGCGCTATCAGGGTGAAGGCCGTGAGATGGGGAAACTCGAGTTCCGCAATCTCCGCATCGAGATGCTGGGCAACGATGCTGCGTTCGCGAGGGGCGAGTATTGGCTGACGCTCTCCGACGGCAAAACTCCACATGGAATCTTTACCCTGATCGCACGGCGTCTTCCCGAAGGCTGGCGGCTTGTGCATGACCACACGTCTGAGGCGGAGTAAGCGACTATGGATTTGAATTGGAAAAAGGCAATCCGAGACGATGGCTACACAATCATGCCCGACGCGTTCAGCCATCGAGAGGTCTCCCAGCTAGCGTTAGATCTAAATGAAGCGCGTTTAACGCGTAGCAGAGCTGGCATCCGCCATGCGTTGGGAAACCGGACTGTTGCAGCAATAGCCCAGGACGAACGGCTTCTTGCCATTGCGCGCGGTGCTCTAGGGGAAAATCCTTTCCCTTTTCGCGCTACGCTTTTCGACAAATCTCCAGAATCGAACTGGCTCGTAGTCTGGCACCAGGACACTGCCTTGCCGCTACGGAAACAACGAGAAATGGCAGGATGGGGCCCATGGTCCGTCAAGGACAACATAATTTATGCCCATGCCCCGGCGAGTGCCCTCGATCAAGTCTTGGCACTGCGACTTCATCTCGATGATTCGACAGGGGACAATGGATCGTTGCGTGTTTTGCCTTCAACTCACAAATCGGGAGTGCTCACGGACGAAGCGATTAGTCAAATTGCAAAGCAACTTCCGCATGTTGACTGCTTTGTTCCTCGAGGCGGAGTGCTCGCAATGAAACCTCTCATCATCCATGCATCTTCGAAGTCCCGCGTGGAGGCTCCCCGTCGCGTTCTCCACATTGAATACTCCTCCTCGTCTGTTCTCGCGGAAGGCATGGAACTTGCCGTCGCCTAGGCGGATGAAGCGTCATCAATGGTCGCAAGCCTGTAAAATGAAGGAATCATGTTCGAAGTTACCGTGGAAGACACTTTCGCCGCAGGGCATTACCTGCGGAATTACAAGGGCAAGTGCGAGAATCCGCACGGCCACAACTATCGCGTCCGCGTGACGCTGGCCGGGCACGATCTCGACAAGGCCGGGCTACTGCTCGATTTCAAAGACCTGCGCGAGGTGATGAAGCCCGTCATCGACCGGCTGGATCACCAAATGATCAACGAACTCGAACCGTTCGTCACGATCAATCCTTCCGCGGAAAATCTGGCGAAGTATTTTTATGACGAGACCAACGCGCGCATGAGAACTCACACCCACGGCCGGGTGTCGGTGAAGACCGTGACGATTTTTGAGACCGACGAAACGACTGCCACTTATTTCGAGTAGCGCCCACGGGACGGCAGCGCCCCCAAGACCATGCAACTCACCGAAATCTACAAATCGCTCCAGGGAGAGTCCACCTACGTGGGACTTCCGTGCGTATTCGTGAGGCTTACAGGTTGCAACCTGCGGTGTGCCTGGTGCGATAGCGAATATACCTTCACGGGTGGGGGCAAGATGTCCCTCGAAGCGGTCATGGCCGAGGTTCGAAAGCTCAGTCCCAACGGTGGTCTCGTGGAAATCACAGGTGGCGAGCCGATGTTGCAGGAGCGCGAAGTCGTACCTCTGATGCAGCAACTGGTCGACGCCAACTACACCGTCCTGATCGAGACCAGCGGCGAACGCCCTCTCGACAAAGTTCCTCCCCAGGTTGTGAAAGTTGTCGACGTAAAATGCCCCGCCTCCAGCGAAGGCGGCACATTCCGAATGGAGAACATCGCGACTCTAACGCCGCGCGACGAAATCAAGTTTGTTCTCAGCACCCGCGCCGACTATGATTTTGCCTGCAACTTTACCATCGAACATGATCTGGCGACGAAAGTGAACGCAGTGATCTTCTCCCCCGCCTTTCGCAAAGACGCCACCGGACGCCGCGATGCAGATCACTGCCTCCTAAACCCGCAAGACCTCGCGGAGTGGATGCTCGCCGACAACGTCCCCGCGCGTTTAGGATTGCAGTTGCACAAGTTCATCTGGGACCCGGCGGTTAAAGGGGTTTGAAGAGATTTGTGATTTGGTAATTTGTAATTTCGTAATTTAAGAGCACAACTAAAACAGCTCCAAGCAAATTGCCAAATTACACATTACAAAATTTCACATCGTACTCATGTCAGCCCTCGCCAAATCCGTAGTCCTTCTCTCCGGCGGCATGGATTCCTGCGTCTGCGCCGCCCTTGCTGCTCGCGATACCGACGCCGCTGCGCTGCACATCAGCTACGGCCAGCGAACAGAAAGCCGCGAGCGACAAGCCTTCCTAGCCATCTGCAAACGCCTGGGAATCCGCAACCGGCTCGTCATCCGTAACGAAGCGCTCCGCGCCATCGGCGGCTCCGCCCTAACCGATGCCTCAATCGCCGTTCCAGATGCTCCGGCGGAAAATATTGGCACCCACGTTCCCGTAACTTACGTTCCATTTCGTAACGCGCATTTTCTGGCCGTAGCGGTCAGTTGGGCTGAGGTCCTCGGAGCGGAATCCATCTACATTGGCGCCGTGGAACAGGACAGCTCCGGCTACCCCGACTGCCGCCCTGCGTATTACGACGCTTTTAACGAAGTGGTCCGAACCGGCACGACAGAGGGCACAATTCGTATCACCACGCCACTCATAGCCCTCAAGAAGAGCCGAATTATCCAGCTGGGCCTTGAACTCAAGGCACCCTTGGATTTAACGTGGTCATGCTACAAACGGGAGGATCAGGCCTGCGGCACTTGCGACAGTTGCATGCTGCGTCTGCGAGCCTTCCGCGAAGCTGGGGCAACGGACCCAATTCCGTACAGTAGCCAGTAGCCAGTTATCAGTTGCCCGTAAAACCAACAAGCTAAAGGGGTTTTGCTGGCAACTGGAAACTGGCAACTGATTGCTGGTTGAAAGAATCGAATCTAGAGGAGCCGGGAGGCCCAAGATGAAGCAGCGTTTCGTCGTTCTCATGCTGGCTGTGCTGGCCGTTGGCTTGTGCGTGCCGCAAGCTTTCGCGCAGGGAACCACCACCATTAAAGGTACTTGCAAGGACATCGACGGCAAGCCGTATGTCGGCGCTGTCGTGGAATTTACGAGCGACGATTCGGGCCGCAAGTACACCCTCAAGACCAATAAGAAGGGCGAATACTTCTCCCTGGGCGTGGCTTCTGGCTCCTACACCATCGTGCTGAAAGTCGATGACAAAGTGGTTTACACCCTCAACAAAGTGCCCGTGTCGCTTTCGACGGATGAAAACGTCATCGACATCGATATGAAGAAGGAACAAGCCGCCGGCCAGCAGCACATGTCGGCAGAAGATCAGAAGAAGTTGCAGGAGCAACAGGAAAAGCAAGCCAAAGAAACCATGACGGTGAAGCAGCTCAACGACAAGCTGGCGGGCGCTCGCGCCGCTAGAGCCGCTGGCGCCGCCGCCTTTACTGCCGGCAACATTCCGGATGCCACCAAGAACTACGATCAGGCCATCCAGATTATGACCGAGGCAGGCCAAATTGATGCCACTCGCGATCTGATCTGGTATGAATTGGGCGAATCGCAGCGTGGTAAAGGTCGCGCCACGGAAAAAGCCGATCGAGCCGCCGCCAAGGATCTTTACAAGCAGGCTTCTGACTCTTACCAGAAGGCCATCGCGATCAAGCCATTGGCCCCTTACTACAACAATCTCGCCGACGTCTACGCTCGCACCGGCAACGTGGATGACGCGGTCAAGGCCTACACCCAGGCTGCGACACTGGATCCCACGGGCGTGGCGGGCTATCAGTACAACATCGGCGCGGTCTACACCAATGCCGGACGCATCGATGACGCGATAACCGCCTTCAAGGCCGCTATCGCAGCCGATCCAACCAAAGCCGACGCCTATTACCAGATAGGTGTAAACCTCGTTGGTAAGGCTACGACCGACAAGAACGGCAAGGTTACTCCGGTCGCCGGCACCGAGGAGGCCTTCCAGAAATATCTGGAGTTGCAGCCCACAGGTCCTAACGCCGATGCCTCGAAACAGATGTTGGCCTACATCGGCAGCACAGTCGAGATCAACTTTGGCAAACAAAAGAAGGGCTCCAAGAAGTAAGCCAGGGTTTTGACCCGAAAGTCGCGACACGAAGTAGCGACACGAAGGAAGGCCGGCGTCTCGCCGGCTGTCCCGAGGGCATCTTGCCCTCGGGATTTTGTTTGCTGCAGCCTTCCAGTCCGCAACCGCGTTACTTTAGTCCCTAGCCTTGCAGTTCTAGCCACTCCTCCCGAACGCAGCTACAGTTGAATTGCGGCATTTACGCTTCAAAACCTTTCCCCAGCCATCGGAGAGACTTTGGCAGGCTCCACCAATTCAGCGTCCAGCAGTTCGGGGTCGGGCAACTCGGCCTCGGGCGCGTCACGCGCCCTCGAGCGCAACGCCAAGAGCTCTCTGCCTGCGCTTTTGCACGCCATGCTGGAAGCCTCTCCGGAAGTCAGCGACCTTATCTTTTCTCCCGGACGGCCTCCGCAGGTCGAAGCCCGCGGCCAACTGATTCCTGTGGAAGCTCCCGGCCTCGAACTTCTTTCCGCAGACGAAACACGTCGTATCGCGAGTGAACTTTTAGGCAGCAATCAAAATGCGGTTGCCGCCCTGCGAGAACACGGCTCTTGCGACGTCTCGTATGGACTGCCGGGGATTGCGCGTTTTCGTGTCAACGTATTCATTCAGCGCGGGAGTTGCGCCGTCATCATGCGCGTGATTCCCACAAAGATTCCGGATTTTGCCTCCCTGCAGTTGCCCGCACACCTAGGGCACATCGCGAACCTGCGCAACGGAATTGTTCTGATTGCGGGTCCGGCGGCTTCCGGGAAATCCTCCACACTCGCCGCCATCCTCGATCGCATCAACGAGGAACACAGCTACCACATCATCACCGTCGAAGATCCCATTGAATTCCTGCACATGCACAAGCGCAGCACGGTCCATCAGCGCGAACTGCACAGTGACACGCCAAGCTTTTCTCTGGCTCTGAAGGCCGCGCTGCGGCAGGCCCCCAAAGTCATCCTGATCGGAGAAATTCGCGACCGCGAAACCATCGAGACCGCTCTGGAAGCGGCGGAAACCGGGCACCTCGTGCTTTCCAGCCTGCACACCAACAGCGCGACGGAAACGGTCGAGCGGCTGGCCTCCTGGTTCACGCCGGGTGAACAGGCTGCGGCTCGCGGCAGGCTCGCACGGGTGCTTCGCTACATTGTCTGCCAGAGATTGCTGCCGCGTCGTCGAGAAGAGGGTCGCGTTCTTGCTGTGGAAATTGTAAAGTCCACTCCAACCGTTCGCGAGTACATTGAGCTCGGTTTGAGCTGTGGCAGAACTCTCCCCGAAGCCATGCGCGTAGGCCCGATGGAAGAAATGCGATTCCTCGACGAAGAGATTTTGAATCTAGTTCGCGCGGGCGAGGTCGACCCTGAAACGGCCATCCTACACGCCGCCAACCCTTCGCAGCTACAGGAAGAGTTGTCATCGGCAAAATAGGCTCATTGCCCCGATCAATTCTCCACGATTTGTCATTCCGTCTATACATCGTCCTTACTCGCTACCTGTCATCCTGAGCGCAGCAGGGCCTTCACGAAGTGAAGGCCCTGCGAAGTCGAAGGACCCCTATCAGTCAAAGCCGCGATACCGAGGAGAGGCATTCTCACGAGACACTTTCCGGTGAGAATGCCTCTCAGCACTCCACTCGGTCCAGCAGTGCGGGGGTCTTTCGACTACATTTGCCGCGCTTCGCGCGCCGAATTCTGCTCAGGACGACAAATCTTGCTTACCACCGAGCGCGGCGAGGAATCCCCTTCGCTCGAGATACTCCCGAACAGCTTTATCGTGAGGAATCTGCTGTTCGCGGGCGCCCCGCAATGTCGTATTATCAGCCCATGGCCCGCTCAGTCCTCGCAAAACAGAAGGTTCTAAGCTTCGAAGACGCCCGCCGCATCGTCGAACGCCACGCGACGAGGTTCGAAGCTCCCGACCCGGAAATCATTGCGCTGGACGGTTCCGAAGGTCGTTTCTTGGCGGAAACCATTGTGGCCGATCGTGATCTCCCTCCTTTCCCGCGGGCCATGCGCGATGGCTATGCCGTGCGCGCCTCCGACCTTACGAAATTGCCAGCCCGTTTGAAGATCCTCGGAGAGATTAAAGCCGGAGGGGCTTCTTCGCTGCACATCAAGAAGGGATGCGCTGCGGCCATCATGACCGGAGCACCGGCTCCGCGCGGCGCCGATGCCGTTGTAATGGTGGAACACACTTCGCGCGTGGAAGATTTTGTGGAAATTCTGCAAGCCGTCCGATCCGGCGACAACATCGTACCTACCGGCGCCGAGGCCCGCCGCGGCGATTATGTCCTGCCGGCTGGCGTGCCAATCAGCGTTGCCGCGATTGCAGCCGCCGCCTCGGTTGGCAAAGACAAGGTACTCGTGTACCGCCGGCCGCGAGTTGCGATTCTATCCACTGGCGACGAACTCGTGCCCGTCGCGCGAATTCCCACCCGCAATCAGATTCGCAATTCCAACACGCATTCCCTGGCGGCGCAGGTACGGATGGCAGGCGCGGATCCTGTGTTGCTGCCTATCGCCCCCGATGAAAAAGTTCGTCTGCGGGAATTGATCCTGGTGGGACTCCGGCAGGACTTGCTCCTGCTCAGCGGCGGCGTCTCCGTCGGGCGCTACGATTTCGTCGAGCCGGTCCTGAAAAAGCTCGGCGCAAAATTCTTTTTCACCGGTGCGCTGATTCAACCCGGACGCCCCGTCGTCTTCGGTCAGGTACAGGGCAAGTACTTCTTCGGCCTACCTGGAAATCCCGTCTCCACCATGGTTACGTTCGAACTCTTCGCGCGCCCCATGATCGAAGCTCTCAGCGGAGCCAACCCACGCAAGCTGCAATTCCTGCGCGCCAAACTGAAGAAATCGATCTCCCGCAAGCCAGGTCTTAAGCGCTTCCTGCCGGGAATGCTTTCCGGAGAGTTTGAAAACACCGAAGTCGAGTTGGCGCCCTGGCGAGGCTCCGGAGACTTAGCCTCCACCGCCCGCACCAATTGCTATGTAGTCGTCGCCGCCGACCGCGAAACGATTAAAGCCGGCGAATGGGTGCCCGTTTTGCCGCGTTAGGTGGCCTGTCGCAGAGAAAGCGCTATTGTCGCGAAATTGGAAGATTTGTCATCCTGAGTGGAGCTACTGCTTCGCGCAGTGAAGTAGTAGCGGAGTCGAAGGCCCCCTACCCCTCAATTGCACTGGCACTTATCCGGCTGAGTCAGGCTCTAGCAGCCATCCCCTTGAGAAATCTTCGTCGCAGCAAGACCGGCGTCAGTATAGCGGAAAAGATGAATATCATAGCCCTCATACCCGGGTATGTACACAAGTACATCGCCATAGCCATCGGGACGATCAAAAACATTGAGCACTTCGCCGAGTTGTGAAAGCACCATCTCGTCCTCGCTATAAAAACCCTTAGAGAGCCACATGGCCCGGGCTCCCCCTTCCTCATCGGTCTCAGCAGTAACCCTGGCTCCGGCTCGCAGCCACATGCTGACTAAGAGCGCGCGCTTATGATCGACCATCCACCGAGCGCGCACGAATAGCCTGGGCAATCCATCGGGTGACAGCCGGAATGCCTGCATGTCGTAAGTGAGCTTACCCTCGCCGGAAGCTACCTTCGCCTCAAACTGCCGCCATGCCTCCTGAACTGTATCGCGATTCTCGTCGGTATTTGTTTCGCCAACGGAAATATCAGGCTTCGAATGCTGCTTAGCCAGTTCTTCCTTGATTCTTGTGGTAATCACTTGTTCAATTTGCAAGGCAATTTCAGGCGTCGGCTTCCAATCTCGCAGTGCACCGATCGTCGTCTGCACAGGCTTCGTTACGGAAGTGGCCTGTTCTGAAAATGTGTGAATCAGAAAATAGTTGCTCGGGGAAGCTTCGAAGGCCGATTGCGACTCGGGCGCCACCTCGGCAATGAATCCTGAAGCATAGGAGTAGTACTCACAACCCCACGTCATCTCAATCGGCTTCTGCACTACCACAGGGATTCTTGCTCCCGAGGACACCTCCAATTGCCATCGCTCCCCAACGTGCGCGCCCTCGAAGTTCTGCCGAAGAGAGTCCCAAAGTTTTGGATCCGGTTCCGAGGTGGGGGCAACACCATATTTCGTAACTGGATTTGGCAAGCTGTGGAGCATTTTCTCTTCATCGGGGCCTTTGAGCATGAAGCCAATGTTATTCCCAAAAAGGAATACCACATGGGTCTTGTCGTATCGGAGAGCTATAAACGTTGATGGGTCCTCGTCGTCCAACGACGACGGGGAAAGTGCAAATGCGGTTTCGAGAACGGCATTCGATGGTTGGACCAGTGAGACACTCGGTGCCGCTATTGGTGAGCCAGCTGCCGGTTTGACTGACCCGGCGGCAGGTTGAAGAGACAGTGGGGCGGCAGCCCGATGTCCAAGCCACCCCGGACGGTGAGCCAGCCAGACGCCAGCACCGACGAGCAGACATAGCCCAAGAAGAATCTTAACCCCGAGTTTCAGGCGACACCTCTCTCGCACATTAGACTTGTCCGAGATAGTGCTGACAAGGTACGACGGTCACGTTCCGAAGCAACGAGGGTATTGTCGCTCGTAGCAACTTCCCCATGTAAACTACCCACAATGCCCAAAAAGCTCTCCCACTACGACAAGGCAGGACGAGCCCAAATGGTGGATGTCTCAACCAAGTCCGCCACCAAGCGCACCGCCTCAGCCTCGGCTTTCGTCGCCATGCAGCCTGCGGTGCTCAAAGCTCTGCCGGAGAATCCCAAAGGCGATCCGCTCGAAGTCGCGCGTCTCGCCGGCATCATGGCCGCCAAGAGGACTTCGGAACTGATCCCCATGTGCCACTCCATACCGCTGAGTCACGTTGCTGTAGACATGACCGTGTGCGAGAATGGCGTTTTGATCGCTTCCCAAGCCACAACTCGCGCCGAGACCGGAGTCGAGATGGAGGCTCTGGTCGCCGCAAGCATTGCGGCGTTAACCGTCTACGACATGTGTAAGGCGCTCGACAAGGGGATTGAGATTCGAGAAGTGGTTCTAACCAGCAAGACAGGCGGTAAGAGTGGAGACTGGCGCTCTAGCCGCAAGCTGAAAGCCGATAGCCGATAGCCCTATGGCGCATAACGTCAAAGTTTTACTGGTGGACGACAATCCCATGATCCTCGGGATGCTGCGGCAGGCCCTCGCCCAGATCACACATGTGACCACCGCCAACGATGCGCCCGACGCACTACTCAAGGCCGTCGACGATCCGCCGGACATCCTCATCAGCGACTTCCGAATGAATGGCATGGATGGCCGCCAGCTCGTCGAAAAATTGCGCGCTCGTCCTGCCACCATGAATGTTGCAGTCATTCTGCTCGCAACCAAGGCCGACATCGCCGAGCGCCTGCACATGGAACGTCCGATCGAGGAGTTTATCGAGAAGCCGTTTTACTTGCGCGAGGCCATGCTGCGCATCAAGCGCGTCATCGACAAGATTGCGCTGGAAAAAATGGCTCGAGCGGCTCCGGCAGACGGGGCCCTCCGCGGCAGCCTCTCCCAGATGAACGTGATCGATCTGATGCAGTCGCTCGAGATGGGCCGCAAATCCGGCCTGCTCACGCTCACCAACGGCAACGATAAGTGCGAAGTGTTTTTCCTCGACGGCCAGATTCATCACGGTACTTACGGCAAGACCATCGGCGAAGAGGCCGTCTACAAGGTGCTGGCGTGGGAGAAGGGCAACTTCCAGATTGACTTTGACAAGCGTTCTCCCGAGCAAACTATTACGCGCTCCACACAAGGCTTGATGATGGAGGGCCTCCGCATCCTGGACGAGTCGCGACGCGACGGAGGAGCGCCGGAAGATGTCCTCCTCGGGAACTGAATTCCTTACAGCCGCGATCCTCACGGTCAGCGATTCCACCGCACACGGCGCACGCCAGGATCTCTCCGGCCCGGCTCTCGCTTCCCTGCTCATGCAAAACTGCTACCAGGTCGTTGAGACTGCGGTAGTGCCGGATGAAGGCCCCGAGATTGAAGCGGCGCTGATTCGGCTGGCAGGCAAAGCCCGGCTGGTCGTCAGCACGGGCGGCACTGGCCTGAGCCCACGCGATGTAACCCCTGAAGCTACCCGCGCCGTGTGCGAGCGCATGGTGGAAGGTCTCGCCGATGTGATGCGGTTCGAAGGCATTAAGAAGACACCGTATGCGGTCTTGAGCCGTGCCGTTTGTGGAACACGAGGGACGACTCTGATCATCAACGTTCCCGGCAGCCCGCGCGGCGCAGTCGAGTCGCTCTCCTCCATCATCGAACTGTTGCCGCATGCGCTGAACCTGCTTCGCGGACAAACGGAACACTAAAAGGCATTTGTCAGGTTTCAATCTGTCATCCCGACCGGAGTGGAATCGCCGGTTCCCGGCGATTTCGCGAAGTGGAGGGACCTGCTTGTGATTTCGGTGAAATGTCGATGAAAATTTCCCTAAGCTGAGAACTCTCCGCCTGACAGAACCCCTCGTTATTACGTAAACTGAAATATCCACCTTTGAAATCGACACTTTGAAATCCATCAAAACAATTCTGAAGAAATACACCGTTTTCCTCTGGGCGCTGATGAAGCCGCTGGGGATCTGGGGCGTATTTCTGGCGGGCGTCCTTGATAGCGCCTTCATCGGCCTACCGGTCGATGTAGTTGTCGCGACGTACGTCTACACCGACCGCACTCGCCTCATCCTCTACATCGTGATGGCAGCGGCAGGATCGACGATTGGAAGCCTCGTGATGTACTGGATCGGCTACAAGGGCGGCAACGCGCTCTTGCGCAAGCGCATGTCCCCAGAGCGCCTGCAGAAGACAGAAGCCGCATTCGCAAAGCGACAGTTCCTTGCGCTGATGATACCGGCCATGCTGCCCCCGCCTACACCCTTCAAACTATTCGAGTTAGCGGCGGCTGCGTTCGAGATGCCGGTGGGCAAGTTCCTGGCGGCGATCTTCACCGGGCGCTGCATCCGCTTCCTCGTGATCTCGCTATTCACGCTTTACTTTGGGCCGCAGTTCGTACACATGAGTGGAGCGCTGTTCGCTCATCACTTCAAGTGGATCGCGGCGATGGTGGTACTGGCAGGGGGCGTTTGGTATCTGATCGCGCGCAAAAAGCCACAGCCTGCGGACACGCCAGCGCCGGAGATTCCTTCTCCGCGGTAGTGGCTTTGTTTACTTTTTGGTAATTCCTGGCTCAACTCATTGCAAGCGGGGAGGTTGGAGCAAAATGTTCCACGTGGAACATTTTTCAACCGCGAATCAGCGCTCAAGGATTCCCAAAATGGGAAAATGGCTGCACATGGGACCACTTCCGCCCGTACCCTGCACTCCCCAGCGCGATCCCTTCCCACATGACGCTCGTGCCGTCTTGGTTTAAACCATCGCTTCAACACGGCCCCATTGCCCAGTTCTGCGGGGTGAATTACGGTTTCATTTTGGGCTGGAGGGCCAGCAGATTCACTTCCATTTCATATTCCAAACCGAAGTGAGCATGTATACTTCTACCTGCTCTAGGCGCGCTGATCTTGATTGTGAACAGCACTTCCTGGCGCTATCTTCGAAATGTAGAGGTGAACGCGTGAAGACTTCCTTTTGCTTTCTTGCGATACTCATTTCCTCGATTTTCACTTTCACTCTGCACGCTCAAGACGCTCCGCCCGTGACTGCTCCTGCGCGGGGTTTTCAGATCACGACGAACCACTCGGGCGCGACGACGACAACTACGCTCAAGCTTCCGTTAGCCGTGAAATGGTCCGTCTCTCTGCCGGGGACAGCTTCTTATCCGATTATCACGCAAGGGAAGGTTTACGTTGTGAGTGCCGGAAATGGAACAATCCCATCCACTCTTTACGCGCTCAACGAAACTACGGGGGCAACCTTGTGGAGCCAACCGATACCTGCGGGATTTGGCGGTTGGATTGGCGCCGCTTATGACAGGGGGGCCTTGTTTCTCGTTACAACCGCGAATCCGAGTTTTGGCTCCGGGGCCATGTTTGCGTTTTCCGCTGTTGACGGACATCAAATCTGGAGCGCGAATCTTCCGGGTCAATACTCGTTTAGCTCGGCTCCTACCGCTTTGAATGGCATCGTATACACAGGAGGCGCTGGTAGTGGAGGGACAGTTTACGCTGTCAGCGAATCGAATGGACTAGTCCTATGGACAGCTAGCGTGCAGAACGGGGATTCCTCTGCCCCGGCAGTCACGTCGAATGGTGTTTACGTTTCGTACGCATGCCCTCAAAGCTACCGCTTCGATCCGAAGACGGGAGTGCAGACATGGCATTTCAGCGGGCCATGCGAAGGCGGAGGAGGAGAGAGCGCGGCTGTCTTTGACGGCTTTGTGTTTGTTCGCGACATTTTTAACTACCCGACCGATGGTCTTATGCTCAACGCCACCACTGGAGCCATTGTCAGCGGATTCAACAGCACGTACTCTCCTGCTTTTCTTGGCAAAAATGCGTTCTACACGGAGCCAAATACGACGACGGCTGTAAACCTCACGACCGGGAAGACGGTATGGACCGCGGTAGCCAGCGCAGGCGAAACCTTTTCCTGTTCGCCAATCGTCGTGAACGGTGTGGTTTTTGCCGCTACCAGCATGGGAAACGTCATTGGCTACTCTGCTGGGACTGGCAAGAAGGTATCGACCACGAATGTGGGGACGGCGGTTAGCTGCGGCGAGTATTTTGCAATACCTCTCGCGGGTATGAGCGCCGGAGATGGCTACGTTGTTGTTCCAGCAGGAAACAAACTGGTCGCATTGCAGTAAGTGCAATTCTTTACACTTACACTGATCCAATAGGTGGGGGCAGCTGCAGTTTGGCCCACCCGCGCCACAATAGGCGGGTATTCCAGGGTGAGGGCCAGCCCCAACTCAGCGCGCCCGCCCAACCTAATCTTAGCGCTGGGAGGTTCGCGCCTCGTCTGGCACCGGCAGCAACTGCTCTCCTGCGGTTCCGCGTAGCAGGATTGGGATAGAGAAGAAAATGGCTGTGAAAACCAAGTCAAGGGTGACGTTGTGGCGGAAGAACGGGATGCCGGCGGCATAGCATTCGCTGAGGCCAGCCATGGTTCGCGGATACATGGTGCCATACGGGCCGGCCCACACCGCGAAGTTGCTGACAACAAAGAACATAATCGAAGCAAACAGCGAAGCGCCGCCAATACGGATGGGGCTATTTGTGTTCCGCAGCAACATGCCCAGCCCTAACACACCCGCATACCACGCCCACGTCACGAAGTGGTCCCACGTGACGGCGTATCCGTAAGCAAACCTGGTTAGCAGGACATCCGCGACCACGCTCAGGGCGACCGCAATCCAAGCGTTCTTGCGCGAGCCGCGCGCTCCGAAGTACAGCAGGGGCGCCGCTACCGAAGTGAACGCCACGGGCATGGAGATAAAGCGGAGACCGAGAGCGACGAGCAGGAAGATGTAGGGAAGCATGAATTTCCTCATTCCAAGTGCTATTGATTGTTGCAAGTGCGCTGGTGCACGTCAAGCGGCGAATTCCGGATTGTGCAGGCTGAAGAGGCTTCCCGCCCTTTTCCCTCGGGGCCTCGGGTTCTTGACTGGCGTGTTTGCGGCGTTACCTAAAGCAACGCTGGTTCAGACCTGTCCCAATGAACCTCTGAGTAAGTATTCCTCCAATCAAAACCAGGTCCCTCCACTCCGGTCGGGATGACAAATTTAACTTAACCAGAGTTTCCCTAGACTTAATCAGAGTTTTCCTAAGGAGAATTTGGGCTGGCGTGATTGGCTGGCGCCACTGGTGGACTCTGGCCGCGAACTTCGCGGACGAGATGTAGTTGCGAGTCGAGTTCGATCGCACTCGAGAGAGTTCTGCTGCCAATCCTCTCGGGATAGGCGTAGCGCAAGTCGAGGAAGTGCACGAGGTAGCCTCCCGGGGGATCCGGCAACGTCTCTGTTTCCACGATTGGATATTGCGCCCAATCAAAATAGACGCGCCCAGGATAGGTTTGCCTGGCTGCAGCGGTCACCGGCGTTTCCTCGGTTTTGAAGTGGAAGACGGTCCTGCCCTCGGGATCGACTTCCGGGGTGAGCGAATCCACGTGCATGCCAGCGTAGAACTTGTCGGTCTCGACTACGCCATACCATCGAAACGGATTCACCCAGTAGGGGTAGGCGGACACGCGTACGGGAGTTTGATCCTGGTAGGTCCGGGATTCCAGTGCCGCGACGGCGCGACGGTGTTCGTAGTCACGTACTCCCCACATCAGCAGGATACCGAGAAGGGCGAAACGTGCCACCCACTTTCCGGGCGGGCCCTGGCCGCGCACGCCGATTTCCTGGTTGATGAGTGACGAGAAGAGCGGCACAATCAGCGCGCCGCCCAGCAGCACCCACATGATGGGTTCTATAACTAGAACAATATCCCACGAATACCAGCGTTCGTAGAAAGGCCAAAACGGACGTACGCCGTAGTTGTTGGTAAAGTCCAACAAGATGTGGCTCAGGACGGCAAAGTAGGCATACAGAAACAGAAGGCCCCAGCGGGGAGGAGGATCGCCGCGAACTTCGTCATAACTCTTTTTCGGAGGCCAAATTCGCTTCAGGACATAAACGACCGCCACCGTGAGCGCAGCCACAAAAATTCCGCCGAGGAAAGAGTGAGTGAAGCCGCGATGGTGATTCAGGCCGAACATCGGCCCGCCGAAGCGGCTCACTACGTCGAGGTCCGGCGCTTCGGCCGCAAGGGTCAATGTCAGCGTGGCATAAGCCGTTTTGCGATTCAGGCCCGCGCGCCCCAAATTGGCGCCAAATAGGAAGTGCGTTATGGGTTCCAAGTATGAAGTCTTCCGTCCAGCGTCAAAAGTAGTGAAATCGAGAAACTACCCTCAAGAAAGCGATTTCGAGAATATATGCCTCGGAAGGTCGATTATACGGAAACGGGACAAATTCGCGATCTGGATAGTTGACCGGCCATGGCGGGTCTATACTCATGGCCGCAGTCGAAGGAGCAGAACATTTCAGGAGAATGAAAATGGCAGACAGTCCGTCTTACGGGGCCCGATGGATTTTTGTCTCGCGGTTGATCCGAAGTCTGATGGTCGCCGCGCTCGGTGTTTTCGCTGTTCTTCCGACGTTGCCCGCGCAGGCAAAGCCCAATGCCCAAGACCTTCTTCGGCAGATGACGCTACAGGAAAAGATTGCGCAGCTTACGCAGTTGCCGGGATTTCAGCTGGTAAAGGATACCGGCGAGAAGCCCGAAGATACTGTGCGCAAGTACGGCGCCGGCTCTGTGCTGTGGGTCTCCGACCCGAAGGAGATCAATCGCTGGCAACACATTGCGGTGGATGAATCGCGGCTGCATATTCCGATACTTTTTGGACTCGATGTAATTCACGGCTATCGCACAATTTTTCCGGCACCGATCGCGATGGCATCGTCGTGGGATCCCAAGATGATTGAGGCGGCACAGACCATTGCGGCACGCGAGGCGCGGTCTGCCGGCATCGAGTGGACGTTCGCTCCGATGGTGGATATCGCCCGCGACGCTCGCTGGGGACGCATGGTGGAGGGGGCGGGAGAGGATCCTTATCTGGGAGCTGCGATTGCGCGCGCGCAAGTTGCCGGCTTCCAGGGTACGCAACCGGGAGACCCTGACCGCGTGCTTGCGTGCGCCAAGCATTTCGCAGGCTATGGCGCAGCGGATGGAGGGCGGGACTACGACTCTTCCTACGTGGCGGAAGAGCAGATGTGGAATGTGTATCTGAAGCCGTTCAAAGCGGCGGCCGATGCCGGCGTTGCTACCTTCATGAGCGCTTACATGGACCTGAATGACATTCCCGCGACGGGAAACCGCTGGCTACTGCATGACGTACTGCGCGATGCCTGGAACTATAAAGGGTTTGTGGTGAGCGATGCCGTAGCGGTTCATAGTCTGATCACTCACGGCTATGCCCGAGACGGACAAGACGCCGCGTACAAGGCGTTTTCGGCAGGGCTTGATATGGATATGGCAAGCGGCACGTATCTTCAGTATCTTGCCGACGAAGTTCAGCAGGGACGGATTCCCATGCGGCAGATCGATGATGCCGTGCTGCGCATTCTCGAGACCAAGATTCGCATGGGCCTGTTTGAACATCCGTACTCGGACGACGCCTACATGCAGAAAGTCCTGCATGCGCCGGAAAGTCTTGTGGCGGCCCGCAAGGCGGTCCAGCATTCCGTCATTTTGTTGCGCAACGAGAACGGTGCCCTGCCACTGAACGGCAAGGAGATTCGATCGATTGCGGTGATCGGGCCGCTGGCTGACGGAGAAATCGATTTGCTGAGCATGTGGGGCTCGATGACGAAGCCTGGTCCTACGGTTAGCATTCTGCAAGGAATCAAGAATAAGGTGGGCGGCGCGGTCAAGATTGAATTTGCCCACGGCCCCAATCTCTCTCGGGACATCCCTTCTTTCTTCGAAGACATACCGATGGTACCCATGAAAGAACAGCCTAAGCAAAGCGCGGAAGAAGTTCGTAAGGCCATTGCACAGGCGGTAGCTGTAGCGAAGCGCAGCGATGTTGCGATACTCGCTCTCGGCGAGATTGGCTTGATGAGCGCCGAAGCGGCGTCGCGGTCCTCGCTCAAGCTTTCCGGCGGGCAAGAAGAACTGCTGGAGGCGGTGGCTGCAACCGGCAAACCCGTTGTTTTGGTCCTGATCAATGGACGGCCGCTGGACATCACTTGGGCATCCGAGCATGTGCCTGCGATTCTGGAAGCCTGGTATCCCGGGAGCGAAGGCGGGAACGGAGTTGCGGACGTACTCTTTGGCGATGCCAATCCGGCGGGGCACTTGACCGTGAGTTGGCCGCGAAGCACCGGGCAGCTTCCGATCTACTACAACCACAACCGGACGCAGGCGCCGGAAGACGATCCGGATTTCAAGTCGCGCTATTGGGATATCAAGAGCACACCGCTGTACTCGTTCGGGTATGGGCTGAGTTACACGAATTTTTCCTTTGGCAACCTGCAGGTGGGCCCAGCCGAGTCGAGGGTCGGAGACAGCCGGGATGTTTCCGTGGATGTTACAAACACGGGCAGCCGAGCAGGGGATGCGGTGGTGCAGCTCTACATTCACCAGCGGGCCGGAAGCGCTTCGCGTCCGGTGCGGGAGCTGAAAGGTTTTCAGCGAGTCACACTGGCGGCTGGAGCCAAGCAGACTGTCCATTTCACATTAGGAACGAACGAGTTGCAGTTCTGGAGTCCCGCGACGAAGACGTGGGTGGTTGAAGCTGAGCAGTTCGATGTGTGGGCGGGAGGAGACTCGGCCGCGAAACTGCATGGAGAGTTTCGGTTGACGGAATAGTTCAGCGTCGGCGGGCAGAGTCGTTCATCGACATCATTCGGCCTCTTCGGCTATTCTTGCCGTCACCTATGGCGAGTACCCCGAGCTTTCCGCCAACTTCACTGCGCGATCGGCAATCCTTCTTTGCTGGAGGCATGGCAATCGTTCTTGCCGTTGCGTTCGCCAAGCTGCTGTTCCATTGCTACTTCAATAACCGCTACGGATATTTTCGCGATGAGTTCGACTATATGTCGTGCGGCGATCACCTGGCCTGGGGCTATGTTGACCAGCCGCCACTGATTC
>Ga0209068_10000469_pt1 | contig 21911 bp, 21 predicted proteins | sample ColStrG_CSR_2012_FD_187200 | JGI IMG/M metagenome (GOLD analysis project Ga0209068, IMG submission 187200) | Freshwater sediment microbial communities in response to fracking from Pennsylvania, USA - Cold Stream Run_MetaG_CSR_2012 (SPAdes)... | ecosystem: Environmental > Aquatic > Freshwater >...
CTTTGCATGGGCACCGCCAGGTCTTTGAGTTCCAATTGCACCAGGAACGCCGCCTCTCGCAGGCGTTCTCGCAGGCGCTGGGCCGACTCCGCCGTCCCCCTGGGTTGTTGAAAAGTGGATTCGTTGACCAGCTTGCGCAGCAATGCATTGGAAACCACAGCGGGAAAGGCAACCGCCAGGGTTCCCCGGTTTTCCTTCACTGTAATCTCGAAATTCAAGGACAGCGTCTTTTCTTCCGGCGGAAGCAGCCGCTGCACTTGCGCGTGCCCCAGGCGCTGCTCGAACACGAAGCTCAGGTGCAACACCCGCCACGCTTCCTCTAATTCGCGGCAAACAATCTTACTCACACTTTCAAGAATGCTTTCTTCGATTTCGGTGGTGGCGCGTTCCGGGGGTTTTCCCGCGCCTTCACCTCCCAGCAACAGGTCGATGATAGGGAAGGCGATGGCATGATCCATTTGGAGAACGGCAATGGCCCCCAACGGCATCAGGCGAAAGGTGGCCATGTAAGTGATTTCCGGGAGCCGTCCGAGAAATTCCCGGTAGGCAAGATTTTCCGCCGAAACCAAATTCGCCCCTAGGGCCACCCGCAGATAGGCGCCAAGGGCGTGAGTCAGATTGCGGGCAAACACTTCGTGCAGTTGACTGATCGTCCGAACCTGCTCTTTGCCCAGCAGTCCCGCTTCCCGCGCATCCCACGGCTGCGCCACGGCGGCCACAGCCCCGTCGTCGACACCGCCGCGGGCGGCCCGCATCATGGCATCGATTTCTTCCTGGTTGAGAACTTTTTCCATGACCTTCAGCGCCCCGTTTTCATGCCCTACGCCTCGTGTTCAGGTAGTCCAAAGCTGAAGAGCTATGCGCTTGATCGTCCGGCTGCTGCCGCCGACTTTCCCGTTTGCAGTTCGTTCATGCGCGCTCGCAGGCGCACAATCGCCAGCGAGTGAATCTGCGATACCCGGGACTCGCCCACTCCGAGCGCCGCGCCCACTTCCTTCATCGTCAGCTCCTCGTAGTAGTAGAGGGCCATAACCTGGCGCTCCTTTTCCGGCAGTTCGGCAATGACGCGCGCCAGCATCTGCTTCATTTCGCTTTCGAGGCAGCGGTGGTAGGGCGTGTCTTCCGGATCGTCCGGCAAGTACTCGCACAGGTCCTCGTCCCGGCCATCATGCGAAGACTCGACATGGAAGCTGCCGATTTCGAGGCCCTTAATCTCGCCCAGTAAGAGCTGAAAGGCGGAGAGCTCGAGGCCGAGTTCTGCCGCCATCTCGGTTTCGCTCGGCGCCCGCCCGAGTCGGGCGCTTAGTTGCAGGCTGGTTTCTTCCAGCAGGCGCGCCTTGCGGCGCAGCTCGCGCGGGCTCCAGTCGAGTTCGCGCAGGCTGTCGAGAATCGCGCCCCGAATCCGAAACTTGGCGTAGGAGCCAAACTGCACATGCTTGCCCTGATCGAATTTCTGCAGCGCATCCATCAGGCCAAGCACGCCGGCGTGCACCAAGTCTTCGAGCGGGACGTGCCTGGGCAAACGCTCGTGAATCCGCCGCGCAATCGATTTCACCTGCGGGAGTTGTTCCATCAGAATGCGCTCTCGCGCGCTCTCATCCTGCCATCCGTCGTAGGCCCTATTGGTCGCCTGCTGCATGAAAGTGCGCCCTCACGAAAGTGTGTTGCTAAATTCCCAACTTCCAAGTCCAAGTCCGACTTTGTTCGCGCGAACCTGCGACTCGAACCTAGAATCCAGTCGGGCGAGAGCTCGACCTGAGATACTGCCCTGCATCTAACCCACCGTTCCCAGCGTCTGCACATGCACGCGAGGCGGTATCTCGCTGGGCGACAACACGACGATCCGGGGAAGGAAGGGTTCCAGCAAACGCCGCAAATGAAACCGCGCCGGCGTGGAGCACAAAAGTACGGGGGCGGTCAGAGCGACCTGTTCCCCACCGAGTCTGCGCAAGCCTTCCAGCACACGCTGCAGGAACGAGGGTTGCAAACCTCCGCCCACCGCCCCGCCGCTCTGTGCGCTGTACGCTTTGATCAGTTCTTCCTCGAGAACAGGATCCAGCGTGAGCACGCGGAGATCACCGTTGTCGGCCAGCAGCGGTTTGACCAGCGCCCGCGCCAGCGTTTGCCGCGCGGCTTCGACCAAAAGTACGGGGTGCTTATTCACCGAGCCCGCTTCCAAGAGCGCTTCAAGAATCGTTGGTAAATCACGGATCGATACCTGCTCGCGCAACAACTGCTGCAACACTCTTTGCACTTCGCCCAAATTGAGAATCTTGGGCACCAGTTCCTCGCCCAATTTGGGATGACTCTCCGCCAGCCGGTCCAGCAATCGTTTGGTTTCCTGTCGGGTCAGCAACTCGTGGGCGTGCTGCTTGACGACCTCCGCCAAATGGGTGGCCAGTATGGAAGTCGGATCGACCACCGCGTATCCCGAAGCGAGAGCCTGATTCTGCAGGTTTAGATCTATCCACAGCGCCGACACACCGAAGGCTGGCTCCTGCGTCGGTGTTCCCGGCAGCGGCGGCGGCGCAACTTCCGAACTGATCGCCAGCGCCTGTCCTTCCCGCAGCTCCCAGCGCGCCACCTCGACTCCGCGCAACGAGATCACATACTCCCGTGGCTTGAGTCGCAGGTTGTCGGTGATGTGGACCGGGGGCACCAGAAACCCCAACTGTAAAGCGAGATTGCGCCGGAGCGCGCGGATCCGATCCAGCAATTGCCCGCCCTGCTGAGCGTCCACCAGGGGCACCAGCGCGTAGCCCATTTCAAGCGCAAGTTCGTCTAGCTTGAGCAAAGATTCCAACGGCTCTTGCGCGGTAGCCGCGGTCTCTTCCGCCTTCTTCGCCTCCGCTCCCGCGGCCTCGGCCGGGTTTTCGTCCTTCGCGCGCCATGCAAGCAATGCCGCAAGTCCCGCTACGAGAAAGAAGGAGAATTTCGGCAATCCCGGAATCGCCGCCAACGCCAGCATGACCCCTGCTGCGATCCACAGCGGGCGGCGCCGTCCAAACACCTGTACACTCAAATCCGTCGCCAGACTGGTCGCCGAAGAAGCTCGTGTTAGAACCATGCCGCCCGCCATCGACACCAGCAGCGACGGAATCATGGTGACCAGGCCATCGCCCACCGTGAGCACGGTATAGGTCTTGAGCGCTTCGCGAAACGGCAAGTCGAGTTGGAACACGCCGATCAAAAAACCGGCCACGATGTTGATGGCCGTAATCAGAATCGTGGCTAGCGAGTCGCGCTGGTTGAAACGCGCGGCGCCGTCCATGGCGCCGTAGAATTCCGCTTCCCGTGCGATCTGCTCGCGTCGCGCTCGCGCCTGCCCCTCGTCCAGCAATCCGGCATTGAGATCGGCATCAATTGCCATCTGTTTGCCGGGTAATGCGTCGAGGGTAAAGCGGGCCGTAACTTCAGCCGTTCGCACGGCGCCATGACTCACGACCAAAAACTGAATCGCAATCAGAGCAATAAAAAGAACAAAACCCACCACATAGTTGCCACCGACTGCGAATTGTCCGAAAGCCTGAATGACACTCCCCGCGGCTGCCACGCCCTCGTTGCCGTGCAGAAGGATGCGACGACTGGAGGCCAGGTTCAACGAGAGACGGAACAGGGTGAGCAGCAAGAGCAGGCTGGGAAAGACCGAGAACTGCGCTGGACGCAAAATCTGAATCGCTGAAAGCAACACCAGCACCGAAGCCGTAATGCTTGTCGCCAGCAAAATATCCAGCAGCAGCGAGGGCAATGGCACCAGCATGACAAAGATCAGCCCCACGGCGGCGATCGGCACGATCCATTCGGAAATACCGGCTGCTCGAACGGCAGAGGCGGATTTGAGTTGTTCGGCCATAAGTATGGATGTTGTTCGGTGCTAGGACGTTCCTTGGTTAGAACTTTCTTGCTGCTAGAACCGTCCTCCCGCGGCATCGGCCGCTTGTGTCTGTGCCCGCGCTTGATCGCGAGCCTGCGCCTGCGCTTCCGCCTGCCATACCAGGGCAAGGACCTCGGCCACCACGGCATACAGCTTCGGGGGGATACTCTGGCCGACCTCCACCGCGCGATAGAGAGCCTGCGCCAGCGGTGGGTTTTCCACCAGCGGAATCTGCTGCCAAATGGCAAGTTGGCGGATTTGCTGGGCCAGCTTGTTCTGTCCTTTGGCTACCACCGTAGGAGCGGGCATGTCCGGACGGTATTCCAGCGCCACCGCGAAGTGAGTAGGGTTCGTAATGACCACGGACGCACGTTCGGCATGCTTCATCATCTGGCGTCGCCGCATCTGGCGTTGCAACCGACGTATACGTGCCTTGACGGCAGGATGGCCTTCGCTCTCCTTGTGTTCCTCGACGATTTCCTGCTTACTCATCTTCAGTTCGCCACGCACCCGGCTGTATTCGGCCATGTAGTCCACGACCGACCAACTCAGCATCACCAGTGAACACTTCCAAGCCAGCTCAAAAACTCGCGTCATCACGAAGCTGGTTAATGCCGAAGCCTGCATCCTCGCCATGCCCTGCAGCTGTCCCCAATCCCGTGCCATCAGAGTCACGGCCAGGTACAGCATGATCGACAGCGGTACCAGCGACTTGCCCAGATGCGCGAGCGCGGTAGCCGAAACCATGCGCTTGAGCTGTGCACCCGGATTGAAACGTTCGATCTTTGGCTGCAAGGCCGTCGGTGCAAAGACAAACCCGCCTTGCACCAGGGATCCGGACAACGCCATGAGCCAGGCCGTACCGGCGATGGCGCCTGTCGACCCCAGAACGAGCCATGCCGCAGGCGTAAGCGCGCTGCTGGTCTCCCCGGCGCGACTCGCCGCCAACGTGCCGCCGAGGAAGCCTCGCCAAGCGCGTGCAAACACAACAGCCTGCGACCCGGCCACCAGCAGGCCAGCCGCCGTGGCCAGGCTTCCGGCCATGTCTTTGCTGCGCGCGACTTGACCCTTTTCACGAGCCTTCTTCTCGCGCTGGGGAGTCGGTTTTTCGGTGCGGCTGCCGCTAGAGCTGCTCATTCCACTCCCTGAACGAAACCATCCTGAACCGAGCCATCTTGTCGGACGTCATCGAGCCAGATGCAGCCAACGCTCGCCCAGCAGCAGCGCCGCGGCGAACTGGTGCTCGAGAAAGCCCGGCCAAAACACCAGGCAAGCTGCCAGTATGGCCAGACCCAGAGCGCCCTTGATCGAAATCCCCAGCAGCAGGACGGGCAACTGCGGTGAAGCTTTGGCAAAAAAACCCAGCGCCAGATCGGCCAGCACCGTGGCAAACAGCACCGGCGCCGCAATCTGCAATCCGGCCAGCCACAAGCCTCCGCTGGCTCGCAGAATCTCCTCCACCGTTCCCATATGCAGCGCTACGGTTCCGGCTGGAAGGTAGGCGAAGCTGCTCGCCACACCACGAAGAAGCCAGTGGTGCACGTTCAACTGGAGAAACACCAACATAGCCAGCAGTTGCTGGAACAAAGCCATCACGGTCGTATCTACTTGCGTCTGTGGATCGAGTAGCTGGACCAGGCCGTAGCCCATCTGGATGCCGAGGATCTGTCCCGCCATTTGTCCGGCTTCAAACACGAACTGCACGCTCAATCCCAACAAGAGGCCTGCCAGTGCCTCTCCGCCTACAATTTTTGCAAGGGATAGTGCCGTAATTTCGGGCAGCCGCGTCGGAGCGCAGACCGGAAACAGCAGCGTCGTCAGGGCCAATGTGATTCCCACCTTGACCCGGGCCGGCACTGCCGCGTGGTTGAAGAACGGGGCAAAGATCATCAACATCGATACCCGTACGCCGACCAGCGTGGCGGAGGCGAGCGCGTGTTCCCAGGAAGACTCGGGCATGCAATCCGTTCATCGGTCGGGTTCCATTCAGCGGACAAATGGCCTGAAATCGGAAAACATCTGCAGCGTAAATCCTTCCATCCTCCGCAGCATCCACGGGAGCAGCAGGAACGCCGCCGCCGCCACCGCCGCCAGTCTGGGCACGGCGGACAGCGTGTTCTCCTGCAACGAAGTCAGAACCTGCACGATGTTCAGCAGTAGACTCACGGCCACCCACGCCCAGCAGCGGCGCCGACAGCAGCAATGCCATCTCCAGCGTCGACCGTCCAAGTCCCACGATTTGTTCTAAAGTCATAGAGCCTCTTCCGTGGTCATCCGAAACTGCGCATCACTGAGCCCACCAGCAGGTTCCACCCATCCACCATGACAAACAGCAGGATTTTAAGCGGCGTCGAAATGACCACCGGCGGCAGCTGCAGCATTCCGATCGATGCGGCGACGCCGGCAACCACCAAATCAATCACCAGGAAAGGAAGGAACAGTGCGGCCCCGATTTGAAAACCAGATTTCAACTCTGAAATGATGTAGGCGGGCACCACCACGCGCAGAGGAATATCCTGTGGCTGCCTCGGCCGTGGCTCATGCGCCAGTTCGAGAAATAAACCTAGGTCCTTTTCGCGAGCGTACCGCAACATGAAAATCCGCAGCGGGCCGCCTGCGCGCACGGTTGCTTCCATGGCTGTGATCGAACCTTTCTGCAGGGGTGCCGCCGCGACCCGGTAGATCTCTTCGCCCACAGGTTGCATCAGGAAGTACGTCAGTATCAGCGACAGCCCGATCAACGTCTGGTTGCTGGGCGTGCTCTGCAGGCCCAGAGCCTGTCGGAGGAAATGGAACACGACTAGCAGGCGCACGAAAGGCGTCATGGAAAGCAGCAGGGCCGGGAGCAAGGTCAGCAGGGTGAGCAGAACCACAATGGTCCACGGGACGGAACCAGCGGCGCCAGGTCCGAGAGGGCTTGCCCCCGAAGTGCCCGGCGGCAGCGCGAATGCCAAGCAGAAGCCGTGCGCTCCGTGTGCGTAGGAAATCATGCCGCTTCTTCCCGCGTTCCCGCTTCGCGCGCTTGTATGGGGCTGGCCTGCCCGGGAGGTTGAGCCGCATGGTCGAATCGCAACTCCGCTAGCAGCGTCACCGAATGCGGAGTGCTCCCGATCAGAAAGCGTCTCCCTTCCACATCGAGAACAAGAACCGCGCGCCGCTCGCCGAGACTGAGTGAGTGCGCAAGTCGAAGTTGTTCCGCGCGCCGCGCAGGCCTGCGAGCCCATTGTCTGCGAAGCCAAGCTACGCAGGCCGAGGCCGTCGGCCATTTCCAGGCAGTGCCAACTGCTGTCTCCATCGTTGTTCCAGCAGTTCCGTGAGCAGGTCTTCTCGTCATCTCGTCTGTGTCCATCCCGTTGGCCGCCCTCACGCCAGTTCTGTCACGCGGACGGCAAGGCGGTCATGCGCCACTTCGAATTCGCACCAGGCAATCAGTTGTCCGTTCACTTCCAGCGGAACATCCGCGGATACTGGCGTAAGTGTCTGCACCAGGAAGCCAGGAGACAGGCCGAGCAGATCTTGCACGCGGAGACCTGGCGCTGGCAGTGAAACCGCAACCTCGCAGGGAAGATCCATGGCGGAGGCCCATGCCTTATCGTCAATCACCGGCATTCCGCTCGGAGGAGCCACTTTTTCGGGAGGACGGGGTTCTGCCCATGTTGCCGTTTCGGGTTCCATTGTCTTTAATCTGTTTGTCCTTATCTGTATCTGTGCCCTGCCGGGTGCCCCGCCTGCCCCGTCGCTCAGGTTCCGAGCAGTCGGCTTTCTTGGAGTCGCTTCCGCCGCATTCCGCGATAGGCGGTTTGCGGCTGGGTCAGCGTTGCACCAGGAATTCAGTGAAGTAGATTTCCTCGGCGCCCATCTCGGGAGCCCGCTTGCGCAGCGCTGCCAGGATATCTTCCTTCAGTTTCGTCTTGCCTTCCGAGGTCAACAAGTCCGCGGATTTTCCCGCGGAAAGTACCTCCAGTATCGTGTCACGCACTAACGCCACCGGCGGCCAACCTTCCCCAGCGCCCTCGCTTTTTTCTTTCTTAGGCACCTTGCTGATTCCGATTTCCACCCCCACCCGGAGGTAGCTTTTTGTTTCGGTGTCCGACAAGTTCAACACGAAAGGCTCGAGGTGAAAGACCGACTCGACTTTGGGTTTCTCCGGTTCACTCTCCACCACCTTTACGGACTGGTGTTTCCACATCCAGAAAGCAGCCCCGCCCAAGACGACGACCAACACCACCAGAACGATCACGATCAGGTTCGGCCCGCTCTTTTTCTCGGCTTCTTTTGCGGTTTCGTCAGCCACGCAGAATCTCTAGCAAGTGTAGGTCCGCAAACAAAAGGCGAAGGACTCGGCCTTGCTCCAGAAAGCCAACCCGCCATTGAGCGTGTGGGGGCATTCCCGGGCTCTTCCGTTCCTCAACGCGAGAAACCGCGATGTCCTCTGCTCGGCCCTAAAGGAAATAGTTTCAAAAAGGGAACCAAGATGGGCCAGCCGGGAAGGCTAGACCCATCCTGGAAGTGTTTCCTATTGTTTGAGATTGATGGTGTCCTGGGTGACCTGGTCGAAGGTCGTCACCACCTTGGCATTCGCCTGAAAGGCTCGCTGCGCCACAATCAGGGAAGCAAACTCCGTCGCAATGTCCACGTTCGACAGTTCCAGAGCGCCGCCCGACAAGGTGCCACGACCTCCCGTGCCGGGCGCGCCCAATACGGCTTGTCCCGACGAAAGGGTCGGAACAAAGCCGCTGGACCCGGTGCGCAACAGCCCCTGATCGTTGCCAAAGGTAGCCAGCGCCAATTGCCCCAACAGCGCCGTCCGTCCGTTGCTGAAGCTGCCGCTGATGGTGCCGTCGGCGCCAATGTTGAAATTCACCAGCGCCCCGCTGCCATTACCATCTTGCTGAGTCGACGACGTGCTGCTGGGAGACGCCACTTGTTGCACCAAACCTGCGCCTTTGTCGAACAGCTGCCAGGTAAACGTCAGCGTGTTAGCTCCGTCAGCGAGACCTGCGACCGCGATGCCGGTCACGTTTCCAGCCGGAGTCAACAGGTTGCCCGGGCCATCGAAGGTCATGGTTCCGGTCTTCAGCGAAACCGGCGGTCCCGTCGCTCCGACATCTGCCGCCGGAATTGTGATGTTGTAGTTCCAGGCTCCGGAAGCGGTTTTCGTGAAATCGAAGGTCAACACGTGGCTCGCGCCCAGCGAATCGAAAACGGTAACGGGCGTGCTAAACGTGTCTCCAACTGCGGCCGTTGCGTCCAGGTTCGTGGTCGCGCGGACGTTCGTGGTTGCTGTGGCCGGGCTCAGTTGTCCTGCGCCCAGTTGCAACGGAGCGAGGCCCTGCCCTCCTGTAATCACACCATTCACGGCCGGGTAACCTTGCACCTGCTTGCCGTCCTCGGTGACCAGGAAACCATTCTTATCGATCGAAAAATTACCGGCGCGCGTATACGTCGTTCCCTGTGTGTTTTGGGTGATGAAAAACCCGCCGCCCTGAATCGCCACATCGGTGCTGACCCCGTCGGAGCTAAGACTGCCCTGGGTAAAAATCGAAGAAATCGAGCCCACGGCAGCTCCCGCTCCCAGCAGAATCGGGTTGCCCGCTCCAGTGGATCCCAGCGACTGATAAAACAGGTCTTTGAATTGAATGCTCTGGTCTTTGTAGCCGGTGGTGTTGAGATTGGCCAGATTATTGGCGATGGACGAGAGCGCGATCGAGCTTGAGGTAAGTCCAGACAGTGGGATCGAAAAAGTAGGCATGCGCTTAGACTCCTTGGGTCGGGCTGAGGATCGAGTTGATGGGAGTGGAATAGCTTTGCGTCTTTGCCGGAGGCGTGGCTTGCCCTGCCAGCAGCTGGCGGATCTGCGTCAGCTCATTCAGGCTGTTCAGCTGCACCAGTTGCCCGACGAACTGCGAAGGGTCGACTGGATCGAGCGGAGACTGGCTTTTGAGCTGCGATGCCAGCAGCTTGATGAACAAAGCACTGAAAGCGTTGTCGCCGCTGGTGCTGGTCGAGGTTGTGGAGCTGGTGGCGCCGGTTGCCTGTTCTGCGGGCGCCCGCAGATTGTAGTCGATGACCATGGTGTGACTCCTTGAATATTTAGAATCTGACGCTGATTGAGAAGTCTGACGCTGATTGATAAGAAGGATCGCCTGGCTACCAAGTCCACGCGATCCCAGTTGGTTCTTCTTGCAGATCCTGCTGCCCCACAAAAACTAGACAGACCCAGACTAGACATGCAGACTCAGTCCTCCGCTGCCAGACATTTCGGAGCTAACGCCGGTCGAACCTGGGGTCCTGTCCGACAGGGCTCCGCGTGCGCCGATCTGGCGGGCCGGCGAGGCCTGCCGCGCATTCGCTGGGTTCTGTCCGGAGCTGAAATTCATCGTTGGCGCGGTTTCTCGTTCCGTAAAAAGAAATTCATGGAGGCGCAAATCGTGGCGCTGGAGGTTCGTGTCAAAGCGGATGGATTCGGAGCCTAGCACTCCCCGCAAATCGCCACGTTCGCTATGAAGCGAAACGCCGACCCGGTTGTCCTCCACGACCGTGTGCAAATCAATGCGCCCGAACGCATCCGTCTTCCAGTGCAGGCGCAACTCGGCATTGCCAGGGTTCCCAACGCCGCTGGCGAGAATGTTTCCTGGTCCTGCGGCGCGGAGCGCTTCGGCGGCGGCTTCACCCGGAGCTGGCGCGAGGGGTGTCGCGTCGAGCACGCTCTGCGCGCTACGAATTGGGAGGGAGTCTGCGGGCGCGGACGCTCCTTTGTGACTCGTGGAAGGTTCTGAAACCGCAACGACAACGGTTGGTTCCTTTGTAGGGCTCGGGTTTTGGGCAGGCGTCAGGTTGGGCTCGTTGTTTCCTGAAGCGGCCGGAGCTGAGGCGCCCTGCGATGTCGCGGTGCCGCGATTGCCTGTACTTCCCGTGTCAACCCGCTTCTCGCTGATCGGCTGGGCGGCATCCGCATTGCCTGTCCGAGGGCCCGCCGCGGCAACAGGATTCGTGGTTGCCAGGCTTGGGATCGAACCTTGCTTTGCCTGTGTATTAGCATCGGGCCCGGAAAGGGTTTGGGCAAGAGAAGCGGAGTCTGGCGGAGAAGCAGGCGGCTCTGACGCAAACCTCGAGGCATCGGGTTTGCTTGTGCTGTTCGCCGTCCCTTCCTTAGTCAATGGATGATTCACCAATACGCCGTTCTTCGAGCGACCGTTGCCCGCAACCTCAGCCAACACGGTAGGCGACAACCGAATCGCCCCGTGTGTTGGTGGCGCGGAGACTTGTGTTTGGGTGAGAGCATTCTGACTGGGAGGACTTTGGGCAAGAGCATTGAGACTGGCAGGCCCCGCTGTCGCTGCGGGCAGGCCCGGAGCTCCAGCGTCGGCACTGACCGACCCCGTATGGCTGGCGACGCTGGCGGCAGCATCTTTCCAGATTTGTACGGACGTTTCCGTGGGCGCGCCAAGGGCGATGCCGAAATTCGAGTTGAGGGTTGAAACCTCTGTGACTACGAGGCTGTTCGGGTTGCGAGAGCCGTCGAGCAGGAGTGCGACGCCAGTGCTGGCAGGGTTGGCCTGGTCTGGGTTTGGCAGTTTGGAACTGCTCAGATCGGCTGTGGGATGCAACGCCAACGGTGTCCCCGCGGATGCTTCCTTCACCGAGACGTTCTGGAGCGCCTCGTTTAGGGAGGACGAGGGTACTAGGAGTGGATCGTTCCGATTGGAACTGGTAGCTGGAATCGACACGGTCGCGTCCGCATTTGCCGTCGTGACGTGATTGGGTATTTGGGCCGCCCGATCCCCGGGATTTCCCGCCTGCGTGCCCAGAACGGAACCTGTCGCCCGGACTCCGTTGGTTGGGTCCGCGGGCGCGGGGAGTGCGGTGGCAGTCGCTCCCAGGGAGGCATCCTTTTGGGCTAAAGATGGCGCAGGATCTGGTCCTAGCCACGTTTGGGTCACCCGCGCAGCCAGGAAACTGTTTGTTCCGGATGGCTCGAGGAACGATTGCCCATCCCGGAAGGGCGCCGTCGGCTCCCCGACAGAAATGCCATAGCTTTTGACCGCGAGATCGGACACAGGGAATGCCAGCGTCACAGTGTTTTCCACGGGCGGCTGTTGTGCTGGCGTCGGGCCTCCGAAAACACTAGACGAATTGCGGATGTCGGTTCCTCCACCAGCGTTTCCACCGGAGCCGGGCCGGCTCGCCTTCGAGACCCGGGTGTTGCTGTTAACAGCTCTTGCGTTCTCTGAGTTGGTCTTCGTTGGTTGCGCCTCCACAGGCTTCGCCTGAAAGACGCGGTGTGCAATTTCAGCAAACGTCGAAGAGCGTGCCGGGTGAGTGGAGTATTCCAAGTTTGGGCCGTGCCTGTCCGTCGGCGCGCTGTCTGTGAGTGGAGTAGCCGCACCCGCAACCGCAGGTTTCGTCAGGAGAGCGCTTACTTGAAATCCGGGTTGGACGGCTACATTCATGACAGGATCCGCATTGCTGACACATGCATCTCTTGAGCCAAAGCGCCGGCGGCTGGGTTAGAGCCCCTAAGTGCCTCAAGACAATCAAGCCTGTGCGTTTCATGCTGCGTGGAGATGAAATTGCGCCACGGCATCTCCATGTTGCTGGGCAGCGTTTGCCGCTACGCTGGGCAAGCCTAGCCGCGTAGCAAAGCCCTCTTGCGCATGAGTTGCAACAGGAATGTGTCGTCGAGTTGGCGTTGGTCCCGCCGACGCTCTTCTTCCTCGTAGAGTGCCAGTTCGCGGTCGCGCAAAGACTCCAATACCTGCCGTTGGCGGCGCGCTTGCGCGAAAGCAAGAGCTTGCACATGAATCTGGAGTCGCTTCTCGTCCAGTTGCAGCTGGAGTTGCTGTTCGCGCCACGCCAACTGCTCTTGCTGGAATCGCACGAACTGAAAGTCGGCGCCCGTCGGGTACTCTGCAGGAGGTGACGACGATGGGGCCACCAAGCTGGGAGTGGCACTTATCTTGATGTTGTGTCGGGCGGATATCGTTTGTTCGATGCTGGTTTCCAGAAGCCGCGCCTCCTGCCGCAGGCACGTCAACCGGTTTTCCTGCATACGCTCCAGCGTGGAGCGAAGCCGCAGCAGCGCGGACAATGAAAAACGAAAAGCCATAAGACTTAGTCTCAAGCGCCAAGCGTCATCAGACGTTGAATGTTTTCCGCCAGCGGGGCGTACTCCTGCCGGTTCTGCTTCAGAAAATCGTTCAGCTGCGGGAGCAGTCGTACTGCGCGGTCCAGCGTGGCATCGGTGCCCGGTGCGTAAGCTCCCAGGCGTAACAGATCTTCCGAGGCCGTGTAGACGGCTAGCAACTGTCGCACCAATTGTGCTTTCTCCAAATGTTCCTTTTGTGCAACGGAGGGCATGAGGCGGCTCAGGCTATCGAGGATGGAGATTGGCGGATAGTGTCCCCTGGCTGCCAGACGCCGATCCAGCACGATGTGGCCGTCCAGCAGCGACCGTGCTCCATCGACGATCGGGTCATGCTGGTCGTCTCCTTCCATCAGGACGGAGTAGAACCCCGTGATGCTGCCCGCGCCAAATTGCCCCGCACGCTCAATCAGCCGCGCCATCAAAGAAAAGACGGAGGGAGTATATCCCTTGGCCGTAGGAGGTTCCCCGGCCGCCAGGCCTATTTCGCGCTGGGCCATGGCCAGCCGGGTCAGGGAATCTACCACTAGGAGGACATGATGGCCTTGGGCGCAAAAATATTCAGCGGCGGCTGTCGCGGTCATCGCGGCGCGTACGCGAAGCAGAGGCGATTGATCCGATGTGGAAACAATCACGACCGCGCGTCGGCGGCCCTCCTCGCCCAAAGCATCCTCCAGGAATTCCCGGACCTCGCGACCGCGTTCTCCGACAAGAGCCAGCACGGTCACGTTCGCACCAGTGCCGCGCGCCATCATTCCAATCAGCGTACTTTTGCCTACGCCGCTGCCTCCGAAGATCCCCAGCCGCTGCCCTCGGCCACAAGTTAGCATCGCGTCAATGGCTCGAATTCCGCACCCGAGAGGTGTCCGAATGGCAGAGCGATCCAGCGGCAGCGGCGCCGCCGCATCGAGGTTGTAGCGTGCCGAATGGCTCGACAGCGCGCCGCCGCACGGACCCTGGTCGTCGATCGGATTGCCGCTGGAGTCCAAAACCCGGCCTAGCCAACCGTCTCCCACAACCACCGATGGCCGCTCTCCCCAGGCCAGCACGCGGTCCCCATGACGCACCCCGCCCGTCCCCTGGAGCGGAACGGACAGCACCGTGCCGCCACGGAATCCAACAATCTCACCCGGTTGGGCTCGACCCTGCGCATCGAGGATCAGACAGCACTCGCCCACAGCACACGCCGGCCCTTCTGATTCCACCACCTGCCCTAGTACCTGCGTCACGGTGCCTTGCCAGCGCAGAATCGGAAGCGCGTCCAACTGCGCAAAAAATGGTGCCAGCAGAGTTGGAGCCGCGAGCCCTGCGGCATTCGGGGCTGCATTCTCTTGGCGCGGCGTATTCATGGGCCGACCGTGGGCCGCTGCGCCAAAAGATCGAGGAAGCTGGCCTCAATACTCGCCATCTGCTGCGACAAACTCAGCGCAGCAGTGCCCATTTCGGTTTCCAGATGGCACTCGCCTTCCGGAACGCTCGGATCCTCGACCACTTGTGGCAACGTTTCCAACAATGGAAGCGTACTGATCCGGGCCGCGAAATAGAGCCGCCAATCCTGCGCGGCCGTAGGATGGACCCGCAGCGTCACCACCGTGCCAGTGTGCAAAGGCTCCAGCGCCACATGAACCATGGCGGCCAAGGCAAGAGGATCCACCCGTGCCTCGCGCTGCAGAATCTTTCGCGCGATGGCCAAGATGAGCTGGACGGCTTCCTTTTCTAACGCCAGAAAGTATTCTGTCCGTTGCCGGGAAAACTCTTCCAGCGCCCGCGTCAAAGCCCCGCGCTCGATGGCCAGAGCGGCGGCATACCTCTCGCGGGCACGCTCTTCGCTTTCCCGAAGAGCGCTGCCCCAGGCGACCCCTTGCACGTCCGATCGGCTTGGGGATTCTGGAGCCGGTGTTTTGTGCTGGAAAGGCGTCGCTTCGGGATACCGGAAGATTTCGACTCTAGTGTCGACTTCAGGCGCACCGGTTTCCGTCACGGACGCCCCCGGAGCAGAAAGAGCAGAAATTTCTGGCGCACCTTCATTCGCCGCGGGTGGCACCGTGGAAGCCCCAGAATCGGTGGCGCGAGATGCTTCCTTCTCGTGGCGGGCTCCCGGCCTAGAGGACAAATTCGTCCTCCGTATCCGCGCCCAGTTTGATCTTGCCTTCCGCTTCGAGGCGCCGCGCGGCTTCGACGACCTCCAGTTGAGCTTTGGCGATTTCCTTGGCCCGCACCGGCCCCAGGACACTCATATCTTCCTGCAGCATTTCGACTGCCCGCGACGACATCGTCTTGAAGATGTAGTTCTTCAGCTCTTCCGACGCTCCACGCAAGGCGAGCGCCAGGGTTTTCTTGTCGAGAGCCGAAAGAATCTCGCGAATACCACTTTCCGGCACGCCCATCAAATCCTCGAAGGTGAACATCAGATTGCGGATGCTGATCGCCAGCTTGGCATCGTCGCGCTCAATGAGTTCGAGAATGCTCTTGCCCGCAGCGGGATCCATCCGGTTCAGCAACTCGGCGACCCCCTTCAATCCCGAGTAGGCCCGGCGGCTTTGGTCGCCAAGAGATTGCATGCGTTTGTGCAGTTGCACGGCAACCTTCTGTGCCATTTCCGGAGGAAACTGCCGCAACTTTGCCAGACGCTTGATGGCCTCGGCGCGTTCCTCCTCAGGCAGCCGCATGAGCATAGTGGAAGCATTCTTCGCATCGAGGTGAGCGAGTGTGAGTGCAATGGTCTGCGGATGTTCGCCTTCGAGAAACTTGGCCAGTTGGATAGGGTCGGATTTGCGCAATGAATCCAGCTGACTTGCGCTCATCTCCGCTGCCCGGGAAACTTGTTCCAGCAAGTTCTTGGCAGTCTCCTCCCCGAACGCTTTGACCAGCAGGTCCTGCGCGTACTTCAGACCTCCGGCCGCCGACGCATCCTGCGTGAGCAGTAGCCCGGAATACTCTTCAAGGACCTGCATCGCCGCCGCGGAAGGGACGCCGCCCATCTCCGCGATCTCCTGCGTGAGGCGCTCCACGTCGTGCTCGGGCAAGCTCTTGTAGATACCGCTGGCCGCGTCTTCCCCGACCACGACCAGCAGGATGGCGGCTTTGCGGACTCCAGGGATTGCTTCGGTCGCTGCCATCGCCTAGCCTTCTTTCATCCAGTTTTGCAGCAGCCGCCCGGCCGCCGCAGGTTCCGCTTTGATCCTCTCCGCCATCTGCTGCTTGAGCTGTCTAGCGCGCAACATGTCGTCGCTCAGCGGCGGTCCCGAGGATTCTTCGACGAGAGCTCGGGCAGGGGCGCCGACCGCCGTTTCGTTGCCTCCGCTCGCCGTGGATAGCGCCGCACCCTTCTTCCCCAATTGTCGGAACGCCGCCAGCGCCTGCTTCTTCACCGGACGTAACACCAACAGATAGACCAGCAAAAATAGCAATGTCACGCCCACATAACGCAACACATCCGCCCAGTCGTGCAGCAGACTGCGGATCTTGTTGATCTGGTCCGGCGGCGGCGGCGTTTCCACAGGATCCTGGCGAAACGAGATGTTCTCCACCGCCAACAAATCGCCCCGACTGGCATCCACTCCGATGGCCGCTCGCGCGAGTTGTTCCAGTTCTTTCATCTCCTCGGGAGTGCGTTTGCGGCGCGTTCCCGTGGCCGCGCCTGCCGCTGTCGTGTCGGCTGGTTTGGCGTCCGTGGCTTTGGCGCCTTTTTGCTTGCTGTCAGTTGGTTTACTGCCGGGGGCATTGCCACCGGCGCCCCGCGCAACTGAAAAATCCATCGCATCGTCCACCAGAACGGCCGCGGTCAGTCGCTTGACGCGTCCTGCTGGCTGCAGCGTATGGTTGGTTGTCCGGCTCACCGCAAATGTCGCGCTCTCGGAGTGGGAGGTTTGGTGGTCTCCTTCGATGCCTGCAGCGACAGAGCTATCTCCGGCTTTGGAGCCTACGGCTTTCGGGTCTTTGGCGCCGCCAGGTTGCGCACCTGGAACATTGCTGGCCGTCCCCGGAATCCCACCGCCCGCCGTGCCTCCGGCGGTTTCGTCAGCCCGTTGCGAAGAGAGTGTCGCCACGGCCTTGGGGTCGTAAGTCTCCTCCGTGCGTTCGCTGCTGCTGGGGTCATACTCGACATGCACACTGGCTCGGACGTGGTCGGCTCCCACTACAGGCTCCAGAGTATGCACGATCGCTCGCGCAAGTTCGAGGTCGAGTTCCGAGGCCGGGCCGCCGCTGGTTCCTAGCATCCCGCGCGGATGCACCAGCGATGCATCACTGTCGGCGTCGACGACCGTCACGCCTTCCGGACGCAGCCGCTCGACGGCGCTTGCCACCAGTTGAGGAATCGCCGCCTGCGCTTCGGCGGACAGGGCTCCCCCTCTCGTCTTGACGATGACTGCCGCTTTGGCCTCGCGATCCTGGTCGGTGAACAGCGACTCATGCGGCAGCACCAGATGCACCCGCACCGCCTCCACTTCGCTGAGAGTTTGCAGCGTACGTTCGAGTTCGCCTTCGAGCGCCCGCTGATAGTTCACTTTCTCAGTGAAATCGCTGCCCGCCCAATTCGGCGTGTCGAAGAGCTCAAATCCCATACGAGCGTTCCGCGGCAGTCCTTGCGCTGCTGTCTCCAGGCGAGCCGCATCCAGCTTGTCCTCCGGCACCATCAGGCTAGCGCCATCGCTCGAAAGCTTGTTGTCAATGTTCTTTGCCGTCAACCGGCTAGCCAGCGATTGCGCATCCTGCGGCTTCAGGCCGGAGTAGAGCACCGAATATTTCGGCTCGCCGATCAGGTGGACAAACCCATACAGGGTGGCGCCCACTGCCAATGCGCCTACCAGCAGCATCGCCTGTTGTCCGGCCGAGAGCCCGCGGATGAACTCGCCGAGTTGCGCGAAAATCTGCCCCGGCGACTTTTCTTTCTCCACCCGTTCTCTCCCTGTGCGCGTCGGACGCCGCGACGCTCGTTCCTAGGCCTAGAACTGCAAGCGCTCAACTTCCTGATAAGCGGCCACGATCTTGTTGCGGACCTGCAACATCAGCTGAAACGACAGGTCCGCTTTTTCCACCGCAATCACAGCCTTATGCACATCCGTGCCCGTCCCTTCGAGCACGCCGCGCACGGTGTTCTCCGCTTGCACCTGCACGCGGTCCACATCCGCAATCGCATCGCGCAACGTTTCAGAAAAACTTCCGGCCTGCCCAGATGCCGCCCCGGCCGTGCGATCCTGGGAGAGCGGCGCGGTTGCCGGCAGTATGCGAAGTGCTGCAATGGCATTCACATTAGACCTCCGTCGGATTCAACGGAACCCGCCATCCGAGCCCCATCGACGACGCTGTTTCGTTCCAGGTGCGAAATCACTTCAGAATGTCGATCGATTGCTGAATCATCTGCTTCGCCGCCTGCACCGAGGAGGCGTTCATCTCATACGCCCGCACCGCGCCCATTAGGTCGGTCATTTCTTCGACCGGATTGATCGACGGGTACGCGACATAACCTTTTGCGTCCGCATCCGGATGTCCCGGCTGATAACGCAGGAAGGGAGGTGCTGTATCAGTCACCACGCGATCGATTCGAACTCCCCCTGGCTGTCCGGCGAGCCTGAATGCGGGCCCAAACCCCGGTCCGAAGGATGCCAGTTGCAGCGGAATATGCGGCGTGGCCTGCGCCCGGAATACCGTGAAGTGGCGGTGATAGGGACCGCCCTCGGCCGTGCGCGTGGTTTCAAGGTTGGCCATGTTGCTCGCCACGACCTCCGCTCGCAGCCGCTCAGCTCCCAGAGCGGACCCGGCCACATCGAGAACACCAAACAGATTCATTTTCAGATGCCTCCGCGTGCGATCCTTCCGCGTCGCGCGCTATCCACCCGCGCCCCCGTTAATGGCGGACAGGAGTTTGTGGAATTCCCCCTTTATCAATTGTGCGCTCAAGGAGAAACGCAATTGGGTGTGCGCCAGCAGCAGGCCTTCGCGATCCGCATTGACGTCGTTGCCGTCAGGCCGTTCGATTAGCCCGCGCACCTTATGCGCCACGGGCGACAGCGATGCTTCCGCGTCGGCCAGGGCATTGAACAGCGTCTTGTGAAAGTCGATATCGCGCGTGCGATAGCCCGGCGTATCGATATTGGCGATATTCGAGGAGATCAAGGCTTGCCGAAAAGCATTCACATCCAGCGATGCTCCTAGCAAGCGCAGTGCGGGCGTATCAATTAACGACATAGTCTCTCCTTGGAGGCAATCCGTATTCCCGAATCTTGTTGCGCACCGTGCGCAGGCTGATGCCCAACATCGCGGCTGCGCGCGAGCGGTTTCCGCCGGTCGCCGCCAGTGTCCGGACCAGCAACTCTCGTTCCATATCATGAAGTTTCATCCCAGGATGGAGGCCTTCCTGCGGATCTGCGAACACGGTCCGAGGTAGCGTAGCGGCGGGCGTCGACGCAGCGGGTGGATGGTCCGCCTGCAGGAGTCCGGGCTGCAGGTCGGCCGAAATTTCTTCTCCCGACGACAACGCCACCGCCCGTCGTATGGAATTTTCCAGTTCGCGAACGTTTCCCGGCCAGTTGTGTGCGCACAGGCGCGCAAGAAACTCCGGCGCGAGGCGCAAGTTCCTGCCACGTTTGTGCCGGTCCAGGAAGTACGCGGCCAGCAAAGGCACGTCTTCCCGGCGCTCTCGTAGTGGAGCCAACGTCAGCGCAATAACATTGAGCCGATAGTAGAGATCCGCCCGAAACAGCCCTTCGCGCACCATCGCCGCCAGCGATCGGTTGGTGGTGGCAAGAACGCGGATGTCAACGCGCAGGCTCCGGTTGTCGCCCAGTCGTCGCAACTCCCTTTCCTGCAATACGCGAAGCAGTTTGGGCTGCAAATGCAACGGCATTTCTCCAATTTCATCCAGTAACAGCGTTCCGCCTTGCGCCGATTCGATTTGGCCGGCTCGCGCGCCATTGGCGCCCGTATAGGCCCCGCGCGTATGGCCAAACAGTTCGCTTTCGAGCAGCGCTTCGGGCACCGCCGCGCAATTGACCCCGACAAAGGGGCGGGCCCGCCGCCCACTCCAACCGTGAATCAGCCGCGCCAGAATCTCTTTGCCGGTGCCGCTCTCCGCTTCAATCAGGATGTCCGCTTCACTGTCCGCCGCCTGTCGTCCACACTCGATCGTCCGCAGCAGCGCCGCTGACCTCCCCACCAGGCAGAGGCCTCCGCTCTCTCCGGGCCCAACCAAAAACGGGGCACGCTCCATTCCCAATGCCGCAACAGAATCTGCTCCCCTCTGCAACCCAGCTTGCCCAAAAGCAACAGATTTCATTTGACCCTCGTCCGCAAAAGCCAAAAGCATGCGAGCCCTACTAAGCTCAATGGAAGCTTTGGTGTCTGGATACTAATGAAGGTTGAGGGGAATCCACGGAAAACCGTTACGCACGAAGGTGGGGTCGTTTCAATTCGGGAAGAGATGAAGCAGAGGGAAAAACTTTAGGTCGTGTGCAAAACGCCGTACGCAAGCCAGGAACCTGCCTTTGCCGCCGTCAACCTCAACTCGGCCCTTCCAGCGCCTGACGGATGGTGGTCAATAGCTGTTCCCGCGAAAAAGGCTTTTGCAGAAACAATGAGTCGTCCCTCCGCAATCCCGATTCGCCCAGCATAGCTTCGGTAAACCCCGACATTCGGACGACACGCATCTTGGGATAGCGTACCGCCAGGTATCCTGCCAGATCGGTTCCGCTGGTGCCGGGCATCACAATATCCGTCAGCAACACATCAACGGCGCCGGAAGCGGTTTCGCATAAATCCAGCGCCTCCTTCCCTCCGTTCGCTGTCAGCACCCGGAATCCGCTTTGGGCGAGAGTCGCCTTCAACATATCGCGTATTGCGTCTTCGTCCTCAATTACCAGAATGGTAGCCATGACTTGATTGTTTCAGATGGCGGACGCGAAGCGGCAATGAACTCTCTGATTCTATTTCTTCCGCACCGAAATTACCGAAGCAGTATATCGATCTCCGCGGAGCAAGGAGACGCTGAACTCAATGGGAATGTCCTGGCTATCGTACGTCGTCTCCTTGATTAGAAGGACCGGACTGCCCACTTCGGCTTGCAAGATGAGGGCATCGTCTGGCTCCGCCGTAACCGCTCCTATGACCTCCTCCGCCCATTGCAGCCTTCGATCGTAAGTGCGCTCGAAGATTTCGTAGAGTGACCGTTTTTCCAGGTCTTGCTTGTCAATGCCGGCAAAGATTCTTGCTGGAAGGGAACTTGTAACGACCGCCACGGGTTCGTCGTTCACCAGGCGGAGTCTTTTGACGGAATACACTTGTTCGCCGACTGTCAGTTTGAGTGCTTGCGCGACTTCCATTTCCGGCTCTTCCAGGCGCAGTGAGAGCAATCGGGCAGCTGGCACCAAGCCCCGCCGTCGCATTTCTTCGCTAAAACCCCTTAGTTGCTGAAAATTCCAAGGCACTCGGCCCGAGCCAATGACGGGCTTTTTCCCTTTTGCGACAATTAGGAGTCCCTCGGAGCGCAACTTCTGGAAGGCTTGTCGAACCGGCATTTTGCTGATGCCGAGCACGCGCGCAATATCCCCTTCGGAGCAAAAAACCTGCCCCTCGCGCAGCCGACCCTTCGTTACCAGCGATCGAATATGGTCCACAATCTGCGCGTAGTAGGGAACAAAGCTGCCATTGTCGAGTCGAAAGCCCAACTCATCGGCAGCCACAGGGGTTGCTGTGGTGGAAGTCCTCTCTGGAGATATCGTAGACATAAGTACATAATATACAATGTATCAATGATTGACAAAGCACTTTCTTTATCAACAAGATGGAGAAACTACGAATCATCGTAAACAGATGATATTAATGCAATTAAAAGGTCTTGCTTGGAACGACGCACATGCTGCGACAGAAAATTACTTGACACCATATCTACATATG
>Ga0209068_10000470_pt1 | contig 21832 bp, 22 predicted proteins | sample ColStrG_CSR_2012_FD_187200 | JGI IMG/M metagenome (GOLD analysis project Ga0209068, IMG submission 187200) | Freshwater sediment microbial communities in response to fracking from Pennsylvania, USA - Cold Stream Run_MetaG_CSR_2012 (SPAdes)... | ecosystem: Environmental > Aquatic > Freshwater >...
CACTATTACCGGATTGAATTCAAGCGCGTAGACGGCGATGCCTTCGAATCGCACTGGCGTGAATGGTACCCGTGGATGAAGTATATGAAAAACATGCGCTAGGACTCACTCTTCTGCACAGGGATGATCCATGCGTCTTCCCGGAGCCGGATCGTCTGCAAGACAGGTAGTAATTCGGTTACTCCCGGGCGTCGGCAAACAGGAAGTTACTTGCCCCTGAACGGCACTGCGAAAACCCAATCACGCGATGTTGTTCCAAGCTCATTTCCCAACTACCACGTAGGGCTTGATTTACTCATCCAACTGACGAAGCATCATACGGAACTTGACGCGCAGAAACCGCAGAGTTCTTTGTGGCATGAGCCGCTTAAGTCGCCACAGGCGTCGATCTTCTCCGGGTGGAAAGAAGTAGAGATCGCCCCGTCGGGCCGCCCTAAGGATTGCCGCTGCCATTTCCTCGGCAGAGCGCGGACTGCCCGAGATCATGCGCGCCAGGGCACGGTGTTCCACTTCGGCATGCGCCACCATACGGTCAGCCAGGTTACTTCGAAAGTAACTCGGACAAGCGACCGTGATTGTGACACGGTCACCGATCTCGTTGTAAAGGGTTTCGGTCATGGCGACCACGGCTGCTTTGCTGGCGACATATGGGCCAAATCTTGGGACCGCCGTGATAGCAGCGCGGGAGGCAATATGAATGATGTGACCGTTGCCTGCCTGCGCCATGTCGCCCGCAAAAGTCCGGCAACCTAGCACAATGCCGAGCAGAGCTTGCTTCGTGCCCAAGCCCCGGTTCTCAGAGCTGGGAGGCGTTCTTTGTGCGTCAGAAATAGGCGGTGATTCTTTATGGCACCGTCACTGCGAGCAGGCGCTTTTGGCTTCTGCCGACTTTCACGCGGGCCACTTCACGCCGCGTGCGCGTGTCGATGATGGAGGAGTCATCACTGCCACTGTTGCTCACGGCGCCGTAGCGACCATCCTGTGAAAAGGTGATCCAGTTGGGGCATTTCCCGACGGTTATCTCGGTGGAGAAGTGGTTAGTCGCAACATCATAGACATACACACCGCTATCCGCCAGGCTCGTCACCCAGAGTTCCTTCCCGTCCGGCGATAACTCGATCCCATGGGTTGGCGTATGGGGCTCAAGCCTGCAGGCTGCCGGAGGCGCTGGCGGGAGATCAACCCTAGCCACAATTTTTTGATCCGGAATACTCGCGATCACGAAACCATGAAAATCCGAGAGCGCGGCGTAAAGTCTCTTCCCATCTTTAGACACCGCGTAGGGACGGGGAATGCCCCCCACCGGGATCTTCTTGGCGTAGGCCATTTTCTTCAGATCGATCAGATTGATCTCCTGTCCCCCCATGGACGATACAAACATGGCGTCGTCATTGTCGGCGTTATAACAGTTGTGTGGCTGGAGAACGGGCAGAACCTTAACTACCTTGCGCTCCGCAGTATCAACGATATCCACGCTATTTCCGTTGCGAATGGGTACGCCCACGTAACGACCGTCGGGCGTGGAGGCACACTGGTTTGGCCTACCGGTTAGATGGATTGTGTCCACGACCTTGTCGGTCCTGGTATCGATCACCTTCAGATTGTTTTCTGATTCGATGGTCGTGAAGAGCCGTCGCCCGTCAGAAGGAGCGCACAAGCCATGAACCTGCTCGCCCACCCGAATGTCGCCAATCACTGTGTAAGTCGCGAGGTCAATCACCGTGATGTCGTCCTCCTCGCTGTTGCTGACATAGAGCTTGGCGAGTCCTTTCCCGGCCGCGTAGCAAGTGCTGGCAGACACAATGATCAACGCGATTGCTAGCGGTGGGGCTTTCTTCCGCAACCTAAGCCTCCGCCAGAAGGGGCGAGCTGACCAAAGCGAGAAGGGTGAAAACATAGAGGCTCCCGAAATGTCCATTCTACAAACGCCCGCGTGTTCCTTTTGATGTGTCTCGTTCCCGTCGAGTCGTTGGCGTGGTGGGCCGTAAACGTGAAGGCGATTCGGAATGGAAGGTCGCTGCTTTGCAGCAATGACCCATTTTGTGGAGACCTAATCTGGCTCTCTGCGAGTCTTTTTTCGAGCACGCTTTCGCGCCAAAGCTTGCTTCACGCGCTTCTTCTCGCCCGGTTTTAGGTAGTAGGAGTGACGCCTCACTTCCTTAATTATTTCTTCCGTCTGAACCTTGCGCTTGAACCGACGCAGGGCATTCTCCAACGACTCACCCTCTTGCAGTCGAACTTCGGCCAAACTGATCACCCCCAAACGAGTCCCGACGGACAAATTTGAGCATACATCACTCCGAGTAGCCATCATCATCTTTATCGCCATCATCGTCATCTTCGTTGCCGCCGCCTTCGTCCTCCTCTTCTTCGTCTTCTTCTTCCTCGGGCTCTTGTCGAAGGAGGGCATCTGCACCCACCAATGCTATTCGAGCGAGAGGAGACATGACTCCTCCTGAGGACGTGCGCCTCGCGGACATTTTAGACTCATGGCTTGTGGAACCAAACTGCCTAGTAGGGATTGTTGTCGCAATCAGGCGTTCACCACACAACCTGATTGCTAGATTATTCGCCAAGGACGCACAGTTTCCGAGCCGACAGTCCAGGGGCAGGCGAGTTCGTGACCTCAAGGGCGTTTGTCGGTACTAATCCGAGGGAGAACCTATAACTTCCGAATTGCCCGTTATCCTGAGGTGACTAGGATTGGCGTCAAGGGTTTCCTAGGCACTCTCGAAATGCTCATATTCCTAGCAAAGCCAACCGCAACACGGCGTCGTGGAGCGGCTGGCAGTTGTCTTGGGCGGCCAACTCCGTCGTACCAATCAGCAAAAGCCCGACTGTTAATCCAATGATGGTGCTTGGCATACGACACGCCTCCCTGAAATGGTGCGATTTTAACAATTATGTCTTTGACTGCTAAGAGATCGATCGTGACATAGAAACATGCTTTTCCCAGCGCTGGAGGCTTTGCCGGCGTCCGGGTTTGAACCCACCATTCCAACTCCAACCTACGATTCCCATATCTCTCAAGACTGGCCGCCGCCAACTCCGGGGCCTCGAGTTCGGACTCTTGGACCTCGCGCGATCGCACGCGGAGGCACGAAGGATAAGCACCGCGGTTTGCTGTGAAGTAATCAGTCATGCTCTTAGCGCTTATGGCGCGAAGGTTTCCCTCGCTCGGGTTTTTCGAGGCGTGCCTCTAATTCTGCCACTCGCTTGCGCAACGCATCGAGTTTCGGTTCGCTCTGAGCTCGCGGCTGTGCTGATGGCGCCGCGTTCAGAAACTTCTGCATCATTTCCATGGGGGACAGAATGGCGGACTGGACCTCACCTAAGCGGCTCTGTACCGCGGCCTGCACCTTCTGATAGGCGTCAAAGGCGGATTTCAAGTACCACATGACGAACTCCTGCCGAACCTCATCGGACGCGACCACGAGCTGGCGAAGCAGCTCGAGCGGCAGCCCGGTGGGCTTATCCTTGGCATCTTCCATGATGATCTGGGTCAGAGTGACGCGGGTAAGGTCCTGTCCGGTTTTTGCGTCCACTACCTGGAACTCCTTGCCTTCGCGAACGAATCGGGCAATATCGTCGAGATTCATGTAGCGGCTTCCGGCGGTGTCGTACAACCTGTGGTTGCAATACTTCTTCGATGACGACGGTGCCTGGCTTCATCTCGGCCTTCCCTATGTTGCAGTGCACAAAGGACAAATACATATTGACACAATTTCTTTATATTCGTATAGTTAATGTGATGCTGCATTGCAGCAAATACATACATGGAGGTGTCACATGCCGGCAACGGAAAGATCAACTCATTCTCGGGAACCGTCCTTTGTTTCTCTACTTTCCAATTGGGCCCAACAGGGCGTACAGAGCTTCTTTGCTACGCAACGGGTCCTCGTGGATCTCGCCATGCGGCAGAATACAAGCGTCATGCACTCCGTGCGGCAACAACTGTCCGATCCTGAGCACTCGCCGATGGCCATTCTTGGCGAAGTAGCCGGGGAGGGCGTAACCAATCTTATTGAGGGGCAGAAGGTACTGCTTGAGCTCGGACTGAAACAACATGAAATCCTCATGTCCGGTGTGAAGGAACGGATTGGAGACCAGCGCGCAGCCCATGCAGTTGCTGACCTGCTGCGGCGTAGCATGGAGACTTTCATCCACATGCAGCAGGAGTTTCTGAAGATCGCCGGAAAGCAGACTCATGCCTGGGTGGAGGCAGCCAAGGCCGGGAAGCCGTATCAGTCTAAACTCTTGGCGGAGCTGGCCAAAGAAGGTATGGAGAACTTTGTCAACGCCCAGAAGAAATTCATGGATGTCATTGCCGACGAGACCGCCAAAGCCACCGGCGCCAAGCACAGCAACGGCTTCAAGAAAATCAAGAAGACCGAGCTGACCGTACTGGCGCGGCAGGCAACCGAAACGTTTATCGATGCCCAAAGGAAGCTGGTTGATCTGGCCGGGCAGCAGATGAATGCCAACGTAAAAATGGCAAGCAAGTCTCTGGAACTCCTGAAGCCATTTCCCTTCGTGCCGTTCACAGAGCTAACGCGGGAAGGAGTGAAAAGCTACGTCGATGCCCAAAAGGCGCTGATTGATGTAATGGTAAAGCCGGCTGGTGAGCACAAACACGCCGGCACGGCCAAACACCACCGTGCGAAGGCGACGACCCGTCACGCCAAGAAGCATGCGGCAGCCGCCTGATGAGCGGAGCGAACCGGGTTGCGGCCGCGCCCAGCGCGGGCAAGCCGAGCAGCCCGCAGGGCACTCCTTTCGAGCAGCTTGGTTCGCGGATGAAAGCATAAGGCAACTGCGCTAACGTGCCCCCGCCGCGAGAGCACGTTAGCGCGGTGGGTCAAAGATCCGCTAGATCAGTGACCTCAGCAGCCGGTGTGATGGATTTTCTAGTCTCGTCGAGAGGAGAGGTCAATGCGGGGGTAGGAAAATGGAAAACGCGCTTGGTTTAGTGATGACAGGCGGGGGGGCTCGCGGTGCTTATCAAGCCGGTGTTCTTAAACGCATTGGCGAGATAAAACGGGTTCAAACGCACGGCAATCCTTTTCCTATAATAGGAGGCTCTTCCGCCGGAGCGATCAATGGTTCTGCAATTGCCGCGGGTAGCGACAATGTTGCTTTGGCGACCAAACTTCTCGCACAGGGTTGGTCGGATATCCGACCTTCCGATGTCTTTCGCTGTGATGTTCTATCACAGGCCAAGAATTCCCTTACCTGGATACTAGATCTGTCCTTTGGAGCACTTCTCGGAGGAGGTAACGCCCGATCTCTACTAGACGCGATTCCTCTGAGGCACTTTCTCAGCGAACACATCCATTACGACCGAATCCACAACAATATCAAGCGTGGACACCTGTACGCACTCGCTATTTCCGCGACTAACTACAACTCAGGGAAGAGTTATCTTTTCATTCAAGGAAAGAAAGGCCACCCTATGTGGAACAGAAGCCGGCGAGTGACACTTGCGACAAGTATTACTGTCGACCATGTGTGCGCATCGGCTGCCATTCCTTTGGTGTTTCAGCCTGTAAGACTTAAGACCGCGCGAGGAACGGCTTTTTTTGGCGATGGTTGCGTGCGCCTTCAACAACCTCTCAGCCCGGTCATACGCCTGGGGGCAGAGAAGGTTTTTGCGATCGGTGTCCGCTGCGAAGATCTCGAGCATCAAAAAGAACCCGCGGATCAGAGAGACCCTTCGCTGGCGCAAATCATGGGAGTTCTTTTTGACGTTATGTTTTTGGATCACCTGGCTACTGACATCGAGCACCTTGAGCGGTTGAATCAGCTGCTCGGCGGTGGCCGAATCAGCCAGTCGGGTGTTCGCGGATATGAAAAGATGCGGCCGTTGGCATCATTCCTCATGGCGCCTTCGGTCCATTTATCACAACTGGCAGAGCAACACCAGAAAGACATGCCTTATCTTATCCAGTACTTTGTAAACAGTTTGGGACGGGATGCGGCTTCGTGTTCGGATCTGATGAGTTATTTGCTCTTTACATCAAAGTACACCAGTGCTCTCATTGATATTGGCTACAATGACGCCAGCAGGCGAATTGATGAGATCGAGAGTTTTCTTTATTCCTCTAATGATGGGGGATACCGACAACCTGGGGCCAGCGCAATTGGAACGGTAAGTCGAGGCCGGTAGACTCGGCGCCGACTGCTGTGGCACAGCCATAGTTCAGGGTTCAGTCGCTTAGGACGTTGAAAACAACCGGGCTGATCAATGGGATCATTACGGTCTCAACCCGCGGAGCAGATTGGCGAGGTCGTGTTTCATCAACAAGACTTGATCCCCCACATCAGCAAGCATTGCCGCTCGTTCATTCATTAATTCAATGTTGAGATCCTTGTCGGCCGCGTTGGTGCTGGTGAGCAGTGCGACCCTCCGCTTCCACTGAGGAGAATCCGGGGGACCGATACGACCTGCCGCCTCCCATCCCGCTAACATCTGCTCCTTTCGGCTCGCATGGGAAACTGTTCCTGACGGGACACTGTTTAGATAGACCCAGATGTCGTCAGGGTAGTGACTGTGCTGCTCCGGTTGGCCGAGAAAGGCCGCCAACATGTTGGGAAGAACCCATGCCGGCCGCCGCCCGCCATGCACCTGCCGGAAGCTGCGGAGCGAAAACAGAGTAGAAACCCCGCCTGCGGCGAAGCCGATCGCGCTGCCTGCGTCTGAAGTGGTCTTGCTGAACTGCAGAATACCACTGACAATGCCGAGTCCAGTGCCAGCCGCGAGGACCGCGAGGTTTGTGCTACCGATTGCGCGATCCCGTTTGTAGCGCCACAAACTTCGCAGCTCCACCGTTTGTTCCCGCTCGTAGTCGATTTCGGCTGCGACAGAATCGACATCGAGAGATGCCGCTATTACGGCCTCGGTGATCTGCTGGCGAAGCGATAGTTCCTCCAGAGACAGACCGGCCGCTGCACCGCCTCCCTTTGCCGCAGCTAAAGAGGAGAGCTTCTCGATATCAGATTCGACTCCGATGATTCGGGCTATCTGCTAGGCGTTTGGAGGAAGCTTGGAGTGCTCTCCTCGATTACTTTCTGTATCAGCAACTCGGGGATTCGCCTCAGTGGCCACGAGCGGGCTTTCTTGGGCTAGGCACGTGGTGAACAGGACCAACAGAAATCCCGAAACGGCCAGAGCACAAAGGATCATGGATTTTGCGACTCGCATAGCGACCGTTGCCTCCTTATTGGGTTTCCACAGCTCGTCCCCGCTCACATCCTATTGGCTCCCTGTCGCCCGGCCTTGACTTGGCTCATCTTGCCCTTTCGCACCTCCACACAAAACCGCCTAGGCGGACGCTGCATAATGGTGGACACCACTAAAACGCACGGCCTTCTCTGTCAAAGTAGTGCGTGCCGCCGATAGAACCAGAACTTAACGGCTTGCACCAGCAACAGGTAGGTCACGGCGAGAAACGCAATCGCGCCCAACAACGACAGTGGTAACGGAGTAAACCGCAAAAGTGTTCCGACTACCGTATACGGAAGCACAGTGGCGATCGCCACGACAGCTAACACGGTGATCAGCAGCGGCCGGCTGGGACGGCTTTTCAGAGGATCGCCTGCCGTCCGGATCACAAGAATGACGAGCGTCTGGGTGGCCAGGGATTCCACGAACCATCCAGTGTGGAATAGCGGCGCGTTCGTGGAAGCGTGGAACACCCAGAGGAGTACTCCGAAAGTCAGGAAATCATAGATCGAGCTGATGGGACCGATGATCATCATGAACTGGCGAATGAACCCAATTTGCCAGCGCTTGGGCCGGTGCAGCAGGGCGGGATCAACATTGTCACCGGGGATGCTGATCTGGGAAATGTCATAGAGAAAGTTGTTCAACAGTATTTGAGTCGGCAACATGGGCAGGAAGGGCAGGAAAAGTGATGCCCCAGCCATGCTGAACATGTTGCCGAAGTTCGAGCTCGTGCCCATGATGATGTACTTCATGATGCTGGCAAACGAGCGCCGCCCTTCGTTCACCCCCTCGTTCAACACCGCAAGATCCTTCTCCAGCAAGATGACTTTGGCAGCGTCTTTGGCCACCTCAACGCCATTCATGACGGAAATGCCAACATCCGCAGTGTGTAACGACGGGGCATCGTTGATGCCGTCACCTATGTATCCGACGACATGCCCACGTGCTTTAAGAGCGAGAATCACCCGGTTCTTCTGTTCGGGGGACATGCGCGCGAAGATGGTACCGTTCTCGGCCTGGTAGGCCAGGGCGGCATCGTCCGTCGTATCGACTTCGTTCCCCGCGAGAATGCGGTCCGCTCCCAGCCCGACGTCATGGGCGATCTTCTGTGTCACATATTGGTTGTCACCGGTCATGATAACCACGGAAATACCATTCTGTTTGAGCGCCTCAAGGACGGATTGAATCCCCCCCTTTGGTGGATCAAGGAATGCTGCAAATCCGATCAGCGTCATGTGGTGCTCAGCCGCCACGGTGTAGGCATCCTGCTTCTCCACCTTCTCCACTGCGATCCCAAGAGTGCGGTACCCGTCGGCACTTAGCTTCTTGAAGGTCTCGCTTGCGCGAGCCCGCTGGCCTTCATCGAACGGCTGGGGACAGCCATCGATGTTGACGGTCTGGCAGATGGCAAAGACGCTCTCAGCCTCGCCCTTTGTGATGAGGAGATACTCGTCGCCATGCCGGACCACCACGGAAAGGCGCTTGCGGTTGAAGTCGAAGGGGATCTCGTCTACCTTTTCAAACTCTGTAATGGAAGGGTGCTCGTGCTTCAAGATCGCAGCATCCAGGGGGCTCTTGATGCCCGCCTCAAAGTAACTGTTGAGATAGATCATCCGCAGGATGTTCTCGTCTTCCTTCCCTTGGACGTCGACATGCCGGTCGAGCACGATCTCGCCTTCCGTGAGCGTCCCTGTCTTGTCGCTGCAGAGAATATCTATGCTGCCGAAGTCTTCAATGACCGCCAGTTGCTTAACGAGGACCTTTTTCTTGGTCATGCGCCTCGCGCCCTGAGCCAGCGTGACTGTGATGATCATCGGCATCATCTCCGGTGTCATCCCCACGGCAAGGGCGACAGAAAAGAGGAACGACTCCAACAGCGGACGGTGGAGGATGATGTTTACCAGCAAGACGAAAAGCACCAGCAGCATCGTGATCCAGGTGAGCATGATCCCGAAGTACCGTATGCCCCGGGCGAACTCGGTTTCCGGAGGCTGCGTGGCCAGGCCCTTCGCGATTTCACCGAAGGCCGTGTCCCTCCCTGTACGAACGATGACCGCAGTTCCAATTCCGGTCTGAACCGCGGTGCCCAGGAAAACGCTGTTGCTCGCATCGGCAATCCCGTCTTTGCCCGATGGAAGATCATCCGCTGATTTCTCCACGGGCAGAGACTCTCCCGTGAGTGCTGACTCACGCACCTGCAGATCGGTTTCCTTGAGCAGCCGAGCATCTGCCGGCACAAGGTCGCCAGCATTCAGCCGGATGATGTCTCCTGGAACCAGTTGCGCTACGAGAAGTTCCTGCTCTTGCCCATCGCGAATAACGGCAGCAGTTGTGGCGACCTGTTTTTGAATCTTCTCAACTGCATGTCGAGCTTGGAACTCCATGAAGAAGTTCAGCAGCACGCTTAGCAGCACGATGGAGATGATGATCAATCCACCGATTTGGTCACCCAGAATGATAGATATGGTGCTGGCCAGGATAAGAATGATGACGAGGGGATTGGCAAATAGACGGAGAAAACTGAAGAGAGCTGCGAAGTGCGATTCCCGCACAAAGCTGTTTGGGCCATAGAGACGCAATCTCCGGTTCGCCTCGTCCGAAGTCAGCCCAGCCGGAGTGGCCTCCAGCGTTTGAAACAGGTCGCGCAGCGGGCTATCCCAGAAATCCTTTGCAAGGGTGGCTCGTGTTGACATTCCCCGTGTCTCCGCCAGCCGGTTTCCTTCGCAAGCAAGGTGCCCGAGGCTGAAGGAACGCCTCGTCTTTTCACTACGCCGCAGTGTACTTGAAGTTTGCGAACTTAAGAAGAATTCAGAATTTCATCACCGTTAACGTAGATACCGATTCGAAGGGGTTGGCGAAGAAGAAGCCCGCCAAGAAAAGGGGGCGGTTCGGAAAAACGAAGTCCGTCTATCGAAATTTGGTCGGGGGCGGCGATGTGTGCCGCTGGAGTGCCAGATTCGCTGGCCACGAGGGATATTTACTCGACTGATTGTCGGTCAGGCGGAAGTAGCAGGTCAGGGACGTTGCGAGGTGTTCTAGTGTGCCGGGTGTGGGCCAGAATACGATTCACGCGAAAGAAGACCGTTCCCGACCAAGCTGTGCCGCGCTCGGTTGTCTGCGAGAATGCTACCTCGACAGGGTAAAAGCCACGACATCGCCCATTCAGCGCTGACTTTAAGGCAGAATTCGTTTGCGGGCTGTTCGTCCGCCACTCCTGGAAATCGGCTGGCCTTCGAATGGAAGTTCCAAGTTCCCATAAGCCGACGTTTCGGTACAAATCTCTGTGTCTTCTCCCGCCGATCTCGAAAAGATGGATGCTAATCTCATCGGTGGCGACATCGGGGGCGGAGTTATGGACATTCGCCAGTTTCTGTTCCGACCCACCTGGAAGCACTACGCCACTTCAGCTAAGGACATTTACATTTGCTCCTCATCAACTCCGCCGGGAGGCGGCGTGCATGGAATGTGCGGCTACCATGCGGCGATAATGGCGTTATCCAGGTTAAAGCTGAACATCGAGAAGGCGACCGATTGAGCCGCACGGAAACCAACCCTTGATGGCGGCTTGTGTTACACAGTTTCTCAATCGTCCGCGGGCAAATAAGGGGACTCAGTCGCGATCGTGCAAGCTGATTCCCTGAAAACGCCGAGAGGGCGGCGACAGGGTTCCCGGTCTAGGATCAGTGCGCGCCAGGCATCACGATTACGTTTCTGGCAGTTTCTAGAAATGAAGGACAGTCGGCGAGCGGCTTTTGTATGGCCTCATCGCCGACCCGTATCTATTGCGCCCTGCAGCGTTACCTCGGTCACTTGGTGTCACTCCTCCACGGTCGTTATCGTGTCTCTTAGCCGGACGTGAAGTTTTCCGCGGGGCTTTCCACCCCTCCGCCTGTTGCACCTCGGAAGGGGCTCGCGATTTTGCTTCACTCCGGTAAGAGATTTGATTCTGGACTCACTCAATGGGCCTTCGCTTTATTCTCTTACCCTTGTTGCTGCTGGCGGTAGCAGCTAATTCTGCGTTCGCCCAGGATTCGGAAACCTCCCCGCAGGGGCGCACCGTCGTGAGTAAGGTGACTCCGGTCTATCCTGATCTGGCCAAGCGGACGCATATTTCCGGTGTCGTGAAGCTCCGTGCCACAATTGCTCCCAATGGTTCGGTCAAATCGATCGAGTCGGTCGGGGGAAACCCGCTGTTGATCAAAGCCGCGCACGAGGCTGTGACGAAGTGGAGATACGCACCTGCTGCCGATGAAACGCGGGAGTTAATTGAGCTCCGCTTCGACACGAGGTGATGTCCGACTCCCATTGCGATCATTCCGCTCAGGGCATGTGCCGCGACAAAATAGTGGCTTGATGCCCATGGCTGCGTTTGCTGAGAATTTGCGTGCTCATCCTTCCGCAAACTTGAGATGCGGTCACCCGGTAAAGGTACCTGCAAGTCGGCTTGTGGAAAGTGATTTCGACTGACATTCCAATAGTCGACCACAGCTTTTAGATCAGCAATAGATCTGGTTTTCGAGTACGGCTGGGTGGGCCAGTTGTGTGCATGATCTCAAGCACCAGAGGAAACAGGAATGAAAGGACGTGAAACTGCCGACGGGCCAAGTTGTAAACTATGCAGCTGTGGTTAAAGTAACTCTCCCATGAAGACCTGCAGGAGGTCTGCACAAGAATGCTCTCGCGATGCGGACTGCTTTGTTTCGTCCTGGCAGTTTCAAATCTATCTGCAAAACCGGTCGCCCGAGTTGAGCTTGGGTACCTGCAGACGGGTACTAGGGTGACCTTCGTACGCTCGCCAGCAGGCGAGTGGGGGATCGAAATCAGTGGCGGAGCGGGCCTTAGGATTTCGCAGTCCCAACCCGCGATGCTGGAAATCTTTCGCAAGGAAGACGACATTCATCAGGTTGCCGCCGGATATAAGACGGTCCGGAAATCAGAGGCAGGAATCGATGCCTTGGCGGAAATTAAGTACGACAACGTGCTCTTTCGCGTGCAGGACCACTGGAGTTTGAGTGGAGCTGTGCTTGCGGTGCATAGGAAAGTGGACGTCGTCGGCCACGCAGCGGGCGGTTTCGACTCAGCAATCACCCTTCAGGCTCCGCCTTCGGTCGGATGGTCTGACGTTAGCTACATGGCTCCGGGCGCTCTGTATGGCGACGCAACCTACAACGGTGACGTTTCCCCCGGCGGAACTCTGAACTATGCAGCCCACCATTTCTTCATGAGAGAGGACATTCTCCCCGCCCCTCTATTCGCCCTTTCGTTCCATAACGGGACTTCGGTGGCGATTCTCGATCCATCGCCTCGTGGCGACTCTACGTTCGAGGAGACCAAACTCACGCAGGCTGTAATGACTGATGCCCGCTTTCAGTTCGGCGCTTTGGGAGCGTGGCAGCGGAATAACAGCCCGATTGAGTTCGGCTTCTGGTTTCCCGGCACGATCAACGGCGCTTACATGGGCGGTCCGCCTGACGCCAAGGAAAGGACGGTGCGCCGCTATCACCCCATCGCTGAGGGAGTAACTCACGCGTATGAGGTGAGCTTTCGTTTCGGCAAAGACGAATCGTTCCGTGAGATTACGCGCAATGCCTGGCGTTGGGCCTGGGGCACATTGAAGCCACCGGTGTATTACATCGACGTAGAGCAGATGCGCCGCGTTTTGACCGACCATCTGTCAACCTCACTAAGGATGAACATTATCTCGACGTGGCGCGAGTTCTATTACACGACACGAAATCCATGGTCGCCCTGCCGGGTCGGCAATATGACATGAAAGGTATCGGATGGCAACAGGAAGGCTGGCGCATGGGTCCAGGGGGACCAGGCCGTGGTGTTGGAGGGCACCGCTTTTGGCTTCCCTGGATAACCTCGAACCATCTTTACGGGATCAACGGTCTGGAAGAGTACGATCCGGTGTTGTTCAAGAGACTATCTGCTAAACCTGCCAACACAAAGCAAACGGCGAGGTAGTCCTCAAAGGATTTTTGATGAATCGCAGAGATTTTTTATACTCCGGCGCAGCTCTTGCTCTCGCCTCGTCCACGCGCCTTCGCCCCGATTCTCTACCTCAACATCATTTCCCCGAAAAGTTGCTGCGGCGGACTTCCTACATCGAAGAAATTCCTGTGCCCGAATATCGCAACGCTCCGCAAAGCGCTTACGAGGCTTTCCGCGATATGAAATTTGGAGTCCGTATTCACTGGGGCATCTACTCCATCTGGCACGGCGGCAGGGAGTCGTGGCCTTTTCTGGACATGTCCTTCGACGACCGCCAGCAATATAGCCAGCTGTACAAAACCTGGAACCCAACCGGCTTCGACGCCGGCACATGGATGAATCTGTTCAAGGAAAGTGGCATGAAGATGTTCGCCTTCACCAGCAAACACCACGAAGGCTTTTCCATGTTCGACACCAAGACTCGCGTGCGTCAGCGAGCTAACTGGACTAGCGCGACCTCGATCATGACTGAAAGATTTTACCCCTACGATCCGATCAAAGGGCTATCCGTGACTCGTTGTCCCTCGCCGAAGCGCGCGCTTTTGTATCAACTCGAAGAACACCGGTACCAGTATCAAAACATGGATAGTGGAAGTTATCATCCCTCCCACGATGGGAGCCGCAATCGGTTTCATTACATCGGAGCCAATGCCACTTTCCCAAAGAATGGGGACCAGGCTGGCCAAGACGGCGGTTACTGTCATGAGTTTCGGCCGGAGCCGGTGGACTGCGCCTTCAATCACTGCGTCCTGAATCGATTCCAGGGTAAGCCGCTGGCCCGGGGCCAGTCGTCTTTCCAGAGCCTCATGCAGATAGACCACCATCACAACTCCGGTCTCAACTGCGATGCCAAACAGCGCGATATAGCCCACCAGAACCGCAACGCTAAAGTTGTAACCGAGAATCCCCTGCAGCAGCAGCCCGCCGCTGATCGCGTAGACAGTTGGAAAGATCAGAACCAGAGCCTCGGTTACGGAACGGAACACCAGATACAGCAAGAGAAGGATTACAGCGAAAACGATTGGCAATATCAGTTTCAGCCGTTCTCGCGCCCGCAACTGGAATTCATATTCTCCCGACCATTGATAAGTAAAACCGACGGGAAGCTTTAGTTCCTGCTTCAGAAGTTGGCTGGCTTGATTCACGAAACCGCCATAGTCCGATGTTTTGAGATCGATAAAAACGTACCCTGTGAGCTGACCCTCTTCATCACGAATCATCGCCGGGCCGCGCGAGAACGAGATGTGGGCGACAGAACCAAGCGGCACCTGCGCACCGGAAGGAGCTTCCACCAACACGCGAGCCAGTTTTTCAGGAGTGTCCCGGAAGTCTCGTTGATACCTCACGTTAATGGGATACCGTTCTCGGCCCTCGACGTTTTGCGCGATGTCTTCGCCACCGATTCCAGACTGTACCGCACGCTGCACGTCTTCGACCGTCATCCCGTAGCGAGCAGCTTCCAGCCGATTGACATCGATGTTGAGATAGAAGCCCTGCGAAACACGTTCCGCAAAAACTGCCCGCACGCCGGACAGGCGCGCCAACAGTTTCTCGATACGGGAGCCGGCCTCCTGAATTCCCTCCACGTTTGTTCCTTGAATTTTCATGCCGACTGGCGTCTTGATTCCTGTGAGTTGCATGTCGAGACGGTTTTGCACCGGCATCGTCCATGTGTTCGAGAGTCCCGGGAATTGAAGCTTTGAATCCATCTCCGCAATCAACTTGTCATAGGTCATTCCGGCACGCCACTTTTCACGGGGTTTCAGCATGATGGTCGTGTCGTACATATCCAGTGGGGCGTTGTCGGTTGAGCTGTCTGACCGGCCAACCACTCCAAACACACTGTCCACCTCAGGAAAGCTGCGGATCATCCGATCCTGTTCCTGCAAAAGCTGCGTGGCTTGGGTAATGCCGATTCCAGGCAGAGACGTCGGCATGTACAGCGACGATCCTTCGTACAGCGGCGGCATGAACTGACTGCCCAGACGGAAAGCGAGGGGAATCGTCGCGGCGAGAAAAATCAGGTTGAGGACAATTGTCAGCCACGGCCACCGTAAGGCGAACCGTAGCACGGGCAAATATAACGCCTGCGTGAATCGCGACACGGGGTTTGCCGATTCCGGTCGAAGCTTTCCGCGGATGAACAACACCATCAGAGCAGGAACCACCGTGATTGCAAGGAAAGAGGAGAATCCCACGGACAGTGTTTTTGTCCAGGCCAGTGGCCGAAACATCCGGCCCTCCTGCGCTTCTAAAAGAAAGACCGGCAAAAAAGAGACGACGATGATTAGCAGTGAGAAAAACAATGCGGGCCCTACCTGCTTGGCTGCATCAATAAGAATTCGTCGCCGCTCGCTTTCGGTGACCTGCCCAGCTTCGGAAAGATGCCGATAGCCGTTCTCGACAATGACGATGGCAGCATCGATCAATACGCCAATCGCAAGGGCGAAACCTCCTAAAGACATAATGTTGCTGCTGATGTGCAGAAGATACATGGGCACGAATGCGCCAAGCAGAGCAACTGGCAACGTAAGAATGGGGATCAGGGCTGACCTAATGTGGAATAGAAAAATGATGGTGACAAAGCTGACAATCGCACACTCGGCCAGAAGATCGCGCTTCAAAGTCCGAATAGATTCCTCGATCAGACCCGAACGGTCATACCCAACATGAATCTCGACTCCAGCAGGCAGCGAAGGCGCAATCTCCGCGACCTTCTTCTTGATTCCGTTGATTACGCTCAGCGCATTCTCCCCGTAGCGCATCACTACAATCCCGCCCACGGCCTCGCCTTCGCCTTGCCATTCGGCGACGCCCTCGCGAATCTGCGGCCCAAATGTGACCGTGCCTAGCTCCTTTAAAAGAACCGGGGTGCCGTTCTTGGCTATGACGGGCACGTTCTCCAAGTCACCCAGTGAACGCAAGTATCCAAGGCCACGAACCATGTAGCGCGCGCCATTCATCTCCAGCACGCGCCCGCCAACCTCGTTCGTGCTGGCGCGCACGCGGTCAATCACCGTGGAAAGCGGGATGCCGTAGGCGAGCAGCCGATTGGGGTCGAGCTGCACCTGATACTGCTTTACGAAACCGCCGATGGACGCTACTTCTGCAACTCCGTGGACGGTTTCAAGCTGGTAACGAACCTGCCAGTCCTGAAGCGAGCGCAGGTCGGCAAGGCTATGCTGGCCACTGCGGTCGACGAGCACATATTCGAACACCCAACCCACACCGGTGGCATCCGGTCCGATCATCGGCGCCGCCCCTTCGGGCAAGCGTCCACCGAGCCCCTGGATGTATTCGAGGACACGTGAGCGGGCCCAATAAATATCGGTGCCGTCCTGAAAGACAACATAAACGTAAGAGTCACCGAACATGGTCTGCGCCCGCACAGCCTTCACATGGGGCGCGGCCAGCAAGGTCGTAACAATGGGATACGTGACCTGATCCTCAATGACATTGGGAGGTCGTCCGGGCCACGAGGTGTGAACAATGACCTGCACATCGGAGATGTCGGGCAGGGCATCCAGCGGAACTCTTTGCAGTGACCAGATTCCCGCCAACACAAGAGCGAGGACAGCAATAAAAACAAGAAAACGGTTGCTTGCGCACCATTCGATCACGCGAGAGATCATGGCTTACATACCTCCCGTAGCGGTCAGATTCATGCGCTTGGTCAGAATTGTTTTTCCACCTTGCTCTCCTCGAATGGTGACCTGCCATGTGCCTCCAGAACCGAGTTCTACATCGCCTGCGTAGACTCCATTGCCGCGGTCAGTGAGCTCGGAGGTCACGTTCATCTCAGCCATGCCCATCTCCGGCATGCCCGCCATGAAGAAACGAACCGTTACTCTTGCCGCGGCGAGTGGCTTGCCGTCAGATGAGATGAGCTTCACCTGGACGCGGTTCTTGCCTTTGTGTGGTGGCGATGGATCAGTGGTAAGTTCAGCCGAAGCTTGCGGCTCGGGCCCATTCATCGCTGCTGCCGCTCCAGCCCCAGGCGGTGGAGGAGTGTAGGCTCCTGCAGCAGCCTGGAGCTGGCTTTCCGAATCAATCAGGAAGTTGGCCGAGGTTACAACTGTGTCACCGGACTTGAGGCCCTTGAGTACAACGAAACCCTCGTCAGTGGGTGCACTGAGCTGCACCTCACGCGGCTCTAACGATCCCTGGCCGCGCGACAGGAACACAATTTGACGGCTTCCTGCCTGCAACACTGCTGAGGCAGGGACAAATAATTGGCGACCGAGCGGCGCTCGCAACCGGACATTTACGAACATGCCAGGTTTCAGCGCAAGGGTGGGGTTCGGCATCGACAGCCGCACACGCAGGGTGCGCGTGGCTGGGTCAACTTGGGGAAGGACCTGTTCGACGTGCCCGTGAAATACCCGGCTGGGATACGCGTCCACAGTGATGTCAGCAGAATCTCCCGGCTTCAGCTTGCCGGCATCCTGCTGGAATACTTGTGCGTTTATCCAGACGGTCGAAAGGTCCGCGATCGAGTACAGCCGCATTTCCGGTTGCACATAGGCGTTTGGCAACACCATGCGCTCAACCACGTAGCCGGAAACCGAAGAAACGAAGGTAAAATCCGTCAGCGGCTTTCCGCTGGTGTCCAGCTTCGAAATGTCTTGCTCCGACAAGCTCCACTGCAGCAAGCGTTCACGAGCCGAACGGAGGAGAGTGTCTGCGCCAGCAGAAACTCCCTCGACAGAACTCTGACCGAGTCGGCCTGCATTCGCTTTTGCGAGCAAGTATTCCTGCTGGCTGGCCACTAACTCGGGGCTGTAGATTGTGAAGAGCGGAGTACCTTTTGTGACAAATTGATAGGTCGCATTGACGAAGACATCCTTCACCCACCCTGGATAACGGGTCTGCACGTAAGCGACGCGCCGCTCATTTACTTCGACCGTGCCCATCGCCCGGATTTCGGAGTTAAGCGCCTTGTATTCGACCTTCCCAGTGCGCACACCAATGCTCTGCATCCGCTCCGGTGACAACTCGACCGGAGCAAGTGTGGGAGGAGCGTTTTCAATTGCAGAGGAAGTGAACCCTTCCATCGGCGGATGTTCTGTGACTGCACTTTCTGATCGCTTTGTGCTCCGGGAGGACTGCCAGAACCAGTAAGCGGCAAACGCCAGAAAGAGATTGAGCACAACCGCGATAGCGAAAAGTCTGCGGTAGTTCATTTCAGTTCCTCCCCAATGAGGCGCTCGATGCGAGCAACAGCAGCCTCATGTTCGGCAAGTGTGCGTTCGCGATCCATTGCGAGGCGAAGCGTGTCGTTGTACGACCCAAGCAGACCCTGATAGTCCTGTTTCCCCGCGCGATACCCAGACAAGCCGGCGTTCAATGCCGACTCACTCTGTGGAATGAGTCCCTGGTCGTAAACCGTCAGTTGCTGTTCGGAAGCTTGAACAATCGCGATTTGTTCTCCCAGGTCGCTTTCCATTTCTTTCAGGCGAGATTCTTTTTCGGCTTCAGCCTGCGTGACCTTGGCCTGCGATTCGGCTTCGGCGGCCCGCACTCGAGAACGATTTGGCAGCTTGATCGAGAATGTGCCCATGTAATAGTCGCGGAAGTTGTCCGCCGTGTGCTGCCACATGTACTGGACCGCAAAGTCGGGTTTCTTTTCTCGGTTCGCGAGTGCCGCAGCGGCTTGGCTTTGGGACACTTGCTCCGCGCTCACCTGCAACTCAGGATTGTTTTGCCGGAGCTTCGCGAAGAGCGCGGCTGTCTCGGGAATGCGGCGGGAAGAAAGCGGTTCGGGAACAATGTCGACCGATTCGGGTAACCGGTTCAATAGCGCTTTCAAAACGACCTGGGACTGAGCGCTCTCACGGCGCTGCATGGAAAGCTCGTTCAGGAGCTTCGTTCGTTCGAGTTGGGTTCGGAGGACATCCTGCTGCGTGCCCTGTCCCACGCGATAACGGATCTCTGCAGCTTGCTCGATCTCATCCGTGCGTTGCTGATTTTGTTCGAGTACAGAGACAAGTCGCCGGGACGCCGCAAGCTGGAAATATGCCAGCTTCAGGCGGGTGAGCACTTCCCACGCGACTGCATCTTTCTCCACGCGTGAGATGGCGATCCCATGCTGCGCGACATTTCCTCGCAATGCGCGCTTGCCGGGATAAGGAAGCTCCTGTGATGCGCCAAAGCCGATGTAGGCAAAGTCACTATTGCTGTATCCAGCGAATGGCCGCGGACTACCCACGGTGAAGCTCTGGACCATAACTTCAGTGTCTGGCAGCGCCGACGCCTGTTTAGGCATGTATTCGGACGTCTGAATGGCACGCTCTGCAGCTTTGATTGCGGCGTTGTTCTGCCGGGCTTCTCCGAAGAGTAACTGCAGGCTGGTTGGAGCGCTTTGGCCGAAGGCCGTTACGGTCCAAAAGACAAACACACAGAGTTTGCTGATCTTCGTCATTTCTCCTCGCACACGATTGGAGATGAAGTCACACGAGGACACACAAGTGCGGCCTCGCACTTCTATGGCGACGAAGGGATCAGATTCTGAGGACGGCGACGATTTGCGGAGGGCTTTCCGGCGGTGATTCGAATGTGCTGACGGCGATTCCAATCATTGGACGGGCCAAAGGAGAGGGAGCTTCGGCCAGCATAGTAATCGCCAAACCGAAATCGCTGTTCTGGATTCTTGACGCGGTAGCTGTATGAGGCGAGACAGGGTGCTGACAACATGAATGCGAGCTCGGCATTACAGACATCTCACAGCGGCCAGCCATTTTTTCACAGCACTCTCGCTGCTCCGGGCTCATCTCCGCGAAAGACGTCAGACATGCCAACAGTGGAAGCGCGACTGTGACGATCGACAACGCGATCGAAACGAATTGTGACGCTCGGCGCACCATGTTCATTCTACCGCAACCTGCAAACTGCTTAGGGCTAAACGCTCGCTTGTCTCCTGGCAGGCCCACCCCATTCCGGCATGAAAAAATCGGAATCTTCAAGGCAGCAACCGGCACGATGCCCCGACCGCCCCTTAGTGGCAGCCTCTCCCAGCTGGTTTTTACCGGCCGAGGAAGGCTGCCTCGTCAGCACAAATGCGAAAGGCTAGACAACAGTTTTCCTTCACTGCTGCTTCTGCTCCGCTTGTTTGGCCATGTCTTCGTGCAGAACTGCCAGGGCTTCTGCTTCCTTGGCTTGCTCTTTTGCCAGTTGAGCGAACTTTTCGCAGTGGCTCGCTCCTTGACCGAAGGCATCTCCATGCTTTGACTCCATTGCGGCAAAAGGATGCTTCTCTTGGTAGATCGAGGCCAACTCCGAATGCTCCTTAGCACTCTGCGTCAGACTTGCTGCTTCATGCCGGTAGTACGCAGCGATTCTGCGATGCTCGGGAGGCTCTTTTGCAGTCTTGAGCAGGGCGACCAGTTCCTTCCGTGTGGGAACAGAAGACTTCTTGTCCTGCGCAGCGGAGTAACCCGAGATTAAGGACAGCGCGGCTATAGTGGCGAGCACTGCGACCGTCGAAAGAATGCGCTGTACGCTTTTCATAATTCCTCCAGTGGAGATATTCCGTGAATGGGGTGTCGGGTCTCGCGCGAGATGGGGTTGAGCACTTGTGCTCTGTTTCCGCTGCTAAGCAGCGAGCGGCATCTGCGCTGGGAAATCTGCGTAAGAGCCGTTGGGCTAAATCAGGAAGACGCAGAGAATCGCTTGAAGGGAGAATTTCGGTCCATGCGGTGGTCCTTTCGCAGGCGCCGATCTGACGGGTGCAGGTGGTTCCTCCAGAATAGAGGTATTGGATGTCGTCGCCAGCCTGGTTACCCCACATTTCGGGACTCGTGGCGGCGCCGCGACAGCTGCATTAGCTGCCGACAACTCGCAGCAGGAGCCGCTCGCCGGTCCTTGCTGAATGCCGACGGCCGTGTTGGCGGTCATTCCCGCGTCGCCCATTGTCATCTGCATCACAGGCATAGGAATCGAGCAGGCCGACAGGGCCGCCACCTGGGATACGAACAGTGTGATCGCCACTGCAATAGATACGAATATGGATCGCCCAGCCATAACTGTCTGCATCTTACTCAGTGCCGAAGACGTTTTCCGTGATTGGTGTCACAATGACCCGTGAGCGATCTCACTCACGTTGTTAGCTGTGCTTTCTTCCGCCGGGAGTCTTGCGCCGAGACCCGTCGGCGCGTGTTTGGCTTGCTCATGTGGGAACACCCAACTTGGGCAGAAGCCACTGTGTCAGCACTATGTAGAGCGCGATAAATCCGGCAACCCACATCCAGTCGGGCATACTTCCTCTCCTTACGTTCTCCTGCCTTTCACCGGTTCAGCTGACCCTCCGGCTGGTTGGATCTCGCTCCTCCTGCATCCGGCAAACCCAGTTTGCGAAAGATGGCCATCGCCGGGCACATATTGGTGAACCCCGACTGAAATAGATTGAGTCCGACAAAAGCCGTAAACAGGAACCAGTAGGGAGAAACCCAGTAGCCCAGCGCCACCGAAAGCAACACGAAGGTTCCCGCCAGCACTCTCACAGCACGTTCGACTGTCATAGCAACTCCCTCCTGACTTAAGAATTTATGCCGCAACTGTGGTCGTGCTTTCCGGCGAGTGCAGTTGTGGCGGCGTCGCATCCACGCGCCGGCG
>Ga0209068_10000472_pt1 | contig 21710 bp, 10 predicted proteins | sample ColStrG_CSR_2012_FD_187200 | JGI IMG/M metagenome (GOLD analysis project Ga0209068, IMG submission 187200) | Freshwater sediment microbial communities in response to fracking from Pennsylvania, USA - Cold Stream Run_MetaG_CSR_2012 (SPAdes)... | ecosystem: Environmental > Aquatic > Freshwater >...
ACGCATATCACGAACAACTATTACAACAACCACTACAAAGTGGAGCCGATACGGCACATCAACCGAGACAAGCCGAACGGATTTATGGCGGCGGGTAGAGACACGATCGTTAATTCCCGGCCGGTGGCGAACAATCTGGTGAAGGTGCCAGCCAATGCGCGGAACAGCGCGCCCGGGCTGCGGCAGGTCGGGTTGAATCCGACTCGCGAGAGCAGATTGGGTGTGAATGCGGGTCAGCGCGCGGCGGGTGCCCCACGAGCAGCTTTGTCACGGCCTACGGTGAACAAGCTGACGCCTCCAGCCATGCCGGGACGCGGTCAGATGCAGCCGGGACGTCCGGCGGTGGGTAACGCTGGAAATCGTGGGCAGACGCCTGTTGCACGAGGACCTGCGGGCAACGGGAATGTTGGGAATGGTGCCACGAGAATCGACCATCCCAATGGGTCTGGAGCTGGGACGAATGGGCGATTTGTTCCGCGTCCTCCGTCGAGCTTTGGGAATGGCGGAGCGAATCGGGGCAGCGAACCCGCTCGAGTTGCCGAGATGAGACAGCCGGGAACGCAGCGGGGGGCGAATAACAGCGTACCGCGTCCTCCGGCAGGAGCCAATGGGAGGCCAATGGTTACGTCGGCGCCTGCAGGCCAGAATCGCGGGCCCAACATTGACCATTCGAACGGGAGTGGAGGCCGAGGCAACGTTGATCGACCCACCATGAACCGTCCGACGATTGGCCGGCCGCAAGTGGATCGGTCGAACGGTGGACGACCGACGATTGATCACTCTTACGGTGGTCGGCCGAACATGGATTCCGCAAGTGGCAGGTCGAGCAATGTACCGCGTCCGACAGGTCCGGTACGCGCTGCACCGCGCGACTATTCGCAGCCGAGCTATCGTGGAAGTTCACGAGGAGAGTCGGCGAACGGTGGCGGCGGATATCGTAACCAAGGTGGCTATGGTGGTGGCTACGGTGGACCGCGTGGCGCGGCGGAAGGCCCCAGAGGCGGCGGAGGTGGAGGGTATCATCCTCCGGCGAGTTCGGGCGGCGGCGGACCGCGTGGGGGCGGTGGTGGTGGTAGACCGTCCGGCGGAGGTGGCGGCGGCCATCAAGGTGGTGGTGGTGGACGAGCTTCCAGCGGCGGCGGTGGTGGTGGTCATCAACGCGGACGCTGACCCTCAAAGTTAACCCTTAAAGTGATAGTTGAACGAAAACGCCGTCTTCGGACGGCGTTTTCTTTTGTCCAGGATACTTTGGGCGAACTGTGCTTGGGCAACCTAGCTTGGGCGAGCTAGGCTCGGATCATGGTCAGGACCATCTTGAAGCGGGCGGTTGCCTTCACTGCGTGCGGCTTGTTCGCCGGTAGCAACAAGATGTCCCCGGCCATCAGTACGATTGTGTTGCCAGCGACGGTGATCTCTGCTTCGCCCTCGACGGCTTGGACTAGAGCGTCGAACGGTGAGGTGTGCTCGCTGAGCCCTTGTCCCTGATCGAAGGCAAAAACGGTGACATTCCCCTTGTCGCGCTTCAGAATGACGCGGCTGACGACGGAGCCCTCCTGATAGTTGACGAGGTCCAGTAACGACAAGGCTTGCGCTTCTGCGATTTCAAGGCGTGGGGTTGTGGTCATGGTTCGATTCTATGCTTTGCGGGATGTTTGGGAGGACGGTTAGGTGGTACTGCGATCGTTCGCAAAGCAGATTCCTCACGATAGAGCTGTTCGGAATGACAAAGTGGTGAGGGTGTCTTCAGGCCTAGGCATACCTGCGTGGGTGAGCAGGAATGCTCGCCCTACACTAACGCCGCATGCGCTAGAATGGCGTTCATCCCATCCCACCGCCAACTTTTGGAGGTCTCCTTGATTGAAAAATCTAATTGTCCTGGTCGACGAGTCGTTTTATTTGTGCTGCTTCTTTCGTGTCTGACATTGCCTGCGCTGCAAGCTCAGACTGTTGCGTCGTCGTCGGAAGCTCGCCTGAAGAAGGCTTACCGCTTCCAGAAGGGTGGTTGGACCTACGTTCATTTGGAAGGGTCTCCGGCTGATATTGGGTTTCAGCACGGATTTCTGCTGGCTCCTGAGATTGCTGATGCCTACAACGCGGTGAAGTTGTTTGACACGCATCAGACGCAGCGCGACTGGAATTTTTTTTGGAAAACGGCACGGGAGATGCTTTGGCCGCACATTGATGCCGAGTATCAGCAGGAGTTGCAAGGGATCGCCGATGGCGTGAAAGCGCACGGTGGGAACCTCGACGTTTATGACATTGTCGCGCTGAATGCGTTTGAGGAAGTGCCGGACTACTACGTCCCATGGTTAAACAAGCAGTCGAAAGCGGCGAATGCTCCGAGGCTGGCTGCGCCGGGAAATTGCAGTGCATTCATTGCGACGGGAGCGTACACGAAGGATCACAAGATTGTCATCGCCCACAATAACTGGACGAGTTACCTGACGGGAGAACGCTGGGTAGCAATTTTCGACATTGTTCCGGAACACGGGAACCGCATTTTGATGGATGGCTTTCCGGGCGTGATCACGAGCGATGATGATTTTGCCGTGAGTTCGTCCGGGATGATGATTACCGAGACCACGATTACTCAGTTTGAGGGCTGGGACCCGAATGGGAAGCCGGAGTTTGTGCGGTCGCGCAAGGCGTTGCAATACGCGAACAGCATTGACGACTACGTGCGGATTATCAAGGAAGGCAACAACGGTGGCTACGCGAATGACTGGCTGATTGGCGACCGCAAGAGCGGCGAGATTGCTTACTTGGAGCTGGGACTGAAGAACACTCCGCTGTGGCGCACGAAGGATGGGTATTTTGTCAGCTCGAACTTTGCGCGGGACCCGAAATTGATTCAGGAAGAGACGAGCGGGTTCGATCCGAACGATGCTTCTTCGTCGATGAATGCGCGACATATTCGTTGGGAGGGGCTGATGAAGGAATCGAAAGGCAGGATTAATGTCGAGATGGCGGAGCAGTTTCTGGCCGACCATGTCGATAGTTTCGAGAAGTCCACGAAGAAAGACGAGCCCAATGAGCGCGGCCTTTGCGGACATGCCGATAACTCCTCGCGAGGAATTAAAGCATGGGAGTGGAGTCCCTACAATCCGGGAGGCGCCGTGCAGGGCAAGGCCACGGACAGTGACATGGCTGGAAAGATGAGCTTTGTTGCGAGAGCGGGGCATCCTTGCGGCGCGGATTTTGTCGCGGCTGATTTTCTCGAGCGGCATCCGGAGTATTCGTGGCAGAAGCCTTTGTTACGCGACATGAAGGCTGGGCCTTGGACGAAATTTGAGGCGGGACAGAAAGAGATGGAATAACGTCCAGCCGGATTGCTGGATGGTTAAGTCTCTCGTATATGAAAAGCAGGTCCCTCCACTGCGGTAAATCACCGGGTTCACGGCGATTCCGCTTCGGTCGGGATGACAAATTGAACTTGATCGGAAAGATCTAGACCTTAGGTCGGCAATCTTCGCGTCGACGGATCTCTTTTATCGTTTGCAGCTCCGATAGTTTTGCATCGGGTCGTGTAATCAATTCCCGCAACAGCATCTCGAAGTCGTCACGCATGCGGTCGATTGTCGATTGGTCAAATAGATCCGTGCAGTACTCGATGTAACTTCCCTCCCCCGTTTGCATTTCGAGTTCGAAGGACAGATCAAATTTGGATGTGCCGTTGTCGATGTAGACAGGGCGCGCGATCTCAAGGCCGCTGATTTGAAGCATAGGCAGCGGGGCTTTGGGTGCACGGAAGTTGACTTGGAACAACGGCGTGCGCGTGGGATCGCGCGGGGGTTGGACGGCATCGACTACTTTTTCCAGCGTCAGATCCGAATTTTGCAACGAAGCCCGGCAGGAGGCATGGACGCGAGCCAGGATCTCACGAAACGTGGGGTCGCCGGAAAGGTCGTTGCGGAAGACGACGGTGTTCACGAAGAAACCGATCATGCCATCGACGTTGATGCTGCGAGGGAGGACTGGAGATCCCATGGAGAAATCTTCCTGACCAGTCAAGGCGTGGAGGAAGACGTTGAAGGCCGCCATAGTGCTGCGGTAGAGCGTGGTCTGGGCCTGACTCGTGAGCGCCTGCAGGTCGAGTAATAGAGGATGCGGAAAGTCGATCGCCTGGCGCTTGCCCCGCTGGCTCCAGCGTGCTGGGCGAGGATGGTCGGTGGGGAGTTGTATCTGCGCGGCTCCGGACAAGTGCTGCTTCCAGAACGCTTCCAAGTTTGCGAGGCGTTCGCCTTGCAGAAAACGGCGTTGCCAGATCGCGAAATCGCTGTATTGAAATAGCGGATCGTCGAGCGTGGTCGGGACTCCGCTCGTGGCCGATTTGTAATAAGCCGCGATTTCATCGAAGGCTGTGCGAAGTCCGCCTGCTTCGAATGCAATGTGATGAGAGACCTGAAGGAAAAAGAACTCGTCGTCGCTTAGTCGCAGGAGCATCCCGCGAACCATCGGGTCGCGCGCGAGGTTGAAGGCGCGGGCGGCTTCTTCGTAAGCAAGGCGGCGGGCTTCGGGCTCGCGTTCGTTTTGCGGCAAATGGCGGAGATCGATTTCCGGAAGCTGGACTGTCCACTTTTTCAAGACAATGGGAACGGGCTTGCCCGCAGGAGCGAGGAAGATGGTGCGCAGAATCTCGTGGCGTCCAATGAAGGCACTGTAAGCCTGCCGCAGGGCATCGGCGTTGACTGGGCCGCGACCACGCATCAGGAACGGAATGTTGTATACGGGCGTACCGGGAGCCAACTGGTCGAGGTACCACAAGCGGAGTTGGGCGAATGAGGCGACGCAGGGTTCGCCGGGCTGACGGCGCTCGAGGACGGGAGCGGCGGTGGAATTCGCGGGGGCCGGATTGGTGGCGTCAGACATTCGAACGTGGGCGCTTAAGCCTTGGGTTTTCGAGCTCTTGCTTGTCGGGCTATGGACGTTAGAACTATGGACAACTATAGCAACCTGTGACAATCTTAAGTCGAATCCCCCCCCTGACCGACTCTCCCTTGCTATGACGTGGTTACTTTTGGTTACTTTGGGAATCGGCCATCCCTTCTGGTAAGCGTGTGTTTAAGAGGGGAGGTGCGCCACAATAGAAGAAGGTGTGCGCGGTTCGGCCAGCCATATTGAAGTTCGAAATTGCAGGGGATTTGGTAAGTCTGACGGAGGCTGAGGAGCTCGATGGCGGTTGAGAATACCACAGGATTTCAGCTTTCGCCCCAACAGCAGCGGTCGTGGAACCTGCAAACCGCGGGGTTGCCGACTTGCGCGTCGGTGATGATTTCTCTGCAAGGCGATATTGACGCGGCGCGGTTACGAGCCGCTCTCGAAACGGTGGTTGGGCAGTTTGAAATTCTGCGGACTAGCTTTCAGCGTAGTTCTGGGGTGAGGTTCCCGTTTCAGGTGGTGCATAGCGAGGCGACAGTTGCATGGGGGACGGCGACTCTTGGGTCGTCATCGGCAGAGCAGTCGGCTGAGGTTGCAAGGATGCTGAAGGCACAGGCAGAGAGAGTTGACTTCAGCGCGACCCCCACAGTGCAAGCGACCTTAGTTGCTACGGGTCGTGATCACCTTCTGTTGTTGAGTCTGCCGAGCCTTTGTGTGGACGCTCGGGGACTGGAATTGCTGGTGCAACATCTCGCGGCAGCATACGGCGGAAGTTCAAGGTCGGAAGACGTATTGCAGTACGCCGATTACGCGGCTTGGCAGAATGAGCTTCCGCAGGAGGAAGATGCCGCAAGAGCGGCGGAATTTTGGAAGGGGCATAATCCCGCGAATGCGCCACCTGTGGCTCTACCTTTTGTTAGGAAGCCGGGCGCTGCGGTTTCAACGTCTGCCCGTGAGCTTCAAAGTGTACCCATTGATCTGGATGACGACATTAAGCGCCGCATTGAGGAGAACGGGCTCGAGGCCTTTCTGCTCGCAAGTTGGCAGGTGTTTTTGTGGCGGATGAGCGGACAGGCTGAAGTCGTTACGTGCTTCCACAGCGAAGGGCGGCAATATGAGGAGGCAAAGAACGCGCTCGGGGCATTTAGCAGAATGCTGCCGCTGCGGACCAGCTTCGATGCCGAACTGGGGTTTGCGGCGCTTCTCGACCAAACCCGGCAGTTGATCGCGCAGGCGAAAGAATCGCAGGATTACCTGCCGGCTTCCTACTGCGATAGTGAACCTGCCGTGTATTTCTCGCTGAGAACCGCCGCGAGCTCTTTCACAGCTGCTGGAATCACATTCTCGATCTCAGAGATGCATGCGCCAGAGCACCACGCGTATCTAGGCCTGCAAGTGGAAACAACCGCAACCGCCCGCGATTGGAATGCAGGGCTTGCGTTCGATGTTGCCGCTTTATCTCGGACAACGGCGGAACATTTTGCTCATTGTTTTGAGGCGCTGGTCCGTGTGGCCGCAGCGCAATTTGGTTTGGCGAGCAGTCGTTTGCCGATCAGCCGGCTTCCCATCCTGAATGATGCGGAACGCGAGCGAGTGGTGGTGACGTTCAATCAGACGGAGACGGAATTTCCTGCTGGTGTTTGTCTGCATCATCTTTTCGAAGAGCAAACGAAAAAGAACCCAACACATCCGGCGTTGCGCTGTGGGGAGTCTTTGTTGACCTACGCGGAACTCAATGCCGAGGCCAACCGGATTGCACACGCGCTGCGGCGACTCGGCGTGAAGTCCAACGTTTGCGTTGGGCTGTGCGTGGAACGCTCGGCGGAAATGATTGTCGGGTTGCTGGGTATTTTGAAGGCTGGCGGATGTTACGTGCCTCTCGTCCCGGATAGCCCGAAGTTGCGATTGGCTCATCAGCTTACCGAAACTGGCGCGCCCGTATTGTTGACGCAGGAAAAGCTACTGAAGAACCTGCCGGATTTTGCAGGAACCGTTCTCTGTTTGGATCTCGATCGCCAGAAGCTGGCGGCGGAGTCATCAGCGGATCCGGAGCGTATTAACACCCCCAGAGATTTGGCTTATGTGATCTATACGTCAGGGTCGACCGGAGTGCCGAAGGGCGTCGCCGTTCGTCATGCGAGCCTGGTCAACTACACACGCTTCATGGAACGTCGACTCAACTTGGCGAGTCGACCTAATGGGCTACATTTTGCGACGGTTTCGACGATTGCAGCGGACTTGGGCAATACGGCCGTCTTCCCTTCTCTAGTGTCGGGTGGATGCCTGCATGTGATCGGGTTTGAGATGGCGATGGCGGCGAACCTGTTTGCGGAATATGCCGTGAAGTATCCGATTGACGTCTTGAAAATTACACCGTCCCATTTGAATACGCTGCTGAAGGCTCCGGGGGGCGATGGGGTGTTGCCGCAGAAGTTTCTGGTGCTCGGCGGAGAAGCCTCGTCGTGGGAGTTCGTTCGCCAAATCATGCAGGCTGGAAAATGTGCGGTGCTGAACCACTACGGCCCAACCGAGGCAACCATCGGGTGCTGCACGTTTGCCGTGTGGGAGAACGACGTCAGCGAATGGGAACCGGCGACAGTGCCTGTGGGACGGCCCATTGCGAATGATTCCGTTTACATTCTTGATCAACATATGAATCCCGTTCCGGTGGGAGTTGCGGGAGAGCTTTGCATTGGCGGCGCGGGTCTGGCACAAGGGTATTTGAACCAACCGGAGCAGACGGCGGAACGGTTTGTTGCCAATCCGTTTCGCAGCGCGACGTCCACGGAAGGCCGAGTTTATCGAACAGGCGACCTGGCGCGGTTTCTGCCGGACGGCAACATTGAATTCCTGGGGCGCATCGACGACCAGGTGAAGATTCGCGGCTTTCGTGTGGAGCCGGCTGAGATCCAGAACGCGTTGCGGAAGTGTCACGGGGTGCAGCAGACCGTCGTCACGCCGTATCAGGATAAGAACGGAGAGAAGCGTCTGGCGGCGTATGTTGTGGCTGCGAAATCGACCAAGGTGGATCAACTACGAGCATTTCTGCAAAACGAGCTGCCTGAGTACATGGTGCCGACCGCGATTGTGCTGCTGGAGAGGCTGCCGCTAACTCCCAACGGCAAGGTAGATCTGAGGGCGTTGCCTTCCCCGGAGGTGGTGGAGGCAACGGTCGAGCGGCTGTTTGTGGCTCCGAGCACGCCAGACGAAGAGAAGATGGCAGCGATTTGGCGAGAAGTGCTGCGCGTAGAGCGGGTTTCGATGCACGACAATTTCTTTGAAATGGGCGGGCATTCCCTGCTGGCGACGCAGATCATCTCGCGAATTCGCAACGGGTTTCAGGTACAGATGCCGCTGCACAGCTTTTTGGAGACTCCGACGGTGGCGCAATTGGCCGAGAAGGTACGCCACATCGCACCTGCCGAGAGCGAGGACGCAGAAATGGCGCGACTGCTGGCGGAGATTGAGGGACTGTCGGAGGAAGACGCCGAACGGCTGCTGGCGGAGCATACGGAGAAAGACATTGGGAAGGGTTAGGCAAACCTCCCACCCATAAGCGATCCAGCGCTGGGACGGTACTTATGGCGGTTCCGAAGCGGCGATCCTCTGGACAAAGAAGGTTGGTTGTGACAACGTAATAAAGTAGCATTTTGGCTTGCAAAGTATTGATTCGTTGGGAAGTTCCGACGCTTTAACGGTTTGAACCAGGACATTTCTCCCTCTGGTGTTTCGGTCGCGTATCCTCCACGCGGTCCGAAGAACTTGGTATCTGCGAAATTGCTATGTCTTCCTTCACTCTGACAATTCGGCCCAAGTCGGGATGGCAGCCGCTGGATTTGCGGGAAGCATTTCTGTATCGCGAGCTTCTGGGGTTCCTGATTTGGCGGGATGTCAAGATTCGGTACCGGCAAACGGCGCTTGGAGGAATTTGGGCGCTTCTGCAGCCGCTGATCGCCATGATGATTTTTACGTTTGTATTTCATCGCATGGCCGGAGTGCATAGCGACGGGCCGCCGTATCCTCTTTTCGCGTTTGCGGGATTGACCCCGTGGACATTTTTTGCGACCGCTGTTAACCAGTCCAGCAATAGTTTGATTTCGAACCAGCAACTGGTTTCGAAGGTGTATTTCCCGCGAATCTTTATTCCGCTGGGATGCGTAGGCGCGTTGCTGCTGGATATGGTGCTTAGTCTGATGCTGTTGCTGGGACTGATGATCTACTACAGCTGGGCCTTGACCTGGGCCGTACTTTGGCTGCCAGTGTTTGTGCTGGCAGCGATTCTGGCGGCCTCCGGAATTGGACTCATGCTGTCAGCGCTGAATGTAAATTTTCGCGACGTGAAATACGCCGTTCCATTCCTGATTCAGATGGGAATTTTTGTGACTCCAGTGATTTATCCGGCCAGCTACTTGTCGTCGAAGTGGAGGTATATTCTGGCCTTGAATCCGATGACGGGCGTGGTGGAAGGATTTCGCCATGCGCTCCTGGGTAGTCCGATCGCGTGGGGTTCGGCGGGGATCTCGCTGGGGATTTGCGTCTTGTTGTTCATAGCAGGATTGTTTGTTTTTCGACGGCTGGAGGCGCGGTTCGCAGACGTGATTTAGGCTAGGGCCCTGGTATCTGGCGATCTACTTTTTTATGGAACCGATTCTTGAAGTTAACGGCATCTCGAAGGAATACGTACTAGGTCGCCACGTTGGCGGGCCTGAGACGTTCCGCGAACTGTTCCAGCGGAAACTGGCCGCTCCCTTTCGCCGGAATGACGCGCCCAAGCTTGATATCCATCGCGAGCATTTCTGGGCGTTGCGGGATGTGAGTTTTTCAGTGCAGGAGGGTGAAGTCGTCGGAATCATTGGTCGCAACGGCGCGGGTAAGAGCACGCTGTTGAAGATTATTTCGCGCATCACCGATCCGACCCAAGGTTTTATCCATTTGCGTGGACGCTTGGCGAGCCTCCTGGAAGTGGGAACGGGATTCCATCCTGAACTTACGGGGCGGGAAAATATTTACATGAACGGCGCCATCTTAGGCATGAAGAAGGCAGAGATCAACCGGGAATTTGACGCGATCGTAGATTTTGCGGAGATCGAAAAATTCCTGGATACTCCGGTCAAACACTACTCGAGCGGCATGTACGTACGGCTGGCGTTTGCTGTGGCAGCGCACCTGCATCCTGAGATTCTCGTTGTGGACGAAGTTCTGGCGGTCGGTGATGTGACGTTCCAGAAGAAATGTCTGGGCAAGATGAGCGACGTGAGCAAGAGCGGACGGACAGTACTGTTCGTTTCGCACAACATGGCAGCCGTCGAGAATCTGTGTCAGCGAGGCGTCGTGCTGGAGCGCGGCAAAGTCGTGTTTGACGGAACGGCAAAAGACGGCGTGAAGCACTATCTGAGTGGCATTTCGACTGCGCCGGGCGGGACGGGGCATTCTGTCGATCTAAGTCTGGCGAAAGACCGACGTTCGCAACAGGCGGAGCTTCTGCGACGCATTGAGTTCACTACCGACGGGAATCGTGACCTGACGGAAGGACTGCCGATTGGAAGCGGTCTCAAGGTACATGTGCATTTCGACCTGCCAAGGCCGACGGCAAGCTTCAATGTTGGCCTGGGATTCGACAACATCTTTGGACAACGCGTATTCACCGCCCATAGTTTTTTTGAACCTAACCGTTCGCACGGGGAGGTGGTTGGGCCACAGGTCTTCGTATGCGATATTCCAAGCTTAACCCTGATGCCGGGCGACTACCTATTGAGGCTGTGGCTGGACCTCAACAACAGCGAGGCAGACCTGATCAATGACGCGGCGCGCATCACGGTTGTGGAGTCCGACTATTACGGCACGGGCAAAGCACCATGGAATGGAGCGTTTGTGTTGCCGCACAACTGGTATTTGGAATCTGGTTCGAAAGTGAATTCCAACGATGAAAAGCCGTCCGTCTTGACGGCGAAGTTGTAAGACACGGCGTTCCCCAAGGCCGAAGCTTCCGGATCACTTAAGTAACATGGAAAGAGACCTGTTGGCAGTGAAGAATAGCTAAATGAACCAATGTTGGGTGGGCCGATAACGGCCGGGAAGCGCACACAATAGCAATGCCGCCGGAAACTACAGCTGGATTTCGATTGTCACCGCAGCAAGAGCGTCTTTGGACGCAAGCTGGGGCGGAGGCCGCTGAATTCCGTTCGCAATGCGCTGTTCGGATTGAAGGGGCGTTGGATGCGGAGCGTCTGCGTGCCGCTTTGGCCTCGCTGGTCGCACGCTATGAGATTCTGCGCACGGTATTCCCACACCAGGCGGGGATGAAGGTTCCGTTTCAGGTCATTCTCGATCCGGACGCTCTGCAGGGCAACGCGTTGTTGTGGAGGTCGGTTAGCCTCTCCGGACAAGGAAACGGTGGAGGAACCTCTCCGTCTGTAGCGGAATTGCAGCGGAGTGAACTCGCCGCGCCGCTCGACTTGGAGCACGGCCCCGTGCTACATGCGGCATTGGAGCGAGTTACTGACACGCGACACATTCTTGTGCTTACCCTGCCTTCGGGATGTTCGGACTCGCGATCTCTCGCTAATTTTGTGGCGGAGTTGGAACGCGCTTATGCAGATGGAAAAAGGGAGTCCGAAGAAGTCTTGCAATACGCCGATGTTGTGGAATGGCAGTACGAGTTGCTGGAAGGCGAAGACACAAAGGCTGGACGGGATTTCTGGCGCGAGCATGTGCGTGGGATGGATCTCAATACGGCGGCTTCGATGGCGCTGCCATTGGAGGTCACAAATGCTGGCGACGGCTTCCGTTTAGGCATACACAAAGTTGAGATTGACGGAACGATTGCGGCCAAGGTCACAGCGTTGGGCAACACTTGTGGTGGTTCCGTATCGGATGTAGTCCTGGCGGCGTGGCAATGTTTCTTGCAACGCGCCACCGGCAGAACGGACATCACGTTGGCGTGTGTTGGCGACGGCCGCAAGCACGAAGAGTTGCACAGCGCGCTCGGGTTGTTTGCTCGGGGTTTTCCGCTAAATCTGTCGACGGCGGCGGAGATGACCTTTGCTTCCGAAGTCCGTCACGCGAACACTTCGTTTGCGGAAGCTCGGGAGTGGGAGGAGGCATTTTCCTGGCCGGGGATTGCGGGCTCAGCGGGAACTTCGGAGAATCTGGCGCTGCCGTTTGCCTACGAGTTTGTCTCTTTTCCCGAGACCGCTGCTTCCGGCGGGCTGCGATTGACGATGGAGTCGGTTCGGGCGGTTTGGGAGCGGTTTGCGCTGAAGCTGGTGGTTCAACAGCAGGGCCAGCGACTGCATGTCGAGTTTCAGTTTGATGCGAATCGTTTTTCTTCGAACGATATAGCCCGTTGGGCGGAGAACTTTGGCACGTTGCTAACGGCTGCCGTGACTTCCCCGGAGACGCGGGTGGGGCAGTTGCCGTTGTTGAGTGCGGGGCAACGGGAGCAGGTTCTGGCGGACTGGAATCAGACGTCTGCCGAGGTTCCTGCCGTTTGCTTTCATCAGCTTTTCGAGCAACAAGTGGCACGGACTCCTGCGCGAACTGCCTTGGTCTGCAATGGCGCTTCCCTGACCTATGCAGAACTGAACACGCAAGCCAACCAACTGGCTCATCATTTGCGCTCGCTCAGCGTGGGACCCGATTCGCGGGTTGGCCTTTGTCTGGAACGGTCTGTTTCTTTGATCGTCGGCCTGCTCGGAATCTTGAAGGCTGGCGGCGCTTATGTGGCTTTGCAATCCGATCATCCAAAGGCGCGACTCGCGCAGCAGCTGGATGGCGCTGTAGCCCTGCTCACCGAACAGAAGCTGCTGGACTCCATGCCGGACTTTCCCGGTCCAGTACTGGCTCTGGATCGCGATGCGGGCATTTGGGCTCAGCAGTCCGGTACGAATCCGGCGCTCAATACGACGCCTGCGAATCTGGCCTACGTCATCTTCACCTCGGGCTCCACTGGCGTGCCCAAGGGCGTCGGCATTGAACACCGCAATCTGACCAACTACACCGCGGCGCTGGGCTCGCAACTCCGGCTGGATTCTTTTCCGGATGGGCTGCGCTTCGCCACTGTCTCGGCTCTCAACGCCGATCTTGGCAACACTTGCATCTTCCCGGCCTTCGCCTCCGGTGGCACTTTGCATGTCATCCCGTACGAGACCGCTACCGATTCCCGGCGCTTCGCGGCCTACTTCACCGAGCATGCGATCGATGTTCTCAAGATTGTGCCGTCGCATTTGCAGGCTTTACTCGTCGGCAGCGAGGCGGCTCAGATTCTGCCACGGAAGTATCTCATCACCGGCGGCGAGACGCTGACACGGCCTTTGGTCGAGAAGATTCTTTCCCTGCGATCCGGTGCTGCTGCGAACTGCGAGCTGATCAATCACTACGGCCCCACCGAGACGACCATCGGATCGTTGACGCTGCATTTGAAAGACTACGACTGGCAGCATTCCCGCGCGGCCAGCATCCCCATCGGCAAGCCGATTGCCAACACACGCGTTTACGTTCTCGACGCCGAGATGCAACCGGTTCCGGTGGGCGTTGCCGGAGAGCTTTACATTGCCGGAGCGGGAGTGACGCGCGGCTATCTCGGTCAGCCGGAGCGCACGGCGGAACGTTTCTTGCGAGATCCGTTCGCTTCCCAGGTGGAGGCCCGGATGTACCGCACGGGCGACCTGGCGCGCTGGCTGCCGGACGGAGTGATTGAGTTTCTGGGACGGGCTGACGATCAGGTAAAGGTTCGCGGGTTCCGGATTGAGCTGGGCGAAGTTGAAGCTTCGTTGTTGCAACACCCGAACGTGCAGCAGGCGGTGGTGCTAGCGCGGCAGGACGACGCCTCCGGCGAGAAGCGCCTGGTGGCGTACGTGGTTCCGAAAACGGGATTCCCGCTCGCGGCGGACGATTTGCGGTCGCACTTAAAAACGCTGCTGCCGGATTACATGGTGCCCTCAGCGATGCTGCTGCTGGAAAAGCTTCCGCTGACTTCGAACGGCAAAGTGGATCGCCAGAGGCTGCCGGCACCGGAAGCGACTGCTGCTGCGAAAGCCTTCGTCCCGCCTTCCACGCCGACCGAACTGGCTCTGGCTGCGATCTGGGCCGAGGTGCTGCGCAAGGACACCATCTCCGCCGACGACAACTTCTTCGACCTCGGCGGCCATTCCCTCCTCGCTACACAAGTCATCTCCAGAATCCGGGAACAGTTGCACGTCGAAGTCGCGCTGCGGGCCGTCTTCGAGCAGCCCACCGTCGCTGGCCTGGCCAAGATCGCCGATGAAGCAAAGTCTGCCGCCCCCGCAGAGGCGCAACCAGGCATCCAGCGGGTCTCGCGAGAGGCCTATCGCGTCCACCAAAAATGATGCCGATGGTAACCCGAACCGCCCGCCCTAAGCCTCTTTTCGCGATATAATTACATGCGGTATTGTCTCCCCCAGACAAGAATTTCAGGTAGGAGTGCGCTTAAGGAAAAAGTGCAATTTCTTGCACTTTCGCCTAGGATCGCGGCAACGTCCCCTGAACTTCTAGCTAATACCTATATAAAACAATCACTTAGACTTATTGTTACAACCCTTTCAGAGTTTCTTCGATAGGGGCTTGGTAGGGAAAGTGCACGCTCTAGCGGAAGGATTGCCTTGAAAAGTGGCTACCCCATCTTGACGCCCGACCGGCCGGATACGCGCAGCTTTCGCGGAGACGCGAGGGTGGCGCCCTCCTGTGTGCACGCGCTTTTCGAGGATCAAGTAAGGCGCTCGCCGGACGCGGTAGCTGTGGTGTTTGGAAGCGAATCGCTGACCTATCGCGAGCTGGAGAGCCGTTCCAATCAACTCGCTCATCTTCTCCAAGCCCGGGGAGTAGGACGCGAGGTCCTGGTCGGCCTTTGCGTGGAGCGGTCACTGGAAATGATTGTCGCTCTTTTGGGAATTCTGAAAGCAGGGGGTGCCTACGTTCCTCTGGACCCGGCCTATCCCGCCGACCGAATCCGGTATGTACTCGAAGACTCTCGTGTTCCAGTTTTGATTACTCAGACTGGGCTGGCGGCTTCCCTGCCGACGACAAATGCCAAGACCCTGATTTTGGATTCAACCTGGAGCTTGATCGCGGATCAGCCGACGACGCCCGTCGCGACGGAAGATGTCTCGGTTCCCAGTAACAGTCTTGCCTATGTGATCTATACCTCTGGATCGACCGGTAAGCCCAAGGGGGTGCAACTCGAGCACGGCAGCGTCGTGAACTTCCTGCGTTCCATGCAGCGCGAGCCTGGCATGGATTCGCACGACGTGCTGGTGGCCGTGACCACGTTGTCGTTCGATATTGCCGGTCTTGAGATGTACCTGCCGTTGATCACCGGCGCGCGCCTGGTCATTGCCAGCCGCGAAGTGACTCAGGATGGGCAGCAACTTGCGGAACTGCTGCAAGCCGTCGGCGCAACCGTAATGCAGGCAACACCCGCAACATGGCGCCTGCTGATTCAAGCTGGATGGCAAGGTGGACGTAACCTGCGAATTCTTTGCGGGGGAGAAGCGCTTTCAGTGGAGCTCGCCAAGGAGCTGGTGCAACGAGCGAGCGACGTGTGGAACCTCTACGGCCCGACCGAGACTACGATTTGGTCCGCGGTATATCGCGTGCGAGGAAGTGAAGAACGTTCGATTCCTGTCGGGCATCCTATCGCCCAAACGCAGCTTTACATTCTGGATGCAGAACTCGCCCGTGTGCCTGTAGGGCGAGAGGGAGAGTTGTGGATTGGTGGTACCGGACTGGCCCGCGGATACTTTGAGCGGCCCGAGTTAACTCGGGAGAAGTTCCGGTCTGATCCTTTCTCCGCCGAATCCGGTTCTCGCATGTACCGCACCGGCGACCTCTGCCGCCAACGCGAAGATGGCAATGTGGAATTCCTGGGACGGCTGGATCACCAAGTAAAGCTCAACGGCTTCCGTATTGAGTTGGGTGAGATTGAAACTGTTTTGGAGCAAGACGCCAGCGTAGGGCAGGCGGTGGTAGTTGCTCGCGAAGACGAACATGCCTCCGCCGAGAAGTTTCTGGCAGCGTACATTGTCGCGGCTCCGGCACAGGAGATTTCGCGGAAAGACTTGCGCCAGCGTTTGCAAAAGGCGCTTCCCGCCTACATGGTGCCTTCGGCATTTGTGAAGCTGGATGCTTTCCCGCTCACGCCCAACGGAAAAGTGGATAGGAAGGCCCTGCCCACGCCGCGGCGCGAGGACTTCGACGCGGGCGCCGCCTATGTTGCGCCGGGCGACCCCATCGAGGGTAGGCTGGCCGCACTCTGGGAGGAAGCGCTCAATATTCATCCGGTTGGCGTGGAGAGTAACTTCTTCGATTTGGGCGGCCGTTCCGTGGTAGCGGCAAAGCTATTCATGAAGATCTCGCGCGAATTTGGACGCGATCTGCCCCTGGCGCTGTTGTTCCAATCGCCAACGATTCGCGAACTCGCCACGCATCTTCGAAAAACGTCGGCGGCACCTCGCTATGAATCTTTGATTCCGATCCAACCGAAGGGGACGCGACCCGCGTTTTTCTGCGTGCATGGCGGCATGGGCGGGACGTTATTCCTGCGACCTCTATCCGAAGCGTTGGGCTCCGACCAGCCTCTCTACGCTTTCGAACCGGAGGGCATGGACGGCGGCCCCGTCCGTCGGCGGACGATTGCGGATCTGGCGCGACACTACGTCGCCGAAATGCGCAAGCTGCAACCGAGCGGGCCTTACAGGATCGGCGGTTATTGCTTCGGAGGCCTTGTCGCATTTGAAATGGCGCAGCAACTTCGAGAAGCAGGCGAGACGGCGGCTCCGGTCGCGCTGTTCAACGCGCCGTTGCGTTTTTTTCGCCCAGCTGGCGAGACAGATAACAGGTTGGCTCGAGCCACCGCACTAGCAGAGGGGCCGAGGCAGGACGACGACGAGGAGCAGGATTCGGCGCCGGAGCCTACGTCAGCAGAGTCCGTGAACCCGCAACGAATACGGCCTTGGATGCGCGTAATCGAAGGTTTGCGTTGGCGCTGGTACCCGATCCGGCGTAAGCTGCGTCCGCGACTCTACTTTGCGGCCTGTTTGGCATTTGTGCGTTTGGGGTTGAAAGTCCCTCAAGCGATGCGGACGGAATACGTAGGACTGGCTTTGCTGCACGCGGAAAAGACCTATACGCCCCGTTTTTTCCCTGGGACGATAACTTTGTTTCGTGGCCGGGGTTTGTACGACACGGACCCGGCGATGGGTTGGACGGGACTGGCTACGACGATTGTGGACGTCGAGATTTCGGACGGCAGCGAACAGAGTCTGCGCCGCGAAATTATGGGAGCTCCGCTGGTCAAGCAGTTAGCGGATAAGTTGGCGATCGCAATGGACGCAAATCATGAGCGCACGACTTCGGAGTTGTTCAGCCGGAAAGCAGTCACGCGCTAATTAAATTTCAGATTCACGACCAAGCAAAGCGGGAGGATGCAAGATGAGCGAAGCGCCGAAAATGAAAACCCTGGGTGCGATTAAACGCAAGGCCGTTGACCTGGCCAGCTTCAATCCGGTCAAAGAGAGCCTGCCCATCGAAGGCAGCAATCTGCCGTTGATGATCGAACCTGCGTCTGGCCAAGTAGACCTGGCGGAATGGACGCGCGGCCACCGCGACTATGTTGAGCAGAAACTCTACCAGCATGGCGGAATCTTGTTTCGGGGCTTTGCCATGAAGACGCCGCAGGACTTTGAAGGCGCTGTATCCGGAGTATGCCGCGAGCTGTTTACGGAGTATGGCGATCTGCCACGCGAAGGCGTTGCGGGCAAAATCTATACTTCCACGCCGTATCCGGAGGACAAGGCGATTCTTTACCACAATGAGAGTTCGCACCTGACTTCCTGGCCGGCAAAGATCACGTTTTTCTGTCTACTGGCGGCCAAAGAAGGGGGATGCTCTCCGATCGTCGATTGCCGGAAGATGTACCAACAACTTCGACCGACGGTGCGCGATAAGTTTGAGAATCTTGGTTTGGTCTACATGCGGAACTTCTCTGAAGGCCTTGACGTCAGCTGGCAGCGTTTCTTCCACACTGATGACAAGTCCGTGGTCGAGGATGCGTGCCGCAAGGCTGGCATCGCCTGCGAATGGCATGGCAAAGACAACTTACGATTACGCCAGAAGGCGCGTGGAGTACTGCGACATCCGGTCACCGGCGAGAAGAGTTTCTTCAATCAGGTGCAGCTGCATCACGTACACTGCCTGGACGAAGAGACGCGCCAGTCACTCATGTCCATCTTTAAGCATGATGAGCTTCCCCGCCACGTCTACTATGGAGACGGTTCGCCCATTGAAGACGCCGTTATGGATGAAATCGGCGAATTGTACGAGCGCAACGCCATCCGCTTTCAGTGGCAAGAAGGGGATATGGTCTCTCTCGACAATATGCTGACGGCGCACGCACGCGACCCGTTCGTCGGACCACGCAAGATTCTGGTCGGACTTGGCGACCTGGTGAGTGGAGAAGCGTTGCCAGCGTAGATATGCGCAAGGCTCGTGTGTTTAATAACTGGTGTTAGGGGATCTGTTTTAAGGGACCATGGAATCCAGCAAGCAATCTGGCCTGCAGCCGACGCCCGGCACGACTCCCGGCGCTCCACCGAGCGCTCCGGAAGCCGAAGGAAACGCTTACGCGTTTCCGCTGACGTTCGTGCAACAGCGTCTATGGTTCCTGGCGCAATTGGAGAAAGAAGCGGCCTCCTACAATGTCCCCTGGGCCATGCGGATCGAAGGCGCGCTTGATATAGCCCTGTTGGAACGTACACTGAGCGAGATCGTGGCTCGGCACGAAACGCTGCGAACCACATTCACGTTGGCGGGCAACGAGCCAGTACAGGTTGTTCATCCGGCAGCACCCGTCAAGCTACCCATTACGGATATCAGCGGCCTGCAGAAGACGGACCGCGAAGCGGAAGCCAAGAAGCTGGCGCAGGACGAAGCGGTCCGGCCCATGGACTTGGTGCGAGGGCCGCTGCTGCGCACATCGCTGATTCGGCTGGGTGGGCAGGAACATATTCTACTGTTGACCCTGCACCACATCGTGTTTGACGCCTGGTCGCGGCGAATCTTTGTACGGGAGCTCGGAACGATCTACGAGGCACTCTCCGCGGGCAAACCCTCGCCGCTGCCAGAACTGCAGTTGCAGTACGCGGACTACGCCGTATGGCAACGGGGGCAACTGAGCGGGAACACACTGGAACGCCACCTCGCGTACTGGCGTAAGCAATTGGAGGCAGCACCTTCGCACCTGGAGTTACCAACCGATCGTCCTCGCCCCGCTGCACAAAGTTTTGCGGGAGCGGTGTGCGCATGGAAAGCACCCGCCGAACTCGTTCAGCAACTCACAGCGCTAAGCCGTACCGCCGGAACTACGCTGTTCATGACGCTTCTGGCAGCGTTCAACGTGCTGCTGGCCAAGTACTCGGGACAAGAGGATGTCGTCATCGGCACGCCGATTGCAAATCGTAATCGCGCGGAGATCGAGGCGTTAATCGGCTTCTTCACCAACACCCTGGTTCTGCGAACCGATGTTTCCGGCGATCCCACTTTCCTCGAATTGCTGCCGCGCGTGAAGGAGACGGCGCTGGGAGCTTATGCTCACCAGGACATGCCGTTTGAGAAGTTGGTCGAAGAACTGAAGCCGGAGCGCTCGCTCGGTTTTAATCCGCTATTTCAGGTGCTCTTCTCGCTGCAAAATTCGGGAACACAGTCGATGCAGCTGCCCGGGCTGCAACTGACCACGCTCGAACGCACGGGCACGACCTCCAAGTTCGATTTGTCGCTCTTCTTGACGGAGACAGAGGAAGGTCTCCGAGGCGGCATGGAATATAGCACGGACCTATTCGATGCCTCGACCGTTGAACAAATGCTCAGGCATTACGAGAAACTGCTCCGGGCTATTGTAGAAGCGCCCAAGCGGCGGATTTCGCAGCTGTCCCTGCTGACCGAGGCTGAAACACAGCATTTGCTGCGGGATTTCAATGCCACCGAGGTGGCTTATCCCAGGGACGTTCCGCTCAATAAATTTCTGGAAGACCAGGCGCAACGGACTCCCCGGGCAACCGCCGTGGTATTCGAATCCCAGGAACTGAGCTACGAGGCGCTGAATGCGCGCGCGAACCAGCTGGCGCATTGGCTGCGTCAACATGGGGTTGGGCCAGATGTTCTGGTGGGCGTTTGCGCGGAACGCTCTCTTGAACTGGTGATTGCTTTGGTTGGCATCGTGAAAGCGGGAGGAGCCTATGTACCTCTCGACCCCGACTATCCTGCCGACCGGTTACGCACCATGCTGGAGGATGCCAATCCTCCAGTGCTGCTCACACAGGAACGGTTGTTGAGCCGCATTCCGGCGATGAGCCCAAATGACGGATCCACGACCCATGTGCTCTGTCTGGATCGCGATTGGAACACCGTCGTGAAGCAAAGCACGGCGAACCTGCCGCTCTTGACCAACGGCAAGAATCTCGCTTATGCCATTTACACATCTGGCTCGACCGGCAAGCCCAAAGGCGTGCCCAATACGCATGAAGGCATTGTCAACCGCCTCCTTTGGATGCAGGACGCTTACAAGCTGACAACTGCGGATCGCGTTTTGCAAAAGACACCTTACAGTTTTGATGTTTCCGTTTGGGAGTTTTTCTGGCCGCTGATGACGGGAGCCTGCGTGGTTGTGGCCCGCCCCAACGGACATAAAGATCCATCCTACCTGGTAGACTTGATTCAGAAGCAAAACATTACCACGCTGCATTTCGTGCCCTCGATGCTAGCCATTTTTCTGGAGGCACAAGGGGTGGAACGATGCCGCAGCATCCGGCAGGTGTTTGCCAGTGGTGAAGCGCTCTCGTACGAGCTTCAGCAGAAGTTCTTTCAGCGGCTTGGGTCTGATTTGAGCGAAGCGCATCAGCCTGAATCCGGTGGAGACGGACCCCGTCTGCACAATCTCTATGGGCCGACCGAAGCCGCCGTCGATGTAACCTATTGGAATTGCGACCCATCCAGTTCCAGACAGGTCGTTCCCATCGGACGCCCTGTAGCCAATACGCAGATCTACATTTTGGACAGATTCCTGCAGCCCGTGCCAATTGGAGTAGCAGGAGAACTTCATATCGGCGGCGTCCAACTAGCCCGCGGTTACCTCAATCGCCCCGATTTGACGGCTGAAAAATTCATTCCTGATCCTTTCGACGACGGCAAGGACGCACGACTTTACAAAACAGGCGATCTCGCGCGCTACATGGTCGACGGCACGATTGAATACCTTGGACGCATGGACCACCAGGTGAAGTTGCGCGGCTTCCGCATTGAACTCGGCGAGATTGAAGCAGCCCTGCAGCAGCATGAAAGTGTTCAGCAATGTCTGGTTATGGCGCGGGAGGATCAGCCCGGCCAGCCGCGACTCGTAGCCTACTGCATTGCTCGCATGCACGGAAGCCAAGCGGCAAGCACGAACGGCCGAGCATCGAATAGCCTTCAGTCCGTTACTCTTTCGCCCGAACTCCTGCGGGAGCACCTGCGCAGGAGTCTGCCCGAGTTTATGATTCCTTCCGCCTTCGTCCCGCTCGACGCCTTCCCTTTGACTCCAAGCGGCAAGGTCAACCGGAAGGCTTTGCCAGCACCGGAGCAGACTACTTCGGGAAGTGACGACCGGCTGGCTGCGCGGGACGATATTGAATACCTTGTGTTCAGAATCTGGGCAACGGTGCTCGGCACCGAAGCCATCGGCATTCGCGACAATTTCTTTGATGTCGGCGGCCACTCACTCCTGGCCGTCCGCATGATGCAGGAAATTCAGAAGGCAACCGGGAAGGAACTGCCTCTATCGCTGT
>Ga0209068_10000474_pt1 | contig 21697 bp, 18 predicted proteins | sample ColStrG_CSR_2012_FD_187200 | JGI IMG/M metagenome (GOLD analysis project Ga0209068, IMG submission 187200) | Freshwater sediment microbial communities in response to fracking from Pennsylvania, USA - Cold Stream Run_MetaG_CSR_2012 (SPAdes)... | ecosystem: Environmental > Aquatic > Freshwater >...
GCACGTCGCCTTCGGCACGGCCGAAGCGGGCACCTGTGGTGCGCTGCGCACCCAGGCCATCGCCGTGATCGACGGGCGCGAGGCGATCATCATCGAACACGTCAACCGGCTGGCCCCGGACCTCGCGCCGGAGTGGGGCGAAGGCGCGCAGCGACCCGTCTACCGGATACGCATCGAGGGCGAACCCGATATCAGCTGCGACATGACGGCCAGCCTGGTCGATCCCAAAGCCTCCGGGTCGGTGATGGAATCGGGCGCGGGCGCGATGGTGTCGACGGCGATGCGGGTCGTGAATGCCATACCCTATGTCGTGGAAGCGAAGCCGGGGTTGCTGAGTGCCCTCGATCTGCCACTCACCCTCCCTCGCAACGTTTTGCGCTGATCCTTCTGTCGCTACGAGCCGCGCTCGCAAGCACAATGCGGCTATTGTCAGTCTGTGCTTCTCGGTTTCCTACTCGCGCTGGGCTGCTCCGTCTGTTACGGCACGGCCTCGGTGCTGCAAGCGATGGCGACGCGATCGGTGGACGCCGGCAGCGGCTCGGGAATCGACGCCGCGTTGGTCGTGCGCGCCGTCCGGCAATGGCGCTATGTCGCCGGACTTGCTCTTGACGGACTCGGCTTCGGGCTGCAAGTGGCGGCACTGCGCCTCGTACCTATCTATGTCGTCGCCGCCGCGTTGGCGGCCTCGATCGCGGTCACCGGAATCGTGTCGGCGTGGGTGCTGTCGGCGCGGCTGTCATCAGCCGAGTGGACCGCCGTGGGCGTGGTCTGCGCCAGCCTCTCTGTCCTCGCTCTCGCCGCCGGACCCGGGCACTTTCACCATGCCCCAGCCGGACTCGGCTGGGCACTGCTGGGTGTGGTGGCCGCACTATTCCTCGTGGGTGCCTTCGCTGGCCGACTGAGCGACCGCGAGCGCGGGTTTGCCCTGGGCCTGTGCGCCGGAAGCGGCTTCGGCGTTGTCGAGGTCGCCGTGCGCCTGCTCGACGTGATTGATCCCACCAATCGGGCGTTCTACCTCAACCCGGCCTTGTACGCGCTAATCGCGGGCGGCGCCGCTGGTTTTCTCTTGCTCACATCCGCATTGCAGCGCGGGTCGGTGACCACAACCGTGGCGGCCATGGTGGTCGGCGAAACGATCGCGCCTGCGCTCGTCGGAGTGATTTGGCTGGGCGACAGCGCCCGCGACGGCCTCGGCTGGGTCGTTGTCATCGGATTCGTCGTGGCCGTGTCCGCAACACTGGTTCTCGCCCGGTTCGGCGAAGCGCCTGAACCCGCCGAATCTCATTGACTTACCGGGCTATGCGTCGCGTTCGACCGTGTAGCTGGTGCCGCGAGCAGGTCGCGCCCACAACACGCCGCCCTGGGCACTGACACCGGCCGCAATCAGCTCGCGTTTGAGGACCTTGTTGGTGGCCGTCACCGGCAGATCATCGTTGATGCGCACATAGCGCGGCCACGCCTTGGGGGACAAGTCGGGTTGAGCAGCGAGGAACTCCTCGAATTCTGCTGGCTCCAGACGCATTCCGTCCCGCAGTACCAGCGCGGCCATCACCTGATCACCCACCCGGTCATCGGGCACGGCGTACACCGCCAATTGGCTGACCTGCGGCAGCCGAACCAGAATTCGCTCGATGGGGGCCGCCGCCAAGTTTTCGCCGTCTACCCGCATCCAGTCCGCAGTGCGCCCGGCAAGATAGATCCAGCCCTGGGCGTCGCGGTAGGCCAAGTCGCCGGACCAATACATACCGTGCCGCACGCGCTGCACCGTCGCCGCGGGATCGTTGTAGTAGCCGGCGAACGGCCCGGCACCTTGGGTATTGACGAGTTCGCCGACCGTATCGTCAAAGTTGGTCAGCGCGCCGTATTCATCGAACTCCGCGACCGCGCACTCTTTCAGCGTCGTTGGGTTGTAGATCGCCACACCGGGATAGGGCTTGCCGATCGAGCCGGGCGGGGTGCCGTCCTCGCGCACAACGATCACCGCGAATTCGCTCGACCCGAACGCGTCGACCACGCGGCACCCGAAACGCCTCGCGAATTGCTCGATATCGCGATCGGTCGCCTCGTTGCCGTAAGCCAACCGGAGCGTCGTCACGGCATCATCAGACCGTTCGGGAGTGGCCAGGAGCAACGCCAACGGCTTCCCGACATAGGTCATGTACGTCACCCGGTAGCGGCGAACGTCGTCGAGGAAGCGCGATGGCGAGAATCGGGCCGGGACCATTGTGGCGCCGCTGTTGATGGCTACCGCCCAGGCGGCCGCGATGCCGTTCGAATGAAACAATGGCATCGACAGGTAGCAGACGTCATCGGCGGTGACGTCGAACTGATAGACCAGGCTGGCGCCGCACATGATCGCCATCCCGTGCGCGAACTGGACGGCCTTGGGATCTCCGCTGGTGCCGGAGGTGAAGATCATCATCAGGGTGTCGGTGCCGACGACCTCGCGGTGCGCGACCAGAGGGGGCGCTGCGGCCACCGCGTCGGAGTAGCGCGTCCCCTCGACCCGGAGAACCTGAATCCCATTGAGATCCAAGCCGTCCAGTAGGGACAGGTGCTCGCCGTCGACGAGCAGGATTTGACAGTCCGATCGCCGAACATCGCCCAGCAGAGCCGCCCCGCGTCGGGTGGTGTTGATGCCACACAACACATAACCGCCAAGTGCGGCGGCGGCCATCGCGCGAAGCATCGCCGGCGAATTCGTGAGCAGCGCGCCGACATGCAGCGGACGCGCCGGGTCGGCAAGGGTGATCATGGCGGCCGCTTCGGCCTCGGCCTCGGCAAGGTGCTCTCGCCAGGTCCAGATCCGACCCCCGTACGCGACCGCGGGGGTGTCGTCGTGCCTGCGCTGGCGCAGTAACTGCTGGACTGTCTCCACTGGCTCAATTCCCCTTGGCGTCAAGCAGCTCCCGCAGGTCGCTGCACACAATGTCGCGCGCTCTGTCCGCCGGCGCAAAGGATTGGATCGTCATGAAGCCGTGGAACACGTCTGGAAAGTCGCGATGCACGACGGTCACCCCGGCGTCGCATAACTTCCGCGCGTACTCGCATCCCTCGCTGTGCAGCGGGTCCAGGCCCGCGGTCACGATCACGGCGGGCGGCAGGCCCGCATGCGAATCCGCCCGGGCCGGACCCACGAGATAAGGCGGGTCGAATTTTGCTTGCCCGCCAAGATATTGGTCCCAGTACCACTGCATCGCGGCGCTGGTGTTGAAGTAGCCGGTGCCGTAGCGGCGGTAACTGTCCGTGTCGAGCGAGGGATCGATCGCTGGGTAGAGCAGCACCTGCGCGGCGGGCATGGTGACAGCCCGATCGCGGCACAGCAGGGCCGTGACCGCGGCGAGGTTCCCACCCGCGCTGTCGCCGGCGACCGCGACCCGATTCGGGTCGATACCAAGATCGGCTCCATTCTCGACAACCCAGCAATACGCGGTGAAAGCGTCAAGCGCGGCCGCTGGTGCGGTGTGTTCGGGAGCCAGGCGATAGCCCACCGACACCACGACCGCACCGCTGCCCCGCGCCAACGCGCGGCAGAAGCCATCGTGGGATTCGATGTCGCAGAACACGAATCCGCCACCGTGGCAGAACACGATCCCCGCGCGGTGCTCGATCGGCTCGCCGTGCGGGTAGTAGATCCGCACCGGGATGCCGCCCTCGGAGCTGGGCACCGACTTATCGACGGTGCGGCGAACGTCGTCCACATTATTGACCGGCACCCGCCTTTGGGCCACCGCGGCGCGAGCCTGTGGACCGGTCATGTTCTCCACCCGGGGGAAGCCGGCATTCAGCTGGTCCAGCATCGCCTGTATGTCCTCGTTCACGCAGGCCGATACTTCAGTAGGGTGATGCCGGCTTCGGGCTGATCGCAGAACACCGGCCGCAATCGCATCCCGATCCGAATGTCGCTCGGGTCCACCTCTATCAGTTCGGTGCTGATCCGGGGCCCGGCGTCCCATTGCACCACTGCCAGCAGCTGCGGGAGCGCATCGGCCCACGGCGGCCCGGTCGGCCGGCGGGCGACGGTGTAGGTGTACAGCGTTCCGGCACCGTCGATTTCGCGCCATTCAAGATCGTCGGCGAAAGTCCCCGGGGCGAGGGTGCGCGGGTAGAACACGTACCGGTCGAGCGACGGAGAGTATTGCACCAGGATCCGGTGCTGGGCCAGGCTGTCCCAGAAGGGCTGGGAGACCGGCGTTGGTTCGGGAATCGGGCGGAGTTCTGTCATGCGCCGCTCTCCCCCGCAAGCGGGAGGTGCCCCCACCTCATCGCTTCGCTCTGCATCGTCGCCGGCGCACCACTAGTCCCCCACCATCAGCAACGCGACCTGCTCGCTCATGATACCGCCGTTACCGGTGACGAAGGCGATGTTGCACTCCGGCACTTGCGCGTCGCCGGCGCGACCCATGATCTGGCGCGCACCGTCGACGACATGATGCATGCCGCCAGCCATACCGGCCTGCCCGAAGGACAGCTGACCGCCCGCGGTGTTCAGCGGAAAGTCGCCGCGGTAGGTCAAATCGTGTTCGGCAATCCACGACATGCCCTTGCCTTTGGCGCAGAAGCCAGCATCTTCCAGGCTCATCAGCACCGTGATGGTGTAGCAGTCATAGATCGAGGCGACATCGACGTCGGATCGGCTTAGCCCCGCCATCGCGAATGCCTTGTCGGCGGCGCGCGCGATCGGCGTGTGCAGCAGGTCATCCGCGTAGGTCGGGGTCTTGAAGGCGATGTGTTCGCCGAAACCGTTGATCCAGACTGGGCGGTGGCGGCTTCGGCGGGCAATATCGGCGTTGGCGATCAGAACGCCGACTCCCCCGTGCACGCGCATCACCGTTTCGAGCATGTGGATCGGGTCGGCGATCATCGGGCTGCCCAGCACCTCGTCGACGGTAAGCGGAGTGCCGTGGAAGACCGCGCCCGGGTGCGCGCAGGCATTGACACGTTGGTCGACGGCGATCTTGGCGACGGCTGCCGGGTCGTAGCCGAACTCCGTGGCGTAACGCTGAGCAATCTGCGCGTACGGCGCGTTCTGGCCGACGTTGCCGTACGGGATCTCGAACTCGGCCTGCGGCGACCCGTAGTTGTTTGACGACGCCCCATACCAATTCGGGGCCGAAGGTGGGGTCTTGAGAGACTGCGGGGACTGGGGCAGCGATGTCGATCCGGGCACCACGGCCAGCACGGCGTCGCAGATGCCGAGTTCCACGGCGGCCGCGGCCCGCCACACCATTCCCGCGGACGTGGCGCCGCCCAGGTCGACTCGCTCACCGAAATCCAAAGCCAAACCGAGGTATTCGCACAGGGTGGCCGGCGCGAACATCGCCGACTCGGCGATGCCATGGGTGAGCAGACCGTCGATGCATGCGGGCTCTATCCCCGCGTCTTCGACGACCATCTTCGCCAACAGTGCGTACTGGTCCAGGGTGAACAGCGGCGGCCTGCTCGGGCGGCGTTCGGCGGGCAACTCGGCGATGCCGATGACGGCCGCTTCGCCGCGCAGTCCGGTCACAACGGTTTCCCGCGTCGAGGTAGCTCGACGGTCGCTGTTCCCGGCATCAGCACCGTGTCGTCTCGGCGGCCGGCGATGTCGAGGTCCACCAATCCGGCACCGGCGTCGGTGAGGCGCTTGCCGGTGACTTGCCCGCCGAAGGTGAGTAGCTCACCGGGATAGGCAGTCGCCCGGTTCTGCACCGCGAAAGACACCAGGCGCCCGCGCCCACCAATCCAGTCGCCGATCGTGCGAGCCAGCAGAGCCGCCTGCAGCGGACCCTGCACCAGTACGTTGTCGTAGCCTTCGATCGTTTGCGCCCAGTGCTTGTCGTAATGAATGCGGTGGCCGTTGTAGGTGGCCGCGCTGAAAAAGAAGAGCTGGGTCTCGTCGACGGTGACGTCGAGCGTCGGCATCTGCTCGCCCACTTGGACGTCGTCATAGAATACGTGCACACCGCTCATGACACTCCTAGGGTCGGGCGATCATCGAAGTCGACGCTTCGGCGACCAGGTCGCGATGCTGGTTGTGGTACACCGTGCGCCAGGTGACCAGGACGAAACCTCCCGAGCGGCCCTGCTTTTCAATGATCGATTCGATGGTGCGAACCATTTCGATTTCGTCGCGGTGGTAGGCGGGCAGGTGAAAGGTGAAGCTCTCCCCGCCGGCCATTCTCTTGGGCGCACGGGGGAAGGCGAGACCGCCCGAGACCGCGCCGGAGGAGCCGTCCGCGCGAAGCGTTGCGAGGGCTGCCACGCCGAGTACGGCGTACTGCAGAAAAAGCGGTGGGCAAATGATGTCGCGAAAACCGTTGGCCCGGGCATAATCGGGGTCGAAGTACAACGGGTTCCGGTCACCGACCGCCGCAGCCCATCGCTGCCAATCGCGCTGGTTCACTTCGCCTGTCGCGGAAGCGGCGACGGTGCCCACTCGTGCAGCGGATTCGGTGTCGATCAAGGCGTCCTCGCTCACCGGCACTCCCCTTCGACGGCGTTCTCGTTCCGGGTCTCCTCCAGCCATGATGCGGCGACGTCAGCCCCGCCGCCGAGCGTCGAGCCGAGCCTTGCCCGTTCGGTCCACAGATGTAGATCGGTCTCGGTCACGTAGCCGATCCCGCCGTGCAGTTGATGGGCGTCCAGGGTTATCAGCCGGGCCGCGGTGGCCGCGTGCATCCGCGCGATGGCGGTTTCCCTGGTTGCCGTGCGACCGCGGGCAATCCAGAAAATCGCCGCGTGTGCCGCCAATCGTGCGGCGGCCAAAGCGATGTGCATATTGGCGATCAGGTGCTGCGCCGCCTGGAAGGAACCGATTGGCCGCCCGAACTGGTGACGCAGCTTCGTGTAGTCAACGGTGCGTTCCAGCACGGCCTGCCCGACTCCGACCAGGTCGAGCGACCCCAATGCCACCGCGGTATTGGCCATCCGGCGCAGCGCAACCCCGTCGTGATGACCAGCAGTGGCAGCGGCAGCGGCAACCACATCATCGAAACGCACGGTGAAAGCCCGATACCCGCCCGCCATCGCAAGCGGTTGGATGCTCACGCCGGTTGTGCCGGTGTCAACGATGAAGACCAGGGTGCGCCCGTCCGTTGTGTCGGCGGCGGAAACGACGATGAGGTCGGCGATGTCGGCGTCGGCGACGTAGTCCGCGACTCCGGTTAGCCGCCAGCCGCCGCTCGCGCCCGAATTGGCATCCAGCAGAGGTGACACGACACCGGCGTCACGGGCACTCCATAACGCTGTGGTGCCGCGGGCGACGCCCCGGGCCAACTCGGGTAGCCATGCGGTTTTGACATCCGGGGAGCCAAACTGATCGATCACCAGCGCGGTCATAACGGTGCTGTGCACCGTTGTCGGGCACAGCGCACGACCGGCCTCGGTGTAGAAGACGGCGAGGTCGTCGAGCGAGCCACCGGAACCGCCGTACTCCTCGCCGATGGCCAGCCCGAACACCCCGGCGTCCGCCAACGCCTTCCACAGCGTCGGCGTCCTCCGGTCGGCACCGGGCTCACCCAGCGCGCGCACCAAACTCAAGGGGCACTCTGCCGACAACAGCGCACGCGAACTCGACCCGAATTCACGTTGTTCGGTGGTGAGTGTCGCTTTCATAGGTTCCCGGGGTTCCCGTTAACGCCCATACGAGGGCATGCCGTGGCCCCGCTGGGCGATGATGTCGCGTAGCACCTCGTTGGTGCCGCCGCCGAAACGCATCAACGGCGCTGCGCGGTAGAGCCGTTCGAACTTGCCCGCCATCGGCGCATCTTGGGTGCGATGCGCCAACAAACCGTCTGGGCCCAGCAGATCGAGGGCCAAGCCGGCGATGCGCTGGCGCAATTCACTAGTGAATACCTTCTCCACACTTACCTCTACGGTCGGGATGACGCCGCTGTCCAGGATCGATGCGGCCTCGTAACCCATCAGCGTGGCCACCTCCACGTCAGCCTCGGCCTGCGCCAGCCGACGACGAAGGGCCGGGCTGTGGGCAGGCACCGTGCCGTCGCGCCGTGGGCGGGCGGCGAGTTCATACAAGTCGTCGACGGCTCGGCGCAGATCGCCTGCGTTGGTCAACGCACCGCGTTCCAGGTCGAGTGCGCCGGTGATGTACGTCCAGCCTCGGTTGACCTCGCCTATCAGGTTGGTCAGCGGTACCCGCACGTCCTGGAAGTGTACTTCGTTCGTTCGATAACCCGACCACGCGTACAGCGCGCGGATCTCCACACCGGGGCTGTCGAGCGGGACGATGATCACCGAAATTCCGCGATGGCGGGCGCTATCGGGATCCGTTCGGACACAAAGCCACTCGTGGGTGGAGCGCTGCGCCCCGCTGTTCCAGATCTTGCTGCCGTTGATCACCCATTCCTGGCCATGGCGCACCGCACGGGTGCGCAGGTTGGCCAAGTCGGTTCCGGCTTCCGATTCGGAATAGCCTACAGCACAAATCATTTCGCCTTTGGCGATGGGCGGCAGCCATTCGGTCTTGTTCTGCTCGGTGCCGTGCCGCATGATCATGGGCGCTACCGATGTAACCGTCAGGTCGGGTCCGGGCACGCCCCAGTATTCGAACTCAGTCATCAGCAGATGCTGATGAACAGCCCCTAGCCGAAGACCGCCGTACTCGAGCGGCCAGTTCAGCCCGAACCAGCCTTTCTCACCGATCATGCGCCGAAACCGTGCGACCTCCCCGCCGGGGAACTCCAGATCGTGCTGGGCCAGTTCAGCCCGCAACTCTGCGGTGACGTGGTCATCGAGGAAGGCGCGAACCTCGGTCAGCCAAGCCCGCTGCTCGGCATCGAGTTCGAAGTCCATTCCAGCCCTTATCTTTCATACGAACGTCGACTTGTCGGGCTGGAATTGGGCTTTTCAGCCCGACAACTCGACGTTCGGCCGCTTGGTCGAGGCCCGTCAGCCGCCCTTGAGGCGAATCTTCCAGCGCACGAAACCGAGATAGAAAATGCTGATTGTGACCAGCATGCCGATGTCGAACCACCAAGTGCCGGCATTGTGTTGCCAGTGCGAATCCTTCGGCATCTGTGGACCAGGCTGCAATGCGGTCAGGTCGACCGTCGAGGCTGACGCGGCGAATCCCCATCTTGCTGGTGTTACCCAGGACATCTGGTCGAGCCCAATGCGCCCGGTGACGGGAATCATGCCGCCGGAGAACACCAGCTGCGACATGACCGCCACCACCAGCAGCGGCATGATCTGGTCGTTGGACTTGGCGACGGCCGACAACGCCAAACCAAGCATGGCCGAGGCGACGGTGGTCAACGCGACGTCCATGAACAGCTCAAAACCGGGACTACCTATCGCCGCGGCGCCGCGTGTCGGGCCGCCCTTACCGAGCAGCGCGATAACGGTCACGATTGCCGACTGGACGATGGCGAACACCGTGTAGACGCAGACCTTCGCCAACAAGTACGCGGACGTGGACAGGCCAACGGCCTGCTCGCGCAGGAAGATTGCGCGCTCACCGATCAGATCTCGGATGGTCAGCGCGGTCCCCATGAACACCGCACCGACATTGAGCAGCACTAGGATCTGCCCAGGTTCGCCTGGTGCGGTACCCAGCGGGTTCGGTACGCCGAATCCGACATCGCCGGGCACCGACATCGAGAGCGAACCCATGATGAACGGCAACAGCGCCAAGAAGGCAAAGTAGCCGCGGTCGGAGACGATCAACCGGATCTGGCGCCGCGCGATCGTGGAGAACTGCCGGAACAGACTCGTCTGCGGCGGATCACCCAGCTCGGCGGGCTTCTCCGCCGGTGGCGCCGGTGGCGGCGGACCCGTATGCGCCAGGTACCGCGCCTTGGCCGCATCCGGGTCACCAGCGACCGAGCTGAAAATATCGGCCCAGTTCGTCGTCCCCATGGCTGCGCCGATCTGGCTGGGCGGTCCGCAGAACGCGGTCTTGCCGCCGGGGGCCAGCAGCAGAACCTGGTCGCAGACATCCAGGTAGGTCAGCGAGTGGGTGACCACGAGCACCACGCGGCCGGCGTCGGCCAACTGGCGCAACATGGTCATGACCTGCCGGTCCAGGGCAGGGTCCAGGCCCGAGGTGGGCTCGTCGAGGATCAGCAGCGACGGCCCGGTCAACAGCTCGAGGGCCACCGACGCGCGCTTGCGCTGACCGCCCGACAGTTTGTCGACTCTGGTCTCGAGATGCGCGGTCATCTCGAGTTCCTCGAGCACCCGGGCCACCACCTGGGCGCGGTCATCGCTGGTGGTGTCCGGCGGCAGCCGCAGTTCGGCGGCATACCCGAGCGCCTGCTTCACGGTCAGCTGACCGTGCACCACATCGTCCTGCGGCACCATGCCGATTCTGCTGCGCAGCGAGGCGTACTCGGCATGAATGTTGTGGCCCTCGAACGTAACCGTGCCATCGGTCGGCTGGGTGTACCCGGCCACCAAGCGGGCGAACGTCGACTTCCCGGCACCGGAGGGACCAATGACGGCGGTAAGTGTTCCCGGTTGCGCGGCCAACGAGATGTCGTCCAGCAGCGTTTTGTTGTTCTCGATCGTCCAGGTCACCCTACGCACATCGAGGCCCCCGGTGCGCGTAGCCGCCGTGCTCTCGTTACGGCGTGCCAGTGTGCCGTCGGCGAAGATGAGGTCGATGTTGCCGATCGTGACGACGTCACCGTCGTTCAGCACCGCCGTCTCGACCCGCGCCCCGTTGACGAAGGTGCCGTTGATGCTGCGGTTGTCCCGGATCTCGGTGCCGTGGGGTGTCGGGACCAGCGTGGCGTGGTGGCGTGATGCCAGCACCTCGGGGATGACGATGTCGTTGTCGTCGGCCCGCCCGATTCTGATGGCACCCGGCAGCACGTCGGGGGCCCTACCCGACCGCAGGATCTTGATCATCGACGTGGCGATGTTGGTGTCGCCGCCGATGCGCCCAGTCTCTCCGGCGGAGGAGGCCGCAGCGGGCGGCCCGGGTACTGCTGCGGGCGGACGATAGATCTGCGGCGTCGGCTGCGGTCCGGTGGGTGGACGGACCGGTTGCCCGCCGGTCTGGTACTGCGGTTGCGACCCCGAGGGATGGCCGGGTTGCGGACCGCTGGGCGGATGCGACGGCAATGGACCACTAGGCGCGGCCGGCGGCTGCAGCCGCGAGGTCTCCGGAGCGGACGGTTGCGGAGGAGGAGGGCTGGGCCAGGACGCGCCAGTCTGCAGCGGGCTCTGCGGCGGCTGTGCTCCGGTGACCAGGTTGCCGATCGGAATTGACGCCGTCAGGGGCGGGCGTCCGGCCGAACCCTGGTGGCGGCCGACCTCGAAAGTCAGCGCCGGGCCGTCCGGGTTGCCGATGTTGACCCGCTGGCCGTCGTGGATGTCGACGACCGGCACGCGCCGGTTGTTGACGTAAAGCCCGTTGAGACTGCCATTGTCGATGGCAAGCCATCGACCCTGGTCGAATCGCACCAGCAGGTGCGCCCGGGAGATCAGCGGATGCGCGACGCGGACGTCGGCCCGCAGGTCACGTCCGATGATTACGTCGTTGCCTGCGGCGAAGGTGCGCTCAGATCCGTCGTACCGCACGGTCAACACAGGTGGGGCTGGTCGGCTCATCAGGACCAACTGTATCCATCCGGCCCGCCTGCAGGGCAGTGGACATGATTAATGGCCAACGTTTCACCAAGCTGCCCCATCTGCCGCCGTTTGGGCGTAGCGATGGCTCAGGATGTGGGCATGGATGAACTCATGCCCACCGGCCGGCTGCTAGTCGACCGAGTCGCGGTGGTGACGGGCGGCGGTGGCGGTATTGGCGCGGCGACGTCGCGGCTGTTCGCGCGACACGGCGCCCACGTGGTTGTCGCAGACATCGACGCCGAACTCGCCCACCAGACCGCCGGCGAGATCACTGCCGCCGGGGGGTCGGCCCTGGCGGTCGTCACCGACGTGCGCGACGCCACCCAGGTCACCGCCCTGGCACGGTCGGCACTGGATCGCTACGGCCGGGTGGATGTGCTGGTGAACAACGTGGGCCATTGGCTGCGCCATCCGGGAAACTTCGTCGACACCGACCCGCAACTGTGGGACGAGCTCTACCGGGTGAACCTGCACCACGTCTTCCTCGTCACCCGCGCGTTCCTACCGGCGATGATCGACCAACACGCCGGCGCGATCGTCAACGTCTCGTCTGTCGAAGGGCTGCGCGGTTACCCGGAGGATCCGATTTATGCCGCCTTCAAAGCGGCGGTCATTCATTTCACCCGGAGCCTCGCGGTACAAGTGGGCCGCGACGGTGTGCGGGTCAACGCGATCGGCCCCGACGTCACCGAATCGCTGCAGGTTCCCTACGCGCAGTGGCTTTCCGCCGAGGAGCAACTGCAGTGGCCGCAATGGGTTCCGGTCGGACGGATGGGGCTGGCCGAGGACCAGGCCGGCGTGATTCTCTTCTTGGCCTCCGAACTGTCCGCGTTCGTCACCGGCCACACGATTCCGACCGACGGCGGCACCGGCGCCGCGGGCGGATGGTTCCGCTCGTCGCGCCGAGCCGACCGGGAATGGACGAACAGACCCATCGCGCCCTGATCGCTCAGTCGAGTGCTGCGTCTATGACTATGTTTCTTCTAAGTCCCTTCCAAGACGGCCTCGACCACACTGAGCGGCGAGGCTGTCTGCACGACCCGTGTCATGCGGAAACCGGCTTGGCTGAGCAGCTTCCAGTACTCGTCCGCGGTGCGTTCCCGGGACCCCAGATTCAGCAGCATCTCCAGATCCGCCCAATTTCCCGGGCAGTCACGGTCGTTTTCGCGAACGACCATTTCGACCAGCAGCACTGTGGTCCGGGGCCCAGCTACCGCGCGAACATTGCGCAGAATCTGCAGCGCCTTATCGTCGGTCCAGTCGTGGACGATGTTCTTGAGGATGTAGGCGTCACCACCGGCCGGAACACCTTCGAAGAACGACCCTTTCGCGATCCGCACCCGGTCGGCGACACCGTACTCACGCAACACGCTCGGGGCGGTCTCAACGACCCGCTGCAGATCGTAGAGGACACCCCGCGATTGGGGCGCCGCAGCCAGAATGGCGGCCAGTTGCGTACCCTGCCCGCCTCCAACATCGACGATGTTCTGGTAGGCACCGAAGTCATAACCGGCCACCACAGTCGCCACCGTCATCTGCGTAATGCTCGTCATGAACCGATTGAAAAGTTCGGCATGCTCCGGTTCTTCGGCGAGGTACTCGAAGCCCTCCTTCCCGTGCATCGCCGGCACAATCGATTTCCCGGTCCGGACCGAATCAACCAGCAAGCTCCACCGTTCGCGCTGCTCTTTCGACCCGGTGAATAGTGCTGTCCCGGCCATCGAGATCGGCGCATCGGAACGCAGAGTGTCGGCAAGGGAATTCAGCTCATAGCGGCCGTCCCGACGATGACGGAAGATGCCTCGTCCGACCAGCGCCCGCAGCAACCGTCGCAGCGCATCCGCGTCTGCACCCACCCGGGCCGCCAGTTCATCGATCGACAGTGGGCCGTCGGCCAGTGCATCGGCAACACCGAGTTGGGCCGCCGTTGTAATCGCTTGCGCCGGCCAGCCTCCGACGATCATCTCCATCATCGCCGCTGGCGCGGGTAATAGCCGTTGATGGAGCCGAAGAAGGCGGTGACGTGCCCACTCGACGGCGCGGACCAAAACGGCGGGGGGCACGAAGCCGTTGCCGGGCTTGGGTTTTCGTGTCATCGGCCACCTCGTTCCACACCAGATCCACGTGACGCACAGCCAGCCTCGCGCATTCGGTACCGTTGATGCAAATGCGCGAGTGATTTTGGCGCCCACCAGTTGAATCGGCCCATCATGTGCATGAACGCCGGGACGAGCAGGATACGCACGAGGGTGGCATCAGACAGGATCGCCAGCGTCAGTCCAACGCCCAACATCCGCAAAAACGACACCTGCGCGGCACCGAGCGCCGCAAAGGAGATGGACATAATCAGTGCTGCAGCGGTGATTACGCGCGCGGTGCCGGCCAGTCCAAGCGCGACGCTTTTGTCGTTATCGGCCGGTGTCTGGCCGCTCGCCAGCCAATATTCGCGGATCCGTGACACCAGGAACACCTCATAGTCCATCGACAGGCCGAAGGCGATGCAGAACAACAGCACCGGGATGCTGATCGCCAAAGTTCCGGTGGCTGTCGTGCCCAATGCCCCGAGGTGACCGTCCTGGAAAATCCACACGAGCGCGCCGAACGCGGCAGTCAACGATAAGACGTTGAGCAACAACGCCTTCAGCGGCACCACCACGCTGCCCGTCATCATGAACAGCAACACGAACGTGATCGCGGCAATGATGCCCAGCACCAGCGGCAGCTGGGATCTGATGGCGTTTGCTGTGTCCCGGTTCACCTGGGCGGTCCCGGCAATCAGCACATGCCGGCCCGCCGGGCCGGGGGCCGCTTGCAGGCGGTCAAGCTGCGTTTCGGATGCCTGGGAATACAGGGGCGCGCTACTGGTGACGGTGAAAAATGCGCGACCGTTGGTGATCGCTGTCGCCGCCGACGGTGGCCCGGCCAACGCACCCGAGACGAACGTACCGCCGGGTGCCGAGACCAACGACACCTCAGGCACCCGCGACAGAGCAGCGGCGTAGCCGTCGAGCTGTGCGGAGCTGACACCGTCGACGTCGGGTATCACCACCGTCAGGTTCTTCGCCAGGTCATTGGTGAACTGTGTGCGCAGCTGGTCGCCGACCACGTGCGGCGAGCTCGATTCCGGCAAGACCCGGTCGTCGGGCACACCCCATTTGACGCTGGCGAACGGAACGCCGAGCCCGACTAACAGCGCGACTATCGCGACCCCGATCGGTACGGCCCTGCGCATCGCGAACATGGCCAGCCGGTACCAGCGAGTCTGCTCAACCGGGCGCGACGCCGCCATCGGGCGCCGCAACCACCGGCGCAGGTTCAACGAGTCCAGGTGGTCGTCGAGCAGCACTATGGCCGCCGGCGTCACAACAATCGCGGCGAGGGACGCGAACGCGACCACCGCCACGCCGGCGTAGGCGAACGACTTCAGTGCATAGATCGGGAACAGAACCATCGCGGACATCGACAGCGCGACCGTGATGGCAGAGAACAACACCGTCCTGCCGGCGGCGGCCATCGTGTGGACCAGCGCCTCATCCCGCTCCGCGCCGGCGACCCGCTCGTCACGAAACCGGCTCAGCAGGAGCAGCGTGTAGTCGATGGCCAGAGCCAGCCCCATTGCGACGGCGAGGTTGAGCGCGAAGATCGAGACATCGGTGGCGAAGCTGATCACGCGCAACACCGCCATCGACCCAAAGATCGCGATGGCACCGACCGCCAACGGAAGGGCAGCCGCCACCAGGCCGCCAAACACCCAGACCAACACCAGAAAGCTCAGCGGGACCGCAACGGCTTCCATGACCTTCAAGTCTCTTTCGCTCTGCGAGGTGATCTGAAGCTTCATCGCTGCCTCGCCACCGGCCCGCACGGTCACACCGCCGCGATCGTGAACCAGCTCATTGATCAGCGCCTCGGCATTCTTGGGCGCTCCGTTGTCTCCGCCGGTGATACCGGCGACGATCACGCCGGTTCTGCCGTCCTTGCTGATCAACGATGCGGTAGCGGCCGGCGGCGCGGTCCATGGTGACGTCACCGTCGCCACCGACGGCGATTGCGAAAGCGCGTGCACGATCTGGGTGCCCACCGCCCGGGTTTCGCTTCCGGTGATCCCTTCCGCGGAGCTGACGGTGATCAGCATCGGCATGTCGCCCTGAGCGAAGGTGTGCGCCAGCAGCGCGGTCGCCTGTGACGATTGCGCGCCCGGGTCGGTGAGTCCGCCGGCGGAGAGCCTGCCGGCCACCGGGACGCCGAAAATCGCCGTGCCGACCAGGACGAGCAGGGCGACTGCGATCGTGCGCCGCGGCGCGCGAATGGCGAGCCGCGCTATACCTGCGAACAGGGCTTCCTCCTACGACTCCTCAGACGGCGCTGAACCTCAGCGCTGATCAAATTCGCCCCGTTCAGACACAGTGTCCAGCAACTCAAGTCGACGCCGTCGAGCTCATCGTCGCGAATCCGCTTGAGACACAGGTGCTCAGGGCTGACCGGCACGACGTCCTGCCGCGGCCGCCCGCACAACGTAGACAGAAACAGAGTTCGGCATGGTTCCGGCCCAGTCTGCTGGGTGGACTGACCTTAAGCAACACCCCTGCGCGGTCACCGTCGCTGCGCGACGACTATCTGGTTGCGTCCCAGTCGGCTGAACTCGACCGCGATGGTCGGATCCGCGTGAGCGGCCAGCGCCCGGAACCCCGAGGGGCTGTAGGCGCGCAACGAGCTGATCAGTCCGTCATGAGCGAAGGGCAGAACGAGCGCGAACGGGAAAAATGAGGCCAGGCGGATCAAGTGCAGCACTGCGGGCGGGCGGCGCAGGTCGACTATGAGTAGCTTTTTCGCCACGCGCGTTCCTTCGGCCAGCACCCGGGCGGCCGGGACCGGCGGCAGGTGATGAAGCGACAGGACGAACAGCACTAGGTCGTAGGAGCGATCGGGCGCGTCGATATTGGTGGCGTCCATCTGGCGCACGAGCACGCGCGGGTGCCTGCCCAACTCACCCGAGGCGATATTCGACACCGAGATTGGGTCGATATCTGTGACCGTCGCCCGGGCGGTGGGGCACATTTCCAGCAGCTTGCGCGACAGCCCACCGTGGCCCGCACCCAATTCCAGGATCTTCGGCTCGGGAATATCGGCGACGAGCTCCAATGCGCGCTCGGCGATGTGCTGGTGATCTCGTAACACTCGGCCCATCAAGTCGAGCGAGCGAATCACCTGCCGCTTGACGCGGTCGTTGACGTCGTCGCGGTCCAGGTATTCCGGGCGGTCTGTCTGCAGCCGCCGATCCAGCCATGTGGCGTCGAAACCGCCGCGCGGCATGGTTTCGAAGTCCATCTGAATTCTCCGATCGTCGGGCAGAAGGGCGGGTTGTCTACTTCCGTCGGTCGATCACGTCCAACAGAATCTCGCGGTTGGGCTTGGTGGCGATTCCCCGCGGTACGGCGCGTGGCGGTTTTCTGCGCTGCTCACTCCGCGGCATGCGCAGCTCAACGGTATTCAAGATGGTGCCGATCGCCACGGCCACCTCGTGATGCGCAAATGCTGCGCCAATGCAACGACGATACCCACCGCCGAATGGAGCGTACTCAAACGGTGAAGGCTTCGTCTGGAGGAATCGGTCAGGATCGAAGGAATCGGGGTCATTCCAGACGTCAGGATTGAAATGTAATGCAGGCAAAGCGATTCCGACCACATCACCGGCCGCACGCGGAACGCCCGCGACCGTGAGTGGCCCGGTGAGCCTGCGCAATACGATCGGCACCGTCGGATGCATACGCAGCGTCTCGTGTATCACCGCACCGAGGTATGGCAGGGCCGCAATCTCGCCCGGCGTGCTCGCATCGGCTAGCTCCTCGATAACTCGCGAGCGGATGCTCTCGTCGCGGTGGATGTGATCGAGCGCCCATGTCAACGACGTCGAACTGGTTTCGTGCCCCGCGGCGAGCATCGTCCGCAACTGGTCACGCAGGGCATCATCACCCAGGGTGTTGCCGTCTTCGTCGGTCGCCGTGAGGATCAGCTCCATCACATCGCTGCCGTGTTCGCCTCCCGCCCTTCGCTCTTCGATCTGCTCGGACAACAAGCCATCGAGTTGCGCACGAAAACCGACCAACCGAGCCCATGGCCCCCGCCCGGCTATCTCCCGGCGCAACCAGGGCACCAGCATCAGCGGCGCAGTGCCGGAACGCATCAATTCCCTGATCACCCCGGCATACTCCGCGCGACGAGCACGGTCCGTCACGCCGAACACCACTCGAATCACCACGTCCAGTGTGATGGCCTGCGCAACGTCGCGAACTACCAACTGATCGCCGGGTTGCAGGGCCCTGATTTCATCTTTCGTAGCGTCAGCTATCAAATCGACGTAGCTGCGCACACGCTCGCCGCGAAACGCGGGCATCAGGATGCTGCGGGTCCGCCGATGAGTTTCACCGGAAAGCAGGATCAGTGAGTTCTGTCCGACCACGGGTTCGATCGGATTCGGCAGCGGCGCAAGGCATAGCGTCGTGGGAGCGGTCAATATGTCGCGGGCACCGTCGACTGTCGAGACGAACAGCACGTCGCCGAGTCCCGGGAACCTCAGCAAGAACGGTTCGGTGTCGGATGCATGGCGCCGGAAGTATCCCTCCGGGTCGATACCAGCCCAGGCCGCGCCAGCTATTAACGACGCCGTCGCCAACATGGTCGAGGCGGCTTGCCGTGGGGCCATGCCACCCCCTGGTCTGCTAGCCAGCTACCGCGGTCCGCCGCAACCATAACAAGCATCCTCGTCGTGCAGCTGGGCCGCGACGGTCTGCGCGCCGTGACCGATGCTGTCAGGAGGTGACCAGGATGGCGTCGCACCCTTGCCGATTAAGCCGCGCGCGGCGTCGTTGAGCCCCATGCGTTGTTCTACCGCCGTGCGTCGCGATTCATTCCCGCACCCGGGTGGTGACTATGGTGCTATGCGGGCGCCGTTTTAAGGCGTGGTGGGGTGAGCCGGTGAGGAGTCCGCACGAATGGAGATCTGGGAACTGACCGCGCGTGAGCAAATCCGGGACACCCTCGCGCGCTACAACTGGTCGGGCGACGCCGGCCGGCTCGACGGCCTGGCCGAGACGTTCTGCGCGGACGGCGTACTCGAGATACGCGGCAGCTCCGAGCTATGCGGCCGGTCCGAGATCGTGGCGTTCCTCGGCGGGGTCACCGGGAAGATCGCCAGCAATACTGACGTCAAGCCCATCGTCCGACACAACCTGGCCAACGTGCTGTTCACCGCGCTGACTCCCGATCATGCGCAGGTGTCGTCTTACTTCACCGTGGTCACCCATATCGGGCTCGATCATTTCGGCCGCTACCGCGACACCTTGGTGCCCGTCGGCGACACCTGGCTGATCAAGCACCGCAAGGTATCGACCGACTGGGCAGCCCCCGAGTCAGCCATGGCGAGGCGGTAACACACCGAGCGCCGCCCCGCGTCGTCACGGCTGCGTGGTTACGTGGGAGGGTGACTACCCGTGACCCAGACTTCTGAACCGATCGTCGACGCCAAGACGGATCTGCGTGAAACCAGCACTCCCAAAGGCGCCTTGCGCTATTACGACTGTGGCCCCGGTTCCGGTCCGGTGCTGTTGTTCCTGCACGGTTCGGGCCCCGGGGTCACGGGTTGGCGCAACTTTCGGGGGATCCTGTCCACGTTCGCCGAACACTTCCGCTGCCTGATCCTGGAATTCCCCGGCTTCGGGGTCAGCCCCGACTTCGGCGGCCACCCGATGGTCACCGCCCAGCGCGCGGTGGCGCCGTTCCTGGACGCACTCGGCGTGCACAAGGTCCACATCGTCGGCAACTCGATGGGCGGCGGCGTCGGCATCAACTTCGCCATCCAGAATCCCGACCGCATCGACCGGCTGGTCACGATCGGCGGTATCGGCACCAATATCTTCAGCCCCAGCCCTAGCGAGGGAATCCGGCTGCTGCAGGAGTTCACCGAGGACCCCACCCGGCAACGGCTCGTCGACTGGCTCAAGTCGATGGTCTACGACCAGTCCCTGGTCACCGAGGAACTCGTCGAGGAACGCTGGCGACTGGCCACCGACGCCGAGACGCTGGCCGCCGCGCGCCGCATGTACGGAAAAGCCGCCTTCGGGGCGATGACGGCGGCGATGGAGGCCGCTGACCGGCCCATGCCGTGGGCAATGATGCACAAGGTGGCGGCACCCACCCTGCTGACGTGGGGCCGAGACGACAGGGTCAGCCCACCCGACATGGCCCTCATTCCGATGCGCTCCATCCCCAACGCGGAACTACACATATTCCCCAAGTCCGGGCACTGGGCAATGATCGAGGCAAAAGAGGCCTTCGAAAGCACCGTGCTGGGATTCCTGACTCGGGAATAACCACAACGAATCCACGCAGCCATTTACAGAAATGGTAGGGATTAGTTAGTTCGTCGATCGACTAATTCGATCCCAGCCGAGACCACTTTCAATCGGTAAAAGTCAGCGCTGTCCGCTCGCGACCAGCTCTAGGCTCCCGAACGGCAGCGAGTCCCGCGCCGCGACCGCCACACCAAGGTCGTCGAACCACTCCTGCATGCCGATGCACACGCCGTCCACGACGGTTGTCAGCGATCGGTCTGCGACAACCATGATCGAGAGAGTCCCGTCATAAACGAACCCGACAAACCCGACGGCTTTCGAGCCGCCGGGCAGGGCGGTGAGCAACGACCGCTCGAGACGGCCACCGAGGCTGGAGAAGCCGCACGGCGGGCCGTAGATCAACGTTGCAGTGACATTCCACTTCAGCGGCCAGGTCTGAGCTGCCCCTCCCTTGCCGAGCATGGAACGGATTGCGGATTCATCAGAGTCCAAGGCCTGCCGCAGGAGGTCGGTGATGGTGCCGAGGAAGTCAAGCGGCCCCTCGTCCGAAAGGGGCGCGGAGATGACCAAGTTGCCTGTCTGCGTGGAAGAATCGACGAACACTCGGTCTGTGTCCTGACGCAAGCTCTTGGGTACCCCGATTTTCAGGGGGGCCTTCAGCGGCATACCCTCCGCGCTCAGGGATTGCTCGAGCGCGTGGGCCACTGCCGAAAGGAAGACGGTGTTCACCGTCGCCCGCGGGGTGGCGCGAGCCAACGCTCGGAGCTCGTCGAGCGGTCGCGATATCGAGCGGCACACCCACTCGCCACTCGCGGGCCGGTTGATCCCGGCCGGTTTGTACGGACACCGGACTTCACGCGAGACGAGCTCCGCGAGCCGCGCTACATCCTTCGCTGCGGCCTTCACACCAGAACCTGAACGGACCGCCGCCAGCGCAGTCTTGGACCTCCGCGCGACGCCGCGACCCCGCCACGCCAGACCTGGCCGGACGAGTTTCAGCGCTGGTGGCGCAAAGACCTTGGGCCGGCCCGCTTCTGGCGGCGCGACGAAATCGAAGTCGAAAAGCACCGAGGCGAAGAGCGCGATACATGCCGCGCCGTCACCCACTGCGTGATGGACCTGAACGACGATGCCCCACTTGCCATCATCGAAACCTTCGACGACATAGATCCGCCACGGTGGACGCCTCATGTCGAGTGGGTCCAGGATGTCCTCGACCACTTCCATCAGCTCCGGGATGTCGCCGCCGGAAACACGTCGGCGTTGCACGTGATATTCGAGATCGAAGAGTTCCGCGTCGTACCACGCCGGCGGGGCCAGGCCCCACGGAGTGGCGACGACGCGCTGCACCAGTCGGGGAATAAAGGGCGCGCGGGCGCAGACGCGTGCCCGCAATTGGTCGAATACCGGCACAGAGTCATCAGCGGGACGATCTACGAAGCAAATCGAAATGAGTTGACTTTGCGTGGTCCCACCGCGGAGAACGGCAAGAGTGTCTCGCGGGTTAAGGTAGTCGGGCCTATTGCCCTTTTTTTGCCCGCGCGCATGCGCCATTATTACCATGATTAACTTGCCCCCAATTGGCCCCGTTAATGTATGTGCTGAAATTACCGTGCATCGGGTGCCAGGGGGCGCGTTTCGAGATATTGCTGCTGCCGTTGGGTATGGCGTAGGACACACTAGGGGCACACGTGGGCCACACGAGCGCGCGAACGACGGAAGCCACAAAGGGGGTCCGGATGCAGTCTGAGCACCGCCTACGCGAGGAA
>Ga0209068_10000475_pt1 | contig 21669 bp, 19 predicted proteins | sample ColStrG_CSR_2012_FD_187200 | JGI IMG/M metagenome (GOLD analysis project Ga0209068, IMG submission 187200) | Freshwater sediment microbial communities in response to fracking from Pennsylvania, USA - Cold Stream Run_MetaG_CSR_2012 (SPAdes)... | ecosystem: Environmental > Aquatic > Freshwater >...
GTAACCGCCACAGAGGAATACGAGCAGTTGCAGCATCGGCCTGGGGCGGTTCAGCATCAGCACCGTCATGGCAATCCGGAACGGTTCGAGGCTGACGGCGACGGCCATCACCAAGAGGGTGATCCACATGGCGGCGTCTAGTCCCGGGCGCCGGTCACCGACCGGCGCGTTCGCTCAGCAGAGCGAGAAGGGACGAGTTCTGCATGCGCGCAAGGCTACCGTCCCGGCTAGGGCAGGCCCCTTCGTCAGGCGGCATTAGGCGCGTCTAGACGCCCACACCCCAATGGAACACGCGCGAAGTCAGCAACACAATGCCCAGCGAGACCGACGCGACGACGACCAGCCCGATCACCGCGACAAGAAGCGGGCGCCACCCGGTGCGGGCGATTTGGCGGATGTCGGTGTTGAGTCCGACACCGGCGAAGGTCAACAGGAACGCCCATTTCGACACGTTGGCGAGGTTGGCGGTTTGCCCCTTGCTAAGCCAGCCTGCCGTCGCGATCGCCGAGACCGCCAGGAAGCCCAGCACGAACTTCGGGAATTTATCCCAGATGAACGCGGCTTTGGCCTTCGCGCCGGGTGCGATCTTGTCGGCGTGCCCACGCGCGGCCCAGTACAGCGCGAATCCGAGGACGACGAATCCGATCAGCGCGTTGCGGGTCGACTTTACCAGCACCGCGATCTTGCCGGCGTGGTCGGAATACAGGTAGCCGGTGGCCGTGGTTTCGGCGGTGTTGTCCACCGCCAGACCCGCCCACAAACCGAATTCCCGATCGGTCAGGCCGATCGTATGTCCCAGCGGCGGCAGCACGAACAGTGCCACCGCGCCCAGTGCCAGGATCGCCGCGATCGCGTACCCGACGTCGGAGTTGCGGGCCCGGATCGCGCCCTTGGCAGCCACGATGGCCGACACCCCGCAGATCGAGGTGCCTATCGCCAGCAGCGAGCCGAGCTTGCCCGATAACCCGAATGCGCGCGCAACAAGGATGATGACTGTCCCCGCGATCGCCATGTCCAGCAGAATCTGGATCAGACTGAGGCCGCCGAGCTTGGCTACGTCGCCGAGCACGAAACGCGCTCCGAGCACCACGATTCCGACTTTGAGCCAGAACTCGTAGGTGAGCGCGCCGGGCCGAAATATCCGATGCAGACCGATGGTGTTGGTGATGAGAAGTCCAATCACGATGGCCCACAACACGTATTCGATATCGGGCACCCGCCAGTGCTCGTGTTTGGCCAGCGCGTTCCACCAGATCTGTGCGTACTTGCCCAGCACCCCCACGGCGATCAGTAGCAGAATCCCCGGCACGTAGTCCAGCGGCCGGCGGCTCGTGAAGGCCGGCTCGTCCGCCGTTGCATCTGGCTCAATGGGCCCGACTCGCGCGGTGGTCACGCGATCACCACGGAATCTTCGGGAGCACGCCGGCCACTGCCAGCGCGACGATCACGCCGGCGACCGCCGTCGCCCACCAGTCCACCGACACCGAGCCGATCCGCTCGCCCCAATCGCTCACGGACCCACCGTTGCGTGCGCGAGGCCCGACGCCAAGTAATTGGATCGCAGTGAGTCTAGGTTGATGGCCGGCGGGGGCTGCGCTCGTTGAGCAGATCGATGACCTGACCGGCGAGTTCGTCGATGTCGGCGCCGGTCGTGTCGAGCACAAGATCCGGGTTTTCTGGGGGCTCGTAGGGCGCGTCGACACCGGTCAGGCCCTTTAGCTCGCCGCTGCGCGAGCGTGCGTAGAGGCCCTTGGGGTCACGCTTTTCGCATTCGGCAAGCGAGGTGGCGATGTGCACCTCGATGAAGGGGAGTTTGGCGGCATCGTTGAGGGCGCGGGCGGTCTCGCGGTCCGACTTGAGCGGCGACACCAGGGACGCCAACGCGACCACACCGGCGTCGGCCAGCAACCGAGTCAAATGCCCGACCCGCCTGATGTTCTCGGTGCGGTCGCCGGGGGAGAAGCCCAGGTCGTCCGACAGGCCGTGGCGCAAGTTGTCGCCGTCGAGCAGATAGGCCACCCGCCCCGATTCGACGAGCGCGCGCTCCACGGCCACCGCGACGGTCGACTTGCCCGAGGCGGGCAGGCCGGTGAACCAGATAGTGGCGCCCGGCTGGCCGGTGGCCTGCCACCGGTGGCCGCGGTCTAGCGCTGACGGATGCCAGCGGATGTCGGTGCGCGCATGGGTGCCGGGCTTTATCTCGCGTGCCTCGAGGATGGTTCCGGCGCCGATCGTGTCGTTGGTGGTCTCGTCGATCAGGATGAACGCGCCGGTGTCGCGATTGTCTTCGTAAGGGTCAGCGATGATGATGGAGCTGGTTCGTAGCGTTACGGTCCCGATATCGTTGAGCGTCAACTCAACTGGCTGGTCGAGCTCGTCGAGCGTCTCGGGATCCAGCCGTGCGTGCAGCTCCTGAACGGTAGCCCGGACGGTTTTGCTGGTTTGTTTCAGGGCGAGCCGGGCGCCTGCCCGCAGCGGTGCGTCCACGAACCAGCAGATGGTCGCGTCCAGCTCCCGGGCCAATACCGGCACAACCGCGTCCACTGCCCCGCTGACCAATACATCCCCGCGCCCTACGTCGATGTCGTCGGCCAGCTCGATCGAAACCGACAGCGGCGCTACACCGGTCGTGCGGTCGTCATCGAGGGTGTCCAGCGTCGTTACCGTCGAACGGGTGCCGGCGGGCAGCGAGACCACCGGGTCGCCGACACTGAGCGTTCCTGCCGCGAGCCGCCCGGTGTAGCGGCGGCGCACGTCGGTGGTCGGCCGCGACACCCACTGCACTGGCAGCCGCAGCCGAGACGCTTCGGCATGCGGCGCGCCCAGCTCGACCGTTTCCAGATACTCGAGCAGTGTCGGGCCGCTGTACCAGGGTGTGTGGTCGGAGCGGTGCACGACGTTGTCCCCGTGCTTGGCCGCGACCGGGATGACGGTGATCTCCAAACCGCCAAGACGGGCCGCCAACTGCCGCAGCTCGTCTTCGACCTCGGCGAACCTGGTCTGGTCGAAGTCGACAAGATCGATCTTGTTCACCGTCGCGACAAAATGTCTGATGCCCAACAGCTTTGCGATCCGTGCGTGCCTGCGGGTCTGGCGCAGCACGCCGGCCCGCGCGTCTACCAGCAGGACCGCCACGTGCGCATTCGATGCGCCGGTGAACATATTGCGGGTGTAGCGCTCGTGGCCGGGTGTATCGGCCAGGATGTAGCTACGCGTTTCGGTGGAAAAAAAGCGGTAAGCGACGTCGATCGTGATGCCCTGTTCGCGTTCGGCGCGCAGACCATCGGACAGCGCTGCCAGGTCGGCGACGCCGTCGGAGTCGGTGACCGCTTCCAGGTGGTCCAGCGGCAGGCTGTCCGTGTCATGCAGTAGCCGGCCGATCAAGGTGCTTTTGCCGTCATCGACCGAACCGGCGGTCGCGATGTGCAGCAGTTGGCGCGTCACAGGGGTCATCAGAAGTAGCCCTCTCGCTTGCGGTCTTCCATCGCGGCGACCGACGTGCGGTCGTCGGCGCGGGTCTCGCCGCGCTCGGAGACCGTCGCCGCCGAGATCTCGGTAATGACCCGGGCGATGTCGGTGGCGGTGGAACGCACCGCGCCGGTGATGGTCAGGTCACCGACGGTGCGGTACCGCACCCACTCCAGCGCTGAGCTCTCGCCATTTTGTGGGCTGGTGTAATCCGACACCGCCAGCAGGATGCCGTCGCGCTCGAACACCTCGCGTTCGTGCGCGTAGTAAATCGACGGTATTTCAAGGTCTTCCAACTCGATGTAGCGCCATACGTCGAGCTCGGTCCAGTTACTCAGCGGGAACACCCGCACCTGCTCGCCCTTCTTGATCCGGCCGTTGTACAGCGACCACGGCTCCGGGCGCTGTGCCCGGGGATCCCATTGGCCGAACTCGTCACGGAAACTCAGGATCCGCTCCTTGGCGCGGGCGCGCTCCTCGTCGCGGCGGGCACCGCCGAAAGCGGCGTCGAAGCCACCGGCCTCCAGGCCGTCGAGCAACGTACGGGTCTGGGCCCGGTTGCGCGAAGCGCTGGGACCGGGGTCAGGCACGCGGCCGTCGTCGATGGATTCCTGCACCGAGGCGACGATCAGCTTGTGGCCCTCGCCGGTGACCCTGCGGTCGCGGAACTCGATCACCTCGTCGAAGTTATGGCCGGTGTCGACGTGCATCACCGGAAAGGGCAGTGGAAGCGGCCGAAAAGCTTTTTCCGCCAGGCGAAGCAGCACGATCGAGTCCTTGCCCGCCGAAAATAGCAGGACGGGCCGCTCTAGCTCGGCAACGACCTCGCGGATGATGTGCACCGCTTCGGCTTCCAGCAGCCGCAGTTCGTCGACGCGGCGGGTTTCGGTGGTGGTCATGTCGGTAGTCCCTCTTTCTCCGCGTCCGCTCGGTAGCGGTCCACCCATTCGTCGGAACGCTGGTCGGCCTGCCGCTGTAGCACCGGCGCCGGTGCCAGCCGCGGGTCGAGTCCCAGCGCCGCGAGGACCTCGCCCACCACCTGAGTCAGGTTGCGCCACAAAACCGGGTACGAAATCTCGATCGGTTTGACGTCTTCTTCGACGAACCAGGACTGCCAGCCCTCCTCCTGAGCCCGCAGCATGGTGACGACGTGGGCGATCGCGCCGGCGTGATACGTGGCGCGCGCGTCGCGGACCGGATCGGGCCTGCCGCGCCACACCCGGGTCTGCACCGCTCGCCAGAAAGACACGGCTTGCGAGATCACATCGGGCCGGTGGATATGAATGAGGAGCGGGTCCTCGCCGACAACGTCGCGGATCGCGGCCAGTAGACCGGGACCGGATCGATCGGGTAAACCGGCCGCGCGCTCCAACAGCAGCGGCGTCTGATTCCACATCAGCTTGCCGCCCCACACGCCGTTGGGTGTCCTCCCGACCGTACGGAGGTAATCACGCCAGATCTCGGACGTCGCGAGGTCGGGCTTGCCCGCGTCCAGTGGATCGAGCAGACTCAGGATCGACTCGTCCTCGGTGTCGGCGAACCACTCCCGCGGCTGCGGAGACTGGCTGGTGGTTGGCAGGTACTGGAAGAACTCCTGGGGCTCGCCGGCCACCCCGGTCGCCCGCAGCGATTCGACCAGCAGCGTGCTGCCGCTGCGCTGGGAGGCCAGCACTAAATACGACGACGGGGTCACGGTCACCAACGAAGCCTAACCGGACGGAAATCCGCTGCAACACATCGAATTACCATCACACTGAAGATAACTGTTGCGGGCCTCGGCTGCTGTTCGGCGGCAACCGTGCGATGATGAGCGCTGAATGCGATAAGCATGAGTATGCCCGTCGGGCGTCGGCAATATCCAACTGGCGTGAATACGCGGCGCAGGCGGAACGAGCTCCCGATGGCTGGCGGGGCCGGAGTATTCGAAATCGGCTGCGGCACAGCGGCGCCCGTCACAGGATTTCCTGGCGCTTAACCCAGTCATCATTTCATCGCTTCAACGCGACCGAGCTAGACACCCAGTTTGGCCACCGCGGCCAATCAGCTTTTTCTACGGCTTTTCCTCGGCTTCCGCTATTCTTCATATTTGCGACGCTTTGGACGCGCAGACTGACGCATCCGCGACGCCAAGAAGAAAGAAGCGTTCAAATGCCCTCATTCCGCTGGCTGGCCAAGTTGATCGTCCCACTGATGGCGGGCGCTGCCCTGGTTACCGGTGCTCCGAGTGCGGCTGCCAGTCCGGTCGATGACGCATACCTCGCTCAGCTGCGCGGCGTCGGCTTCACGTGGCCGCCGGAGCACGACGCGTCCCTGATCGGGATGGGATGGCTCATCTGCGACGATCTCGGGTGGGGTTGGACGTATGAGCAGATTGCCGGTCAGGTGCACGCCACTCTGGACGCCAGGGGTGTGTCGGTTGGACAGGTCCAATCGATGGTGGGTATCGCACACTCGACCTATTGCCCGAATCAAAGGTGCTGGGCCCCGCACTGCTGAGCGGTTTCTCAACCCCTTTCTGACACCCTTTCTGACACCCTGAGTCCCAGCGAAAACACGAGCCGCACTTCGGGATCGGCCAGCGACGTGGACAACAGCTTTTCGACCCGCCGCACCCGATAGCGAACGGTGTTTGGGTGTACCTGCAGCGACTGCGCGGCGGCGGCGATGTCGCCGAAACTGTCCAGGTACGTCCGCAGGGTTTCTGCCAGCACCGGATCCCGCGCGCGCAGGTCGCGGATCCGCGGATCGACCAGCCGCTCGTCGGTGCTGACCAGGGTGACGATCTCGTCCAGCAAGACAGTGGTGCGCGCTTCGGCCAGCGATGTCACCTGAGCAAAAGCGGGGTGGCGCTCGGCGCTGTCCAGTACCCGGTCCACCTCGGCGCGCGCCGCAGCGACTCCGACCAGGCCAGCGACCGGTGCGGCGATGGCGGCCCGCAGCTGGACCCCGAGTTCGGTGGACAGCGCGCTGATCGTGCCGCGGACCCAGGAAGTGACGGACCGGGCCGTGGCCGTCTTGGGCAACAGCACATAGATCCGTGAGCCGTTCGTTGCGACCTGCGCATCCCGCCGGAGAGCGCTGGCGCTCAGTGCCAGGACGTCGGCCAGCCGAGCAGGACGGGACCCGGCGTCTCCGGAATCGATGCTATCCCAACCGATCAGCGCGGCGGTGTTGTCGGCAGCCAGGCCGAGTTCGCGGGCGACGACGGCCACGTCGAGAGGGCCAACTACGTCGGCCAGGCCCAGAAGTTGCTGCAGCCATCGAGTGTGCGTGGACGGCCTGGCGGCCAGTCGGGACATGATGCGGGCAGCCAGCACCGCCGCGCCCCGCAACATCTGTTCGGCGTCATCTGCCAGGGGCCGGGAACCTTGTTGCACCCAGATGGAGCCCGCGAACACCCGTGGTTGGCGCGCACCAGCAGCTGGTTGATGGATTCCGATCGCCAATCGCGGCCGCAGTCCCAGTTCCGGACGCTCGGCGACGCGCACCACCTCGCTACCCGACCGCAGCGCGTCGAAAATGCCCCATTGACCGATCCACTTCAGATGCTCGGGCGGGCCGGCCCGACCCAGGATGGACAACCTGCGCAGGTCGTCGGCCTCGTCGTTGGACGCCGAATAGGCAAGTACATGTGACTCGGCGTTTTCGATGCTGACCATGCCGTGGATGCGATCGGCCAGCGATTGCGCCAGACCGAAGAGATCGGTGCCCGAGTCAAGGTCGCCGCGGTCCAGCGCCGGCTGGTGGTGCTCGAACACGTGGTTGACCAGTTGATACAGCCGCTCCCAGCGGGCGCGCGGTTCCACGGCCACGACCGCCGACCCGACCGCGACAGCCTTGGCCACCACCGGGGCCGATGGTTGTTTGAGGAAGATCGCCACCGGCTCCTGCCCCCGAGCCTGCCCGTCGATCCACCGCAACGTCTCGTCGTCGGTGACGCCAAGCAGGAAGAAGACGTCGGCCGAACCGGCTGCCGGTGCCAGGCCCAGCCGCACGTCGTCGGAATCGATCAGCGCGGCCGACCCCACCGCAAGGTCCAGACCACGCGGGGCGTCCACCAGGCTGACCATCGTCGCATCCAGCGCCAGCAACAGCTGGCCCAGTCCAACCTCGGCCATGTTGTCCGATCTTACTGGCATATGTGGCATATCCTGTCTGATCGGCCAATACGTACAGACGTCATCTCGGGGATCCTGAGAGCATGGACGCGATCACTCAGGTGCCACTTCCAACCAACGAGCCGGTCCACGACTACGCGCCGCAATCCCCAGAACGGGCTCGGCTATCGGCCGAACTGGCCTCGCTGGAGAACACGGCGATCGACCTCCCACACGTCATCGGTGGCATCCACCGAACGGGCGCCGGCGACCCGATCGACGTCGTCAAGCCGCACCGGCACGCCGAAAAGCTGGGCACTCTGACCAACGCCACGCAGGCGGACGCCACCGCCGCCATCGACGCTGCCGAGAACGCCAAGAAAGACTGGGCGGCAATGCCCTTCGATGAACGAGCCGCGGTGTTCCTGCGGGCCGCTGATCTGCTCGCCGGACCGTGGCGGGAAAAGATCGCCGCGGCGACGATGCTCGGCCAGTCCAAGTCGGTCTACCAGGCCGAGATCGATGCACCATGCGAGCAGGTCGACTTCTGGCGGTTCAACGTGGCGTTCGCCCGTCAGATCCTGGCGCAGCAGCCGGTCAGCGGCCCGGGGGAATGGAACCGCAGTGACTACCGTCCGCTGGACGGCTTCGTCTACGCGATCACCCCGTTCAACTTCACCTCGATCGCGGCCAACCTGCCGACGGCGCCGGCGTTGATGGGCAACACCGTCGTGTGGAAGCCGTCGATCACCCAGACCCTGTCGGCCTATCTGACCATGCAATTGCTCGAGGCCGCCGGCTTACCGCCCGGGGTGATCAACCTGGTCTGCGGCGACGGTCTGGCGGTTTCGGATGTGGCGTTGACCGATCCGCGGCTGGCCGGCATCCATTTCACGGGATCGACGGCCACCTTTCAGCACTTGTGGCAGCAGGTGGGAGCCAATATCGGCCGCTACCGCAGCTACCCGCGGCTGGTCGGCGAGACGGGCGGCAAGGACTTCGTGGTCGCGCACGCCTCGGCGCGCCCGGATGTGCTGTGCACGGCCTTGATTCGGGGGGCGTTCGATTACCAGGGCCAGAAGTGCTCGGCCGCATCGCGGGCTTTCGTCGCGCGCTCGGTGTGGGAGCGGACGGGTGACGACTTCCTGGGCGCGACGGCCGCGTTGCGCTACGGCGACGTCACCGACCTGACCAACTACGGCGGCGCGCTGATCGACCGGCGCGCCTTCGTGAAGAACGTCAACGCCATCGAGCGCGCGAAAAGTGCGCCGGGTGTCACCATTGCGGTGGGGGGTGAGTACGACGACAGTGTCGGCTATTTCGTGCGGCCAACTGTCCTGCTGTCTGACGACCCCACCGACGAGGCGTTCTCGACCGAGTATTTCGGCCCGGTGCTGGCGGTCCACGTTTACCCCGACGAGCAGTACGAACGAATCCTCGATGTCATCGACACCGGGACGCGTTACGCGCTGACCGGCGCGGTCATCGCCGATGACCGCGAGGCCGTGCTGACCGCGCAGGGTCGGCTGCGGTTTGCCGCCGGAAACTTCTATGTCAACGACAAGCCGACCGGCGCGGTGGTCGGGCGCCAGCCGTTCGGGGGTTCGCGTGGCTCGGGCACCAACGACAAGGCCGGGTCGATGCTGAACCTGTTGCGCTGGACGTCGGCACGGACCATCAAGGAGACATTCGTACCGGCCACCGAGTACAGCTACCCGCACATGGGGTCCGCCTGATGGCCGGGGTGTTCGCCCACACCGTGCGCCCCGCGATGCTCGCGGCCAGCCGGGCCGACCGGCTGCGTCACGGCATCGAGCGCTCACCGGTCACTCGCAGGGTGGTGCGCCGTTTCGTTCCGGGGGACACACTTGACGGAGTCCTGGATGTCGTTGTTGCGCTGCGGGAGTCGGACCGCTACGTCAGCATCGACTATTTAGGTGAAAACGTCACCGACGCTGCCGACGCCGCCGCCACCGTGCGGGCATACCTACAGCTTCTCGATGCGCTGGGCGGCGGGACCGACACCGCGCGGGATGGTGCGTGGCCGCTTGAGGTGTCCCTGAAGCTTTCGGCGCTGGGCCAGGCGCTGGACCGCGACGGCGAGAAGATCGCGCTGGACAACGCCCGCGCCATTTGCGAGCGCGCCGAGCAGGCTGGCGTCTGGGTCACGGTGGACGCCGAGGACCACACCACTACCGACTCGACGTTGTCGATCTGCGCCGACCTGCGGGTCGACTTTCCCTGGCTGGGAACTGTTTTACAGGCCTACCTGAAGCGCACGATCGCCGATTGTGAGCAGCTCGCTTCCGCGCGAATCCGGTTGTGCAAGGGCGCCTACGACGAGCCGGCATCGGTGGCCTATCGTGCCGGCTCCGCCATTACCGACTCCTATCTGGGCTGCCTGCGGGCGCTGATGGCCGGGTCGGGGTATCCCATGGTCGCCTCGCATGACCCTGCGATCATCGGCGCCGTTCCGGGCATCGCGAGCGAATCACAGCGTCCGGTAGGCGGTTTCGAATACCAGATGCTGTACGGCATCCGCGACGACGAGCAGCGTCGGCTGGCCGATTCCGGCAACCAGGTGCGGGTATACGTGCCGTTCGGCACGCAGTGGTACGGCTATTTCATCCGGCGCCTGGCCGAACGTCCGGCGAACCTGACTTTTTTCCTGCGGGCGCTCGCCGAGCGTGGTCACTGAGCCCGCCGCGGGCGCGTGCGATCGCTGGCGAAGCCACGCACCACGTGCGCACGCACGAATTCGGCGACGACGTCGGGGTCGTCCATATCCCGTATCGGTGATGGCGTGCTGAATAACGAGAACAATATGCGCGCGAACCATTCACCGGCGGCCTCGACGTCGAGGTCCTTACGGACCTCGCCGGTGAGTTTGGCGGCGGACAGGTGGGGCGCGAAGAAGTCGACGCATTCGCGCAGCAGCACCGCCGCATCCTTGGTCAGCAGCAGGCTGACCGCGTCTTCGTCGAAGTACTTCTCGGATGCGATGGCCTGGTGCGCCTGAGTCACGAATACGGCGGCTCGGCTCAGCTTTTCCTCTAAAGAGCCGCCGCGGTCCATGGCTTTGGACATCTCGCGGTAGAACTGCTCGGAAGCGTGTTCGGCGCACGCTTCGACAATGGCGCCCTTGTCGCTGAAGTATTCGTAGACGGTGCTGCGCGAGACGCCCGCCGCCTTGGCGATGTCGACAATGGTCGCCTTCGGCAGGCCTGGCTTGCGAAAGCAGGTATACGCGGCCTCGACAATGAGCGCGCGGGTATCGGTCGATTGTGTCAACGCGGCAGCATCGGTCATCAAGGAATCAAAGCGCCTCTGGGCACCAAGCCGGCGTCCGCCGAGGCGAAGGCATCGTTGACGTCGGCGAGGTGGAACGGATTGGGCATCAGCCTGTCGAAGGGAAAGCTGGTGTGCTGCAGGAAAGACAAACCGATGGCCAGTGTGACCGGGTCGTAGAACATGACGCCGCGTACCGACTTGTTGCCATAGACGAGCGCGCTCGGGTCGAGTTCGAAAGTGCGGCCCACTCCGATATTGCCGACTTCGAGCAGCGTGCCGCCGTTGTTCAGGAAACCGACGCCGTCCGGAATCACGCCCGGCACGCCGACGACCTCCAGGACCCAGTCGGCGCCGATGCCGTCGGTCTGTTTGTGGACCTGCTCGGTGACGTCCGGCGTCGAGATGCCGCTGGCGTCGATGCATTGGGTGGCGCCGAAATCCGCTGCGACGTCGAGGCGCTCGCGAATCTTGTCGATGACGATAACGCTGGCGGCACCCGCGGCACGCGCCACCGCGGCCGCGTTGATGCCCAGTCCACCCGCCCCCTGAATCACCACGGTGTCGCCCAACCGCACATCGCGCAGCGCGAACAAGACTTGAGCCAGGGCGCAATTGAGGGGAGCTACGGCTTCGTCGGGCAGGTCCTCGGGCACCTTGTAGAGCGGTTGCCGCCGGCTGGTGTAGTAGTACTCGCCGTAGGCCGCGACGAAGTGTGGCGCCTGCTCATGGGTGCGGAACTCACCGGCCATCAGGTTCTGGCACGCATGGGACCGGCCTCGCGTGCAGGCATGGCATTGCCCGCAGAACCAGAAGTAAGGCGTCACAACCCGATCACCGACCGAGAGCGCCTTGCCGGTCGCATCGGTTGTCAGCCCTTCTCCGAGTTCGGCTATCTCGCAGACCATCTCGTGGCCCATGGCAAACGGGCAAGGCAACGGCAGCTCGCCACGGAAGATGTGCAGGTCGGATCCGCAAATCCCGGCCATCCGCAGCTTGAGGGCAGCGGTTCCCGGTGCCGGCGTGGTGAGCGGAAACTCGGCCAGCTCGATCGGCCCGCCGATCGCAGTCAGAAGCGCGAGCTTCGGCATGATCCGCTCCCCCTTCTCGGCTAGACCGCGGGCGCGAGGATCAGGCCGCTGGTCGGCACCCCGGTGCCTGACGTGACGAGTACGTGCTCGACGTCGTCGACTTGGTTGTATGAGGTGCCGCGCACCTGGCGTACGCCTTCAGTGATGCCGTTCATGCCGTGGATGTAGGCCTCGCCGAGCAGTCCGCCGTTGGTGTTGATCGGCAGTTCGCCGCCGAGTGAGAGGCGCTCGATGGTGGCGAAGTCCTTGGCTTCGCCACGCCCGCAGAAGCCGAGTTCCTCGAGCTGGGTGAAAACGAACGGCGTGAAATGGTCGTAGATGAAGGCCGTTTGAATGTCCTTGGGTTTCAGACCTGAATCGCGCCACAGCCGGTCGGCGACGACGCCCATCTCAGGCAGCCCGGTGATGTCCTCGCGGTAGTAGCTGGTCATCATCTCGCCCTCGTAGGCCGCACCCTGTGCGGCGGCGGTGATGACAGCCGGCGGCTGCCGGAGGTCGCGGGCGCGCTCCGCGCTGGTGATGAGCAGCGCGACCCCGCCGTCGCTTTCCTGACAGCAATCCAGCAGGCGCAGCACGGGTTCGATGATCCAGTGGGAGTTTTGGTGGTCCTCGAGGGTGATCGGGCGTTCGTAGAACCAGGCATCGGGATTTCGGGCCGCGTGTGCCCGGTCGACGACGGCGATCCTGGCGAAGTCCTCGTTGGTCACCCCGTACGTGGACATGTAGCGCTGGGCATGCAGCGCGACCCACGCTGCGGGGGTGAGCAGTCCGAACGGGGCGTAATGGGCCATGAACAGCGGAGTCTCGGCACTGGTGCGACCGCTGCCGCCGAAACGAAAGCCAGAGCGCTCGTTGAACGCCCGATAGCACACCACCGCATCGGCGACGCCGGTCGCGACGGCCATTGCCGCGTGCACCACGGTGCCGGCGGCGGCGCCGCCGCCGTGCGGCACCCGGCTGAAGAAGGACAGGTCACCGATGCCCACGTTGCGTGCGACGTCGATCTCGTCGCTGGAGTCCATGGTGAACGTGACCATGCCGTCGACATCGCTGGGTGCCAAGCCGGCGTCGTCTATTGCGGCACTGACCGCCTCGCAGGCCAATTGCAGCTCGCTGCGCCCGGATTCCTTGGAGAACTCGGTCTGCCCGATCCCGGCGATCGCGCAGCTGCCGGGCAGCGAGCGGTTCATGCTTCGTTCTTTTCAAAGGCCCCGTCGAGCAGGCTGAGCACCGCGGTGCCGGAGACGTGATCGCCAAGGCTGTTGGAGCCTTTGAAGGCCACTTTGACGAAATTCTCGCCGCCCGACCCTTCGGTTCTTTCGGTAACGCTGCCGGTAAAGCGCAGCGGATCGTCCGGGAAGCACGAGACGCCGAGTCGGATCGACAGGTTCTTGACCATCGCTTCGGGTCCCGCCCAGTCAGTGAGAAACCGTACGCAGAGCCCGTTGGTGGTCAAGATGTTCATGAATAAGTTGGGCGAACCCTGCTTCTTGGCGTAGTCGCGGTCGTGGTGCACCGGCATGAAGTCGCGCGACGCGATCGCGCCGGCGACGATCATCGTCGTGGTGACGGGGATCTCGAGCGGCGCCACCTCGTCGCCCACTTCGATGTCGCTCCACTTCAAGGTTGTGGTGCGGGCGGTGGTGGTCATCGGTTTCCTCCCGAGTCAACGTAGGTACTGCCGAGGCGGGCCAGCTGCTGTGTTGCGGAGCCCAGGGTGAGCTCGTTGTGCTTGGCCCACAAGAAGTAGCGATGTAGGGGATAGGTGGTGTCTATCCCGATTCCACCGTGCACGTGTTGTGTGCTGGCGGCAACCCGGGAGCCGGCTTCGCCGGCCCAGAACTTGGCGATGTGGGCGGCCCGGTCCGCGGGACGTCCCTGCGCGATCAGCCAGGCCGCGTGCCAGGTGGTCCAGCGGATCGCCTCGACGTCGATGAACGCATCGGCCATCCTCTGCTGCACCGCCTGGAAGCTGCCGATCGGGCGTCCGAATTGTTCACGGCCGCTGGTGTAGTGGGCCGCGATCCGCAGTGCCCGGTCCGCAACTCCGAGCTGGATGGCGCACAGCCCCACCAGCGCGCGGGTGTAGAGCGAGCCGACCAGCTTCCCGCCCGCGCCGGTCTCACCAAGCCTGTCGTCGGCGGAAACGGTTGCCCCGTCAAGGAAAACGTCCGCGTGCGGTTCGCGGTTGGTGGTTGCCACTGGCCGGACGTCGACGCCGTTGGCGTCCGTCGCGAGCAGGAACAGGCCAACGTCACCGTCGTCTGTGGTGGCGGGAATCAGCACCGTGTCGGCAAGTTGCGCGGCGGGCACCAGCTCTTTGGCCCCATCCAGCCGCCACTTCGTGCCGTCGCGCCGGGCTTCGGTGCTCGGGCGCGTGGGGTCGGAGCGGCCGGGCTCCTGCAGACCCGCGGTCAGGATGCGGGTGCCGGCGACCACGCCGGGCAGGAAGCGTTGCTGTTGCTCGGGACTTCCGTGCCGGGCGATCGGGTCGGCGACCAGCAACAGCGTCGCGTAGGCCGGAACCGGAGCCACGCTCCATCCGACTTCGGCCAGCAGCACCCCGAGTTCCACGAAGCCACCGCCGTTCCCGCCCATCGATTCCGGCAACGCGGTGCCCAGCAGGTCGGCTCCGGCGAGTTCTTGCCACAGCGCAGCGTCGTAGCCGGATTCGTCGGCTGCTATCTCTGTGAGTCGCTCGGGGGTGGCCCGGCGTTCGAAGAGATCTCGGGCCAGCTTGCTGATCGTCTCTTGCTCTTCGGTGAAGGTGAAGTCCATTGTCACTGGCCCGATCAGTCGGAAGCGGGCCGGAACTGGTGCAGCACCAGGTCGCCGGAGTCGGAGCCACCGTCGAACGTCTGGTAGTAGACCTCGACCGGCATCCCGACGGTGACATCGGCCGGGTCGATCTCACACAGATTCGAAACCAGCCGCACCCCCTCGGCCAGCTCCACCAGTACAACGATGTAGGGATACTCGAAGAAGGGGAACTGTGGCTTTTGTGGCATCACGTAGCTGTAGACGGTGCCGCGGCCCGACGATTCGAGGGTGTCCCAGGCCAGGGAGCGGCACTTGGGACACATCGGGCGGGGCGGATTGCGCAGCGCCCCACACCCACTGCAGCGCTGGATCAGCAGCTTGTGCTCGCGCAGCCCGTTCCAGAAGAACTCGGTGTCCGGACTGATCGCCGGCGCCAGTCTGGTCGCCATCAGTTTCCCGGCCTGAATCGCAGCACCCGGAATCGCTGTCGCCCCAACACTTCGCCATGCTGATCGGTGTAGGTCATCACCCAGGTCAAGAAGAAGCCGGTGCCCAGCGCCGTCTTCTTCTCGTCAGAGACATTCTCGAACACCGCGGTTGAGCTGATGACGTCGCCCAGCTTGGGATAGCGTTCGATTTCGAACTCCGAGTTGGTAGCAACCGTGCTGGTGTAGCCGGCCTCGTCGAGGAATTGCGTTGGGTTGTCTTTGATCTCGAGGGGCGCGCCGCCTCGCTCGCCGATCCCCTCGAGTTTCGGGGCTGGCATCGTCCAGGTCTGCAGCATGACCGGCGACGACACGATGCCGCCGAACCGAGACGTTGCCGCGAACTCCGGGTCGAGGTAGACGGGGTTCATGTCGTCGAGCGCGTGGGCCCAGTGCCGGATCATCGGCTGATTGACCGGATCAGGCGCCAGCGTGGGCTTCCCTGCCCCGCCGGTGGGCTGCCCGACAAGCGCCCTGAGCTTGTCGTGAAACTCGGTTTTCTGGTCTGTCACTTGTCGCTGTCCTCCTATGTCGCCGTGGCCCGAAGGTCGCGAGGTGCTCGCGGCATGCCCAATCCGGCCATGGCGATGATGTCACGCTGGATTTCGTTGGCGCCGCCGCCGAACGTGTTGATGACCGCAATCCGGTACGCGGATTCCAGGGCACCGCGTAGTGGCGCATCGGTACCCCGGCGTAACCCGTTGCGATCCAGCACTTCCAGCAGTTGGCGCGCGACCTGCTGGGTGAGTTCGGTCCCGAACACCTTTGCGGCCGAGGCTTCACCCATGTTGAGCACGCCTTTGGTGATCGCCGCGTTGACCCGTTGGTTCATCAGTTTGTAGGCCGCGACCTGAGCCTCGACCCGGGCGAGCGCGAGCTGCACCCACGGCTGGTCGATGACGCGCCCACCGTCGAGTTCGGTGTTGATGGCCCAGTCCAGGGTCTTTTCATACAAGGGCTCGAGCGCGCCGAGATTACCCAAGGCGGCGCGTTCGAAGTTCAGCTGCGTGGTGATTAGCTGCCACCCTTGGTTCTCGCCGCCCACGAGGGCGCTGGCCGGCACCCGAACGTCGTCGTAGAACGTGTAGAACGTGGAGATGCCCGGCATGGTGTGCAGTGGCTGCCAGGAGAACCCCGGCGACGAGGTGGGCACGATGAGGATGGAAATGCCCTTGTGTTTCTTGACGTCCTGATCCGTGCGTACGGCCAGCCAGATGTAATCGGCGTATGCGGCGCCGCTGGTGAACATCTTCTGACCGTTGACGATGTAGTCGTCACCATCGCGAACTGCGGTGGTACGCAATGACGCTAGGTCGCTGCCGGCCCCCGGCTCGGAATAGCCGATCGCGAACTCGATGTCGCCGGCGAGGATCGCCGGCAGAAATTTCTGCTTCTGCTCGTCGGTACCGCACTGCATAAGCGTCGGCCCTACCGTGTTCAGGGTGACTATCGGCAGCGGGGCGTTGACCCGCTGTGCCTCCTCGGAGAAGATGAACTGCTCGATCGCCGAAAAGCCGCGGCCGCCATATTCTTTAGGCCACCCGACGCCGAGCAGATCAGCCGCCGCCAGCGCGCGTATGCAGTCCCTGACTTCCGGGCCACCCTCGACGCGTTCGCTGAGCGCGGTGCTGCGTTCCGGCGTCATCACTTTTTCCAATGTCGCGCGGATCTCGGCGCGCAGCTGTTCTTGCTCGGGCGAGTAATCCAAGTCCACGGTTAGAACCCCAGCCGCACTGGCATGCGTTTCACCCCGGGCACCATGGTGGCGCGCATCCGGTCCACCTCGCCGACCAGTTCCAGCTTGGGGAAGCGGTGTAGCAGCTCCTCGAACAGCACGGTCGCCTCGAGGCGCGCCAACTGGGCACCGACGCAGGAATGCTCACCACATCCGAATGCGATGTGCGGGTTGGGATTCCGGGTTACCTTGAACTCTTCGGAGTCGGGCCCGAATATCTCCTCGTCGCGGTTGGCGGACTGGTAAAGCATCACCACCACGTCGCCCGCACGGATCAGCTGGCCGCGGATCTCGACGTCGGTCGTCGCGGTGCGTGCCATGTGCACCACCGGGCTGTTCCACCGCAACATTTCTTCGACGGCGCCCGGGATCAGAGCGGGATCGTCGACCAGCAGCCGGCATTGGTCGGGATGTGCGATCAGCGCCAGGGTGCCCAGCGCGATCAGATTGCGGGTGGTCTCGTTGCCGGCGACCAGCAGCAGAAACGCGAAGTTGAGCAGGTCTTCGTCGTCGAGCCGGTGTCCGTCGATTTCCGCTTCGGCAAGCACGGACAGCAGGTCGTCCCGCGGTTCGGCGCGCCTGGCCGCTATCAGTTTCTGGAAATACTCAAAGAGCTGGCCCATCGCTACCAGCGAATCGAGTTCGATCTCAGGGTCGGCGTTTCCGGTGGCCGCGTCCGACCAAACCCGGAATTGCTCCCAGTCGTCGGGCGGCGCGCCGATCAGCTCGGCGATCATCCGGGTAGGTAGCGGGGCGGCGACCTCTTCGGCAAACTCGTGAACGGAGCCGGGTTCGATGCCGTCGAGGATCCCGGCGACGATCTCGCGGATTTTTGGTTCGAGCACGGCTACTTGCCGTCGGGTGAAGCCCGAGTTGATCAGCTTTCGCAGCTGCCGGTGCCTCGGCGGGTCGCTGAAGATGAGGTTGCCCTCCTGGACCGGGCTTGGGATGGCCGGATCCGGAATTGTGATGCCCTTGGTCGACGAGAAAAGGGCCGGGTTGCTCGACACGAAGCGGGCGTCTTCGTATTTCAGCAGAGCCCAGAATTTGGTCACGTCGTTCCAGCACACCGGCGACGTCGCGCGCAGCTCGCGGTACGCGGGATACGGATCGCCGGCGTAGAAGTCTGGGGAGTGCAGCGGGAATGAAGTCTGCACGGGCGGGCCTCTCTCAACTGATCCAGCACTGATCCAGCAGGATCCGGCATCCGACAGATGGGCACCATCTGTCCTGCGAGACGTGTCTACTCCGTGCCAACCGTCGCTGTCAATATGGCAGCAAAATATTGAAATATCTCAGGATTGGGATCTATTTGATGATTGACGACGCAGTTGAGTGGGTGAACACTGGCTGCAAAGATGACCGACCTTCGGGTGAGGAAGAACATGGCTGAGCTGCAACCCCAGGGACCTCTTGGTGACACCTACCAGCTCTACATCGACGGGAAATGGGTCGAACCCGAGGACGGTCGCTACGACGACATCTCCCCGGTCACCGAGCAGACCTTCGCCACCGCACCCAACGCCAGCCTCGCCCAGGTCGGTGACGCGATTGGGGCCGCGCGGCGAGCTTTCGACAGCGGGCCCTGGGGCCAGATGAGCAACAAGGACCGGGCCGGCTGCCTCAACCAGCTCGGCGACGCGCTGATGAAGCACGCCGACGAGTTCTTCGCCCTGGCGCAGGTCGAGTGGGGCTGCATCGCCAATGTGCGGATGATGCAAATCGACGGCGCCGGGTTCATGTCCATGCACGCGGCGAGTCTCGCAGCGCAGCTAGGTGACCAGCCGGTCACCGGAATCGGCGCGGGAACGACGCTGCTGACCCACGACCCCCTCGGAGTCGTATCGATCCTGACCCCATGGAACTTCCCGCACACCCTCAACGTCATGAAGCTGAACAACGCGCTGGCCGCCGGCAACACCGTCGTGCTCAAGCCGTCACCGCTGACGCCGCTCACCGGACTCGCGCTGGCCCGAGTGATCGACGAGCACACCGATATCCCGCCGGGTGTGGTTAACGTCGTCACGCCGTCGGGCATCGAAGCCGCCAAGCTACTCACCACCGATCCGCGGATCGACATGATCAGCTTCACCGGCAGCACGGCGATCGGCCGTGAAGTCATGTCGGCCGCTAGCGACACGCTCAAGCGCATCTTGCTGGAGTTGGGTGGCAAGTCGGCGAGCGTCGTCCTCGACGACACCGTGGTGACGGACGAAATGCTGCAGCAGATGCTGTTCGAAAGCTGCTCGCTGCACTCTGGGCAAGCCTGCATCCTGCACAGCAGGCTCTTACTGCCCGACTCGCTGCACGACGACGTCGTCGACCGTCTCGTCGCGCTGGCCCGCGACGTCAAGGTCGGCAACCCAGCGGACCCAGACGTGCAAATGGGGCCGCTGATCAGCGCCGCGCAGCGGGACCGCGTCCAGGCGCACGTCGATGACGCGATCAACGACGGCGCGAAGCTGGCGACCGGCGGCGGTCGTCCGGCCGGCTTGGACGTCGGGTTCTACTTCGAGCCAACGATTCTGACCGAGGTCGAGCCGGATTCGACTATCGCGCAGGAGGAAGTGTTCGGGCCGGTGTTGACGGTGTTGCGCTACCGCGATGACGACGACGCGGTAGCCATCGCCAATAACTCTCAGTACGGATTGTCCGGCGCGGTCTGGGGCGCCGATGTGGACCGCGCCGTCGGCGTCGCCCGCCGCATCCGCACCGGCCAGATCGCGGTAAACGGCATCGGGCCGGGTGACGCGCCATTTGGCGGCTTCAAGCTGAGCGGGTTTGGCCGTGAAGGCGGTGGACTCGGCGGCCTGCATCAGTACATGGAGCCGAAGGCCATCGGGGTACCCACGTGATGCCCGCGTGACGGGACCCCTTACCGGGCTGCACGTCGTCGAAATCGCCAACGAGATCTCAGGTCCCTACGCGACAAAGCTTTTGGTCGAACTTGGCGCCGAGGTCATCAAGATCGAGCCGCCCGCCGGGGACCCACTACGCCGGTGGGGCCCGTTTCCCGGCGGGGTGGTGAACCCGGAGTGCAGCGGCTTGTTCGAGTACCTCAACGCCGGCAAGCAAGGCGTCACACTTGATTTGGCTCGAACGGGTGACGCGGCGGCCGCCCGCGAACTCATCGCGCAAGCGCACCTGCTTGTCGAAGGCTTTGCGCCCGGTACGCTGGACGGCTGGGGCCTGGGCAACGACAGCTTGCGACAGATCAACCCAAACCTGTTGTTGCTAAGGATATCTCAGTTCGGTCAGCTCGGGCCGATGCGCGACCGGAAGGCCACGCCGCTGACCATGCAGGCGGCATCCGGCTGGGTCAGCGCCAGGGATCCCGAACGCCCCCCGGTGCAAGTCGGTGCCCGGATCGCCGAGTACATCGCCGGCGCCTACGGCGCGCTGGGCGCGCTGACCGCGCTGCGACTACCGCCCGGCGAGGAATTAAGGCAAGTTGACGTCTCGCAGTTCGAGGCGCTGATCTCGACTATGCCGTATCCGATGCTGATGGCCGAACGCGTGCAACGTCTCGGGTTGCCCGCCAAACAGCGGGGCGGGCCGATGCTGGGTGTCGTCCGTGCGGCTGACGGCTGGGTGGGAATCAACTGCCTGACGGGTCAGCACTGGCTGGATGTGTGCGCGATGCTCGGCTTGTCGGAGTTTGGCGAACACCAGATCTCCATCATGATGGGCGGTCCCGAGCGCGCCGAGTTCTTCGCCAAAGCCGAGCCATTGCTCGCCCAACAAACCGTCGCCGAGATCGTCGAACTGAGCCAGGCGTTGCGCATCCCGGCCGCGGCCATCAACGACGGTCGCACCACGCTGGATTCCCCGCAGTACGCCGACCGCGGATTCTTCGTCGAGAGTGGGCGTGACGGGAAGGTCCCGTGGTCGTTCCAACGTCCGGGACCGCCCTACCGGTTCTCTAAAACCCCTGTGGCAGAACCCCGTCCGGCGCCCCAGCTGGGAACGCGGTCTGCCTCCTGGGCCACTGCCGGTGAATCGCTCGCGGCCACAGACGCGTCGCTACCGTTCGCGGGGCTGCGGGTTCTCGACCTGACCACTTTCTGGGCCGGCGCGTATACGACGTGTTACCTCGGTGCGTTTGGCGCCGACATCGTCAAAGTCGAATCCATCCAGCGGCCCGACGGTTTCCGTTACTCGGGAGCCTTTCCGTTCGAGGGCGATGACTGGTATGAACGCGGCCCGTTATGGCAGGCCACCAACCTCAACAAGCGGGACCTCACCCTTGACTTGACGTCACCGCGTGGCCTCGACATCGCCCGCCGGCTGGCCACGCAGGCCGACGTGGTCATCGAGAACTTCTCGCCGCGAGTGGTCGAGCACTTCGGGCTGGATTACGAGTCGCTGGTATCGCTGAAGCCCGACGTAATCGTTGTTCGGATGCCAGGTTTCGGTCTGCAGGGCCCCTGGCGCGATTATGTGGGGTGGGCGCTGAACATCGAGCAGACCTCGGGCATGTCCGCGGTGACTGGCTATCCGGACGGGCCGCCATGCAACCCGCAGGGGCCCGCTGATCCCGTCGTCGGTGTGCACACCGGTGTCGCGGTGTTGGCGGCGCTCGAACATCGGCGCCGCACCGGGGAGGGTCAGCTGATCGAGATCGCCCAGATCGAGGTTGCCGCGTGCGTGACCGCCGAGCCGGTGATCCAGTATTCGATGAACGGGGTGGTGCAGTCACGCGAAGGCAACCGCGCCCGCGGTTACCTGCAGGGTGTCTACCCGAC
>Ga0209068_10000476_pt1 | contig 21666 bp, 20 predicted proteins | sample ColStrG_CSR_2012_FD_187200 | JGI IMG/M metagenome (GOLD analysis project Ga0209068, IMG submission 187200) | Freshwater sediment microbial communities in response to fracking from Pennsylvania, USA - Cold Stream Run_MetaG_CSR_2012 (SPAdes)... | ecosystem: Environmental > Aquatic > Freshwater >...
GCATATCGGCGAAAGCCGGATCGAGCGTCGCGATATTGGCGCTCTCGCAGATGAAGCCATTGTTCATCATCAACAGCGAGTAGATGGCTTCCTGCGCGCCGGCGGCACCGAGAGAATGCCCGGTCAGCGATTTGGTGGCCGCGATCGGCGGCGCACTCTTGCCGAAGACCTCCCGGATCGCCTCCATCTCCCGCAGATCCCCGATCGGCGTGGAGGTGGCGTGGGGATTGATGTAGTCGACCGGCGGTCGCACATTCTTGAGCGCCATGCGCATGCAGCGAACCGCGCCCTCGCCCGACGGCGCCACCATGTCGTAGCCGTCGGAGGTGGCGCCGTAGCCGGCCAATTCGGCATAGATCTTGGCGCCGCGCGCCTTGGCGTGGTCGAGCTCCTCGAGCACCAGCACACCCGCGCCGCCCGCGATGACGAAGCCGTCGCGATCGATATCGTAGGCGCGCGAGGCCTTGTCGGGCGTCTGGTTGAACTTGGACGACATGGCCCCCATGGCGTCGAACAGGACCGAGAGCGTCCAATCGAGTTCCTCGGCGCCGCCCGCGAAGATCACGTCCTGCTTGCCCATCTGGATCACCTCCATCGCATTGCCGATGCAATGGTTCGAGGTCGCGCAGGCCGACGATATCGAATAGTTGACGCCCTTGATCTTGAACCAGGTGCCGAGCGTCGCCGACGTGGTCGAGCTCATCGCCTTGGGAACCGCGAAGGGGCCGACGCGCTTGGGCCCTTTGCTGCGGGTAATGTCGGCGGCCTCGACGATGGCGCGGGTCGAAGGCCCGCCCGAGCCCATGATGATGCCGGTCATCTCGTTGGAGATTTCATGCGGCTCGAGACCGGCGTCGCGGATCGCCTGCTCCATCGCAACATGGTTCCAGGCCGCACCGCCGCCGAGGAACCGCATGGCGCGGCGATCCACGATGCCTTCCGGATCGAGGGTGGGGGCGCCGTGCACCTGGCAGCGGAAGCCGAACTCCGCGTATTTGTGCGCGCGCACGATTCCCGACCGTGCCTCGCGCAGGCCCGCTAGAACCTCCTGGGTGTTGTTTCCGATCGATGAGACGATGCCCATGCCGGTGACGACGACCCGTCTCATGGAAGCCTCTTCCGCAATTTTGAGAGTCCGCGCACCGCCAGGATCCGGCGCGCCCCTACGCGCCGCTCGGCTGCATCTCGTCCTGACGGAACAGGCCGACCTTGAGGTCCATCGCCCGATAGATGATCGAGCCATCGACCTTGAGCCAGCCGTCCGCAACCCCGAGCACCAGCTTGGATCGCATGACCCGCTTGACGTCGATGCCGTAGATCACCTGCTTCATGGAGGGCAGGACCTGGCCGGAAAACTTGACCTCGCCCAGCCCCAGCGCCCGCCCTTTTCCGGACGCGCCGAGCCAACCGAGGAAGAAACCGACGAGCTGCCACAACGCATCGAGGCCGAGACAGCCCGGCATCACCGGATCGCCCTTGAAGTGGCAGGGAAAGTACCAAAGGTCGGGCTTGAGATCGAGCTCGGCGCGCACCAAGCCCTTGTTGTGCTCGCCCCCGACCTCGGCGATCTCGGAGATACGGTCGAACATGAGCATGGGAGGCAGCGGCAGCTGGGCATTGCCAGCCCCGAACAGTTCGCCGCGGCCGCAGGCCAAGAGTTCGTCGTAGTCGTAGCTCGAGCGCCGGTTCATCAGCATCCTGTCTCGCCTGTGTGGCCTGTTTCGACCGGTGATATTTCGGTTGATACAATATAGTCGGTAGAGGGGGGGCAAAGCCAGACATCCGCTCCGATTGTGCCCAGCCATATGTCGCAGATGCGGCGTCCGGCGACCTCCCGGGCGCGCCGGTTGCATTATCGGGCCCATATGTTACAAACGCAACGATCGCTCGAAGAGCCTGTACCAGTGGGGTTTTGACTACCCATGACGCTGCCCAGAACACTGCCGACCACACCGTCGCAAACCATCGTGCTCACGGCCCCGGCGTCCGAGCCGCAGCCGGTGCAGCCGCAAGGCGCCGCTCTCACGGGTTGTCCCTGGCATGACGTCAAGGCGATGCTGCGGCAGGTCGGACTGCGACCCACCCGCCAGCGCATGGAGCTGGGCTGGCTCTTGTTCGGCAAGGGCAACCGACACATCACCGCCGAGATGCTCTACGAGGAGGCCAACACCGCCAAGGCGCCGGTGTCGTTGGCGACCGTCTACAACACGCTGCATCAATTCACCGATGTCGGGCTGCTGCGGCAGGTCGCGGTCGAGGGCTCGAAAACCTATTTCGACACCAACGCGTCGCAGCATCACCATTTCTTCATCGAGGAGGAGAATTCGCTCTTCGACATTCCGGATGCCGACGTATTCGTCGGGAGGCCGCCGACTCCACCCGAAGGCTATGAGATCGCCCGCATCGACGTGGTGGTTCGGTTGCGGCGCAAGGCCGGTTGAGTCTTTCTCAATTCGCCGGCAAATATTCTTGTCGACCGACTATGGTTCGCAACGGACGAAGCCGCCCGCCTCAAGCCCGGATGGTCGTGGTTCCTTGATCTCTTCCTCGGCCAAGAGCGCCAAGATCTGTTGGCGCTGCGGTTCACTTGCCGTCCGGGCCAACAGCTTTCGATAGTGCGCAAGATTTTTTTGGTGGACGAACTTTTCTATTGTCATCTTTTGGTAGTCGCCCGAATGCAGTCCGCGGCGCTTTGCCGCCCTGTGGCAGTTCCCGGAATTCTCTGAGCGCCGCAACGCGTTCGTCTACCAGTGGCCCTGACGGCGACCCCAGTATCCACCGCCCCCGAACAGCAGCACGACCACGATGATAATCAGGAGCAATTCCATGGAAGCCTCCATTGATGTGGCGACACTGTCGGCCCGCAGGCTCGCAGTTCATTCGGTTAACCAATGAGCGCAGAGCCGGCTTTCGATGCGCCGGATGAAATTAAACGCGGTCAAGATTAAATCGTTCCGAGTCCATCTAATGGATCTTTGCCAAAGCAGAAGATTCAAGATGCTCGAACGCCCCCTGCCGGCCATTGCGCATGGTAGGGAGGATCGGCGGCAAGCTCGCCTTGCGTGCTGTCCGTTAGTGCAGGACGCAGGCTTGATCCGCCAATTCCGTCCACGCGCTGGCTATGCGGCGGAAATGCGCCCTCTGCTCGGGCGCAGGAGCATCCGCTGCCAAGTCGCTACACTCCGCGGCCAATCGCAGGCACGCCAGCGCATATTTCTGGACGTGACTTGAAGACATGGCACTTGAGGACATGGCACTTGAGGACATGGCGCTCCTCCCTGCGGGCGGGAGCAATTGCATCTTTCGGTCGTCGGCCGGCCAATGGACGTCGCCGTCGACGAAGCTGAGATGGGGACGAATGGGCCGTATGGCGAGTATTATCTTCCCAATCTGCGAATTCCGGTTCTCGCACGGAGGCCGGCGATGTTTGTGGATGCGCCGGTCACAGTGCTTTGAAGAGGCGCTGATCGTAGAGGTTGGCCCGCCAAGCCGGCCCACCCATCGCGGTGGCGGCACGGAATTGCAGCGTATGGGCGGCGGTCTCGTGGGCATCGAAGGCTTTCGCGTCCGTCCACACGGCCACGACCTCGTAGTGGTTGATGCGCGGCGGGGGCTGCCGGTAGATTTCATAACGCACAGCGCCCGGCTCCTTCTGGCTGGATTGCGCCAACGCCGTCACGAGCGGCTGGGCAGCGATGACGATGGCAGGATCGCCGCCGAGAAAATCCACATGCTCCACCATGTACAGCGCTCCGCTGCCAGGCGCAGTCCGGGTCGGCGCATTGGCAAAGCCCTGCAGCATGTGCCGGTCCGGAGGGCTGTTGCGGATCGGCTTGAGCGCCTCCTGGAATTCGACGCTCGATGCGGCCTTGGCGTGAGCGTCGAAGGCAGCCTGGTCTTTCCAGCCTTCCACGATGGCGAAGCGGTTGGGGCGGCTCGTCTCCTGCAGGGCGGTGAATTCCAAATTCCCGGCTTCGTGGCCGCTCAAGTCGCGGTATTTCTTGAGTAGGTCGATCCCTTGGGGCACCGAACCGGTGCCCACGTCGAGATACGTCACGGCATAGACCGCCTCGGCGCCGGCTTGCGCCCGTGCCGGCGGAGCCACAGCAGCCGTGATGGCGATAGCGGCAGCGGTGGCCACGAGAGATCCGGCCACGGCGCGGCGGCCGAACCCGATGAATGAACGTGTCGATGGCATGATGGGACGCATGGGCCTGTGCTCCGGATGAGTCGGCGATCAGTTGATCGGCACATAGAGGCGATCGTCGTAGGGCGAGCCGAGCAGCGGCCCCACGATGTCGCGAAATTGTCGGGCGTAAGCGGAGTTCTCATAGGCGTCGAACGCCTTGCGACTCTGCCAAGCGGCGAACAGGGTAGTGTGGCTGAGGGGCGGGTTGACCGACCTGACGACGTCGTAACGCAGATTGCCTTCGCCCTTCCGGGCGGCCTCGGCTACCACCTTGGCGGCCGCCAGGGTGGCGTCGATGCCGGGGGGAAAAACGTCGAGATGCAGGTGCATGTAGACGGCGTCGCCTCCCGCCACTGCCTGGGCGGGGCCAACCGAAAAGACACGATAGTTGCGCCGATCGTAGGGTGCGCCCGCGATGGGCTTGAGCTTGTCGCGGAGCTGCAGCGTGTGGGCGGCATTTTCGTTGGCGTCGTAGGCGGATTGGGAATTCCAGGCTTCATAGATCATGAACCGGTTGGGCCAATCAGCCTCCTGGAGAAGCGTAACGCCCGCGTTGCCGGCCTGCTTGAGCGCAGCATCGCGGTACGGCTTGAGGAGCGCCACGCCCTGGCTCGTCGCACCCGGCGCGACATCGAGAGTCGTCACGCCGAAGATGGCGTCAGCGCCGGTCTGCGCCCGTGCGCCGGCCATGATCGCGAGCATGACGGCCATGCCCGACAGGCACTGAACAATAGGCTTGAACGAGGGCGCAGCAGGGTGCCTGCGAATGGAAGTCATGCGTGTCACCTCCAGCTTGGCCGCCTTTTCCGGCTGCCCGTGTCACCAGGTGAATTCAAGACAATCAGCATCAGCGCGACTTTGCACAGAGTACGCACTTTAGCGTGCCTTGGGAACAGCTCACATGACCAACGCGCGCGAGCACAATTTTCTTCGTCGGGGGCGAGAACGCGTCCGCTCGACATGGTGGTACGGCTGCGGTGCAAGGCCCGCTGCGCGTCCCGCAATTCCAACGATCGAAAAGTGCCGCCGAACACTTCGACTTTGGCGGCTCGAGCGGCGGTGGGGCGGAGCCCGGCGCGCCCGGGGATCAGTCGATCTTCTCGTTCGCGTAGACGCCCCACAGGCGCTCCTGCGCGATCCAGCCATCGAAGCCGGAGCCGAAGACGTGGCACCAGGTTCCGCTGCAATGCTTGACCGAGGCGAGAACGCCCGGCTGCAAGCGGGCGACCAGGCCGCCCTGGGCGTCAGCCTTGTCGTAGAGCGGCACCAATTCGTCCGGCTGCTTGGCAGCCACCAGCGCGGTACGCCGGCCGGACAGCAGCGAGTGGTAGACCCAGCCCTCGGATCCCTCCCAATCGCGGATGCGGCGCCAATTGTCCGATTCGGCGGTGATCTCCACCGGCAGACCGGAGCGGGTGAACACGAAGGCGATCTCGTGGTCCCGGTTGGGCCCGCCCCGCACGGTGACGCGGTCGGGCTTGAGGCTGACGAAGCGCGGCACCGGCAGACCTGAGGCGGCGCCCACCGCCAGATCTCCGGCCGCGTCGGCGGCCGTCGCGGCGAGCGCCAACACGAGGGCGAGAATGCCGCCCGCGAACCAGCGGCACGCGTTCGCCCCGCATGGTTGGGCACGGAATTTTCGGCCGGCGGTGTAGGCAGGAATCATGGGCTGGAACAAACACACGATGATGGGCTTGGATACGGCACAATGCTTTGTCTTGACCGGACCTTCTGATAGAAGGGAGCAGACGTTTGCGATCCCCCCCGCCGAGACGAGCCGAGTGTCGGCCGGCACGGTTAAGGAGGCCTGAACGCCTGACGGAAAAACGGCAAGTGATGCCGTTTTGCCATGCCCGGGTGTCTCCAGGATACGCCCGCCCGCGCGGGGTGGATTTCGGTTTTCCGTTTCGGAAATGCGGCAAATCAAGAAGCGCCAGGTAGCAGAATGCCGAAATCCAAAAAGCCCTTGGTGGTCATCACCCGCAAGCTGCCGGACATTGTCGAAACTCGCATGCGCGAGCTGTTCGATGCCCGCCTGAACCTCGACGACCAGCCGATGAGCCAGTCCGACCTCGCCGAGATGGTGAAGACCGCCGACGTGCTGGTGCCCACGGTGACGGACCGCATCGACGCCGCCGTGCTCAGCAAAGCCGGCGACCGGCTCAAGCTGATCGCCAACTTCGGCAACGGCTTCGACCATATCGACGTCGCCACGGCGTTGAGCCGCGGCATCACCGTGACCAACACGCCGGGCGTTCTCACCGAGGACACCGCCGACATGACCATGGCGTTGATCCTGGCGGTGCCGCGCCGCTTGATCGAAGGCGCCGCCGTCCTGTGCGCCGACAAGCGGTGGAGCGGCTGGTCGCCGACCTGGATGCTCGGTCACCGCATTTGGGGCAAGCGGCTCGGCATCATCGGGATGGGTCGGATCGGACAGGCGGTGGCGCGGCGCGCCCGTGCCTTCGGGCTCCAGATCCACTACCACAACCGCCGCCGCGTGGCGCCGCAGATCGAGGAGGAGCTCGGCGCGACCTACTGGGAAAGCCTCGACCAGATGCTGGTGCGCATGGACATCATCTCGATCAATTGCCCGCACACGCCGGCGACCTATCATCTACTGTCGGCGCGCCGGCTCAAGCTCGTCCGCCCCGAGGCCTATATCGTCAATACCGCCCGCGGCGAGGTGATCGACGAAAATGCGCTCTGCCGTCTGATCGGTGCGGGCGAGATCGCGGGCGCCGGCCTCGATGTTTTCGAGCACGCACCCGCGGTCAATCCGAAGCTGGTCAAGCTCGCGCACGGCGGCAAGGTGCTGTTGCTGCCCCATATGGGCTCGGCCACGATTGAAGGCCGCATCGATATGGGCGAGAAAGTCATCGTCAATATCAGGACCTTTCTGGACGGCCACAAACCGCCCGACCGCGTGCTCCCCTCGATGTTGTGAGGCTCGCGCGGATGCATGGAGAGGGTTATGGTTCGCCTCACCTCAAGACTCCGGAGCAACCCGATGCGTCTACGAATTGCAGGCGCCGCATGCGCCCTCCTGGCCGGTATCGGCATGGCCGGCGCCGCCCCACTCACGCCCGCCGATGTCCAGACCACCTTCTTCAATGGTCAGCCGTTCACCTCCTCGACACCCCAGAACATCAAATACACGATGGTGTTCACCGCCGACGGCAAGATGACGCGCGAGCCGTTGGGGAAAGCCGGGGTCAAGGGCGAAGGCACCTGGAAACTCAGCAAGGACGGCTTCTGCACGACCTGGAAGAACTCGGCGGCCAATTGCTTCACCCTGGTGTCCACCGGCGACAACAAATGGTCGGTCGTCAAAGGCGCGGCCACGATCGGGACCTGGACGAAGTAGCGCTGGGCAGGCTTTTCCTGAAACTGCTTCTGCACGTCACTTGTGCATGGACAGATCGTGGATGGTGGGATGCTCGCCGGTCAGGGGATTGGCCGGATCCCATGAATAGGCGAGCGTCTCGAACCGCATGGAGCGGGCATCGACCATCAGCAGGCGCCCGAGCAGGCCTTCGCCGAAACCCACGATCTCGCGGATCACCTCGAGCGCCATCATGGAGCCGAGCACGCCGGCAAGCGCTCCCAGGATGCCGGCTTCGGCGCAGGCCGGGACGCTGCCTGCGGGCGGCGGCTCGGGAAACAGGCAGCGATAGGTCGGATTGAGCGCGCCGCCCGCCGTGCGTTCATGCGCCCGGATGGTGGTGAGGGTGCCGTCGAACGTGCCGACCGCGGCGGTCACCAGCGGCCGCCGGGCGAAATAGCACGCATCCGAGACCAGGTAGCGGGTGGTGAAATTGTCGGAACCATCGACCACGAGATCATACCGTCCGATCAGGTCCAGCGCATTGTCGGCGACCAGCCGCACGGCATGGCGCTCGACCGCCACATGCGGATTGAGGCGCGCGATCGCAGCCGCGGCGCTTGCGACCTTCGGGTCGCCGATTTCAGGCGTGCCGTGAATCACCTGCAGCGGCAGGTTCGAAAGCGCGACCGTGTCGTCGTCGACGATGCCGAGCGTGCCGACACCCGCCGCTGCGAGATACATCAATACCGGCGCCCCCAAGCCCCCCGCCCCGATGACGAGGACGCGCGCGCGCTTGAGGGCCGCTTGGCCTGGACCGCCCACCTCGCGCAGCACGATGTGGCGGGCATAGCGCTCAAGTTCGTCGGAGTTCAGCATGGGCCGCCCTTATATCATCTTCAGGCTGAAATCACCGCGCCTTGCAGTGCCGCAGTGACGCATTGCGGACCGTCGGCGCGGCCCACCGGCGATATCGCGAAGGCCCGCATTTGCGCAGCGGCAGCGATCGGATAGGCTCGCCTTCGATCCCACGCCCAGGATCCCTTGCCTGATCAGTTGCGAGTTGACATGCGCGTTGCCGGTGCGGTTTTGATTCTTTCGATCACGCTCTGGCCGGCGGCCGGGCAAGCACAGAACGCCCAGAAGCCGGCCAACCGCACCGGCAATCCGGCCACTGCCGACACCAAGAGCCATCCGGCCACGCCCGATTCCAAGAGTGACCCCAAGAAAAAGAACGCCGCAACGCAGCCGGCCCGCGATCCCAACAGCGGCATTGCGCTTGCGGATCGCGCCTTGATCCAGTTCGACCTGGCCTGGATCGGTGCCTACAACGGCCTGATCACCGGCGAGCCCAACGACAAGACGACCGCGGCGATCAAGAGCTACCAGAAAGACCACCGCTTCAAGGAAACCGGCACGCTGGCCCCGCCGGAGCGCGCACAGCTCAGTGCTGCATCGAAGGAAAAGCAGGATCAGGTCGGCTGGCGCATGGTGGACGACAAGGTCACCGGCGCGCAGATCGGGCTGCCGACCAAGCAAGTGCCCAACACCGGCCCGGGCAAGACCGGCACCCGCTGGTTTTCCGCGCAAGGGCAGATTCAGGTCGAGACCTTCCGGCTGCGGGGTCCGGGCACGACGCTCGCGGATCTGTTCGATCAGCAAAAGAAGGAGCCGCCGGGCCGCCACATCGAGGTCAACCTGCTGCGACCCGACTTCTTCATCCTGTCCGGCATGCAAGGCCTGAAGAAATTCTATGTGCGCGCCGAGATCCGGGACGCGGAGGTGCGCGGCATGACGATACTCTACGACCAGGCGACCGAAGGCACCATGGATCCGCTCGTGGTCGTGATGTCGAGCGCGTTTGCACCGTTCTCGGGCAGCGGCATCGCGGCGCTCTCCGGATCGCCGGGGAAACGCAAGGTCGAGTACGGCTCGGGCATTATCGTGAGCGCGGCGGGCCACATCTTGAGCGATCGCCGCTTGATCGAGGGCTGCAACATCATCGGGGTCGCGGGCTATGGGAATGCGGAGCGGGTGGCGGAGGATCAGGCGGCCGAACTCGCGTTGCTGCGCATCTACGGCGCCCCCGATCTCGTTCCGGCCGCGCTTGTCCACGACGGCGCCAAGGGCCCCGACCTCACCGTGGTGGGTATTGCGGATCCGCAGGCACAAGGCGGCGGCAAAGCGGTCTCGACAATGTCCTCGCGTCTCAGCGGCGACACGATCCTGCCGGCGCCACCGCCGGGGTTCGACGGCGCCGCCGCCATCGACAGTCAGGGACGCTTGTTCGGCATGGTTCGACTGAAAGATGGCGCTGTGGCCAATGCGGGATCAGCGGCCCCACCCGGATCCGCGACGGTCGTCCCGGTGGAGACGCTGCGCAAATTTCTCGACGCCCAAACCATCACCCCGGCGACCGGCCGCACCGGAACGGATGGCACCGAGGCGGCGCTGGTCCGGGTGATCTGCGTGCGGAAGTAAGCCGGCGCGCGACTGCGGCGCCTTCCGATTGTTTGATCCGCCCCTCTTGTCATGGCCAGGCTCTGTCCCGGCCACCTCGATGAGGCAGGCACTGCCGCGCCACTCTAAGCGAGATACGCGGGACAAACCCGCGCGTGACACTTGATATCACTCGTTGGTGAATTCCGCCGGCCGCTTTTCCACGAACGCCGCCATGCCCTCTTTCTGGTCCGCGGTTGCAAACAAGGTGGCAAAGACGCGGCGCTCGAAGCGGAAGCCCTCGGCGAGCGGCGATTCGAAGGCGCGGTTGACGGCTTCCTTGGCGGCGACCAGCGCCGGCAGCGACATGGATGCAATCGTTTCGGCGACCTTTAGGGCCTCCTCCATGAGGCTCGCGGCCGGCACGATGCGGGCGACCAAGCCGGCCCTTTCGGCCTCGGCGGCGTCCATCATGCGGCCGGTCAAGATGAGGTCCATGGCCTTGGCCTTGCCGAGCGCGCGTGGCAGCCGCTGGGTGCCGCCGATCCCCGGCATGATGCCGAGCTTCATCTCGGGCTGGCCGAACTTCGCAGTGTCGGCGGCGATGATCAGGTCGCACTGCATGGCGAGCTCGCAACCGCCCCCGAGCGCAAAGCCCGCGACCGCGGCAACGACTGGCTTGCGGGCGCGCGCCACCGCGTCCCAGCCGCCGGTGAAGTCGCCCATGAAGACCTCGACGGCGGACTTAGCTGCCATCTCCTTGATGTCGGCCCCGGCCGCAAAAGCCTTGTCGGAGCCGGCGAGCAGCATGCAGCCGATCCCCGCATCGGCATCGAACGCCGCGACCGCATGGCCAAGCTCGGCATTGAGGCGCGCGTTGAGCGCATTGAGGGCCTGCGGGCGGTTGAGGCGAATGAGGCCGACGCGGCCGCGCTGTTCAACGAGGATGTCTTGATAGGTCATGGCGGGTTCTCGCGGTGAGCCGGAGCTGGAAACCGCTCTAGCCGAAATTTCCCACGGCTGCCACTCTTGGCTTACAATCCTGGCTTGGAATGCGCGAACGGGAGGATCTCGACCCATGAACCAGAAAACAATCGCGATCGCGGCCCTGACGGCCGGCATGATCGTCGGCGTGGCGGCAACCCAATCGGCGCGCGCGGCCGAGGATGATCCGCCGCTGTCGCTTGCTCGCGACGGCTTCTTCTATGTCGGGGGCCACAACACTACGGTCGACGGCCATACCTATGTGGTCGGGCAGATGTATGTGGAGATGCGCATCCCGGCGAAGCAGACGCATCCGTTCCCGATCATCATGGTGCATGGCGGCACCCGGACCGGCACCACCTATACGGGGACGCCGGACGGCCGCGAGAGCTGGGCGCAGTATTTCGCCCGCCGCGGCTACGCAGTCTATGTGGTCGACCAGCCCGGCCGCGGACGCTCCGGCTATTTGACGGAAGCCTATGGGCCGCAGTCGCTGGCCGACGGCGAAAGCGGCCAGCGCCGTTACCTGCAGCAGGAAAAGTTCAAGCTCTGGCCGCAGGCGGCTCTGCACACGCAGTGGCCGGGCAGCGGCACGCCCGACGATCCAGTCTCGCTGCAGATGACCGGCAGCTATGTTCCGGAGATGAAGGACTTCGCCAAAGCGCAGGTCCTCAACCGGGACGCGCTGGTGGCGCTCCTCGACAAGATCGGGCCCTCCATCGTCCTGGTGCATTCGCAAGCCGGCGCCTTTGCGTGGCCGGTGGCGGACGCGCGACCCGAGCTGGTGAAGGCGATCGTCGGGGTCGAGCCCAACGGGCCGCCGGTCCACAGCGTCGAGCTCGTCGGCGCGCCGGATTGGTTCAAGGAAGGCCCGGTGGCGCTGCCCTATGGGGTCTCGGCCGTGCCGCTCACCTACGCTCCCGCCGTCAAGGACGCCTCCGAGCTCAGCTTCGTCAAGGAAGACAAGGCCGACGCGCCCGATCTGGTCACGTGCTGGAAGCAGGCCGAGCCGGTGCGGCAACTTCCCAATCTGCAGAAGATGCCGATCATGGTGCTGACGTCGGAGGCTTCCTATCACGCCCCCTACGATCATTGCACCGTGAAGTACCTGCAGCAGGCCGGGATCAAAGCCGCCTGGATCAAGCTCGCCGACCTCGGCATCAAGGGCAACAGCCACGTCATGATGCAGGAGAAGAACAGCAAGGAGATCGCAGCCGTGATCTACCAATGGCTCGACAAGGCGCTGCCCGGAGCGCCGTTTGGTACGCCGGGGCCAATTCCCTCCCCCTGAAAGGGGGAGGGTGGCGCCGAAGGCGCCGGGTGGGGGTCCCGTCTCCCGGCAAAATTGGTGTGTGTTGCGGGACCCCCACCCGACCCGCTTTGCGGGTCGACCTCCCCCTTTCAGGGGAGGTTAAGAGAAGAGTCCGCTTCAACGCTGACACACCGGACAGAAAAACGTCGATCGCCCGGTTTGCACGATGCGCTTGATGGTGCCGCCGCAGCGCGGCCGCCGGCAACGCTGGCCTTCGCGGTCGTAGACCGCGAATTGGTGCTGAAACAAGCCGAGCTCGCCGTCGGTGCGCTTGTGGTCGCGCAGCGACGAGCCGCCGGCGCGGATCGCATCATTGAGCACGTCGCGGATTCCCTCCACCAAGGCGCGCGCGCGTTCGTTCGGCTCCCCGGAGCGGGTCGCAATCGTTGAGGCGCGGCGCTTGGGCGACAGCCGGGCGCGCCAAAGCGCCTCGCAGACGTAGATGTTGCCGAGCCCGGCCACCACCCGCTGATCCGACAGCGCCGCCTTGAGGCTCGTCTTCTTGCCCGCGCAGGCGCGCGCCAGCATGGCGGCATCGAATTCGTTGCCGAGCGGCTCGGGCCCGAGCGCGCGCAACAGCGGCTCCTCGCCCAATGCGGCGCGCGCCACCAGCTTCATGGATCCGAAGCGGCGCGGATCGTTGAAGGCGATCGAGGCGCCGCTCGACATGTGAAACACCACGTGGTCGTGGGTCAAATGCTGCGGCCGCTCGTGATGATATTTGCCGGGCACACGCGCGCCGCCGTCATGCGACACGCGGAACGATCCCGACATGCCGAGATGCATCAGCAGCACGTCGCCGGAGGAGAGATCGACCAGGAGATATTTGGCGCGGCGACCGAGACCGGTGACGGTCTGGCCTTCGAGCCGCGCCGCGAAGTCCGCCGGCAGCGGCCAGCGCAGATCGCGGCGGCGGGCCTCGACCGTCTCGAAGCGCGCGCCTTGCATGACGGGCTCGAGGCCCCGGCGCACGGTTTCGACTTCCGGAAGCTCAGGCATGCGATGGAACTCCCGGCATGGATGGTGACGGTACCGCGAACTTGCTCACCATAAGGGCGAAACGCCCAACCGACACATAGAACTCCCGGCCGGCGCGCGCTATGGTCTTGCCGGAAAAGGAAGATCGCCAGATGAACGAGCCCCGAGAGGATTCCCACGGAAGCACCGAGACGACCCATTTCGGCTTCCGGGATGTGCCGCTCGCGGGGAAGCAGACCTTGGTCGACGACGTGTTCCACAGCGTGGCCAACCGTTACGACCTGATGAACGACTTGATGTCGGCCGGGCTGCATCGCGCCTGGAAGGATGCCCTGGTGAGCGCCGTGAACCCGCCCAGAAGCCGGGACTTCTCCCTGCTCGACCTCGCCGGCGGCACCGGCGACGTGGCGTTCCGGGTGCTGGCGGCCGGCGGACCGGCCACGCGCGCGACCGTGGTCGACATCAACTCCGATATGCTCAATGTCGGCCGCGAGCGTGCCGCCGCGCGCGGGCTCACCAGCGTCATCTTCGTCGAAGGCAACGCCGAATCGCTGCCGTTTCCGGACCGCGCCTTCGATGCGGTGACCATCGCGTTCGGCATCCGCAACGTGCCGCGCATCGCGGCGGCGCTGAGCGAGGCGCGCCGCGTGCTGGCCATCGGGGGCCGTTTTCTGTGCCTCGAATTTTCCACCGTCGACGTGCCGGGGCTCGACACGCTCTATGACTTCTATTCGTTCAACGTCATTCCGGCGCTCGGCCACTTGGTCGCCGGCGATGCCGAAGCCTACCGCTACCTGGTCGAATCGATCCGCCGCTTCCCGCCGCCGGAGAGCTTTGCCGGCATGATGCGGGCGGCCGGGCTGGCGCGTGTCTCCTTTCGCCCGCTCACCGGCGGCATCGTGGCGCTGCATTCGGGCTGGCGATTGTGATCACCGGAATTGCTCACCTGATCCGGCTCGCGCGCGCCGGCATCGTGTTCGCCCGTGAGGGCGTATTCGCGCTGGTCGATCCGGCGCAAGTGCCGGTGCCGGCCCGATGGGGGCTATGGCTTGCGCGCCTCATCGAGCGGCCAGCGAGCACGATCGCGGCCAATCGACTGGCCGCGGCGCTCACCCGGCTCGGGCCCACCTACGTGAAGCTCGGCCAGTTCCTGGCGACCCGACCCGACGTGGTCGGCGTGGTGCTGGCGCGCGATCTGGAATCTCTGCAGGACAAGATGGCGCCGTTTCCGCAGGCGGAGGCCGAGCGCAAGGTCGTGGCGGCATTCGGGCGACCGCTGTCCGAGACATTTGCGGTTTTCGGCCCGCCGGTCGCCGCCGCCTCGATCGCGCAAGTCCACCGCGCCGAGATTGCGACCGATGCGGTGCAGAAGGCGGTCGCCGTGAAGGTGCTGCGGCCCGGCATCGAGCATCGCTGCAAGGTCGATCTCGAGGCTTTCGCCTATGTGGCCCGCCACGCCGAGAACCTGTCGTCCGAAGCGCGGCGGCTGCGTCTCGTCGAAGTGGTCGAGACGCTGCGGCGCTCGGTTATCATCGAGATGGATTTGCGGCTCGAGGCCGCGGCGCTTTCGGAGATGGCGGAGAACACCAAGGATGACCCGGATTTCCGGGTCCCCTCCGTCGACTGGAACCGCACCGCGCAAGACGTGCTCACGCTCGAATGGATCGATGCCACGCCGCTGTCGGACCGTGGCCGGCTTGAGGCCATGGGCTTCGACCTCAAGGATCTGGGCCGCGCGGTGATCCAGACCTTTCTGCGCCACGCGTTGCGTGACGGTTTCTTCCACGCCGACATGCATCCGGGCAATCTCTTCGTGGACCATGACCGCAAGCTCATCGCGGTCGATTTCGGCATCATGGGCCGGCTCAGCCCGAAGGAACGCCGCTTCCTCGCCGAAATTCTCTACGGTTTCATCACCCGCGACTATCACCGCACCGCCGAGGTGCATTTCGAGGCCGGCTACGTGCCGCGCCAACATTCGGTCGAGAGCTTCGCGCAGGCCATCCGTGCCATCGGCGAGCCGATCCACAATCGCACCGCCGAAGACATTTCCATGGCGAAGCTCTTGATGCTGCTGTTCGAGGTCACCGGCCTGTTCGACATGCGCACGCGCCCGGAGCTCCTGCTGTTGCAGAAGACCATGGTGGTGGTCGAAGGGGTGGCGCGCGGATTCGATCCCAAGCTCGATATGTGGACCGTCGCCGAGCCGGTGGTGCGGGAATGGATCGAGCGCCATCTAGGGCCCGCCGGAAAGCTCGAAGGCGTCACCGATGGGGCACGCGAGGTGGGGCGCTTTCTGGGGGCGGTGCCGGCGCTGCTGGCACGCGGCGCCGTCCTGATCGAGCAGCTCGACGCTATCACCCGCGACGGCCTGGTGCTGGCGCCCGAAACGGTTGCCGCCATCGGACGGGCGGAGGCGCGGCGCAGCCGCTGGACCGCGGCAGCGCTGTGGTCGATCGCGGCACTGCTCGGTTGGCTGGTCATCCGGGGGTGATGAGGCACCCGGTCGGCCCGCCTCGCAACCTCCGGCAATGATTGCATTGATTGCATTGCAATCATTGGCTAAGATCATGAGATCCTCGGCGGAGCAGGGAGCAAACCGGATGGCGAGCATGACCATTCGCGGGCTCGACGACGGTCTCAAGCAGAGCTTGCGGCTGCGCGCGGCCCGCAACGGACGTTCGATGGAGGACGAAGCCCGCACGATCCTGCGCGCCGCGGGGAACGAAATTCCCGCCGCCACGGGCCGCATCGATCCGCGCCCGGCCGCGCGGGCAGCACTGCAGCCCGACGCAATTCCCGCCTCCCAGCGCGTTCTCCTGATCATCGGCGGCGGCATCGCGGCCTACAAATCACTCGATCTCATTCGCCGGCTGCAGGATCGCGGCGCCACGGTGCGGTGCGTGCTCACCGCGGCGGCGCAGAAATTCGTCACGTCGCTCGCGGCCGGCGCGCTCAGCGGCGAGCGCGTCTTCACCGACCTGTTCGATCCGTCGAGCGAGCTCGATGTCGGGCATATCCGGTTGGCGCGCGATACCGATCTGGTGGTGGTGGCGCCGGCGACCGCCGATCTGATGGCCAAGATGGCGGGCGGCCATGCCGACGACCTCGCCTCCGCGGTGCTGATCGCGACGCACGCTCCTGTGCTGATCGCGCCCGCCATGAATCCGCACATGTGGGGCCATGCGGCGACCAAGCGCAATCTCGCGCGGCTCGCCGCCGACGGCATCACGCTTGTTGGTCCGGGCGCAGGCGAGATGGCTGAGCGCGGAGAAGCCGGCATCGGCCGCATGGCGGAGCCGATCGAGATCGCGGCCGCCGCCATGGCTCTGCTCGAGCATTCCCCGGACCATCGCGTCGACGGCTCGCTCGCCGCCAAGCGGCTGCTGGTCACTTCGGGACCTACCCATGAGCCGATCGACCCGGTGCGCTACATCGCCAATCGATCGTCCGGCAAGCAGGGCCACGCCATCGCGGCTGCAGCCGCCGCTGCCGGCGCGCAGGTGATCCTGATCTGCGGGCCGGTCAATATCCCGGATCCGGTCGGAGTGAAGATCGTCCGGGTCGAGACCGCGCGCGAAATGTTTACGGCCGTCGAGCAAGCACTTCCGGTCGATTGCGCGATATTTGCCGCCGCGGTCGCGGATTGGCGGGTGGCGGAGGCGGGACGCCAGAAAATCAAGAAAGCGAAAGGCACAACCCCGGCCCTGACCCTGATGGAAAATCCGGATATCCTCTCCGCCGTTGCGCACCGCAAGGCCGAACGACCGCGCTTGGTGATCGGCTTTGCGGCCGAGACCGAGAAAGTCATCGCCAACGCGCAGGCCAAGCTCAAGCGCAAAGGCTGCGACTGGATTTTGGCCAATGACGTCTCGGCCGCAACCGGAATCATGGGCGGGGATCGCAACAGCGTGCATTTGATCACCGGCGGCGGCGTGGAATCATGGCCGCCGCAATCGAAGGACGAGGTTGCGGGTGCGCTGGTCGCCCGCATCGCCGCCGCTTTGGCCGGACCAGCGTCGTGAGTAAAGCCCAGCCCCAATTTCGGCTCGATGTGACGCGGCTCCCTCATGGAGCCGATCTGCCGCTTCCCGCCTATCAGAGCGGAGGTGCGGCGGGTCTCGATCTGCTCGCGGCGGTCGCGGCCGACGCGCCGGTGATCATCGCGCCCGGCCATCGCGCCCTCATTCCGACCGGTCTTGCGATCGCCTTGCCGGCCGGTACCGAAGGTCAAGTGCGGCCCCGCTCGGGTCTCGCGGCGCAGCACGGTGTCACCGTGCTGAATTCGCCCGGAACCATAGATGCGGATTATCGCGGCGAAATTCGAGTGATACTGGTGAATTTTGGGCAGGATTCGTTCACCGTCACGCGCGGCATGCGTATCGCACAATTGATCATCGCACCCGCCATGCAGGTCACGATTTGCGAATCTGCGAATCTTGATGAAACCACACGCGGAGTTGCGGGTTTTGGTTCTACGGGCTTGGGGCAAGAGTAGTCAGGTAGGGCGAGCTTCGTCGCCATGCCGGGCTATTCGTCACCGTGGAACAGCAAATGTCATTGTTGCCTCGCAAAGGCCTGCTTGCGATCGCGGCCGTCATCGACGTCGCGCTGCATGCGCGCGGCCAGCCCGTCGCCGCCAAGGCGCTGGCGAGCCGCCATCGGCTGCCGCCGCGCCATCTCGAACCGGTTCTGCAGGCGCTCGTGCGCCAAGGCGTTCTCAAGGGCGTGCGCGGACCACGCGGAGGCTATGAGCTCGCCCGCGAGCCACACAGCATCACCGCCCACGACATATTGCGCGCCATCGGGACCATGGAGGAGACCGGCAACGGCGCGGCCGCAAGATCGCCGTTGCTGGCTCATGTGGTTGTGCCGGCGCTGACCCAAGCTGAGACCGTGTTCTCGGGCGCGCTCGGCCACATCAACATCGAAGATTTGGTCGCCACGGCGAAAGAACACCAGAAGCCTTCTGCGTGAGCCACAGGCGGCGCCGGCAGCGGACGCCGTCGGCCCATGTTCCGTCCGCCTGCCCTCCACTTTCGGACCTGGTGAATTTTGGGGTTTCGGGTTTGGCGTCGCGAGATGCTGCTACGGCATATACATGAGTATAGTTCCCCTTTTTCCCGTCTCGCTGAATGCTCCAACCTCCCTCGCGGGAAACAGGGAGGCGGTCATGGGGATGCTGATGTTGAAGTGCCGGACAACCGGCCGGGAATTCTCCACGGGCATTTACACCGACGAGGAGACCTTCAGGAAACTTCCCGATACCGTCACCAAGGCGGCGTGTCCGCATTGCGGCCAGCTGCACGGCTGGTGGACCAGAGAGGCGCGAGTGTCCGAAGGTAATGATCCTAATTCAACCTCTGCGGCGTCCGTTGTCGGCAGTCATAGAATTCACTCCAACAATGATTGAATTTAGTTCTCGGCCGTCTCGGCCCTCTCGAATCTGCGGCGAAGGCACCCGCCGAGCGACCCGGGCAAATCGTGGTTGGGCCTGGCCAAGCCTCCCTTCGAGAAATCCTCGAGGGGTAAGAAACGCCTAAGATGCTTCCCGATCGCTCCTGATAGCGTCGATCTTCTGCTCTTTCTTCAACGCATCGAGCCACGGGCAAACGCCAGGCATCAGCGTGTAGTTGCCCTCGATCACCTGAACGGGTTGGCGCAAGCCGGCTTCCGCCGCCTGCCGGCGCAGTTCGCGCGCCTCGATTTGCTTATCCGGGGTCATCCAGGAGCGGTCGTGGCCCCACAGGCTCGCGCCGAATTTGCGCTCGAACGGTTGCCATGTTTCGGGTTCGATGGATTGCGCGCCCCAGCCGTACTCGGTCATGAAGCCGGAAGGATTCCACGAATAGAACGACGTGATGTAGTCGCCCGAATGGCGGCCGAGCGTGACGGCGACGCGTCCGTCTTCGGCTTGCGCCAGATCGTAGCCCTGGCCCACATCGTCGAAGCTGAACAGCTCGATCATCATGTGGTGGGCGGCGTTGCGGCCGGTCTCGATGAAAGCCAGGCTGTGGTGCCGCTGGTTGACGTTCATGAAGTAGCCGCGGAACGGGCGCAGCCAAAAATCGCTCAGCCGAAAGCCGAGCAGCTCGCGGTAGAACGGCATGACGCGATCGATGCTGTCCACGTGCAGCACCACATGCCCCATGCCGAGCGGGCCGGTGCGGAAACCCGATATGTTGCGCCCCGGCACGAACGGCTCGGGCGAGCTTTCCGCCCCATAAAAGAATTCGAGCCGGTTGCCGGCCGGATCGTGCAGCACGACGAGGTCGCGCACGTGACGTTCGCCGGCGAGCGCCCGCGACCCCTTCGCCACCTCGATGCCGGCCTGATCGAGCCGGCCCGCGAGCGCGTCGAGCGCCGCGGCGTCCGCGAGCTCCCAGCCCATGCAGCCGATGCCTTCGCCGCCGTCGGCGTCGACCAGGAGCCGCTGCTTGCGGTCGTCCATCCGGAACGCCAGCGTGGAGCGGCTCTTGTCGATCCGCTGCATGCCGAGAAACCGGGTGCCGAAGTCGCCCCATTCTTCCAAGGCCTTGGCGCGGACCCCGACATAGCCCAAGGCTTGCACTTCCGTGGCAACCTGCATGTCGGGTTCTCTTGCCTCATTCTCCTGGATCGCGGTCAGGCTCGCGCGGGTGCCGACTTGGCCACCTTCGGCTTGAGTCGGCTGTAGACCTTGCGGGCGTTGCCCTCGAAGATCTTGTACTTGTCGTCGGCGCTCAGCCACGACACCTTGTCGATGTAGCGCTTGGTGTCGTCGAAATCCTGCCCCGTCTCCGGGTCGATGCCGCGCACCGCGCCCACCATCTCGGAAGCGAACAGAATATTGTCGATCGGCACCACCTTGGTCAGAAGCTCGATCCCGGGCAGGTGATAAACGCAAGTATCGAAGAACACGTTGTTGCGCATCAGTTCGTCGAGCGGCGGCCGCTTGTTCATCATGGCGAGGCCGCGATAGCGGCCCCAATGGAACGGCACCGCGCCGCCCCCATGGGGGATGATGAGCTTCAGGGTCGGGAAATCCTTGAACAGATCGCCCATGATGAGCTGCATGAACGCGGTGGTGTCGGCATTGATGTAGTGAGCGCCGGTGCCGTGGAAGACCGGATTGCACGATGCGCTGACATGCACCATGGCGGGGACGTCGAGCTCCACCAGCTTCTCGTAGAATTTGTACCAGTAGCGGTCGGTCAAAGGCGGCGCGGTCCAGTGGCCCCCGGACGGATCGGGATTGAGATTGCAGCCCACCATGCCGAATTCGTTGATGCAGCGCTCGAGCTCCTCGACGCAATTGTCCGGCGGCACGCCCGGCGTCTGCGGCAATTGGCAGACTCCGACGAAATTGTCCGGGTAGATTTTGCAGACCCGGTGGATCAGTTCGTTGCAGATCTGCGACCATTCCAGACTGACGCTGAAGTCGCCGATATGGTGTCCCATCCCCATGGCGCGCGGCGAGAAGATCACCAGATCGGTATCGCGCTCGCGCTGGAACTTGAGCTGGGCGCCCTCCAATCCCTCCCGGATCTCGTCGTCGCTGATCTTGAGCGACGCTCGCGAGGGCTTTTTCGAGGGGTCCTTGATGGCTGCGATCTGCTCCTGCCGAAACCTCCCGAGATCTTTCGGCTCGGTCGTGTAATGCCCGTGACAATCGATGATCATGGTACCTTCACTTGCGATGATGGGCCGAGGCCCTGACGATGGGTCGGAAAACCAAGAGCGATGCTAGGGATATGGCTTCACCCTTGTCAAACCGGGATTTTTTCGGTCGAACATTCTGCTAACGTCGGATACGAGCATATCCGCGACCAACCTTTACCAGCATAACCGATACCAAATGGGGAAACGATGGCTGACATTCCGCGTCTTAATGGTGTGATCCGGGCTCTGGAGCAGGGCAAGCACGCATTCACGGCCTTTACGCCGGCCGATCCGGAGGCAGCGCTCGCGTTCGGGGCCGCCAAATACGACGGCATCGTCTTCGAGATGGAGCACAACCCCTACGACATCAGAGCGTTGCGCGACTCGCTGCAGTACATGCTCAACCGCCGACAGATCGTGCAAGCGGGCTCGCTCGCGCCCGCCGTCACCCCGATGGTGCGGATTCCCCCGAACGGCGCCGAGAAGGCGCAATGGCAGGCCAAGCAGGCGCTCGACATCGGCGCCTATGGGATCGTCTGGCCGCATATCAGCTCGGTCGAGGAGGCCCACAATGCGGTGGCGGCCTGCCGCTATCCGCGCATGCCGACGGCTCCGCTCTATGAGCCTGCCGGCCTGCGCGGCGACGGGCCGACCGCGGCGGTGCGCTACTGGGGGCTTACCCAGCAGGAATATTACGAGCGGGCCGACGTCTGGCCGCTCAACCCGAAGGGCGAAATCTTCGTGATCCTGATGATGGAGGATACGCGCGGCATCGAATGCCTCTCCGACATCCTGACC